>JAEIGA010010056.1_pt1 | contig 14329 bp, 18 predicted proteins | sample 9270691 | NCBI WGS metagenome assembly JAEIGA01 (sample SAMN17057246, study PRJNA624740) | gut metagenome | biome: biome; isolation source: fecal sample | host: Bos grunniens | place: China: Xizang | collected 2019 | reverse complement strand
TGTGTCCTGCTACCATGGTGTAAGGGTAGCCGTATTGCTCTACGGCGATCATCTTGATGCAGTATTTGATTGTCTCGTAATCGTTGCCGGTTACGTTGCAAATCTGCATTATGTGGCCATTGAGGTGGTGATTTTGGCTCCCTTTCCCGGTGGTCCTCGGCTTGTACGGTGGTTTGAAAGTCACCGATACGTAGTCGTTGTATTTGTCCTGGCAGGTGCGCAGAATGTTTCGGAGTGCTTCCTGGAGCTCCGGCTCTGTTGGTGCTTCAAAGCAAACGTGGCCGCGCTCGTTTATTCTCTTCAGTACAATCTTTACCTCTGCCATGACTTTCTCCTTCTATTCCTGGTATCCTTTGTTCTGGGTCCAGGTCTTGTGCGCATGCCTGTTGCTGTGTGGACCTCTAAATGGTCTTGTTGAGTGAACTCTTACGGTTCCCTTTCTTGTGTGTTTGCTTTTTGGCATTTTAGTCCTCCTTTTCGTCGAGTAATGTATTTTTGATTTTGATTACACTTGAAAGACCTATCATTGTTGTTAATAATGTAAGTCTTGCTGAAATTGAGAGCGTCTTTGTGTACGAGCCTTTTGTTTTATCTGGGACTCCCATTGCATCTAAAACTGTATGAACATCTTCTATTTCCTTTTCCTTCTCGCTATTTGCGTCCTGGTAATATTTTTTCCAGTATTCGCTGTCTTTCAGTTTTTTCTGCAGTTCTTCGTTTTCAAGTTTTAACCGTTTCATTTCTCTTTGTTCTTTTGTCATTTTTCTTCCTCCTTAGATTGCTGTGTCAAATGCTGTATTTGCTCCGGCAGCTTCTTCTGCTGTCAACGGGCTTTCGTCGTATGGGATGTCTTCTTTGAAGGCTTCCTGCTGTGGTTGCTCATGTTCCTTCTGGAAATGGGCGAGGCGCTCTGCTGTGGTGATGCGGAGCTCTTCGATTACCTCACCGGCTGTGTGGTTCATGCGAAGTGTGAGCAGGCCGTCGATTTCCTTCTTTGTGAAAATCTTAGAACCGTCCGGGTACTTGCCTCCGACCAGCGCGTTGATTGTCTTGCGCTGCTGTGGTGTATCCGGGCCTCCCATTGGCTCCTGGGGTTTGTTCTGCTGTCCTTTAGCTTCGCCGCCTTCGTTGTATTTCGTGCCGTCCCAGCGGCCAGCGTAGATGTCAGCTGCTACGCCGATCATCTTGAGGCTGGTGCTGAATGCATCTGTTACGGCCATCTTGTAGCCTTCGTCGTTGCTCTGGCTTCCTCGCTGGAAATCGTTTATAAGTTTGCTTCCTCCGATTCCAACGATTGGGTCGCTCCATTCTTTTGTTTCCTGGTCGCGTACAAAAACGGCCACCTGTGCAAAGGCGAGAACCTCGTTTCCTGCTCCTTTCTCGGTCCAGAGCTTTTGTATTTCGTACTTCCAGCCGAGTCCTACAAGGCCGAATGTTTCAGTCATGGCCTCGTATCTCCACTGCGGGTTGATGTCGGTCTTGCCCTTCAGCTTTCCGTCTGTAATCTCGCGAAGGGCTGTTGCTGGTGGCTGGCTCAGTTTTTTGTAAATTTCAATTGCATTCATACTCGGCCTCCGCTTAGTTGTAGCTGTATCCGTCTGGATCGTATCCGGCGCTTCCATCGTCGTATGCACCGCCGTTGTTCTGGCTGCTGCCTCCGTCTTTGCCTCCGAGCAGCTGGATGTCGTTTGCTACTATCTTTACGGCGCTTCTGGTCTGACCTGTCTGCTGGTCCTGCCAGCGCTCCTGCTTTAAGAAACCGTCGACTGCGATCTGCTTTCCCTTTGTTAAGAAACGCTTCAAAGCCTCGGCCTGCTTTCCAAAAATTACAACGTCGAAGTAGTTTGCTTCGTCTACCCAGTCCTGGCCTTTCTTTACTCTGCGATTAATCGCGATGCTAACTTTTCCGATTGCCATTCCACCTGGGGTGTAGGTAAGTTCCTCGTCTTTTGTGAGGTGCCCGATTTCAATTACTCTGTTTACGTCTGCCATTTCAGACCTCCTATAAAATGTTGCCCTGTTACGCTTCGTGTTTAACTTTGCTTCGCTTTGCGCTGGTAAGCTCTCCGCTTTGCTCCGCTACAAGCGCCGCCTGGGCCAGGCTCCCTTCTTTGTTCCTGCAGGCTTTCTACGAACCTTCCTGCGTTCGCTCCAAAGGTCAAATTTTTATCTAAAACTACTACTGCGGTTTTTCCCGCCGTCAATATACAAAACGGCCACGCCGTCTTTTTGTCGGTCTGCTCCCGGCTGCCTATTCCAGTCCATACGGACAAGGTTGCTAATCCCATTTGACCGCCTCGCGGCTGGTCACTTCTTCTATGCGCGAGCCGTCCGAATAAACCTTAACTTCCAAGGTCTCGCCGTCGCGCCTGGTTTCAAACCGGTTAACCTCAAAGGGTAGAATGTCGGTGAAGTAATTCTTTGAAGCTTCCTTCTTTGCGCATTCCTCGCAGTAATAATTTGCTGCATCAAAAAGGAAGCAGTACCTGCTGCCGTTCTCGTAGAGCTGCTGGTAGTACTTTGTCTTGTATGGCTTGATTTTCTGTGTGCAAATCCGGCAGCTTCCTACCGGTATGTCTGTGAAGTGTCCGTTAATGAATTCTACGTAATGTGTGCGGACCTCTTTGTCTCCGTCCCACATGTCCTCTTTTAAGAAGTTGTCCCATTTAAAAATTGGCTCGGTCTTCCAGGTCAAAGGTAAAACGATTACGTCGCCGAATGGCTCAGTGTTAGGCTCTGGTAGTCTCTTCATTTTTGGCCTCCTGGCTCTTCTTCTTGTCTTTCTTCTTTTCAAGAACTAATACCCATTTCCCTTTGCGCAGCTTCTTTGCGTAGGTGAAATCCCAGCCGTTTTCTTCTCTGCCTGTAAGAAAGCAGGCGATTTCATGAATGTCGTTATCCATGCCGATAACCTCCTTTATTCTGGCTGGTGCAGGATTCGAACCTGCGGGGTCCAGTAACCAGCCACGCCAGCTTTCAGTAGTCACGTGCGCACGCCATCGCTTGGCCTCTCCTGCGTGCTTCGTCCTGGTTGCCTCGAGCCCGATGGACGCCGCTCTATCTATAACCGGTGCAGGAGTTGAACCTGCGAACCGTTCCGGCTACCCAATCAATGACCGAATTACTACAAATCCGGTCACGATCAGCAAAATGGCAAGGCTGGCGATGTCTTCTGCGTCAAAGCGCCAGCTTGTCTTTTTCACCCACTTGTTGTGTCCTGTCTGGACTGCCCGATGTACTTTCTTCATTTCCGTTTCCCCTCGGTTAAAAAAAAAGAACCCGCTACTGCGATGTTGTAGCGGGTTTAGGCTCGATGCCTTAATAAAAAAGCACCGATTCAACATCGCAAAAAATCCGTGCTCTTTACGATGTCTACTTTAAAGGGTTAATTTGAAAATGTCAAGTAAAAAATTAAAAATAAACACCTGGACTTGAACTTTTTTTCAATTTCTTCTAAGTTCTTCTCCGGGTGGGAAATTTCCGTTAATGTGAGGTATTTCCTGTGACTCCCTCAAGTCAAAACTACCAATCATTACAAAAACGTAAGGCTTATTTTATTCCGCTGTGTTGCGCAGGTAAGTTGTCAATTCGCCAATGCGCAGAAATCCTGGACCTGGCTCCGGTCAATGTCTGGAAATTAAAAAAGAAATATAAAGAAAAAGGCCCGGCTGCTTTCGTGAACGGTCACAAAGGGCTGCAGTATCAAACTAAAAAGTACCCGGATTCGTTCCGTGCTGAAATCCTCCGGCTGTACCGGGAGTTCTGGGCCGACGCTCCCTTTGCGACTTTCCAGGAAGGCCTCGAGCTTTACCATGGTATTAAGCTGTCCTACCCGGTGGTCCGCTCCATTCTTTCTGGCGCCGGGATCAAACCACCGCGCTCCTGGTCTACTAAGGAAAAGGCCGCGCATAAACCTCGCGACGAAAGGCCGCGGGAGGGTGAGCTCGTTCAAATGGACGGCTCCTGCCATGACTGGTTCATGAACGGCCAGTATGAAACAATCCACGGCGGGGTCGACGACGCGTCGCATAAAATCACCGGGCTTTATATGTGTCTCAATGAGTGCCGCCTGGGCTATAATGAAGTCCTCCGGCAAACCTGGACGCGTTATGGAATTCCGCAGGCGTATTACATCGACCGCCATTCGTCCTTTGTCAAATCGTCGCGCCGGAACCGTACAATGGTGGACCGCCTGGATTATGCTAAAAATGAAAGCACGCATTTTAAGGACCTTATGGATGAGCTAAACGTCCAGGTTATCCTGGCGCTCTCTCCGCAGGGTAAGGGCCGCATTGAGCGCTTGTGGCAGACTCTGCAGGGAAAGCTGCCTTATGTTTTCCGCTTCCTCAAAATCCAAACAATCGACGCTGCTAATGCTTTTTTGTCATCCTGGGTCGATTCGTTTAATGAACGATTTTCGGTGGCGCCTCGGGAAAGTGTGAAAGCCTGGCGGGCGCTTCCTCCGGGCTTCAACCTGGATTACAAACTGTCTTTGAAGTTTTCGTGTCGCACCGATTCTTTGGGCTTCTTCAATTTCCACGACTGCGATTTTCGCCTGGTTGCTCCGACTCGCGCTTATAAAAACTTTGAGCTCTGTCTCTCCGAGCGCTTCGGTCTTCGGGCCTTCATGGCGGGTAAATGGTACGACGTGGTCCTGGCTGACGGCTGCCTCCAGGACGTCCGGGGCGACCGTATGCCAATCGTAGAAAAGGATTTAATTTCGCGCTTCCTTCTGAAAGACTTGAGGGCCGATTATGCATAAAAAAAACCGGCGCTGTGGCCGGTCTTTATGTTAGTAGCCCTTTAATCTCCATGATACGGTTCGTCCATTGGCTGTGGTTCTCATTCGGATACTACCAGCGAGCTTGTCCGTGTATGTAACGACTTCATTACTTGCTGCGTCTCTTCCTATAATTCCGCTGACGTTATAATCTGTGCCCGCGAATGTTATAGGTAAGGTTATATTTACGTTCTGACTAGAAGCGCCTCCTGCATTAATTCCCCATTGCTCGATTAATCCGTTCGCATAAACGTTGTATCCCTGGACTCCATTTACGTAATCCTCAACGACTGGATTTCCAATGATTACCCAATCGGTGCCGTCGTACATAAGTTCAAGGATTGTTAATGGCTGCCAGCCTTCTGTTGATGTAGCAGTTGCTCCTCTCCAGTATCCTGTATGAGTAGGTGGTGTTATCTTAGAACCTGCTTTGATGGCTTTTATGTTCTTTGCTCCGGTGCTGTTTACGTTCAAAGTAGGCGCACTGTTTGTGTTTCCGTTTGAAAACATAACTTTTACGGTGACGCCGTTGTATAAAACAAAACCTGGCACATCAACTTCTTTTGCTCCTGTCGCTGCTGCTGTGGAACAGATACCACCGCCGTTTCCCCATTTCGCTATTGCCTCTGGAGTTTTACCAAATGGTTTAATCTTTCCGGCTGTGTCGGTTACTACTATGTTGTTATCTGTGCTTCCTAGTGCTGTACCAACAAGCGGAACGTTGCCAGCAGCTGAGCCAGCTGCCTTGCCTGCTGCTGTACCTATAACAGTTCCACTCGGTTTTAGTGCTCCGCTTGTATCTGTTACAACAAGGTTATTGTTTGTTGTACCGAGCGCAGTGCCTACTAACGGAACGTTGCCAGCAGCTGAGCCAGCTGCCTTGCCTGCTGCTGTACCTAATGTCGTTCCGCTGGCCTTTAAATTTCCACTAGTGTCTGTGACTACAATATTGTTATCTGTGGTCCCGAGTCCAGCACTTGAATTAATTAGTGGTACGTTTCCCTTGGCGCTACCTGCGGTCTTGCCTGCAGCACTTCCTAGTGTAGTTCCGCTTGGCTTTAATTTACCGGCTGTATCTGTGACTACAATATTGTTATCTGTGGTCCCGAGTGCCGTTCCTACTAACGGAACGTTGCCAGCAGAGCTTCCTGCTGCCTTACTAGCTGCTGTTCCTAGTGTGGTTCCGCTTGGCTTTAATTGTCCACTTGTGTCGGTTACAACAACATTGTTATCTGTAGTCCCAAGTGCTGCGCCAATAAGCGGCACATTACCTGCTGCCGATCCTGCTGTTTTTCCGGCTGCGGAACCTATCGCAATTCCACTTGGTTTTAATTTTCCGCTTGTGTTTGTTACAACAATGTTGTTATTGGTTGAGCCCAGGGCAGTGCCTATAACTGGCACGCATTCAGCTCCGCTACCTGTACTGAAATATGCCGCACTTCCTACTGCTAAGACTGATGGCTGTAACTTTCCACTGCTGTCTGTAAGAACAATTGCATTGTTTGTGGTTCCTAAGCCGTTACTTCCTATCAAAGGCACATTGCCAGCAGCATTCCCTGCGTTCTTACTCGCCGCAGTTCCTAAAGTGGTATCACTAGCTTTTAAGTTACCGCTGGAGTCCGTTACGACAACGTTTCCATCTGTAGTCCCGAGTCCTGCGGTTGAATTAATCAGCGGCACGTTGCCCTTTGCAGAGCCTGCTGTCTTGCCTGCCGCGGAACCTATCGCAGTTCCACTTGCTTTTAAGTTACCACTTGCGTCTGTTACTACGATGTTGTTGTTTGTTGTTCCTAATCCTGCACTTGAGTTAATCAGCGGCACGTTGCCCTTTGCGTTTCCTGCTGTTTTTCCGGCTGCGCTTCCTATAACAGTTCCGCTCGGCTTTAACTGGCCGCTGGCGTCTGTAACGACAATATTGTTATTTGTAGTTCCTAGGACTGTGCCTACTAATGGAACGTTACCGACTGCCGAGCCTGCTGTTTTGCCTGCCGCGCTTCCTATAACAGTCCCACTTGGTTTAAGTTGACCGTTGGTGTCTGTTACTACAATGTTGTTGTTTGTTATTCCGAGATTAGTGCCTATAACTGGTACGTTTCCTTCTTCGCTTCCTGCCTTCTTTCCGGCGGCAGTTCCCAGGCTATTTTTTACTTCATTCAAAGCTGCTACAAGGTTTGTTTTTGCTGTTGTTTCCAAGTTAGCAAGAACGCCAGTTTTTGATTGAATGATTGTATCGATTGCGCCTTTGAGCTGTCCTGGGGTTGCTTCTGCTGGGGTAATATTAGCCGCTGTCAAAACGGCGATGATTTCTGCTTCAACACTTGTCAAACCAGCCTGTAGCTCATTGATTCCCTGGGTGTTTTTATTCCAGGCCCAGTTCATCCATTCTGCAGGTAAAACGTCCGACTGCTGAAAACCTGCAGCGTACTTCGCGTCGTCTGGTTTTACTTTAGTTGCGTTGTCTCCAAAGACCGGGTAATTTTCAAATGTTTGCTGTGGTATCATTTTATTCTCCTTCGGCTACTACCTGCACTTGCGGAGCAGTCGCTATGCGATAGAAAAGTTGTGTTAAAATCCAAATGTTTTTATAGCCTATGCTTTCGTGAAATGAAACTACAAGGTCTTTTGTATCTGGATCGTACTCTATGTCGTAATTATCAGAAACTCCGGACGCGATGTAGTCTATGCTTTTTAGTGTTATTCCGTATCTTTTTAAAACGGCAATTGCTTTCAAAAATTTTCTGTAGGTTCCTAATCCCATGAAATTCGTTTCAGTAACTACTACCGAGGATAGCTGTCCTCCTATGTTCATTCCTACTGACGACAAACCGATTGCTTCGTCCTGGGTTATTGGAACCGGACCTAAGAGCAGCACGTTTTCGCTGTTGAAACCTTCGGGTACCAGCGGTCGCAAGTATCCAATAATGCGACCGATGTTTTCGAGCTCTGTCTCGTCTGCTGTGTCTATTGAGAGTCCGTGAAGGTACGACTCTATCGCTGCAGCGTCTTCAAAGCGTGAATTAAACGCGTGTCCTGCTGCAGAAATAACCGGGCCGTTCATTTGCTTTGGGTAAAATTCAACCGGTTTTATCATTCTAACTCTCCAGCTGGTCTATGCTTATAGTTCCGTCTGTTACCGATGGTATGATGTTGCAGCCCATTTCGAGCACGTCGCTCCAGCTGAGTCCGTCGGCACTTACTTTGGTGTATGCGACTTTGGTGTATTGGCAGTCTGCAAAGGGCGCACTGGTTAGAAGCTGTGTGATTGTGTCGCCGATTTCCCAATTCGCACTTGAATAAATCAAATCTTTTTTAATCTGGTTGTCGACCTGGTCGCCTGCTTCTGCATCTTTCTCCAGGAAAACTTTCACGTATACGTTCTGTTTCTTTGCGTCGTCGTACTTGATCGGGATTGTCTGGCCAGAGCTTGTGATCCAGTTCTGCTCATGCTTCGGGTCTCCGGTTCCTGGAATTGCAGGCTGTAAGTTCTGGGCGCTTTCTACGTTTGCTATCGTCTGGTCGAGTGCCTGGATTCCTAATATCGGCACGTCATAAGGTCCCCATTCAGTGCAGGTAAATGGCACCTCCTGGCTTGTGTTTGCTGCCACCGTTACGCCGCTGTTAATCTGGAAAACGTGGCCGTTATAGGTTGCGGTGGTTGTTTCTGGAATGGTTGCGGCTTCTGCGCCTGCTGTAATGGTGATGTTTACTGTAGAATAGGTTCCTTCTGCGTTTGGATCATTCTGTGTCGGTGCGTTCATGTACTCAGCGTAAGTCTCCGCGATTTTATCGCTTGAGCCCATTACGACGATGTACGCCGTTCTCGGTTCTACTTCTACGCCTCCGGCGAGCACCATTGATTCTGTGGTATTGTAATTAAAATAAATTCTTGCGTGACTGATTCCGGTTAATTCCTCGAGCGCTCTCTTGCAGCCGTCGAGTGAATACTTGATTGTGTCGCCATTGATGAGTCGTCTGCGCAGGCCGTCTGTGGTCTCTGGCGCTACTCCTGGTACTGAACTTGTCGGATTTTCTACGCTCTCCAGGTTCGCGAGCTCATTTTCAAAGGCTGTTACTTCTCCGGTCAAAACTACAATCGGGCCCAGGGTGTCGCAGACCGTTTCAATGTTTGCGGTGCTGCCTGCTGAGATTACGACTTCGTTCTGAACAATAAAGTTAACGTTTTCAAATGGCGCCTTTGTTCCTGCCGGAATTGTGCAGGGGCCGTCTTCGCTTGCCGTGCATGTCAGCACTAAAGTTGAGTAGCTACCTGGGTTTCGCGTAATGGCCGCAATCGGTAGCAGGTTCTCTATCTGCTGGTCGTCTGCGAGTTCTATGTTAAATGAGTTAATTGCTTTTACAAGTTCTGCGTCGTTATTAGCCAGGCGCTCTCCGTCTCCCAGGGCTAATAAATAAAGTGCATTACCATAATTCTTTTTTAGCTGGATGATGTTTCCGTCTTTGCCGGTTACGTTGTTGGCCTGCAGGAGTTCGTTAATTTTATCTATAATCAAATCTGCATGCTGTACTGCTGTCTTTGGCTGCCAAGTCTCGCCATTAATTTTGAATGACACCTGCTTCCTCCTGTTCAATCTTTCCTATACTCATAGTCAGTTTGTCTTCTTCGATGTTGTACTGTGGATAAAAATTATTAGCTCCTACGTTCAGCAGGCTCTCTCGGACGTAAAAATCAAGAACTCCGAATGTTATTTGACCGGTTAAAAACTCGGTCCATGGTACGCCTGCATCTGGCAGCTGTGGTATTGTCTTTGTGATCAGAAAGCCCGCCAGCGTTGCGCTCTGCAGGTCCTCCGTGTCATCCATGATAATCGGCACCAGGCCGTTCTCTACGTCGCAGTCCCAGCTTACACCTTCTGTGGTTATGTCTTCGGCTTTCATTTTCAAATCCATATTATGCTCCCTTGGCCTTTGTCTGGCCTGCGTTGGTAATCTTTACAATTTCCGTTGCTGTGGCCGGCCCGGTTCCTCCACCTGGGACAGGCTGCAGGCCGTTTATTGTAATTGTGGCCGATTGGTCTCCCTCTAAGAAAACCGGTTGACCTTCTACCTTGCAGTGCTGGGCCGTTGCCGTAATTGAGCCGCTTCCAGCTCCGGAACCTGCGACCGTTATCGATTGCCCGGTGTAGCCGGAAATGGTAAAATTTAAAGTTTTATAAACTGCTTTCCCGTCGGCCTTTACCTTTGTTGAAGTCTGGCTTGGGGTGATCGTAATCGTGCCGCTTCCTCCGTTCTGGAACTGCAGGGTGCAGCCTTCAACCACTATGTTTTTTAAACTCATGGAGTTACCTCCAGGGCTGCAGCTCCACCTCCCTTTGGGTTGACCGTAAGTTTAGAGCAGTTCGCTGTTACGTTCTCTGCCGTGATTTCCACGTCCTTCTGGCATTCTATTGTTACCTTGCCCTCGGTCTTGATTGCCATGTCGCCTTCTTCGATTGCAATTGTAACCTTTGCTTCGTCGCTAAAAACGCAAAGCGGAATTGCTTTTATGGTCTCGCGCGAGTAGTGCATGTACGCTGTGGTCTCGGTGGCGCTGGTGACGTCCTCGACTTTTTTTATAAAATCTTTGAGGCCCAGCAGGAGCACCTTGTCTCCTTTCTTATAGTCAAAATTAATTGAAAAGCCCGCGCCGCAAAGCGTGAGCACTTCTATTCCTGTCGTAACTGTTGCAGGTAAAGAAACGCCATTGTAATTTTTCAGCTGCTTTGCGTGCGTTACGTCTATGGTCTTGTCCGGGTTTACGTTTTTAATGAAACCGTAATCAATAATAAAAAAACTTGAAATAATCGATTCTATGAGGCTTCGTTCTGTCAAACTTAAATTTTCAAAAACTGTGTTGTTCATTTTTCGCCTCCTTAGACAATCGTTCCCTGGACCGTCATCTGGTTTGTGCTTCCTGTAGTCGCAAAGTGAAAGCTCAGCGCACTTACTCGGATTTTCTGGGTAGAAATTAAACCGGCTACAAGTTGAAAATTCATAACATAAGCCCTGGCCGGAATTATTAAAATGTCGTAAAGGTCCAGCTCCGGCATCCATGGTGCTGTTATCGTCGTGTAGTAAGTTCCTTTTTTGCCTCCGGTGTTTACCTGTGGTGGAGCGCTCATGTACTGCAGTGTGTGTGTCTTTGCAAAGTCGATGTTTTTACACATTGCACAAAGCATGTTGCTTCTCACAAAAATCCCCAGCTCGTCTTGTTCGAACCTCTTTTCAAGTTTAGCGATTGCATCTCTTGCCGTTCCTGTGTGCATGAATGGCGTATCTTTTATCGTAAGCGTTGCGGCCTTCGCTCCAGTCTTTAGCTGTGAAACTTTCAGCTTTGGCTTGATTGCTTCGAGCACGGTTGCCAGCGGAGTTCCTATTTCAAAGTTGAGATTTACCTCTGCATCCAGCCAGCTTCCTAATCTTGCAAATTGCAATTGTATGACTGTTGTTCCTTCGGGCCCTGGCGATTCCTGGTAAAATGATAAAATTTCCCCTTCAATTGGTACTGTGTTTCCTTCGTAGCCTGCTTCGACTCTACACCTGGTGTATGTCGTATCTGTAAGGTCCAGGTATAAATTCTTTACTACAATGTTAATTGTCTGCAGGTAATTCTTCTCTATAAAAGTTCCGCTAATTTCAATCGAAGGCTTGCGGCCTCGGTGCGGGCAGGTAATGCTTCGAACCTGGCCGCTGTTTGTGAAAAAGTAAAGATTTATAATTCTGTTGTAGCGCTCTAAATTTATACCCATTTTAAAACGTAAAGCTCCGTTAAAAATAAAGACGCGTATTCTATCTTTGTCAGCGAAGTCTCAAAAACTAAACCGTACCCGGTGCACTCGCTCCAGCTGATCACTCCTGGTAAAACTGCGGCCTGGCGCACTTCGCCATCTGGAAGCTGTACCCAGACGTTCCATTGGTCGTTGAGCCATTTGAAATTAAAAACAAAAACTCCGTCAGAGGCGCTGGCCGAGAATTCAAAATTTTCAGAATAGTCACCGGTCGGCCATGGGATTTTTTCTTTGGTCTTTATCTGCTGCATGCTTTTATAGTCATTTTTTTGTTAGTCTTGTATTCATTGTTTTCATACGCGTATCCAATAAACCTATGACGAGTAGTTCATATGGGCCCTAGGATTGAAAAAACGGGGGGTATTTTGAAGTTTTTGAGTAATTTGTCGACCACTTTCAAAATGGCCAGAAACCGGCCTAGGATTGCGTACAGCGCGTCGGAGGGTTTTTGTCTGGGTCAAAACCTGCCAAAATTGGCCATTTTCGGCCTATTTTTTGTGTTTTACAAGTTAGCGCTGTATAACTCAAAAAAATTACAAATCGACACACGACGAGTAGTTTTTTGCCTAACAATCGGTAGTAATTTATACTAACTTCCGGTCGTTAGTCGTTAGTTGAGTATGACAAAAAAAGTTAGCCGTGTATTACTAACAGTTGTTAGGCTGTCTCTTGTACTGTCTCTGCAGCTGTCATTCCGAGCACGAGCGGAGCTCCAAGGGTTGAGCCTATGATCGGTGCAGAAACTGCGAGGCGGTTTGGGTCGATGTTCTGGAAGTCTTCAATCTTGATGAGGCTTGTCGACATTGTGTTCAGCTCTTTTAGTGTAAGTGAGAACGGGATCGCGTTTGCGCTGTCCTTTGCTTTGCCTGTCTGTAAGTCCTTTATAACGACCTGCTTATAAATGCGGGCGTCTACGTCTTTGAAAATGAGGACGGCGCCTCGTTCGAACCAGTTCCATAAAATGTCGCAGTGCATCTGGACGAAAGGCTGGAAGTAGTTCGTTGGTTCGAGTGTCGGAATTCCTGTTATGTATCCGCTGAGTCGCCAGCTCTTACTTCCTGGAGCCACGTTGTCTGAAACGTTCTTTTTTGTGTCTCCGCAAATAATCAAACTTTCAGAAACCTCGGCTGCGGCTTGCTTCTGGTTCGTTTCAACATCCAGCGGCAATGCGTAGATTGCTCCCTGGCGTATATCGTAGTTGATCAGCGTCGGGGTGGTGATGCATGTCTTTGCGAGCGCGAGTGCTTTTTTGTTTCCGTTGATGATGTTGAGCGTTAAGCCGTCCATGAGGTTCTCCTAGTAGTCTTGAAAGTTTGGTACGTAAGTTACAAAGGCGAGGTTTTCTACGTTGCCTGTTGTTATATAAACTCTGCTATCATCGTTATAGTCATAAATCATTAAAGTGCCGACTCCAGGTCCTTGCTTTGCTTTTTCTAATTTTTTGTATCCTTTATTCTGGGTTATGTCTGCTATTTCATAATTATAAAGCTCTGCCAGAATAATTGTAAATGCGATTTTAGCATCATCTGTACTGTCATAAAATTGTGGCTCTTCTCCTCTTTTTATTATTTCATTTGCAATTTCATAAATTTCTTCAATTTTGAATAATTCTGTTTGTATTTCATAAACTTTCTTTCTCGAGTCAAATTTTAATAATAATTCTTTTAGGGTTCCTTCTGGTATAAAATAACCTACACAATTAAGCCCTTTATCTTTATCAAAAAAATAAGTTTTTATGGAGTTGTCTCCTAGTATAATTGTTCCAAATGAAACCATAGTAATATTTCCATATTTCCATTCGTCTGCCTTTTCCCCGAAGTCTAAGCGGTCTCTCTTTGTTCCCCATTCTGTGTCGTAGTAACCTGTCTCTGCAAATCCTGCGGCAAAGCAGGAAACTAAAACGAAAATAAAAAATAATTTTTTCATATTTTGCCTCCTGCTTTATTTTATCCTATCTTGTACCGCTCATCAATTGTAAACGCTGAGAGCTCTGCTGCATGATTTCAAGCAGGCCGTCCTGGGTTCCTCGGTACGCCTGCTGGCGTATAATCTGCGGCATGTCGTTTCCGCCGGAAATGTTGAAGGTCTGATTGATTGTGTACTCTCCGGCGCTCTGCTGTACGTTCTGTGGCTGCGGCTGGATAAATGAACGGGCCAGGTCGCTTATTGTCTTTGCAACGATTGACCAGTTGTCTGTCGCTACCTGCGGCTGTGGCTGCTTAGAAACGAAGTTGTTTATCGGCGTTTCGTCCTTTGGAACGATTCGAGGCGCTTCGCTTTCTGCAGGTGCTACAATCTGCTTCTCGATAATTTCCGGGGCTTCTTCCTTTGGTCCCATTGATAAAGCTTCTTTTATTGAAACGATCGGGCTCTGGACCGGGCTCTCTCGTTCTGCTTTACGATTTTCAGTAATCGGCGCAGGCGCTTCCTGGTTCACAATTAGCGGGCCCTGTTTTTCTGTTACCTGGAATTCCTTTATCGATTCTTTTTCTCGCTGGATTACGCTCTGGCTCTGCTTTGGCTCTTCCTTTGCGATCGGCATTGGTCTGTAAGCTGGCGCGGTGTTTTGAACCGGTTCTGTTATCGTCTTCTGCTTTTCTTCTGGGACAAATGCTTTTGCAATGTCGCCAAGGTTGCGGGCTGCCAGTACCCAATCGTCCGGGGCCACCTGGGTGACCGTTCCGTCCGGGCGCATGATTCCGTCTTTGATTGCTCCTGCAAAGTGCAGGCGTTTATCTATGAGTCCTTTTTCTGCGTACTTGTC
>JAEIGA010010055.1_pt1 | contig 14329 bp, 11 predicted proteins | sample 9270691 | NCBI WGS metagenome assembly JAEIGA01 (sample SAMN17057246, study PRJNA624740) | gut metagenome | biome: biome; isolation source: fecal sample | host: Bos grunniens | place: China: Xizang | collected 2019 | reverse complement strand
TTTTCATTTTTCAATTAATATTTAAGGTATTATGTTATTGTTCTACAGAATGAGGTGCAAAGATACAAAAAAAGTCCGAATAGCACATACAAATTCATACTTTTTTGTTATAAAATTTAGCTATAGGCAAAATTTCGGACATAATCTATAAATACTACATTAACACAATAAATAAGCCGATTGTTATCAATTGGCATGATAATCAAAAAAACAAAGTATTTTTCTTGTGAGCAATTAATTATATCAAATACTAATTTTACTCCTATAAAGTTAAACATTATTTTTGTAAAACAAAAGAATCCACCTAAAGTGGATTCTTTATTTTAAACTTGATATATCTACATTTATATCGACATATTTTTGCTTACTACTTTGGGGTTTATCTGGTATAGTGCGCTTTAATGTTTTTCCTAATTGAGGATTAACATACCGTTCAGATAGCTTTCAGCAAAACGAAATGCATTAAAATAATTATTGCCTGCAGCACTTGTATATCCATTTCCAGTAAAAACATTTAAAGATGCAGAATATGTTACATTAGAAGCTACTGATGATACACCAAATTTTTTAAAGATTTCGATATTTGCCATAGTTGTAATTTTTTAGAGAGTTATTATTTCTTTTTCCGAGTGCAAAGGTATAATCTGTTTGTGCAGTTTTTTTGCACAATACTCAACATTCAACAAAAATAAGGTCTATTATTAGATTAAATTCTAATAGACCTTATTTTTGTTTATATGACAAAAAAAACTTCAACCAACAATAGTTAGTTGAAGTTTTTATAATTTATTCTATATTCTTCGATATTATATCGAGTTTGTCGGTTTTGAGGCGGACTTTCAGCCAATTAGAGAGATGTTGGTATTCTTCACTGGTTGGTTGTTTAGACCAATTGATGTTTAATGTAGGGATTGTGTCAGTCTTATTATTTTGTACGTTGAACTTCACGGCTTCAGCCATAGATATATCATGTATATGTGTATATAACACTGATAATTCGTGGGCAAGTTGCTCGGCTGTTACTTGTGCACGTGTTTGTTCTAAAACTATCTGCTGACGCAACTCTTGTATTAAAGAATCTTTTTGCTCGATAGTGCGGTCTTTGTCTTCAATGAAATCTTGCAACATTTTGGCTTGCGTACCAACATCGAGCGATGCTCCTCCTGCCTGACGAATGTTCAATTTGGTATTCTTCAAACCCATCTCTTCCATTCGTTTTTGCAATACTGCAACTTGCTCCGATGTCAATGGTTCGCCTACAAGCGAAATAGTGATTTCATTGCCCTTACTCGAAAATGTGCGTTGTTGCGAAATTATCTGCACGTTTTGCATCACAGGATTATTCTGTATATCATTGACATACTTAATGGCATTGTTATTAAACGATGTTTCGCGAACTACATTGATAGCAATAAAAACTGACGGAACAAGCACCACAATCGTGAACACTGCTATACTACGACGCACTTTTAATTCGGTTGCTTGATCAAGAAACGTTTTGCGTGGAAAATGTAAGTAACGCACCATCAGATAGGTTGCCAATGCAATGAAAAATGCATTAATAAAAAAGAGATAGAATGCACCAAAAAAGTATATCAACTGACCTGTACCTAATCCATAACCTGCTGTACAAAGCGGTGGCATCAAAGCTGTTGCAATCGCTACACCACTGACAACCGTAACTTTTTCTTGCTTACGCGATGCTGCTAATATGCCTGCCAATCCACCAAAAAATGCGATAAACACATCATAAATAGTTGGTTTAGTACGTGCCAACAATTCGGATTGCGCATCACTCAATGGCGAAATCAAAAAATAGAAACTTGATGCCACAAGCGAAATAACAATCATTATAAACAAGTTTTTCAACGACTTACGCAATAATTCTCCATCAGAAATACCGATAGACAAACCTAAACCCATAATAGGTCCCATGAGTGGAGAAACCAACATGGCACCGATAATTACGGCTGTAGAATTGACATTCAAACCTACAGAAGCTATAATAATTGCGAAAAACAATACCCAAATATTGTCAGCCCGAAACTCAACTCCTTTAATTATATTCGCTACCGTAGTTTCGGAATCGGTATCTTCGGCAATACTTGCAAGGGATTTGATATATGCCCAAACCTCTTTGATGAATTGTAATAAACGTTCTTTCATAATATTAGATTTTTAGTAGCGAGTAGCAAGTAACGAGAATTATATCTACGTATTATTTAATGCTGAATGGTTCTCGCTACTCGTTACTTATTACTCATTACTTATAAAATACAAAGGTACAAAAAAAAGTTGAGTGCTAAGTATTGAAGAGTTGAAATTTTTTTTGTAAATTTGCAAATTAAATGCCAAATGGCAAATCTCGCTACTCGTGTACAGACGCAATATATTGCGTCTCTACTATTAAATATCTATAAAATGAACAATCAACTACTCGACAGACTTGAGGGCTTGAATGCCCGATTTGAGGAAGTTTCTACTCTGATTACCGACCCTGCGGTAATTGCAGATATGAAACGCTTTGTGAAACTCAACAAAGAATATAGCGATTTGGAAAAGATTCTCGCTAAACGCGATGAATATCGCCGTGTTCTCAACAATATAGAAGAAGCAAAAACCATACTAAACACAGAAAACGACCCTGACCTTCGCGAAATGGCTAAAATGGAGTTAGAGGATTTGGAACCTCGCGTTGAACCATTGGAAGAAGAAATCAAAATATTACTAATCCCTGCCGACCCAGAAGATTCAAAAAATTGTACAGTGGAAATTCGTGGTGGTACGGGTGGCGATGAGGCTGCTATCTTTGCTGGCGACCTCTACCGTATGTACACTAAATATTGTGAACAAAAGGGTTGGCGCATCGAGGTAACTTCGCTCACCGAAGGTACTGCAGGTGGCTACAAGGAAATCATCTTTAACGTGTCGGGCGATGGTGGCACTTATGGTATATTGAAATACGAATCGGGTGTACACCGTGTGCAACGTGTACCTCAAACCGAAACTCAAGGTCGTGTACACACATCTGCTGCTACTGTAGCTGTATTACCTGAAGCAGAGGAGGTTGACGTAGAAATCAATCCTGCTGACTTGGAATATCAAACTGCTCGTTCATCAGGTGCAGGTGGTCAGAATGTCAACAAAGTGGAGACAAAAGTGCAACTCACCCATAAGCCTACTGGTATCATGATTCAATGTCAAGTGGCTCGTTCACAGTTAGCTAACCGCGAAATGGCTTTACAAATGTTGCGTAACAAACTCTACGATATGGCACTTCAAGAACACCTACAAGCCATATCTTCACGCCGCAAAACTATGGTGAGCACAGGCGACCGTTCGGCTAAAATCCGCACATACAACTACCCTCAAGGTCGTATCACAGACCACCGCATCAACTACACAATTTACAATCTCGGAGCGTTTATGGATGGCGACATCCAAGGCTGCATCGACCAACTAATAGTTGCCGAAAATGCAGAACGCATGAAAGAATCGGAAATGTAATTCGTTTGACACGAGATACAAGACACGAGACACGAGACACGAGAGTCAAGATATATAAAAGGCTGTATCAACTATTGTGATACAGCCTTTTGTTTATAATCAATTTTATTCACTATCAATCTCCATTAATTGAAACGAGGAACTCTTCATTGTCTTTAGTGCGTTCCATACGCTCTTTGAGAAATTCCATGGCTTCGGTTACGTTCATGTCTGAAAGGTAGTTACGCAATACCCACATACGACTCAATACCTCTTTAGGTAATAAGAGGTCGTCTTTGCGTGTAGATGAAGCCATTATGTCCACCGCAGGGAATATGCGTTTGTTGGCTAATTGACGGTTGAGTTGGAGCTCCATGTTGCCCGTACCTTTAAATTCTTCGAAGATAACGTCGTCCATTTTACTACCTGTGTCGGTGAGTGCAGTAGCAATAATTGTGAGTGAGCCACCATTTTCGATGTTACGAGCCGCACCAAAGAAGCGTTTTGGTTTGTGGAGCGCATAGGCATCTACACCACCTGACAACACTTTACCCGAAGCAGGCAAGAAAGTATTATAAGCACGAGCAAGACGAGTGATTGAGTCGAGAAGAATAACTACATCGTGACCACACTCTACAAGGCGTTTAGCCTTTTCGTGCACCATAGTGGCAACCTTGATATGATGTTCGGCAGACTCGTCGAATGTAGAAGAAACCACCTCGGCACGTACACTGCGCGACATATCAGTAACCTCCTCAGGACGCTCGTCGATGAGCAAAATAATCATATAGATATTAGGATGATGCTCAAGTATTGAATTGGCTATATCTTTGAGCAACATAGTTTTACCTGTCTTTGGTTGAGCCACGATAAGTCCACGCTGACCTTTACCGATAGGAGCAAAGAGGTCGACTATACGACTTGAAAGAGAGGCAGGTTTACCAGGTGTGGTGAGTTGGAATTTTTCGTCAGGGAAGATAGGCGTAAGATGCTCGAAAGGCACACGGTCGCGCACTTTTTCTGGTGGTAATCCGTTGATTTTGAGGGCGCGCACAAGAGGAAAGTATTTTTCTCCTTCACGAGGAGGACGAATATTGCCTTCGACAGTGTCGCCAGTCTTCAAACCATACGACTTAATTTGCTGAGCACTAACATATATATCGTCAGGCGAAGAGAGATAATTGTATTCAGCCGAACGAAGAAAACCATAGCCGTCTTGCATCATTTCGAGAGTACCCATGCCGACGAGAATGTCGTCGAACTCATACATCTTTTCGCCTTCGGCAAGAGCGATGTTTTTAGGTTGATTGTTTTGCTCTGGCTTTTGAGACGCAAAATTTTGCTTATCTTTTTGAGGTTGTTGAGGTTTATTATTGTTTTGAGAATTTTGTTGCTTAGGTTGTTGCTGTTGAGCCTGTTGTGCTTGTTGTGGCTGAACTTGTGGTTTTGGTTGTTGTGGAGCCTCCTCTTTTTCGGCAGAAACTGCAACTTGAGGTTGTTGTACTTTTTCTACAACTGTTTTCTGAGACACAGAATTTTGCGTCTCTACTATTGACTCTTCTGCCTTATTTTTCTTTTTATTATTCGCCTTATTATTAGGCTTTTTGTTATCTTTTGGTTGAGTTTCTTTAGTAACTTTTGTTTCTGACTCTAAATTTTGTGACTCTACTATTTTAGATTCAGTTATAGTATTCTTTTCTTTTTGAGACGCAAAATTTTGCGTCTCTACAATTTTAGGTTTGCGTTCAATTACATTGATACCACCCTCCTCAGTTACCACTTTTTTAGCAATACGAGTACGTTGTTTTTTTGCTTTACCGTCATCTTTTTTATCGACCGATGTAACAATAGCTTGTTGGTCTAAAATGGCATATATCAAAGCATCAGGAGCCAAAGAGTTTGCTTTTTTAACACCTAATTCTTGTGCAATTTGTAAGAGTTCATCTTGACTCTTACGTCTTAATTCTAAAATATTATACATAAATTAAGTTGAGAGTTGAGTGTTTAGAGATTAGAGATTTCCGCTATACTCAATAATTCACATACTAAAAAAAATAAATTTATCGGGAAATATTAAATCGAAGAAACCGATCTATTAAAGAATTATAGCTATTCGCTTTATTTTGAGTGCAAAATTACAAAAAAATATTAACTCTTGCAAATTTGCTTAAATAAATTATTATTTGTAACTTTGTAACTCTATAAAGTGCTAACTAAAATAATAATTAAACTTTAGTAATTAAGTCAAAATGACTATTATAACATATATTCTTTTATCTGTATTAGTCCTATCTCTTACAATACAATTAGGATTTTACTTTATACCCTACACCGCTATTTTGCGTCGTACCCGCAAAATAAAAAAAGGCGATGTACCGCATACCGTAGAACAACCACCTGTATCTATAATTATTTGCGCAAGAAACGAAGGTGATAATCTTCATCGTTTTCTCCCTCTTGTATTGGAACAAAACTATGAGGATTATGAAGTGATTGTCGTAAACGATGGCTCGTGTGATGACACAGAAGAGATAATAAAAGACCTACAAAAAGTTTACCACAATCTTTATATAACCAATATTCCACAAGAAACGCGCATCATTAGCCATAAAAAATTGGCTATCACTGTAGGTGTAAAAGCAGCTAAAAACGAAATATTATTGTTTACTGACGCTGATTGCCGTCCTCTTACTCCCAATTGGATTACCTCTATAGTGCGTAATTTTAACGATCAAACTGAATTTGTACTTGGTCATGGTAATTATTATAGAGAACATGGCTTTATTAGTAAAATGGTATCGTACGACACTCTAACCATTGCTATGCAATATATGGGATTTGCACAACTCGGCTACCCATATATGGGCGTAGGTCGCAATATGGCTTATCGCAAAAGTACGTTCTTCAATCATAAAGGTTTTGCAGGTTTTCTCCACGTTGCATCAGGCGATGATGATTTGTTGATTAACGCCTTTGGCAAAAAACACAACACACGCATTGAACCATCACTCGAAGCAGAAACTCTCTCTCTTCCTAAAACTACATTCCGAGATTGGTACTACCAAAAACTACGCCATTTAAGCACTGTTGATGTATATCAATCTAGTAGCAAAATGTGGATTGGACTCGAACCTCTTTCTCGTGGTCTATTCTATTTAACAATCCTATTATTAACAATATTTAATTATAATAATCCTGTAATTTTATCTATCGTTATAGGCTCATTCTTACTACGTTTTTTAACACAATTCATAATAATAAATCTCACAGCCAAAACATATAAGGACAAAGGTTTTGGTTTATCAATCATTTTATTCGATATTCTGTTACCATTAATAAACCTTTATATACTCACAATCGGAAAAATATTCCGCCGTAAAGCCAAATTTATTTGGAAATAACATTTTTTAGCAAAAACATACAAGGTTTCAATATTTTTTACTAAATTTGCGTTTCATTAATCATAAAAAATAAACAAAGCGAAGCCGAACGGCAAGTCTCGCTACTCGCTACTCGCTACTAAATATCTAAAATATGGATGCACAAGAATTTATTACAGAACAAAATTTTGACCCACAACAACTCGCAACTCTTACACGCGAAGAATTAGTTAACTCTCTTAAAGAAATTGTAGAGAATGGTGAAATAACAGCTATAAAAGAGCAAGTTGATTGTATCAAACAATTGTTTTATAAACGTCATCAACAAGAACTCGCTGAAAAATCAGCTCAACAAGTTGAAGAATCAGAAGGCGAAGAAGTTGTTGAACCAAAACAAAAACAAGCTGACCCAATAGAGGTTGAATTTAAGTCTGTAATGGGCATCTATCGCGAAAAACGTGCTACATATCTTGCTGCTATCGATGCTGAATATGCCGCTAATTTAGAGAAAAAACAGGTTATCATTACTAAACTTGAAGCTTTGATTTCTAATGAAGGCGACCTTAACGAAACTATTGCTGCTTTCCGAGTACTCCAAAGTGAATGGAAAGAGATTGGTCCTGTAGCTCCAACTCATGTAACTGAAATTTGGAAAGAATACAATCACTACCAAGAACAATTCTACGACCTTATAAAAATCAATGCCGCACTCCGCGAATACGATTTCAAAAAGAATTTAGAAGACAAATCGCGTATTATTGAACAAGCAGAAAAACTTAACGAAGAAGAAGATGTTGTTAAATCATTCCAACTTCTTCAAAAACTTCACGAACAATGGCGCGAAATTGGTCCGGTAGCTCGCGAACTCCGTGATGAGATATGGAACAGATTCAAAGAGGCTTCTACTGTTATTAACAAACGCCACCAAGAGTTCTTTGAACGTCTCAAAGCTCGCGAACAAGAAATCGAAAAAGAAAAAACTGAAGCTATCGAACTTATCGAAAATATCGATACTCAAACTATTACAACATACAAAGAGTGGGAAGAAAAAACACAAGAAGTTATCGCTCTTAACGAGAAATTCCGCTCTGACGACCCTGCTGAACGCCGCGTAATCAATCGCTTATTCAAACGCTATCGCACTGCTTGCGACCGTTTCTTCGAAGCTAAAAACGAATACTATCGTCGCATCAAAGAAGAACTTCAAGCCAACTTAGAGAAAAAACGTCTTCTCGTCGAAAAAGCAGAACAACTCAAAAATAGTGAAGAATGGCGTTCTACTACCGACAAACTTATCGCTCTCCAAAAAGAGTGGAAAACTATAGGTCCTACTGCTAAAAAATATAGCGATGCTATTTGGGCTCGTTTCATTGCTGCCTGCGACCACTTCTTCGCTCGCAAAGAGGCTAATTTCAAAGACAAAAAAGTCGAAGAGCAAGAAAATCTCCGTCTTAAACTTGAAGCTATCGAAGCTCTTAAAACTTACGAACTCACAGGTAATGACGAAGAAGACTACTCTGCCGTTCGCCGTTTGTCTGACGCATATCTCGCTGTAGGTCACGTACCTTATAAAGAAAAAGATAAAGTTTACAAACAATATCAAGAAGCTCTCAACGAAAAACAAAGCAAACTTCGTTCTCGCCGTCGCAACCAAGAACTCAATTTCAAAGGCGACCGCAACAAACTTATGCGTCAATACGAATTGCTTAAACAACAAATCGCAACTTACGAAAACAACATTGGTTTCTTCAATAGTTCATCTAAGAAAGGTAACAAAATGGTAGAGGAACTCGAACGTAAAATCCAAAACCTCAAACAAGACCTTTCTATCGTCATCGAACAAATCAATGCTCTTGATAACTAATATAAAATTCACTATCCAACAATTAACTATCGACTGTTGACAACCCAATATTGTCCCCCTATCTTAGGGGGACGGAGCCTAACGGGCGAAGGGGGTCAACACTCCTCACTCATAACTAAAAAGATGTCTGTTCATACACCTGAAGATATTCGTAAAGTAACCACACATCGTCTTTTCGAGATGAAACAACGTGGCGAAAAAATCAGTATGATTACATCATACGACTACACAATGGCTTCAATCGTTGACGAAGCAGGTGTAGATGTAATTCTCGTTGGCGACTCAGCTTCTAATGTCGTTGCAGGTAATGTTACTACTCTACCTATTACGCTTGACCAAATGATATTTCTCGGAAAATCAGTAGTTAAAGCCGTAAAACGCGCCCTCGTTGTAGTTGATATGCCTTTTGGAACTTATCAGGTTTCTGAAACTGAAGCAGTAAGTAATGCAATCAAAATCATGAAAATCACCCATGCCGATGCACTCAAACTCGAAGGCGGTGTAGAAATCATAGATGCAGTGCGCAAAATACTTGCAGCAGGTATTCCAATTATGGGTCACCTTGGACTTATGCCTCAATCTATTAATAAGTATGGCACTTACAACGTACGCGCAAAACAACAAGACGAAGCTGAAAAACTAATTGCCGATGCCAAAGCACTCGAAGAAGCAGGTTGCTTTGCTATCGTACTCGAAAAAATTCCAGCATCACTTGCCAAACGTGTTGCACAAGAAGTGCGTATTCCAATTATAGGTATCGGGGCAGGTGGCGATGTTGATGGTCAAGTGCTTGTACTCCACGACATGCTCGGTATGACAAAAGGCTTCTCACCTCGTTTCCTTCGTCGCTATGCCGACCTCAACACAATTATCAACGAGGCCGTAAGCCACTACGTTGAAGATGTAAAAAGTTGCGACTTCCCTAACATCAACGAACAATACTAAATATACCAACAAAAAAATGGACTATATTAAAAATTTTTAATATAGTCCATTTTTTTATATCAATTGAAATATGCTATCTCTTGTATAAAAACTCAAGCGGTATTTCTACACGTTGAGACCAAGATTGTTCGGAATGAGAATGACCTTGGAAGATACCTGTTTTGAGTTTTTCGCCTTCATGATAACCTAAAAAATCAAAAAGACTATTCATTAATTCATAGGCTGGAATATATTGCGAATCGTAAGAGCAATCGCCATTATCGAAATAGAGAAGGTAGTCTCCATTGCGAGGAAATTTGTCCATTAAATAATACTTCATTGCTGTAGGAAAATCAGCATTATCACCAATTGCTCCAGTCCAATGGGTTGACATACAAACTGCTGCGCCAAACACGTCAGGATACTCCGTAACGCCATAAATCGAAATCAATCCTCCCATACTTGAACCCATGATAGAGGTAGATTTGCGGTCTGTGAGGGTTGAGAAATGAGTATCGATAATTGGTTTTAAAGTATTGACAATAAATGACAAATACTCATCGGCACGATATTGACCACGACACATCATATCTATAAAATCACGCACCTCGCCAGGAGGAGTCATTTCGACTACACGCTCAGGCATAAGGTCACCAATACGAGTTGTATCAACACTATGAATACCTACCACAACAGCAGGACGAATTTTGTTTTCGACAATAAGCATACCCATGACAGAATCGATTTCCCAAGCTTGATGATTCCATGTTGAATTGGCATCAAAAAGGTTTTGTCCGTCGTGCATATAAACTACAGGATATTTTTTAGAGGTAGTATATCCGTTAGGAGTCCAAACATCGACTTTGATTGTTTCGTTGAGTTCTGGCGAAAAGATATTGGCACGCCAAAGATTGCCTGATGTAACTTCTAACTGCGATGGCTCAAACGGAGCTTTAGGTGTTGATGTACATGCGGCTAATATTGCCACTAAAGAGAAGAATAAGATTATTTTTTTCATAGTTATTTGTTGTTTTTTTTAGAAGACAGAATAACATTTTAGAAGACAGAATAACATAAAAACAAAAATTTATGTTGTTATGTTTTTTGTCTTTTGAATTTTAATTATTTTTTCTTACGAACTGACCAGCCGAATTTGCCGATTTCTTCACCAAGTTTGTAGTAATGGCCATGAGAATAGGTAATCAATTTGGCATCGGAAAGGCGGAATTCGTCAGTTACGGGGTCGATATAACGTTCGTCGGCTTGCACATTCACTACGTTGGCAATGAACATGTGGTGAGAACCTAACTCTTTGATTTCAATCACTTCGCACTCGAGACTAAGTGGCGATTCGAGAATGATTGGAGCAGCTACTTTTTGTGCTCGTTGAGGAGTGAGGCGCATCTCTTTGAATTTGTTGTAGTCTTTACCGCTGCGAACACCACACCAATCGGTAGCACGAGCCATATCTTCATTAGTGAGATTGATAACAAAACTCTTTGTGCGCTTGATTATATCGTACGAATGGCGTTCAGAGCGAACAGAGATATAACACATCGCAGGATTGGTGCAGATAGTACCAACCCATGCCACTGTGAGCATGTTGTATTCATCTTCGGTTTCACCACAAGAGATAAGCACGGCAGGCAGTGGATAGATGAGCGTGCCGGGTTTCCATTGTTGTTTTTTATAGCTTTTTTTCATATTATTTTTTTAGACATGATTTATTCTTTTAGACAGAATGACAAAAGAACATATTCTTTTTTACATAATGGTCTTGCTTTTGCTACGCAAAATCTCGACTTCAAAGACAGACATTTTTTCGCTTTTAGCTCAAGACCTCTTGTTCGGTATTCTTATTTCTTGCGTCGTTTTTTGTCAAAAAATTGTTTGCGTTCTTGCTCGAAATGGCGAGGGGCAGATTTATTATCTGCGAACACAGCATGCCGTGTCCCTACATTATTATCTCCTGCAAATAGTCGGTCGGCAATGTCGGGGCGACGGATTTTTTGGAGGAATTGCTTGATTGTGCGGCGCTCTTCGGGTTTGTACCAAAAGAAGAATTGACGCTGAGCAAGTTTATCATCCTTAGTGCGTGCCACATAAACAGGTTTAAGTGTATATGGGTCGAGACCTGTGTGATACATCTCAGTGGCAAGTGTCATAGGCGTAGGCGTGAAGTCTTGCACCTGCTCAAGTTGGAAGTTAAGTCTCTTTGTTTCAATAGCCAACTCTGCCATATCAATAGGCTCGCAACCTGGGTGACTCGAAATGAAATATGGGATGATTTGTTGATTGAGATGCTCCGATTCGTTTACTCGGTCGAAAATTTGTTTGAATTGTTTGAACAGCGAGAAACTTGGCTTGCGCATAACAGACAATACCCTATCGGATGTATGCTCAGGAGCAACTTTGAGGCGACCGCTGACGTGGTTTTTGATGAGTTCACGAGCATACTCGGTATTTGTGCGATTTACCTCTTCAGAGTCTGTACGATGCATAACAACATCATAGCGCACACCACTGCCGATAAAGCTCTTTTTGATACAAGGCAAAGCATCCACAGCACGATACATCTCGAGCAAAGGTGCATGGTCGGTGTTCATATTCTTACAAACCGAAGGGAAGGCGCACGATGGGCGTTTGCATTTAGCGCAAAGCTCTTGATTTTTGCCTCGCATCATATACATATTGGCACTCGGTCCGCCTAAATCACTAAGATAGCCTTTGAATTCGGGGTCGGTGGCGAGAGTTCTAACCTCTTTGATGATAGACTCTAACGAGCGAGAAACGACAAATTTGCCTTGGTGCATAGAGATAGTACAAAAGGCACATCCACCCCAACAACCGCGATGAGTATTCACCGACCAACGAATCATGTCGAAAGCAGGAATAGTTTTGCCTTTGTATTTTGGGTGAGGCTGACGAGTGAATGGCAATTCGTAAACTGCATCCAACTCCTCAGTTGTCATTGGAGGGTAAGGCGGATTTACTACTACGTAGCTTTCCCCCACCTTTTGAACCAATATAGTCTGATTAAGTTTGTTGCTCTCCTCTTCGATTATACGGAATGTTGCAGCCGAAATCTTTTTATTTTTAGCACACTCTTCGTGCGAAGCAAGTTCAATAAGTTGAGAACCCCCTCCCCTTTCGGGTACTCCCCCTAAAACAGGTGGAGAATATGTAAGATACCCAACTTGCCGCATATCGTGACAATCTGCAATAGTTGCGCCAGCTGACATGCGACGAACTAACTCGCGCATAGGCTTTTCGCCCATACCATATATAAGAAGGTCGGCACCCGTGTCGGCAAGGATAGAGCGATGATACGAATCATCCCAATAGTCATAGTGCGAAAAACGGCGTAACGAAGCCTCGATACCACCAATCACGAGAGGCACATCGGGATATAATTGTTTGATAATCTTAGCATAAGTGATTGTAGCGCGGTCGGGACGCATACCCGCCTTACCATCAGGAGTATAGGCATCATTAGAGCGCAATCGCTTATTGGCTGTATAGTGATTGACCATCGAGTCCATACAACCTGCCGAGATAGCAAAGAAACGACGAGGACGCCCCATCTTAGTGAAATCGCGATGGTCGCCACGCCAATCAGGTTGAGGCACAATAGCTACGCGCCACCCTTCCGACTCAATCACACGTCCGATTACAGCAGCACCAAACGAAGGATGATCAACGTATGCATCACCCGAAAATAGCACCACATCCACCTCATCCCAACCACGAATTTCTAATTCTTTCTTGGTCGTAGGAAGAAAATCTGTGAGTTTATAGTTCATAAATTATATCTTGATTTACTATATTCTAGTTAATAAAAATCCCATATAAAGTGGTAATGTTAATATTTTATCCACCCTACCAATATTATAATCCCCTAACTTTATCGCCGCATTTACATGATATTTTTCGGGATGTTGCAAAATAGTTTTTGCCGACTTAACATTGCCAGTCCTAGCCTTACACTCCAACAACACACACTCTCCATTATAACGTATAACAAAATCTATTTCCAAACCACTATCTTTCTGATAATAATAAAGTTTTCTACCCATTTTACCCAAAATATCAGCTACCAAATTTTCGTAAATAGCACCTTTGTAGGTCCATAAATTACCAGACAAAACATCACTTTGAGTGCCATCATCCAACATGCTCACAAACAAACCTGTATCTACAGTATATACTTTAAAGCAATCTTGAATTGCATTACCTCCAAGAGGCAATTCGGGCATTTGTAAATTATAACACCTTTGAATTATACCTGCATCTTCAATCCATTGCAACGAACCAACATATTCTTTGCTACGAGCTCCTTTTTTAACAACAGAATATGTAAATTTTTTATTCTCACGACTTAATTGTCGAGGAATAGAATCAAAACATTCTCGAATACGCGATTTATCTTCCGCTCGTGCATATTTCACCATATCATCACGATATTCATTCAAAATATTCTTCTGCACACGTACTACTTGGTTAATATCATGCGTTGCAAAAAAGGTTTTTACAACTTCTGGCATTCCTCCAACTATTACATACTCCAACATCAATTGTCTTAATCTCTGATGTATTGGTTCTGCAATTGGCGTCTCCTCATCTAAAGATTTACGCAAATAATCTATAACATCATCCGAAATATCATTTGCCCACA
>JAEIGA010010054.1_pt1 | contig 14330 bp, 11 predicted proteins | sample 9270691 | NCBI WGS metagenome assembly JAEIGA01 (sample SAMN17057246, study PRJNA624740) | gut metagenome | biome: biome; isolation source: fecal sample | host: Bos grunniens | place: China: Xizang | collected 2019 | reverse complement strand
TGATATACAAACGATTGAATAATTCGTGATTTGTTTTTGAAAAATCTCGTAAACTACTGAATATCAATTTGTTATAGCGACCTATTTGCCGATGCAGAAGTGAGAAAAGATATTTTGCAGGATATCTTCTGAAGAGATTTCGCCGGTGATGGAGCCGAGGTGATGCAGGGCGAGGCGTATATCCTCGCTCATGAGGTCGGTCGGGATATTGTTCTGCAGTGCGTTGAGGGCGGCCGTGAGAGCCTCCTGCGCCTGGCAGAGTGCTGTGTGGTGGCGACGATTGGAGATGATCACCTCGCCGTTGTATGCTCCCGTTGCATCGGCCGTTGCCTGAAGAGCCTTAATCAGGGTATCTACACCCTCGCCCGTGCGAGCTGACAGGCGGATGGTGGGGTAGGGCGATGCGCTCATCTCGCGAGACGCGGATTTCGCAAGGTCTATCTTTGTTATGATACGATATGTCTGCTGCGTTGAGGATGGCGCGTAACCAATCAGATCGTCATCCATGAGTGAATGCTCGTCGTCAGTTAGCCAAAGGATTATGCGTGCCTTGCGGAGTGCCTCAGTAGTGCGCTCAATGCCCATCTGCTCCAGTCTGTCGGCCGTTGAGTGCAGACCTGCGGTGTCGATCAGGCGGTATATCACGCCGCCTATGTTAACCGTCACCTCTACTGTGTCGCGTGTCGTGCCGGCCACATCCGACACCATCGCACGATCTTCGCCCGCCAAGCGGTTGAGCAGCGTGCTCTTGCCAACGTTTGGACGTCCGACGATTGCCACCTGCACACCCTCCTTCAGGGCGTTACCCAGCGAGAACGATTGTGCAAGATGCTCCACCTTCGCAAGCGTCTGCTCGAGCAGCTCAAGCAGTTGTGTGCGGTCGGCAAACTCTACGTCCTCCTCCGAGAAGTCGAGTTCCAGTTCGAGCAGGGATGTTATGTTGAGTAATTTGTCTCTTAGCGATTGCAACTCTACAGAGTATGCTCCACGCATCTGCGTTGATGCTATGGCATGCGATGCGTGCGAATCGGCTGCTATGAGGTCGGCCACGGCCTCGGCCTGTGCCAGATCCATACGTCCCGCGAGAAAGGCACGACGTGTAAACTCTCCAGCCTCGGCAAGGCGTGCTCCATGTCTTAGAAGAAGCGATATTACGCGCTCAACGACATAGCGTGAGCCATGAGTGGAGATCTCGACCGAGTCCTCGCCCGTATAGGAGTGTGGGGCGCGGAAGAGGGTGAGGATGACATCATCGACAACCTCCTCTCCATCTACGATTCTGCCATACAGAGCTGATGCCGGGCGTGCATCCTGCAACTGCCGACGCCCGCGAAACACCTTGTCGCATATTGCGATGGCCTGCTCTCCGCTGAGGCGCACAATACATATGGCCCCACCCGTAGGAGTAGCTGCCGCAACAATGGTATCGCTGTCGTTGTAGATCATCTTCTATCGCTTTCGAATCTGCAGGCGCTGGCCAATGCTCAGACGGTTAGCGCTCTTGAGGTTGTTCCACGTCATGAGCTGCTTGGTCGTCACGCCATAGCGGCGTGCAATGGCACCCAGCGTATCGCCCTTCTTGACACGGTATGTGGTCGTGGTCTCGGCTATCTTCTTCTGCACGGCTGTGGGATTCAGATACTCCTTCAGATAGGTCGAATCCTTGGCAAAGATAGAGTCCTGATGTGATATATACTCAGTGATGCGATTCGTGGGCAGCACCAGCGTGTATTGCTTGTTGGTGGCGGGTATTACGTCGAGCTTATACTGTGGATTGAGCAACTTAAGCGCATCGGTCGTAACATCGATGGTCGATGACACCTGCTCCAGATGAAGCAGACGTGTAACCTGAATGGTATCCACGGCGATAGGCATCGGGGGCTCCGAGTAGGTTATGTTGTGAGCCTCGTGATATGCATAGGCATACGATGCTGCGATGAAGGCGGGTACATAGCCTCGAGTCTCGCGGGGCAGATGCCAATATACATCCCAGAACGATTTGGGGTTTCCTCCCGTGCGTGCCAGAGCCTTATTCACATTGCCCGGACCGCAATTATAGGCTGCGATGGCGAGGCTCCAGTCGTCGTACATGTTGTACAGGTCTCTCATGTACTTGCATGCCGCTACGGTCGATTTGGCGGGGTCAAAACGCTCATCCACCATAGAGTTTACCTCCAGGCCATATGCACGCGCTGTGACGGGCATAAACTGCCACAGACCACTTGCGCCCACACGCGATACGGCGGTAGCCTGCAGTGCCGACTCGATGATGGCCATAGTGCGCAACTCAACGGGCAGACCGGCGTTGAGCAACTCCTGCTCGATCATCGGGAAGTAGTACTGAGCCAGCGAAAGCACGCGCTTCATAAGCCCCGAACTGTCGGTGTAACGCTTGATATATGAGCGCACCAACTCGTTGTAGGGCAGATGTATAGGTGAAACAAGCTTGTTCAGACGCGATGTATAGAGCGAGTCCAGTGCAGTGTCCGAAACAAGTGTCTGAGGTTCGCACACATACTCCTCAAAGAAGTTCTGAAAGGCCTTGTTTACCTGCTCCACCTTCAGCTGCTCGGCCAGCGAATCGGCATGCTCGGGGGTGTAGTTGACGGTAAAGAGAGGCTTGGGTTGATACTTCTCGGCCTCCTGCTTCTTCTGAAGTGCCTCCTGCAATTCGCCCTCGCGGACGCGATACTCCTCGATGAGTGCAGCCAGCGAATCGGTGCGCTGACGCTCAAGCGATAGCTGCTCCTTTACCGAGAGCTTGCGACGTTTGACGAGTTGGGCATTGGCAGGCAGAATGCCGCCCAGGCATATGGCAGCGAAAAGTACTATTTTTACAACTACTTTGATCATGTTAGAATTTGAGGTTTAGGTTGACGCCAAATACGGGATTGGCCTTGTCTATCTGTGTGTATTGATAATCGAACATAGGGTCAAGATCGACCGTAAGATCGTCCGAGATGTCGAAATCCTTCAGGTGGGCATCCACATGCGCATCCACGGCCTGGAAGATATATACTCCCGCTGTGAGCAGGATACTCAGGTCGCGGTTACGACGGTACGAGTCGCGCAGATTCTTGAGGAATGTAGCCGAGTAGCGACCCTGGAACTCATCCTTGGATACTCCGCCGGGGTAGTTCTCGGGGTGCTCGTCGAAGTCGGCACGCAGGGCGTAGGCTGTCTTGAAACGGTTGAATCCTCGATTGTTCCAGTCGATGACGTAGATCATCGATGCCATACCTCCCAGCACGATTGGCACCTTCCAGTAGCTCTTGTTGAAGGCCTGTCCGGCGCCGGGGAAGATTAATGACAGGGTAGTGGCCTTCTTCACATCCGACACGTCGTTTGTGGCATAGTTCATCGCCGCATCGCCCAGGAAGTAGATGTACGATACGAGAGCAGTACCCATGAAGATCTGCTTCTTGGTGTTCTCGCGTATCTTCTCTCGTTGCAGAAGGTTCATCTCTTCGGTGCGCGACATTCCATTCTCGAACATTAGCTCCAAGTCGCGCTTAAGTGGCTTGTGGCGGCTGCCAAAATGGGCTGCAAGTCCGATGGATGTGCCTAACGTTCCGTAGAGTATCGGCAGTTTCCAGTATTGCTTGTTGTATATCTGTCCGTATCCCGGCAGAATGGCCGATGCAATAGTCATTCGCGAGAGCGAAAGTGAGTCGCCAAACCATTTTTCGCGTGGGATGATGTTGCCGTTCTCGTCCAGACGTCCCAGCTCCTTGGCGCGGGCCTTGCGGCGTGCCTCCCGAGCTACAGAGTCGGCTATATGCTTGGCCTGCTTTTCGCTTAGGCGCTTGAGTTCGTCGGGTACATTTGCAATCGAATCGGCGCGTGCCTGCTCCAGAGAATCAAGGCGTTGTATCAGCATACCACCCTCAACCTGCTGCGTCTTGCCACGACGAAGGCTCTGTGCCGATGCATCAACGAGTGGGCAGAGTATGATCGCGAGCGCAATCAAGGCCATACGCAACATAAGGCACGATCCGCGGCGGATCGTGTTGCGTGATTGCATATGACAGGTTGTACTCATCGGTAGATGCTATTTGTTGCTCAGACGCTTGATAAATGACTCAATATCCTCATCCGAAGAGAATCCGATGACGATCTTGCCACCGCCATTCTTGCCACGCTTGATGCTGATATTGTCCGAAAAATAGGGCTCCAGACGCTCCACAAGTCGTGAATACGACTCGGGATACTCCTCCTCTGCCGCAGGCTCTACGTCGCCCTGCTCGGCCAGTTTGCGAGCCAGCTCCTCAGCCTGACGTACCGACAGAGCCTTCTTCAGACAGCGCTTCAATGCCCATACCTGTCGCTCGGCGTCGATGCCAGCAATAGCCTTGGCATGTCCCATGGTGATAAGTCCCTCCTTGAGTGCGAGCTGCACCTCGTCGGGCAGATTCAGCAGACGCATATAGTTCGATACCGTTGAGCGTTTCTTGCCAACCTTTTCGGCCATAGCCTCCTGCGTGAGTCCGCACTCCTCAATGAGGCGTTGCATACCCAGGGCGATTTCGATGGCATTGAGATCCTGTCGCTGAATGTTCTCAACCAGTGCCATGGCGTGCAGGTTTTCGTCGTCAGCCTCGCGTATATATGCGGGCAGAGTCTCCAGACCGACGATCTGCGATGCACGCCAGCGACGCTCGCCGCTGATGATGATGTAGCGCGAGCCGTCACGCTTAACGGTGATGGGCTGAATCACACCTAATTGACGAATTGATGAGGCCAACTCCTCCAGTGCCTCGTCGTCAAACTTTGTACGGGGCTGCGTGGGGTTGGGTATAATCTCCGAGATGGCGATCTCGGCCATGTGGTTCATGGGCTTGGCCTTTACCGACACGTTGTCGGTGCCGAAGATGGCATCCAAACCACGTCCTAAACCTTTTTGTTTCATATCTTACTTCGTTTCTTGTTTTGCTTTGCGGTTACGCTTGATAAACTCCTTGGCCAGCGAGAGGTAGTTAACCGCTCCCGTAGCCGATGCATCGTAGAGCATGATGGGCTTGCCATGCGATGGTGCCTCACCCAAACGGATATTGCGCTGGATGACGGTGTCGAAAGCCAGCGGACCGAAGTGCTCGCGCACCTCCGTAGCCACCTGATTGTTAAGGCGATTGCGCATGTACATCGTCAGCACGAATCCCTCGATCTCAAGCGCGGGGTTAAGGCCACTCTTTACGATCTTGATCGTGTTGAGCAATTTGCTCAGACCCTCCAGGGCGAGATACTCGCACTGCACGGGGATAAGCACCGAGTCGGCTGCCGTAAGGATGTTTACGGTGGTGTAGCCCAGCGACGGCGAGCAGTCGATCAGAATGTAATCGAACTTGTCGCGTATGGGCTCTATCACATTCTTGATGATGTGGTGGCCATTCTCCATCTTGGGCAGCTCCGTGTCGGCAGCAACAAGGTCGATGCTCGAAGGCAGCAGCCAGAGTTTCTTAATGTCGGGACTCTGCAGAATCACCTCCTCGGCACTTTTTTCGCCTACCAGACACTCGTAGATACCGTCCAACTCGATATCGAAACCTAATCCCGATGTGGCATTTGCCTGAGGATCAGCATCGAGCAGCAGTACCTTCTTGCCCAGAAGAGCCAGCGATGCGGCCAGATTTATAGCGGTGGTGGTCTTTCCTACTCCACCTTTTTGGTTTGCTAATGCAACTACTTTTGACATCTGTGTTTACTTCTCTTTGATGTAAAAATCTCCTCTTGGAGTAAATATTGCATAAATATGTAACATTAAGAGGATATAATCGGACAAAATTAATGAATTTTAATAAATAAAACAATCTTTGTTGAAAATTGCTTAACTTTGTGGTCGGTTTAACCAATGATTGTTCCTTTTGTATTATGAGCGAAAATATTAATAATGAGAATATAGCGAAGGGTACTCCCCAGCCTATGAAGAAAAAGAAGAAGAGCATGGTGGGTCAGCCCTTCTGGGTTGATGCCATGGTGGTTGTGTTGCTTTTTGTCATTGCACAGGCTTTGGCAACCGTTGCCTGTCTGGCGCTGGGATTGCGCATGCCCGGCATAGCCATGACAACAAGTTTTGATGCCGAAGTACTTGAGAATGCCGACTCTATGCAGGCACGCTTCATTGCCATCACCTATCTGCTGTCTATGGTCATCTTCTACATCTCGATGTTCATCTATCAGCGCATGCGTGGCTGGTCGAGCAAGGGGTGGTTTAATATGCGTGGATGCACTCCCGTGCGCTTGCTTGCGGGTTATTTACTTATTTGGTGCATAAGCGTTGTTGTGGAGCCTTTGTCGGAGGCGTTGCCCGGTAATCAGGATATGCTCGGCAATGGCGGCTGGCTGCTCTTTTCATCAGTGTTGCTGGCTCCGATATTTGAGGAGAGCCTCTTCCGTGGCTATATGGCCGGTATTCTGCGCAAGGCATATGGCGGCATGACGGCATGGATTGTGCCCGCCGTTACATTTGGTGTAATACACGCCATTCCCTCGGTGGTGGTCTCTGCTATATTGATGGGATTGGTGTTAGGATATCTCTATCTTCGCTATCGTTCGCTGGGTCTGGTGGTGATGTTGCATGCGATGAATAACCTTACGGCGTGCTTCCTGCGAATGATGGATATGGGCGATATGACCGTGAGCGGTCTGTTTAGTGAGGGCCCCTGGTACTGGGCGCTGTATGCAGTGTGCGCAGTGGTGCTGGGCGTATCACTTGTGAAGATGTATCGCTATGTTTCTGGTATAAAAGTTGAGAATAATACATCTATAGAGTAATAATATTGCACATTGATTCGTTACTTTCAAGTAAAAAGACTATCTTTGTGGAATATTATGAGCCGATTGGTAAAAATATTGCTGTTAGCTGCGCTGTTGCCAGTGGTATCGTGTCGTGAACTCCCGGATTATCTGGTGGGTGACGATACGATTGCTCGTGTTGGTCGCAATGAGTTGTCCGTCAACGAGATCAGCGAAATTATGCCCGCCAACCTCAAGGGTGAGGACAGCGTGACATATGTCAAACAGTATGTCGACCGCTGGATCGTTCGCCAGCTTAAGGTTGAGGAGGCCGATCGCCTCTTCTCCACCTCTGAACGTGAGATAGAGCGTCTGGTGGAGGAGTATCGTCAGACTTTGCTCAGTAGCCGTGTGGATCAGCACTATGTATCGGCACAGACAACGGGCGAGGTGACTGATGAAGATGTGGCGGAGTATTACAACACCCATAAGTCGGACTTCCTGCTCGACCGCACCCTTGTCAAGGGCCGTATTCTCTGCTACGACGACTCTTATCGTCAGAGCAAGCGCCTTCTTGAGCAGATGCGCAAGGCTTCTACCTCGCAGACCGACGACAAGACCTTCTCGGATATGTGCGAGAAGAACGGATTTCTACTTATCGACAACCGCTCGGAGTGGATTAACTTCGTCGATTTCCTTACTAACCTCCCCACAACACGCACACAGGATTACGAGCCGCTGCTCGACAAGATGGGCATCCAGCAGATGGAGGCCAACGGCTTGCGCTATCTGTTCGACTTTACGTCGGTATGCCGCAAGGGCGATGTTGCTCCGCTGGAGGTGGTGGCCGAGAATATACGCCGTATCCTCACTACGCAGCGCCGTAGCGAGATTGTGAAGTCGCACGAGGAGGCAATCCGCTCGCAGGCCGAGGCCGAGGGGCATGTGAAGGTGTATAAGTAGAGTCCTGCTGCTCTACCACTGCAAGAGAATGTTTTAAGCCCGCAGGGGCTTGCAATATAGTTTGAAAATAAAAAGGATAAAGAGATATTTATGTTGAAGAAGAGAGTTATAGCCGTTGCTGCTTTGATTGCCGTAACAATGTCGGCAGGAGTGCTGACGGCGCAGAAACGTCAGGTGTTGCTCGATCGTGTTGTGGCCGTTGTCGGTGGCTCGGCAATCCTCTACTCTGAGGTTGAGGATAACGCTGCCGCTCTGGTGCAGCAGCGCCGTGAGCAGGGATACACCTCGGATCGTGATCCCATGAACGAGAGCCTTGAGATGCTCATGCGTCAGAAGCTGCTGTATAGCCAGGCGCTGATTGACTCAATTGATGTTTATAGCGATATCAATAGCTACGTTGAGGAGCAGTTGCAGAGCATGATCACCGAGGCTGGCTCGATTGCCGAGCTGGAGGCGCGTGAGCATATGCCTGTATTTAACTTCCGCGAGTTGCTGCGTCAGCAGGTCGTCGAGCAGGAGTATGCCCGTACCATGCAGCAGGAGGTTGTGAGCGATGTCAAGGTGTCGCCGGGAGAGGTTGAGCAATACTTCAATAGCCTGAAGGAGGAGGAGCTCCCCCTGGTGCCCGAGCAGTATGTATATGCACAGATTGTCCGCTACCCCTCATCGCAGGAGGATGCCAAGCGCCGTACGCGTGAGCGTTTGATGGAGATGCGTGAGCGTATCATCTCGGGTAAGTCGACCATGGCTGTGCTGGCACGTACATACTCAGTTGACCCCGGTACGGCAATGCGTGGCGGTGAGATGCCCGCAGGTCCTCTGGAGGAGCTGGTGGCTCCCTATGCCGATGCGCTGGAGAAACTAAAGCCTGGTCAGGTGTCGGAGGTTGTGGAGACCGACTACGGATTCCATATCATCGAGCTTCTCGAAGAGCCCAAGAATGGCCTCTACCACTCGCGTCACATCCTGTTGCGTCCGACATATACGGCCGAGGAGTTGAATCAGCCCATCTCATTCCTCGATAGCCTTGCAAATCTGATCCGTCAGGACTCTATAACTTTCGAGGCTGCTGCCCTGGAGCATTCGGAGGATAAGCTCACCAAGATGAACGGAGGTCTTGTTACCAACCACGACTTGCTGATGAGCAGCCCCTCATATGCCAATGTGAAGTATTCGGCAACCAAGTTCCGCCGTGAGGACTTCGGTGATGGCAAGAGCCTTCAGGACTATAGCAATATCATTCGCATGAAGGTGGGTGATGTGTCGCCTGCATACATGGCTCAGGATCTGCGCCAGAACCAGCAGGCCAAGATTATCAAGTTGCTTGAGATTATCCCCACTCACACTGCATCTCTCGAGGAGGATTACGCTACAATCGAGGAGATGGCTCTCTCGCAGAAGCAGCAGAAGATATTCGATGAGTGGATGCGCGAGAAGATCGATGGGTTGTATGTCTATATTGCTCCCGATTTCCGCGAGGGAGAGTTCGAGTATCCTAATTGGGTGAAGTAAAGTATATTACGGTGCGGCGTATATTATCAATCATAACCGTTATGGCGTTTGTCGGCATCCTCTTTGCACAAGAGGTTGCCGTTCGTCGTGTTATGCCTACCACTGCCGCCAGTGGGCAGACTACCCAGACGCAGCAATCCACGTCGCAGCGTCGCCGTGTCGATTTTATGGCCGATGTGGTGCGCCCGTACAGCCATGCTACGGATAGTATCGTCTATCTTGTCGGCAACTTCGCAGCACATCACAATGGAGCGGTCATCTCGTGCGACAGCGCGGTGCGCTACAGCGATACTCGCTGGGGCTTCTTTAACCGCCTGCTCATCAATCAGGACTCTATATATATTTATGGTGATAGCGCTCTATACGATGGCGAGCGAGGCGTGGCCGAAATCTATGCCCCTATCGTAAAGGTTGTTGATGGCGATGCGCTGCTCTATACCTATAATTTTATGTTCAACACCGAATCGCGTGTAGGTAACTATACGGGTGGCGGTGTGCTGGTGCATGACAACAACATCATCGAGTCGCAGCGTGGCTACTACTACTCCGAGAGTCACGATATCATCTGTGTCGAGGATGTGGAGCTGCATGGTGCCGATTACGATATGAAGAGCGACTCCATTATCTATAATACTGATAGCGAGATGGCGCACTTCTTTACCTCAAGCGAGATATGGAATGTCGATGGCGACTATCTCTCGGCCGATGCCGGTATGTATGATAAGGCGCAGGATCTCTATATGGTTACCCGCAACGGTTATATCCTGACCAAGGATCAGGAGATGTGGGGTGATACCTTATCTTATTATCGCACGTCGGGTTATGTCGAGGGACGCGGAAATATCCAGATGGATGATTTCAAGGAGAAGATGATGGCCTTTGGTGATTATGCCGAGTATTGGCAGGATCCGGGCAATATGCTCCTTACACGCCGTCCGGCCGTAATCAGTTATGACCTGTCGCAAAGCGACTCTGTGTTTATGCGTGCCGATACCATTTCCGTGCGTACGATCTCCATTCTGGAGGAGCGTGCCGCTGCCGAGAAAGCTGCTGCGGAGAAGGCCGCTGCGGAGGCGCAGCAGGCAACCGCACGTCAGAATACACCCCCGTCGCAACCCACTCAGTCCAACGCTGCGCATCAAGCGGCAGTAGAAGATGCCGATATGGATTATGAGGATGAGAAGATGCTCTCTGAGGAGCAGCCGGCAGATAGCGTTCAGAAGGATAGCGTAGTACTCAGTGACAAGGAGTTGCGTGCGCAGATAAAGGCGCAGGCAAAGGCCGAGGCCCGCAAGGCCAAGGAGGAGGCTCAGAAGGAGAAGGCTGCCGCACGCAAGCTGAAGCTGGACTCTATAGCCCGCGTCCGTCAGGCCAAGGTTACGGCTATGCTCGATCGCCAGAAGGCTAAGGAACTGGCTCGCTATCAGAAGGATTCTGTACGTCGTGCCGAGCGCCGAGCAAAACTTGTGAGCCGTGGCCGCGATGTGTCGTTGCTTGATCGCGAGGATAGCCTGGCCGGTGTGGCACGTGAGCGTCTGCTCAGTGGCCCGTTGCCACTCAAGGATACAATGCCCAAGCCGCAGGCAGAGCCTGAAATAGCGGAGGATACTGTTGCCGCACAGGAGAAGGTGGATTCGATTGCAGCCGATAGTGTATATCGTCTGCTGAAGGCATATCGTGGCGTTAAGATGTTCCGTAAGGATGCGCAGATGGTGTGCGACTCGCTTTCGAGCTCGTCACAGGACTCTGTCGTCCGCATGTATATTGATCCCGTGTTGTGGAACGGCTCAAACCAGCTGGCTGCAACCGAGATGCAGCTCTTTACGCGCAATCAGCAGCTTGAGCGAGCTGAGTTCCTGGAGAATCCCATCATGGTGGGAGAGATTGATGGCCGTTACTTTAATCAGGTGACTGGCAAGAAGATGATAGCCTTCTTCCGCGACAATGAACTCTATCGTGACGATGTTGAGGGCAATGTGCAGACTATCTATTTCCGTACCGTAGACGAGCAGTCGAAGGAGGTCATTGAGATGACATACCTTGAGAGTGCATCAGCTTCGTTCTACCTTGAAGATCAGCAATTGGTTGGTATCACATATCGCAATGAGGTGCCTTTTACGCTCTATCCCATCGGCCTGCTACCAGCTACGCAACCTACCGAGTTGCCTAACTTTAAGTGGGTGCCCGAGCGTCGCCCCTCGCTCGAGGATGTTTTTGATCGCCAGATCAGGGAGTCGCAGCGCGAGAAGGTAGCCCTTCGTATGCGCCCCACGTTCCGCATAGTCGAGCGCATGGACCGCCGCAAGGAGGTTCTGCTGATGTCTGGTGAGTGGATTGATCGCGAGGATGAGCTTTCGCCCGAGGTGGTGGAGTGGCGTGATACGCGTGGCTTGTAGCGATGTCTGATTGAGGGCGCGCTGAGCGTTTCGCGTCGCTTTTTGCTCTATTTTTTGTGGATGCTGGCAGTAAATTTCCGTCAAGTAGGAGATAATCTTCTGTTTCGCTCATTTCCTGTTTTTTAACGTTTTTTTAACGTTTTTTGCCAAAATTATTTGGATAATGATTTTTTTTATGTAATTTTGAATCGGATTAAGTCTTAAAACTAAACCAATTTAAAATTATATTATTATGAGTTCAAAATTTTCACGTCTTGACTTCCTCCGCGTTTCTGCAGCGGGAGCATCGACATTGGTAATTCCTAGCGTTCTTTCTAAGGCTGAGGCAGCTCCTAAGAAGAAGGCTGAGGATAACTTCATTAAGCTTGGTTTTATCGGTTTGGGTCAGCAGTCATTGAGCTTGTTGAGCGGTATGATCTCTGCAGTAGATCAGGTTCGCGTTGTAGCAGGTGCTGATATCTATGACATCAAGCGTGCTCGCTTCGAGAAGCGTGTTAACGACTGGTACGCTGAGAAGAACATCAAGAACAAGTTCACAATGTACAACTACCCCGAGCAGTTGATCGCTGATCCTAACGTTGACGCTGTAGTTATCGCTACTCCCGACCACTGGCACGCAGCTATCGCTATCGCTGCTTGTAAGGCTGGTAAGGACGTTTACTTGGAGAAGCCCCTTACTTTCACAGTATATGAGGGCCAGCGTTTGATCGAGGCTGTTCGCGCTAACCACATCGTATTCCAGACTGGTTCTATGCAGCGTTCAATGTCTGTATTTGCTCACGCAGCTAAGGTTTGCCGCTCAGGTATGTTGGGTAAGATTAAGTTCATCCGTGCTTGGGCTGGTGATGGTCCTAAGCCTTTCACTTTGGAGACTTCTGCAGCTCCTGCAGGTTTGGATTGGGAGCGTTGGGTTGGTCCTCTGCCCGCAGAGTGGCTTAACAAGTACAACCACACTTTGAACCCCTTGATCAACGATAAGGGTCGTGACGAGTGCTGGGGTGCATGGCGTTGGTACCAGGGTCTTGGTGGTGGTTACACTACTGACTGGGGTGCTCACATGTTCGATATCGCTCAGTGGTGCTTGGATAAGGATGGTTCAGGTCCCGTTGAGGTTCTTCCTCCCGATTTCAGCCCCTATGGTGGTTTGACTTACCGTTACGACAATGGTGTTGATTTGGCACACATCAACTACGGTTGGGGTCAGAGCCTCCAGATCTTCGGTGAGAACGGCTGGATTAAGGTTCGTCGTGGTAAGTTCGAGGCTTCAGATCCTTCATTCTTGCCCGCTGCTCAGCAGGATGCTAACGCAGGTGCAAACAGCGTAGCAGGTCGTACTTTCGAGACCAACGTATCACACTACCAGAGCTGGTTCGACGGTATCAAGAGCCGTCGTGATCCTAACACTCCCGTTGAGGTTGGTCACAGCTCATGTACTTTGTGTAACATCGGTAACATCGGTTACGAGTTGAATCGTCCTTTGAAGTGGAATCCCGCTATCGAGAAGTTCATGGATGACGAGGAGGCTAACTCTAAGTTGCACTACGAGTACCGTGCTCCTTACAAGTTGGAGTAATACTATACGGTATCCAATAACGAACGCCTGTCCTTCGGGACGGGCGTTTTTTTTGTGCTGTGGTGTGTGGAAATTGTCCTGCGGTTTGTCCATGCATGGTCATTTGCAATAGTTTTTGTATATTTGGCAGATTTTTGAATGAACGTAGATGTTACATTATAGAACTATAGGCAATAACCCTCACGCATCATGGCTTGTGATGGTGCATGGTGCGGGTGGCAGCATTGAGGTGTGGTATCGTCAGGTGAGCGATTTCGCGCGCCACTATAATCTGCTGCTCGTCGATCTGGCTGGTCATGGAGGATCGGTAGGCGAGGCCTTCGGTAACGGATTTAACTTCGAGCGCGCTGCCGATCAGGTTATGGAGGTCGTGAACCATTTGAAGATAGGCAAGAGTCACTTTATGGGACTCTCGCTCGGAACGATCGTCGTGCGTATCATTGCCGAGCGCAATCCCCGCCGTGTGGAGAGCATGGTGCTGGCGGGTGCCGTTACACAACTCAGTGCACGAGCACGCATTCTTATTAAGGCCGCCGATATGTTTAAGTATGTGGTGCCCTATTCTTTCCTCAAACGCATAATAGCTAAGTTAATCATCCCTCAGGGACGCTATTCAACATCGAAGGATCTCTTTCTGCGTAATGCCCGCAAGGTGTCGTTTGATAGTTTCCTTAGCTGGATACGTCTGGGCGAGGGACTGAATGCACGCATAGCGCATCTTTTCAATGAGTATCTGACAATTCCTACTCTCTATATGATGGGTGAGGATGATGGTCTGTTCTTGCCCCAGGTGGAGCAGGCTGTACGCTCAGGTGGCGATAATGCATCGCTGGTAATTGTGCCCGATGCAGGTCATGTTTGCAATGTCGATAATAAGAGTTTCTTTAATCGTGTATCGTTGGAGTTTCTTAAGCGTGTTGGGGCATAAGTAGGGTTAGCAGCTAAAGCACCACTATTGTTTGATTAGAATAAAAAAATAAGGGCCGTCGCATAAGCGACAGCCCTTTATTTTTGCTCAAAGAGTCGGATTATTTTGCACCGATTGACTTCAAGTACTCCATGCTAACAGTGATGCACTCCATAGGAGCGAGACCCATGCTGGGCTCATCCTGCTCAACTACGAGCCACTTGCTACCAGCCTTGTGTGCAGCGTC
>JAEIGA010010053.1_pt1 | contig 14332 bp, 12 predicted proteins | sample 9270691 | NCBI WGS metagenome assembly JAEIGA01 (sample SAMN17057246, study PRJNA624740) | gut metagenome | biome: biome; isolation source: fecal sample | host: Bos grunniens | place: China: Xizang | collected 2019 | reverse complement strand
TTAAAACATTCAATTTTTTCTAGTGTTTGTACATTTTTCAAATCATAGAACAAAATCACCAAAGAAACACCTATTGACATCACAATAATTGCTAACAGCAGTTCTCTTGTAACCCAAATAATGACAGGAAAAACAAAAAGCATTATCATAGCTCTCATAGTCATTGATTTTCCCATCATATCCATTCTCCAATGTTTTTGATAAATTCCTGTGAAAACATCAAAAAATATTTCTGACATTTTAAACAACAAATATGCTATAATACATATGGTCTGTTGCGAATCATAGCCATTAAGTATAGAAAAAGTGACACAGAAAAAAAATGCTCCTCCGCCTGTTACTACCCTGCTGAACAAATAATTTCCCGCAGAATATTTTCCATCAATATCTGATATCTGAAAATTTTTCATTCCATAGATAGATATAGCATAAAATATATTTGCAACAGACATGGCCAAACTAAAAATTCCAGCGTCTTCATAACCCAAAAACCTAGCTACCAATACTGTTTGCAACCATTGTACACTTAAATAAATTATACTTCCCCATGTATTCCACAAAACACATTGCTTTATTGTCAGTTTCTTTTTTTGCATCATTTCCCCTTCTTTATTAGTCTAGCTTTATACTTGATGATATATGGAATTAAGAAAAATATAATTGCATGTCTTATGCCTGGAAATGGTTTTGTTATTACATTGAAAATTCTCCAACAAACAAAATACAATTTCCACCCTGTTTCTTCTGGTCTGTCTTTCCAATAAGTCATATTTAAATACTTCCAATAATCATTTTTATACTTATGAGTATTTCCCTCCCGCCAAGGACGTTCCTCGCCCAAGTAATGTATAATCACAGGATCTTTTATTGCATTTTGATATACTTCCTCAGAAATATATTTGACAGGATTCATTAGTTTACACAAGAATCTATATGAATACTGATAAAATATATTGTAAAAATTATATTTTGGAGAAATGACATATATTTCATCTTTCATAGAAACGTTAATGGCATCTTGGTCGTTCCCCAATAGTTTTCCATCATTTTCCCTATAAAAATCTATAATAATTTTTCCGGCATTCGTTTCTCGCCATCTCTTCAAATCAATCAATAATACACCAGCATTATGATAAGGATAATCTATTAAATTCAAATCACGCTTCATTTGTTGGCCTATTGTAGGTTCTATGCTCATTCCTATGGTTTTTCCATGCATATTTAAACCCCACAATTCACTCAAATCACCTCTGACAATTGTATCTCCATCTAAATACAATACCCTATCAACATCATTTGGCAATAATTTATCCACCAACAATCTTGCAAGCACAATAGGATTCCATCCAAGTGTGTCAAATTCAAAATCAAAAAATGTTTTCAAATCAGGTAGCTCAATAATTTCGATTTCTCTCTTATATTTCACTACCAATTTTGTTAATTCCTCTTTATTATCCTCTGAAATCCCAGCGGATACAATGAAGAACCTAATCTTTTCAGATTGTAAATTATTTTCACATACAGAACATATTCCTGCCCCCACCTGAGGTACAAAGCCATTATTTATTGTATATAATATATTCATACTTCTTCATCGCTCCTTCTATACAGATTTGATTATATTTCGTTATACTATCATAAAAACATCAAATGCGGGAAGCCGAAGCTTCCCACACATTACTACTCCCATGTTGTTCTTCCCGCATATGTATACGCAATATAACTTTTTCCTCTATTTATAACAAGTTCCTGACCATTCACATCATAGAACTTCAATGGTGAATCTTCGCTTCCATTTGCCTTAGACCAACGAATTTCCTGTACAACACCATCGGACATATAATATCCTTTCGCGCTGCTTGAACCTGCCCAGTCTAACTTCTTATGTCCTCCTGCATCACGCACTGAGATACTTGTTTCTAAAACAAACACATTTGTAAATGCTAACTGTTCATTTGTTCTTCCATCTACATGAGGTCTGCCATTAAATTCCTTACTATACAACTTCTTCTCAACATCATATGTGAATTTCACATTTGCTGCGCCGAATTTAATATTGACAGTGTTGCATGATTCACCTGTAGGTGTTGTAACAACTCCTTTGTCAGAGAACTTGAACGCTGTTCCCTTTTTGCTCTCATGCAAATCTAATCTTACTTTACTTTCTTCTGCTACAGAAGCGAATTGTGTACCTTTAAAATAACCTGTATGTTCTGTTGCATAACCAGCACTTTTTCGTTGAGTATCTCTTCCAAACAGTTTTCCAGTATTCGCAGTACCATCATATCGATCCATCTTAAGAGAATCAACGTAGCTCTTAACTGATGGATCCATACCCCAGTGTACATAGAAAGCATCGAAACCTTTTGCAACTGCAGGATAATAATATCTGCAACTACGAACCGAACAAATATCCGGAACCTGTGTATAATCTGCATATAATGCCATCAATCTTGTTAAATCACCCTCTACAGGCATTTCGAAAATCACATCTGCTTGTCCAACTCCATACTGTGGCAATGCATCCTTTACATTGTTAATCATAACTGCTAACGGACGTTTTCCAACCGCTTTTTCTGTCAGCGTATCAAGTCCTGTCAAAAGATTTTCATACTTTTGTTCTGGCACAGCGTCAACTTTTGGGACATCTGACACATTTCCAACTTCAGAAATATCCGTTTCTACATTGTTTGCTCCTTTTTTCCCGCAGCCCCACGCGCTTACGCACATCATAACTACCAACAGTAAACTAATTAATCTTCTTGAAATGTGTTTCATTGTGATTTCTCCTTTGATTTTAAATTTTAATAACCAACATAGCTGATATTCATATCAACATTGCCTTTGATTCCCGGTACACTTCCGGAACTAGTGTATTGCCACATGTCATATTTTCCCGGGTATCCGCATTTATCAGAATAGTGTGCTACCCACACGGAATATCTCTCCAGTTCTGACATGTTCAATTTGTCGCGAAGCCAATAATAGTTAGAATAGATTCCCGGCATATAACCTGCATTCCGTATCGTTTCGCAAAACGCCTTCGTGATTGCAGTTCTCTCAGTCACACTCAGATTATTCGCACGTCCGCCACTGATATTTTCAGTATCAAAATAGATTGGCAATTGTAATTTGTAATCTTTAACCAATGATAATGCCATACTGGCTTCCTCTACTGCCTCCGCTGCTGTAATTGCCTGACTGTACAAATATACACCAACTTTTATCCCCGCCGCGATAGCGCCTTCCATATTCTTTTTGAAATACGGATCTTCTATCAAAACACCGGTAGACGAACCACGATTTCCAACTCTGATAATTGCAAAATCAATTCCTGCACTTGCCACCATGGACCAATCAATATTTCCTTGCCATTTTGATACGTCAATTCCTCTCTGTTCTTGACTTTTAAGAAGTTTTCCATCTTCACCAAAATGATATCTAGCTCCTCCAATCACTTGTACCCCCGTTACCGGTTTATGATTCTCATCAAAATAGTATGTGGAATCGCCTATTTTCTGCCATCCTGTATACGTTGGAGTTGTGTACAATTGTTCCTTTGTGTGGTAATCTTCCCATGTTGCAGGTTTTTGAGCATCTTTATCAGCATAGAGTAGATTGCCATTTTTGTCCTTAAGTTGTGTTGTATGATTTTTATAATCTAATACAGACACCTTAATCCTTATTTCCTGAGTTTCTGTTTTATTTTCAACCTCCGGTTGTTTCTCAGGGTCTGTTCCCTCTTCAATCTCCGGTTTTTCCTCAGTGTTCGTTCCTTCTTCAATCTCCGGTTTTTCCTCGACAACGGTTCTACCTTCCACCTTCGGTTGACCTTCTTCAACAGGAGGTGCGATTGGTGTTGTCTCTTTATATTTCACCGTTAAATACAAAGTAGATTCACCTTTCCTCACAGCAGTCAATACAGTTTCTTTATCTTTTACTTTTTCTGTCGCGGTGAACACTCCATTCTTATCTTCGCTCAGCAAAATGCTTTCAATGATATTTTCTTCATCCAGTACCTCATATTTCAATGTGAAGGTTCGCGCATCTTCTTCCTTTGCTTCATATATCACCACCGATTCCGGCACTTTGATTGTTGCTTGATTTCGAATGGTAATAGTCTGTTGCTTTTCACTTGCTGAAGATTTAGGCATCTGTGCTAAATCCACATCTTGTTTCTTGACCACATTCTCCTTTTTTGTACTATCAACAAGTTTAACTGTATCTACAATCTTAACTTCTTCTTTTGGTTTTTCAACAGGCTTATCTTCTTGTTGAATATTTACTTCTGTTGCCTGTTTGATTTCGTTAACAACATCAACTTTTTTATATTCGATTTTATCTTTCACTGTAACAACAATAGAATTTTTCACAATGGAATAACCTTCTATTTCATGCAATTGTACCGCATACTGACCGGCATCTATGGACTTGATATATATAATCCCATCTTGATCATGGTCATTGTATTGCTGACCATTCTCACTGCCTTTTGCAGTTACATTAATGACAAATGCGCCTCCCGATACCAATTTCTTTTGCTCATTAATAATCTTAATCTTAAGATCTCTTTCGATGGAACTTCCAGTCATTGATATCGTTTGAATTTGTGGTAGGGCTTCTTCTACAACCTCTTCCACAACTTCTTCTACAAATGCTTCTTCCGATTCTTCAAGTATAATACTGTCTTGCTGCTCTTTTGCTTTCTGCTGTTCCATAAGAGCTTGTTGCTTTTGATATTGATTAACCACAATTCCTACACTTAAAGAAACTAGCACTGCACCCACACATGAGAGTGTGATGATTTTTTGTTTTTTCGTTAATGTTTTGAGTTTTGTTAGTAACTGTTTCATTCTGTCAATCTAGAATAATTTTTCTGGATATACCCCTTCCTCAATTAAGTTTCTTACCGATGCAACCACGGCATCTTTATCTTCTTTATAGGTCACTCCAAACCACTTATCTCTTGATTGAAGAACCGTCACTTCTGCTTCCCCCTCATGAAGCAATCCGCCAACAATCGTTGGAAGAAGATATTCTGCCTTCATATAATCAGCTTGACAATCGACCAAAAACTCTTCGAATCCTCTTTCTAATACTTGGAAGAATTCTGGTTGCAATCCCCACATATTCATAGATACCGGAGAATTGATATCAATCGGAATCTCTTTGTCTTCTGTTTGAATTGCAGCGCCGCCCTGTGTTTTAATGATATTTTTCGTTTCAACAATATCAGTTAGCATATGATTCTCATCTACTTTACAGATACCTCTTGTTACACCACCGTTGTCACTCAGTGTGTTTCCAAGTACGAATCCTACCATGCTGATTTGTATCTTATTACTTGCACTTGATTCTGTCACAAGGTGCTTATATGCTTCCACATAAGCCTCTTTTCCATAATAGTCATCTGCATTAATGACTAAAAATGGTTCGTTCACAACATCTTTACAACATAGAAGTGCCTGTCCTGTTCCCCATGGTTTTGTACGGTCAGCATATTGCAACTTGTAATTTTCTGGAATATCACCAACTTCTTGGTATGCATATGATACTTCCACAATCTTTTCAATGCGATTGCCGATGACTTCTTTGAAGTCTTTTTCCAAATCTTTTCGAATTACAAATACTACCTTATCAAAACCTGCTTCCATAGCATCATAGATAGAATAATCCATGATAATCTCACCGTTTGGTCCCACTGGCTCAAGTTGTTTGATGCCACCACCAAAACGACTTCCTATTCCTGCGGCCATAACTACTAATGTTGCTTTGCCCATAATTAATCCCCTTTAATTTATGATACAAGACGATTCAATGCACTAAATACTGCTCGAATACCGGCTCTGGTAATATTCGAACTTACACCAACGCCATGTGTGACTTTTCCAGTCTTTTCATCACGCATACAGATATATGCTGCAGCCCTTGCGTTTGAACCTTCACCCAAAGCATGTTGGGTATAATCTACGATCGTAACATTGACATCTGTTGTGTCATGCAAAGCTACTTTCACAGCATCAAGCGGACCGTTTCCGACTGCTTCTACCTCTTTCAACACGCCGTTATATTTGAAGCTCAACTCTACCTTTGTATCACGTTCACCATGATCCTCTGCCCTCGCACGCAAGAACTCATATGGCGCTGTAAGTTTCAGATATTCACTAGTAAATACTTCCATGATGGTGGCTGGTGCAACCTCACCCTGTTTTTCAGCAATTTTCTGAATAACATCTGCAAATTCTTTGTGCATTGCTTTTGGAAGTTTGTAACCAAACTCACTATCCATAACAAAGGCAACTCCACCTTTTCCAGACTGGCTATTGATACGAACAATTGGCTCGTATTCACGGCCAACATCTGAAGGGTCGATTGGAAGATATGGAACCTCCCACCAATCCTGGTTACGCTCTTTCATGGCCTTTACACCCTTATTAATCGCATCTTGATGCGAACCAGAGAACGCTGTAAATACTAATTTCCCAGCATAAGGATGTCTCATTGGAACTTCCATCTTACAACATCTTTCATACACTTCTTGAATCTCTACAATATTCGTCAAATCCAATTCAGGATTAATTCCTTGAGAGAACATATTGTATGCCACTGTTAAAATGTCGAGATTGCCAGTTCTTTCACCATTTCCAAACAAAGTTCCTTCTACACGATCAGTACCTGCTAACAATGCAAGTTCTGTAGCTGCTACACCTGTGCCTCGGTCATTATGTGGATGAATACTAAGAATAATGCTTTCCCTATTTTTGAAATTCCTGTGCATCCACTCGATTTGATCCGCATACACATTTGGCGTTGTCATCTCTACCGTTGCAGGGAGATTAATGATAATCGGTTTTTCTTTAGTTGCTCCCCATGTTTCTTGCACGGCAGTACATACATCCAATGCATAGTCAAGTTCCGTGCCTGTAAAACTTTCTGGAGAATATTCTAAAATAATCTCTCCAGGAAAATCCTTCACAAATGTTTTTACAAGTTCTGTACCTTCAATTGCAATCTGCTTAATTTCTTCTTTACTCTTATGAAAAACAACATCTCTTTGAAGTGTTGATGTAGAATTGTAAATATGTACAATCGCCTTCTTAACACCTTCTAAAGCTTCAAACGTCCGTCTAATCAAATGCTCTCTGCATTGCACCAATACCTGAACTGTAACATCATCCGGAATTAATCCGCGATTTACTAATTCACGCATGAAATCGAACTCAATTTGTGATGCTGAAGGAAATCCAACTTCAATTTCTTTAAAGCCCAATTTCACAAGAAGGTTGAACATCTCAACCTTCTCTTCCACTGTCATAGGATCAATCAACGCCTGATTACCATCACGTAAATCCACACTACACCAGCTTGGTGCTTTTTGAATCTGTTTGTTTGGCCATTCACGCTCCGGATAATCTATCACCGGTACTCTTTTATATCTTTGATAATTCAACATATTATGTCACTCTCCTAATCCGTCTTCTATTATTGCCACCATTGCATTCAATGCTTCCTGCTCATCTTCCCCTTCGCAGATAAGTTCAATCTCATCACCCTTTTTGATGCATGCCCCCAATACACTGAGCACACTCTTTGCATTGGCTGTGGTGTCTTTGAACTGAAATGAGATTCTACTTTTAAACTGCACGGCTGTTTTACAGAACAATCCAGCCGGTCTCAAATGTAATCCTGTTGGATTCTTGATTGTTGTTTTTTGGCTTACCATCCAAACAACCTCCTCCACACTAGTTTATTTTTTTTTCAATGTAATCTGAATACTTGCACTTCCAATATATGAGCATTCTTCCGGAAGTTCTGTCACTTCAACCGGTATATCGTAAGTGCCTGCCTCGGTAATTTTTTTCAAATTGATCGTCGCTATAATATTATCACTCGTCAATTTTTCTAGTGCTTCTTTACTGCCAGAAAATTGCAATTCCACTTCTTGATTCGGTCCTTTTTCCAGAACAAATTTTTCTGATACATTTTCAATCTGGATAGCTCCCACTGGCAATAAAATTGACTTTGTTCCTGCTTTTTCCACAATAATTCTTACAACAACATTATTTCCAGCACTATCTGCCAAAACAATGCCATCCGGTAGATACTTTGTGATATCAACAATCACCTCTTCATTGGAATCAAGTTTGTTCTTTTTTAATTCATCAGCTTTAATATCAAACTCTGTAATTTCACCTAGTTGTTCACTTGTACCTGCCACGCGAATCACCTGTGGTTCTACCTCGATCTCCGTAAATACATAACCAGACGCAGTAGCAATTCCTGATGTATCAAAATTCAACTTTACTTTTTTTGTATTCCAAATATCAACACTTACTGTGACTCCATTTTTATCACAATTACTTGAAAGCAAACTCTTGTCAATGCGATTCTCTGCCGCATCATAATATAGTAACTCTGTTTCTATCGTTGTATCTTGTGAGATTTCAGACACATCAACCTTGGCAACCACTTTGCTAATCTTTTTCACCATCGATTCCGGTCCACTTATATCTACAGACTGTGGAGATACTGTCATATTTCCTACAACATAACCATCACGAGGACTACCTGTAGAAACCGCAGTAATCGGAAAAGTCTTCTTCAACGTATTTTCAACACTTACTTGTATGTTTTGCGGATATGCAGTTGCCACCTCATACTGCCCTTCGTATCCCGCAACCTTAATTCTGATTGGAACTGAAGAATCCTGCATTTCACGCAAATCTGCTGTTGCAACAATATGACTTGCCTTAATTGCTCCAAGAACTTTTCGTCTTCCTTTTACTGTCACTGCAACAGAATTCGTGTTATCTAATATCTGAAAGCTTTTTCCTGCATTTGTTACAACTTCTGTGTTAATGACAGAAACATTTACATTATACTGTTTTGTATCAATCGGGTCATCAACGTTTACAACAACCCACCAAAGAAGAATCGCGAAAACAACTGCTATAACTTTGAGTCCAAGATTATTTTTCAACTTGTCTTTCATTGCTGCGTCTTCCTTTCTTTAGCGTAAACTTCTTACTTTCTTTTTCTGCTTTATCTTGGCGTTGCACCAATTGCTCCAGTAACCGTTCCTTAGAAACAGCACGTACAATATGTCCGCCAACAGCATAAGAAACATTTCCAGTTTCTTCTGACACACATATCACAATTGCATCACTTACTTCACTCATACCTATTGCGGCGCGATGTCTGGTTCCCAACTGTTTGCTCAACTCCATATTCTCTGACAGTGGCAAATAACAAGTAGCCGCCACAATGCGGTCCCCACGTATAATCACTGCACCATCATGCAATGGTGTATTATGTTCGAATATATTCATTAACATTTGTTCCGAAACAAGAGAATCCAGTGCAATTCCAGTATTCTGATATTCTGTTAGCATAATATCACGCTCTACAACAATCAGAGCACCTGTCTTTACTTTTCCCATCTCATAGCACGCATTCACGATGGCATCTATTGTCTTTTGATTAAAACGTTCATTGTTTTTGTTTTTATCAAAAGGCACTATACTTGCCAAGAATTTTTTCTGTCCTAACTTTTCTAACGCTCTGCGAAGTTCCGGTTGAAATACGATAATTGCTGCTGTCGCAAGAACACTAATAGAATTTTTTGCCAACCATAAAATTGTATTCATCTTGAAGACAGCCGCAAGCAGAATAAAGACAGCTAACACTGCAATACCTTTCATTAACATCCATGCTTTTGTATTCTTAATCCAAACGATTACCTGGTACACCAAAAATGCGATAATCATAATCTCTATAACATCTGTCACTTTGACATCCGGCATGTACCAATCACCCAGATATGAATTCAAAAGATTTTGTATGTTCTGTCCCACTCTGTTACCTCCATCCTAATTTTATACTTCTTTGTCTTCTACTTCTTCTTTTTCCACCAGTTCATTTACTTGTTCTGTATCAATAACACCTGTCTTTTGCACTTCATGAATACGTTTTACCGTTTTTTCAGGAATTGTTACTGAAACCTTAGGAACTGCCTTGACATAATAGTAATATTCATCATCCTCAAACTGAAGTTTCTCCGTTCTGGTATAATCTACTGCCAAGACAAAGAACTTCACAATAAATGCAATCAATACAGCCGCAATACTTCCCACAATCAATGACACATAAGAAAGCTTGATGTCCATGATAATATATCCATAAGCCATTGCATTGATATTTCCAAGTGTACCTGCGATAATTGCAATCTCCCATGCATAATCCACAGACATTCTGCGCACGTTGTATACAAGCAATAGACAAATTGCGAATGCGATGATACTGCACCACATCTCTCGATTAATCAAAACCTGCTGCGCATAAGTCGCAACTTGCTCAATCACACCACCTTCGCCAACGGTTTCCAAAAGCGTACTGTTTGATTTTACATAATCAACCAAATAATATACTATTGTTCCCATGGACACCGGCAGAATACATATCGGGCTTCCTATAAGACCTAATACAATCGGGATAGCCACAGGAATATGTAACATAAAAGCGATTGGCATTAACAAAACAACAACGCCCTTCCCCGGTGCATATCTGATATAAAAGCCATACATAATGACAAACAATGATCCAGCCACAATCGTTGCCCCTGCAGATAAGGTTAACAACTGAAGCAACGTTGCTATAACTACAAAAACAACGGTCATTGCAGACGGTAACATCATACATATCACGGACAATATAATCGTCATAAATGAATTAGAGATAAGCTCCGAAAAACCAATATTCTGATTAATAAACGTCAAAGATAACAACGCGACCACAAATTTAACAACTTTGTCTACTATGCTTGAATGTTTTGCATAATATTTAGAAATATAACCTTTTGCCTCATATAATCTATTCATTGTCATCCTCCTTCTCATACATGATTTCTAATTTTTCCAATTCATCCTTGAATTTTTTGATATGATGATAAGCTTTGGCATGTTTCTTCTTGTAAGCTTTTTTCGCATATCTTATATATGCAATCAACAAGATGAAATAAATCCCCAAGAAAGAACCTGCAATAACAACGGTGTCTTTAGAAGATAAATTGCCCCACACATCCTTCATAAAACAAATACTCAGGATAAACACTAATGCAACATAAGCTATTGTCATCCAAAATGCTGACCAAAACGTATTAGCCGCAATATAATCTTGCTTGTAACGGAAGCCCACCTTCCAATCTTCTTCTCCATCTTTCGCCTCATAAAAAGCAAGTTTTGTCATGTGTTTTACACGTTCTTCATTTAACATAAATGTCACCTCGTCACACACTTCTCCTAATTTAACATTATTAATAAGTATACCACATCTTTAGAAACCTTGTCCAATACTTATCGTCAAAAAATAGACTTTCTGTGCACCTTTTTCCTTTAATATCTGTGCCACAGAATCAATCGTATTCCCCGTTGTGTAAATATCATCAATTAAGAGTATATTTTGGTTCTTTTTCCAACGATTTGTCACACAAAATGCCCTTCTTAAATTCTTGTTTCGTTCAGTATGATTCAATTCTTTTTGAGGCTTTGTGTGAACCACTCTTACGACCGATTTGGCATCCACTGGAATACCACATCGTTTCCCCAATTCTCTAGCAAGTATTTCCGCCTGGTTATATCCCCTTTTTCTTCTACGTTTGCGATGTAGTGGAATCGGAATAATTACATCTATCCCCCACTCCTTTATCTTTTCTCGATACAAACGCCACCACTCTTTAGCATAAAACTGTGCAAAAACTCTTCGATTATGATATTTAAACTGATAAATGGACCATCGAACCGGTCCTTTGTGAAGCCAAATACTTTTTCCTTGGTCATAGAAAAACTCACGTTCTTCACAATCATGGCAAAATTCATTCTCTGCATAACGAATCGGTTTCCCACATTTTTTGCACCTCGGTTCTTGTATATACTCCACCTTGTCCGCACATTCTTCGCAAATACTGTCCCGAGAAATTTCTCCACAAAAATAACATGTTTGGGGATATAACATCCCCAAACATTTCTCCCATAAACTCATATTATCATTCTTAGACTCTCTTACATCTCGCAAATACGCTCTGCCAAACTCGTATACCGATTCTGTTCATTCGTATTGCGAATCATCTCCTGAAATGTGATATCGCTCCCCACAAGCGTCACACATTTTTTTGCTCTTGTCACTGCAGTATAGATAAGATTTCGATGATAAAGTTGGCGTGGTCCCTGCAGCAACGGTATAACAACTGCCGGATACTCACTACCCTGAGACTTGTGTATGGTAACCGCATACGCCAATTCCAACTCATCTAACATCTGAAACGGATATCGCACCTTTTTCTTTTCCTCGAATTCCACCTCTATTGTCTCCGTATAAGTGTTAATCTCTGTAATTCTTCCGATATCACCATTAAATACACCCACACCTTTGTCCACTACAAGGCCATACTTCGTTGCAATCTCCCATTCAAGCTGATAGTTATTCTTGATCTGCATGACCTTGTCTCCTACGCGAAACAATTTATCGCCATATTCCTTCTCTGCCTTTTTCTCATCCGGCGGATTCAAATATTGTTGCAAAATGGTATTTAGTCGCTCTACACCCAGCAGACCCTTTCGCATTGGCGTAAGTACCTGAATGTCAAACATATCCGCATCCACATAACTCGGTAGTTTTTTCTGAATCAATGTGAGCACTACGCTAATAATCACATTTGCATCCTGTCTCTTCAAGAAAAAGAAGTCCTGACTTTTATTGTCCAGAATCACTTCTTCCCCTCGGTTAATTTTATGCGCGTTGACAATGATATCGCTCTTCTGCGCCTGTCTAAATATCTTACTGAGTGTAATAACAGGAAAACGTTCAGACTCTATCAAATCTTTAAGAACACTTCCAGGTCCAACCGACGGCAACTGGTCTTTGTCACCCACAAGAATCAGGCGTGTTCCCATTGAGATTGCACGAAGAAGCACATTCATAAGAGGCAAATCCACCATGGACATCTCGTCTATAATTATAACATCCGCATCCAAAGGATTCTCTTCATTTCTACCATAATGCATGTGACTATCATCACCTTCCGGCACATATCCCAATTCTAACATGCGATGAATGGTTCTGGCTTCATATCCGGTCGCTTCTGTCATGCGCTTTGCCGCACGTCCCGTCGGTGCCGCCAGAAAGATATCCATACCCTCGCTTTGAAAAAAATGAATCATGGCATTGATGGTAGTAGTCTTACCTGTTCCCGGTCCTCCGGTCAGCACAAGCACACCATTTCGTACAGCTGCTATCACAGCCTGTCTTTGCATATCATCTAATTCTAATTCCGCATTTTTTTCAATTGCACTAAGTCTCTTTTCAATAGCCACATCTGCAATCTCATAATGCACATTTAAATCGTTTAACATCTTTGCCGTGCTCAGTTCCATGTAATAGTACTGAGCTGCATAAATTCGTTTTTCGGTATCTGCCTGTTTGATCACAATCTTCTTTTCCATCGCCAAATCAAGCAAATGATTAGATATATCAAGAAGCTCAATCTCCAATAAATTTTGTGAACGATATAACACTTCCTCCTCAGGAAGATAGATATGCCCATCTGCCACTGCATTGAGTAGTACATAGACAATGCCACTGCGAATGCGATAGTCCGAATTCGTATGAATCCCAATTCTTCTTGCTATCTCATCGGCTGTCTTAAACCCGACACCCGGTACATGGTCTGCTATCTGGTATGGGTTCTCCTCCATTACTCGATAAACACTTTGCCCATAATGCTCATATATTTTTGCAGACAGATTCAGTGTAATGCCATATTTTTGTAAGTAAATCATGGCCTTTCGCATATCTTTTTTTTCTTCGACCTGTTGCGATATCTCTCTTGCTTTTCGTTCACTGATTCCCTGAACTTCTGCCAAGCGCTCAGGTTCTTCCTCTATAATTCGAAATGTATCACCTTTGAATCTGCGAACAATTCTGCCTGCCAAGACAGTTCCAAGTCCTTTTATCGCACCTGAACCAAGATACTTTTCAATAGAAATCAAATCCTCCGGCTCCAATTCTTCATAAGATGTCACCTGCAATTGCATACCATATACATTGTGATTGGTGTACTCGCCAGACACCTCAAGCATCTCACCTTCGCCTATGTAAGGAAATGTTCCGACACAGGTCAGTTCGCCATCTTCATTTGTCAGATGAAATACTGTATATCCATTATCTTCGTTGCGGTAAACAATATGTTCTACATAACCTTTTACAACCTCCAAAACATCTCCTCCTTTCGTATCGTAAAAAAGGGCCATCCTAAAGACAGCCCCCCTAAACAACTTTT
>JAEIGA010010052.1_pt1 | contig 14332 bp, 11 predicted proteins | sample 9270691 | NCBI WGS metagenome assembly JAEIGA01 (sample SAMN17057246, study PRJNA624740) | gut metagenome | biome: biome; isolation source: fecal sample | host: Bos grunniens | place: China: Xizang | collected 2019 | reverse complement strand
GGGGTTAACCTCTCAGTCCCCCTATGTATCGTCGCCTTGGTGAGCCGTTACCTCACCAACTAGCTAATACAACGCATGCCCATCTCAAACCACCGGAGTTTTCAACCTCGGAGGATGCCCTCCAAGATGTTATGGGGAATTAGTACCAATTTCTCAGTGTTATGCCCCTGTTTGAGGTAGGTTGCATACGCGTTACGCACCCGTGCGCCGGTCGCCGGCAAATGTATTGCTACATCCCCGCTGCCCCTCGACTTGCATGTGTTAAGCCTGCCGCTAGCGTTCATCCTGAGCCAGGATCAAACTCTCCATTGTAAAAAAATTTAAATGTTTCGTTAGAGTCCTGACTACTTATCTTTCCAAAGGAAATGACAGATAAATACTACATTTCTTTTCTCTCAAAATAACCAGTAATTCAAAGAACTTCGTTTTGAAAACCTGTTTCACTTTTGGGGTGAAACGGGACTGCAAAGATAAAACCTTTTTTTTAATCTTGCAAATTTTTCAGAACTTTTTTGCAAACTTTTTTTCAACCGTTCTTTTCAGACCTCCTTGAGTCGCTACCCTTTTTAGTAGCACCCCGTTTATCAGGAGGGGTTGTTTTCGTGATTGCGGGTGCAAAGGTAGCGACTTTTTCTTTACCTCCAAATATTTTTAGATCTTTTTTTCAAAAAATTTACAATTTTCCCCTCTTTTTGGGCAAAATAGGGGGTATACCTATATTATATAATATTAGGGGAGTGATTTTTGTCCTTCAGAGCATCGAGAAGGGGGTATTCGAACTAAAATACAAAATTCAGAATTCAAAATCAGGGACATGGTCGAAAGTCTTCACCCCAGACAACTGATCCCATCCCCCTAATACGCATTTCTCTACGGGAATGTTCATCCGGCTCTGCCATAGAGGAAGAGGAAGAGGAAGAGGAAGAGGAAGAGGAAGAGGACGTGGAAGTGGAAGTGGAAGTGGAAGTGGAAGACAAAAAAAGTCTGCCCGACAGATTGTCGGGCAGACTTGGTTCTTGGAGTGGTTAGAGATTAGAGCCAGCCACCATTCGAGGTAACAGCCGACTTGGCCACCAGCAACACAGGCTGTGCGATCACCGTACCACCTACGGGATCCTGGGTCGATACCGTAACCAAGGCCACGCCGGGGTTCGTGCACGAAACGCGCCATACGCCCTGGGGAGCCTTCTCGATCGACGAGGTGATACCCAAGCGAGTCGTAGCCTCAGCCGAAACCTTCACCATGCAGGTGCGAACAGCGACACCACCCATCACATTTTTCAGGCTTACCTCATTGAGTTCGCCATCGGCAAGCACCGTCACAGCAGGATAGCCGGCAATGTTGCAGAGGAGCTTGAGGGCATCAATAGCACCGGCACCCATGTCGGCAGCACCGTAGGCAGCCGAGAGGTAGGGCTTCAGGCTGATCGTCGAGGCGAGCAACATGCTCTTGTACTCCTCGAGCGTAAAGGTCTTGTTGATCGAAGCAGCATAGGCAGCACCCAACGCAGCGACACCGACAGCGTGCGGGCAGGACATCGAGGTACCGCACGACCAAGCGTAAGCGTCCGTACGCGGGGTCTTGGGCTGATTCTTGGTGTTAGCCGTCTTGGGGTCGATGATCGTACTGAGTACGCAACCATCACCGAAGGAGCCCAACGAGTTGTAGGGGGCAGCCGAGGTGTAGTCGTTGGACTTGTAGGGATCACCACCGGGAGCCGAGATGTCTACCCAGGGGCCGTAGTCCGAATAGTAGGCCGGAGTGTAGTCGGGACCGATGGCCGAAACACCAAGCACACGGCTATAGGCACCAGGCCAGCAGGTCTTCTTACCCTTGTTCACATCACCGCTGTTACCGGCCGAGAAGAAGAGCAAGCCCTTGCCACCAAAGATCGTCGACTTATTGAAATCAATAAAGTAGTCGATACCGGCACAAACAGCCATCTTCTTGAAATAATCCTCATCCAGGGTAGCACCCTCATAGCCCCAACTGTTGTTGGCAATGGCGGCACCACGGTCAGCGGCCCATACCAAAGCACGCGCCGTGCAGATATCGTTAGACTCGGTCTCGTGGCTCTGCTCGATGGGGCGATAGATCTGGCAAGACATGATCTTCACATTGCCACCCTTGCCACTCTTACCACCGGCAACACCGGCAACACCGATGCCGTTGTTGTTTACCGCGGCAATCGTTCCGGCCACATGGGAACCGTGATCCATGTAGGCATAACCCTGCGACTGACCATTCTTGAAGACCTTCGTGAGCTCCCAGTTCAAGGGCGCCACAAAGTCTGTGTTGGTAGGATCGTACCAATCCTCGTTGCTGGGCTGCTGAACTTCGGCAAAGTTGGCACCATGAACCAAGCCACGAGCCACCTCGGCGGGATCGGGATTCACCCACATGTTATCCTGAAGGTCGGGGTGGGTAGCCTGTACCGGCTCATCGACCACAGCCACAATAATTTCGGGGGCACTCTCGTCGGCCGAGAAGACCTTCCAGGCCTCGAAAGCATTGACATCGGCACCCACCTTGGCGATCTTCGACACCGAAGCATCGTTGTTGTAGTGCCACTGCAGGGGCAACAGGGGGTCGTTGTAGGGCATCTCTGTCTCGGCACGCGTACCCTGCGAAAGGGGGATCATCTGCGCATCGCGGCCAAAGTGCTTCTGCGTGTGGTTGAACGAGAGCGACTCGATATTCTCATCGAGACTCAACACGCGGGCAACAGCCATCAGATCACTCTTCTGATCGAAGGTTACATAGTACCAAAGGTGCAGACCCGCAGCGCGGTGGTCAGCCTCAAAACGGTCATCCACAGGGAAGACGCGGTGGAAATTCTCCACGCCCACCTCATCAAGACGCATATCCAACGACTCGATACCCGAGCGCGTACCTCCACTACGGGTTACACCCGCCTCAATGCGATCGGCTGCTGCCTCATCGACACGCAACACAACCATACCCGGAATTGCCGTAGGCATGGGAACAGAGATCTTCGCATAAGCGGCCTGCGTCTCGGCATCTGCCACCGAATTCTCGTTGAAGTCCTTCGTACAAGCGGCAAACAAAGCCACCGTCAAGAGTAAAAATAAGGATCGTTTCATAGTTAATCTTTAAAATATCTGGGTTCAAAGATACTCTTTTTTTATGAATCAGCAATCATTCCCCGAAGAATTTTATCAAAAACCCCCGAAAAAAGAGAAAAATTCATTCGCCAACGAGGTGCTTTTCAATCGCAGCAGTCTATTCTCGATTTGACGAGCAGAAAAGAGCCTGCGTACAACCCGTATTACAATCTTCAGCACCCCTACCACAACAACCTTACCAGCACAAAAACCGTAGAACTTGCCTCTCTCTCGTTTCTTTTTTGTATCTTTGTCGGAGATTTCACAACAAGTGCTACAAAAGAGGGTTTACCCCTCCCGCGTACGCACAATATATTAAGAGTAAGGTTACAAAATGAATTGGAAGAAGATTTCCCTGCTGCTCCTGCTGCTGCTTATCGCCGATCAGGCCCTGAAGATCTGGATCAAAACTCACCTCTCGATCAACGAAGCCATCATGGTCTTCCCCGACTGGTTCCAACTGCGCTTCATCGAGAACAACGGTGCCGCCTTCGGCATGCAGATTGCGAAAAGCGGAGCCGTGGATTGGGGTAAAATCGCCCTGAGCCTCTTCCGTATCGGCCTGTGTGGCTTTATGGGGTGGTTTATCAATCGCCTGATCCAGATGAAGGCCCCCACGGGGGCAATCGTCGGCCTGGTGCTGGTGCTGGCCGGAGCCATCGGCAACATCCTCGACAGCGCCTTCTATGGCCTAATCTTCTCGGCATCTACCCCCACCACCGTGGCCGAATTCGGAGGCAGCTACGCCCCTTTCCTGATGGGCAAGGTGGTCGACATGTTCTACTTCCCGCTCTTCCATTGGGAGCACTGTCCTGCGTGGCTCGACTTCCTGGTCGACAGTCGCGGCTACTTCTTCGGAGCCATCTTCAACCTGGCCGATGTCTACATTTCGGCGGCCGCCATCTACCTGCTGCTCTTCCAATTCCGCTTCTTCAACAAAAATTTCTAACCTCGAAAAGAGGGTTAATTGGGTTCTGCACAAAGAGTTACCCCGAGAGATCCGACCACGGAGCCGAAATATTTCAAAAAAAAGTAGGCAAAATAGTTGGATTTAGAAAAAAAGTTTATACCTTTGCACCCGTGTTCCACGAATCGCCCAGGTGGTGAAATGGTAGACACGCTAGTTTCAGGTACTAGTGGTAGCAATACCGTGTAGGTTCGAGTCCTATCCTGGGCACACAAAAAGAGCAATCGAAAGGTTGCTCTTTTTGTTTTTTATTCGTACCTTTGATGACGGAAGCCCCCCGCAGGAGGATCGGCACCCACTACTATATATATAAGGTATGGTCAACCAATTCATCCTATACATCCAAGCCGAGAAACGCTTCTCGCCCCTCACGGTGAAGAACTACCGCCGCGACATCGAGCGGTTTGTTCATTGGTGTACGGAGGAGGCCGAGCCGGGGCTGCGGATAACCCCCTTCAAGGTCGAGGATGTCGAAGCGATCCATCTGCGCGAATGGATTCACATTCGCTCACAACAGCAGGTAAAGGGGGGAAGGGGGGCACGAGGGCGACTCGGTGCCGCCTCGCTCAACCGCGAACTCTCTTCACTGCGCAGCTTCTTTCGCTACCTAAAGCGCATCGAAAAGATCAAGCTGGACCCCATGCGTCAGATCCACTCGCTGAAGACCCCCAAGCGACTCCCCTCGTTTGTCCCTGAGAGTCGCATGCATCGGCTCCTGAACGAGGAGCTCCCCACCACGGAGCAGAGTCCCAATCTCAAGGCGCAAGAGCTTACAGCCCTACGCAACCGGCTGATCATTCAAATTTTTTATGGCTGCGGGGTGCGATTGGCCGAACTTATCGGCATCGATATCGACGACTTCTCGGACGACTTTTCGACCCTGCGTGTGGTGGGAAAGGGCAACAAAGAGCGACTGATCCCGATTGTCGCCCCCCTACAAAAGGCCATCTTGACCTATATTTCGGAAATTCGTAGGCAAAATATTTGCAAAAACGAGAAAAAAGCACTATTTTTAACACACGAAGGAGCACGAATCTCGCGCATCACGGTCTATCGCATCGTAAAACGAGCCCTCCAAGAGGGGGGTGTGCAGGGGAAACGCAGCCCCCATGTCCTGCGACACACCTTTGCAACTCACCTGCTGAACCATGGTGCCGACATGCGCGAAATTCAGGAGCTGATGGGCCACGCCTCGTTGCAAGCCACGCAGGTCTACACCCACAACAGCATCGCCCAACTGCAAAAAGCCTACTCAGAGGCGCACCCCCGGGAAGGGAGCCCCCGAGACGAGTAGAGAACACATATTTATTAACACTCTAAAACTACAGGTTATGAAGGTAAACATTCAATCCGTGAAGTTCGACGCCGACAAGCGTTTGATCGAATTCGTAGAGAACAAGATGGACAAGCTCGACCGTTTTGCTGAACGTGCCACCGGAGCCGATGTCATTCTGAAACTCGATAAGGACCACGAAAAGGGAAACAAAGTGGCCACGATTACCATTCATATCCCCGGAGATGATCTGGTGGCCGAAGCCCAGGCCAAGAGTTTCGAGGAGGCGATAGACAACGCCATCGACGCCCTGAAACGCCAGATCGAAAAGGCCAAGGCGAAGTAGTCGTCCCGACCATACCCACCTGCCCGACCCGTCAAGGTCGGGCATTTTTTTGAGCCATCCGCATACCTCCTCATTACTTATTGCCCCGACCCTAATAGAAACCCCCGACGGAGGTTTGAGTGTCATGTTCCCGCATGCCTTGATCACTTCGCCGAATTGGTTTTTGCGTTGGCTCTGACTTGTCGAATCGTATTTGAGGCATTAAAAAATTATGTTTTTTTCAATCTATGAGAGCCTTAACCGGAAAATTTTGAATTTTGAATTTTGAATTTTAAATTTTATTCGTACCTTTGCCCTCCCAATTGGGCGTATATCAACCTCTTTCATTGGGTGTCGAGCTGGCGGGCAGACTCTTCGGAGTCGGTCGGGATTAGCGGGCAGAGGCTCACTATGGTAGGCGAGGCACAGCGGGAATGTTGAGTGCGAAACTTAATAAAATTTATTGTTCAATGAACAAGGATCAAATCATCAAGCTCGTTAACGAGCAGCTGTGGACCAAGCCCGAGGCTGAGGTTCCCGCATTCAAGGCCGGTGACACGATCACCGTGACCTATCGCATCATCGAGGGTAGCAAGGAGCGTCTCCAGAGCTTCCGTGGTGTGGTTATCCAGATCAAGGGTACGGGTAAGACCAAGATGTTCACCATCCGCAAGGTTTCGAACGGTGTGGGTGTAGAGCGTATCTTCCCCCTCTACTCGCCTCACATCGACAAGATCGAGGTAAACAAGGTGGGTGTTGTTCGCCGTGCTCGTATCTACTACCTGCGCAACCTGACGGGTAAGAAGGCCCGCATCAAGGAGAAGCGCGTGGCTGTTGCCAAGGAGAAGTAGAATCGTTAACGATCCAAAGAAAAAGACGGATTCCAAATTGGAATTCGTCTTTTTCTTTTACTTCTGGCGACCGGAGGTGGCTATTTCACCCCTTTGAGCTGCTCCTCGATGCGTAGCAGGCGGTTGTATTTGGCCGTGCGTTCCGAGCGCGAGAGAGAACCACACTTGATCTGCCCACAGTCGAAGGCCACCGCGAGGTCGGCTATCGTTGTATCCTCGGTCTCGCCCGAGCGGTGCGAAATAATGGTGGCATAGCCGGCCCGTTGCGCCATCTCGATCGCCTCGGCCGTCTCGCTGAGGGTGCCGATCTGGTTTACCTTCACCAACAGGGCATTGGCGCACCCCTCACGAATGCCGCGCTTCAGGTAGTGGGTGTTGGTAACGAAGAGGTCGTCGCCCACCAGCTGGCAGACCGAACCCACGGCCTCGGTGAGCCTCTTCCACCCCGCCCAATCGTTTTCGGCCATGCCATCCTCGATGGAGGAGATCGGATAGCGGTCGATCAGCCCGCGCAGGTACTCCACCTGCTCCTCGGAGGTGCGCTTCGGGGCCCCACTCCCCTCGAAGACCGAGTAGTCATAAAGGCCGTTTTTATAAAACTCCGAGGCGGCGCAGTCGAGTGCCAGCGAGATCTCTCCGCCCATCTCGCGGCTGTCGGCCTTGTAGCCGGCCAGGTTGATCGCCTCCAAAATCAAGTCGAGAGCCTCCTCCGTGGAGCCAATGAAGGGGGCAAAGCCGCCCTCATCCCCCACGGCAGTGGAGAGTCCTCGACTCTTCAAGACCCGCTTCAGGGCGTGAAAAACCTCGGCCCCCATGCGCAACGCCTTTTGGAAGGAGTCGGCTCCGATCGGCCGGATCATGAACTCCTGGAAGGCGATCGGGGAATCGGAATGAGCCCCTCCGTTCAGGATATTCATCATCGGCACAGGCAGTTCGTGAGCAAAAGCCCCACCCAGGTAGCGATAGAGCGGGAGATGGAGCGCCTCGGCAGCAGCGTGAGCCACCGCGAGCGAGACTCCGAGGATGGCATTGGCCCCGAGGTTCGACTTATTAGGCGTGCCATCCAACTCGCAGAGGAAATGATCAATCCCCCGCTGGTCAAGCACGCACCTCCCAAGGAGTTTAGGGGCGATGCGCTCAAGGATGTGTCCCACAGCACGACGGACCCCTTTGCCACCGTAACGCTCACCGCCATCGCGGAGTTCGAGGGCTTCGTGTTCCCCCGTCGAGGCTCCGCTCGGCACCGAGGCACGGCCTCGGGCCCCCGATTCGGTAAAGATCTCCACCTCGACCGTCGGATTGCCCCGCGAATCCAGGATTTCGCGGGCGCTGATTTTTACAATTTTCGTCATTTTATCACGCTTATTTAAGGTTCTATTCGCGCAAAAGCATGCAATTCGGATTCCAAAAACAATTTTTTTCACTTTTTTATCCTCCATACGGAAAAGTTTGCCAAAAAATTTCTACCTTTACTTGGTGTTTTCTCACAAAAGCATAAAAGACCAACTTAAAATAAAAAACCTATGAAAAAAATTCTGATTGTTGGTGCCGGTGGCCAGATTGGTTCCGAGCTGACGACCTACCTGCGCAGCATCTATGGTGCCGCCAACGTAATTGCAACCGATGTGCGCGAGTGCAAGATGCTCTCCGAGACGGGCCCCTTTGAGGTACTCAACGCGCTGGATGCCACCTCGATGGCATCGGCCGTAGCCCGCCACAAGTGCGACGCCATCTTCAACCTCGTAGCCCTGCTCTCGGCTGTGGGCGAGAAGGACCCCCAGAAGGCTTGGGCCATCAACATGGGTGCCCTGATGAATTCGTTGGAGGTTGCCCGTCAGTACAACTGCGCCCTCTTCACCCCCTCGTCGATCGGTGCCTTCGGCCCCACCTCTCCCAAGGATGGTACGCCCCAGGATACGGTGATGCAGCCCACGACGATCTACGGTGTCTGCAAGGTGTCGGGTGAGCTCCTCGGCAACTACTACCACACGAAGTATGGCGTGGATACCCGCTCGGTACGCTTCCCCGGTATCATCTCGAACGTCACCCTGCCCGGTGGCGGCACGACCGACTACGCCGTGGAGATCTACTACGAGGCTATCAAGTCGGGTAAGTTCACCTGCCCCGTGCCCGCCGACGTCTACATGGATATGATCTATATGCCCGATGCCCTGCGCGCCTGCGTGGAGCTGATGGAGGCAGATCCCTCGAAACTCGTACACCGCAACAGCTTCAACCTCGCCTCGATGAGCTTCACCCCCGAGATCATCTACGCCGAGATCAAGAAGCGTCTGCCCGACTTCACGATGGACTACAACGTAGACCCCATCAAGAAGGCAATCGCCGAGAGCTGGCCCAACTCGCTCGATGACACCTGCGCCCGCGAGGAGTGGGGCTGGAAACCCCAGTGGGATCTGTCGAGCATGACCGACGACATGCTCAAGGTGATCCGCGAGAAGTACGGCAAGTAATTTCGCTTTGCAAGGTCGGGGCAGATGCTCGACAGACCCGAGTTTCTGACCCACCCCCTAAATCCCCCGCCTCGGGCGGGGGACTTTGTTTGCCAACACCATAAATATTATCCGAGAGATTTATGCTTTCGCTAAATCTCTCGGATAACATACCTCGTCATCCCGAGAATTTCGATTTTAGGGCATTACAAAGAGGCATTTGTCAATATCGAAATTCGTGGGGATCTTCCGATTATCAAGGAGTTACCGAGTCGCTCAACCGCCTCGTAAATAAGGCTGTTTGGGGCAAACCTCGGTTTTGAATATGCGGTAGATTGCCACAAATTTTCATGAGCGCAAACCTCTTTCCAGTCTGTCTTAAAATGAAAATTTTCGCAATGACGGAGTTTTTATCCTATTCTCAAAGTAATCCGCAAGAAGTACGGCAAGTAATTCAACCGGTGAGAACCAACAAGCGAGAGCGACCGAAATTCGGCCGCTCTTTTGCTTGGAGTCGGGTTGCGATACCGATGAAGAGGGGGATATTGCCGTTTTTTACTCCAAAAGCATCGATAAAACAGAAAAAATTTGTATCTTGCAGTCGTGTTTGTGCGTGTTTATTAAAAACACACAGAAAAACCCTTGAAAAATAACAAATTTACCTATTTATTAACTAAAATTTCCAAACCAATGAAAAAGATGAAATTCTTCTTTTCGTGTTTGTCGATGTTGGCCCTTGCCGTATCGTTTACGGCTTGCGACAGCAAAGATGATCCCGATGATGTAGTCGAGGTTCCCGCTCCGGTGGTAAGCTTGACCGCCGGCGAAGCCGGTGAGACGACTCTGAGCTTTACGCTCACGACCGAGAAGGCCCAGGAGGCCGCTTGGGTGTGCGTGGAGAAGGGGGCAACCGTAACCGCCGAGAGCGTGCTGGCCGATGGTGCCGCCGTCGAGGCCAACAAGACGCTGGAGCTCGTGGCCGAGAACCTGACGGAGAACACCGAGTATGCCATCTATGCCGCTGCCAAGAACGGCACGAAGCTGACCCTCTCGAATGCCCTGGAGATGAAGACCAAGGAGGCTACGGTGGGTCCTCAGCCCGAGACCCCTTCGGTTTCGGTGGAGGCTGTCGATGAGAAGATCACCGCCGAGACGATCACCTTCCTCATCACCTCGGAGAATGCCGACGAGGTAAAGTTTGCCGTATTGCCCGAGACCGCTTTGGATGTCTATGGCGAGATCACCGCCGAGTTGATCTACAACAACTCGCTGGAGTCGGTTGATCCCAACGCAACGGTAGAGGTTACGGCCGAGGTCTATATGCCCGACACCCTCTTCCTGGTCTACGCCGTAGCCAAGAAGGGCGAGGTGCTGGTGCTGAGCGAGGCGGAGGAGATCAGAACCCTCCCGGGCGATGGCCCGGTTGGTCCGGAAGAGACTGTCGAGCTTCCCGAGCCCGTGTACGCCTCGATGACCCTGAAGAAGGGCGCATCGCTTGACAAGTATGAGTTCAACATCGCCGACGAGGCTGGCAGCCTGACGCTTCAGTTCGACCTCTACACCCGCAAGGGCATGAATGGCGACCTGGGTATGAACGAGTATCCCATTGCCGGCACCGAGGCCGGTATGATCGACCCGCAGACGATGAACCTCTTCTTGGAGGGTCTGCCCGTTGAGATCGTAGGTGGCGCTATCTTCATGGAGATCTATGAGGATGGTGGCGTATGGTATTCGCTCATCGAGGGCGAGCTTGTTGCAGCCGACGAGACAAACTACCTCCTCTTCTATGACGGTCAGATCAACCTCTTCGGTATTCAGCAGAGCGGTGGTAACGAGGATACGATCACCTTCACCTCGGCCGAGTACAGCCGTCCCACCCTGGACGACGGCGTAACGCCTGTTGCAGGTCAGTTCAACATCTTCCTGATGGATGGCACCGACCGCGTAACCCTCTGCTTCCGCGGTCAGGATCTGGCCTACTTGGCCGGCGACTACTATGCCGTAGGTACGAGTGCCGAGGTAGCAGGTCCTACGGGTGCTTGGGTAGATTCGGAGCTCAGCGCCGTGGAGGCCGGTGTTCCCCCCATTCCCGAGCAGCTGGAGGCCGGTGACGGTTCGAACTACTACGTTCGCGTAGAGACTACGCTCGACCTCGAGCCCACCAACCCGCTCTTCGCCGACTACTATGTAATCGACTTCGTGATCAAGACCAAGGGTCTCTACTCGACCCCGAGAGAGATCAAGGGCCACTACGAGGGTCCGCTTGGCTTCCCCCTGCCCGGTCAGGAGAAGGTAGAGAACTACGACCTCTACTACAACTATGTAGCCATTGAGACCGTAGGCGAGAACACGAACCTCACCTTCACCACCACGGCAAGTCCCGCCGCCAACTTCAAGGTGAACATCGCCACCGCTTCGCTCCCCGCAACCGAGAGCAGCGACTGGACCTGGTATGACATCAACAACGGTACGATCAACGATCCCTACATCGGTCAGGGTACCGTGGGCGGTGAGAACCCCCAGCTGGGTGTGAAGTTCCTGGGCGAGACCTACGACAGCTTCGAGGGCAAGAACTACCCCGAGTATCAGTTCACGACGCGCAACCTCGAGCTCGACTTCAACGGCAGTCCGTACACCTCGAAGAACGAATGGCGCTCGACGAGCATTTCGGAGAGCACATCGGAGCCCGAAATTGAGGAGGTAGACCTCGTCTTCACGCAGGGTAAGGCCGTCACCTCGGCCGATGGCACCCGCACCGAAGTGGATATGACGGACGATGCCGGCAACTCGGCTCACCTCGTATTCCGCCTCGCTTCGATGTATGCCAACACCTTCAAGTACCTCTACGGCTCCGGCATGACCTACATGCTTGGCACCTCGAGCAACAGCATGGAGTGCTGGGCCGAGGCCGAGGAGTCGACCATCACCTACAAGGGTAAGACCTACGCCCTGCCCGCAGCCGACCAGGAGAATGAGCTCTACTACGGCTTCAGCGTAACCTGCGGTATGCCCTACCAGGACATGAACGCTATCTCGCTGATCATGCCGATCGAGCTCGACGGCATCACGCTTGAGAGCTTCACCTTCGGTGGTTCGCTCTACGCCAACGAGCAGACCGAGGAGAAGCCCCTCCAGGATTGGTCGAAGGTAGCTTCGGGTTACAAGAACATGTTCGTGGAGTCGACCGGCACCTCGCACAAGGTAACCCTGCGCAGCTTCTCGAATGGCGACATGGTATTCTTTATCGAGGGTGTGGATAACATCTACGGCAAGGAGCTCCATGTAGGTAAGGAGATTACCATGAACAGCTACCTCTACCAGCCCGCCATCGAGATGGACGACGAGGGCACCAAGGCTCCCATCGTTTCGGGTTACATCCGTCTCAACTACAGCCGTGATGCTGCAACCGGCGAGAAGAAGGTTCAGGTATACACTGGCTACAAGGAGGATCCTCAGGGTGACACGCGCCTGAAGTTTGAGAGCCCGACCAACATCATTTGGTTCGACTCGGGCGATAAGGGTTGGACGGCTACGCTCAACGAGTAGCCCCCTTCCGATATCGGATTTTCATCAACAAAGGGCCTCTCCAAAAAGGAGAGGCCCTTATTTTGTCCCCTTCATCGGCGAAAGGAAAATCTACTGCAAAAGCCGGTGGAGAGAAATGTCAGCGAGGGAATTTTCCGATTGTCAAGGAGTTCTTGTGTTGATCATCCGCCCGGGCGATAAAGCGGTTTGGGGCAATCCGCAGTTTTGGGATAAGCGGTAGATTGCCACAAATTTTCATGGTAAAAAACCGCTCTCCACTACGCCCTGAAATGAAAATTTTCGCAATGACGAAGTTTGTTTCTACCCTATCGGGCGATGCCCGATAGGGTAGAAAGGTTTCCCTCTCCTCCAAATTTTTTGGTGCCCCCACACGACAAAAAAAAAGGTCCGCCCCAAAGGACGGACCCATGCGCTGTGCGAGCTGAATTTACTCGGCAACCTGCTCGGCAACAACCGAGAACTTGATGGTAGCCTTTACCTCGCGGTGCAACTTGGCAACAGCCTCGTACTCACCTACGGTCTTCACGGCATCAACGGTGATCACCTTGCGATCCAGCACGATCTCCTTCTGAGCCAGAGCCTCAGCAAGGTCAGCCGACGTTACCGAACCAAAGATCTTACCCTCCTCGGCCTTCACCGTGATGGTCAAGGGCAGGTTCTCGATCTTCTCGGCCAGAGCCTGAGCATCAGCCAGGATCTTGGCATCCTTGTGAGCACGCTGCTTGAGGTTCTCAGCCAATACCTTCTTTGCCGAAGCGGTAGCAGCCTTGGCAAAACCCTGAGGAATGAGGTAGTTGTTGGCATAACCGGGCTTTACGTTCACGATGTCGTTGGCGTAGCCCAAATTCTCGATGTCTTTAATCAGAATAATCTCCATAGTACTCTCCTCCTCTTAATTATTTCATACAATCGGTTACGAAGGGCAGGATGGCGAGGTGACGAGCACGCTTCACGGCCTGGGCCACCTTCTTCTGGAACTTCTGCGAAGTACCCGTCAGGCGGCGGGGCAGAATCTTACCCTGCTCGTTGAGGAACTTCTTCAGGAACTCACCGTCCTTGTAGTCTACATACTTGATGCCGAGCTTCTTGAAGCGGCAGTACTTCTTCTTCTTCACGTCAACCGATACCGGGTTCAGGTAACGGATCTCCGACTGTGCTGCGTTGTTCTCCTGTGCCATAGTTTACTCCTCCTGTTTGTTAGCAAGTTTAGCACGACGCTTGGCCGAGTACTCTACGGCGAACTTGTCCTGCTTGAAAGTTAAGAAACGAATCACGCGCTCGTCGCGGCGATACTGGGTCTCCAGCTTGTTGATGATGTCACCCTCAGCGGCGAACTCAATCAGGAAATAGAAGCCGGTGGTCTTCTTCTGAATCGGATAGGCGAGCTTCTTCAGGCCCCAGTCCTCACGATTCACAATCTGACCGCCGTTCTCGGTGATAACACCCTGGAATTTGTCAGCAACCTCCTGTACCTGAGCATCCGACAGAACCGGCGTGACAATGAAAACGGTTTCGTAGTTGTTCATACGTTTTGTTATTAAAATTAGTTTTATCCCATTTTGGGACGGCAAAAGTACGGATTAAATTTCAGAATTCAAAATTTCGAACTCAAAATTAGCCATTTAAGTGCCAAAAAGCTACTTCACGGCCTCGATTACGCGCACGATACGCTCGAAAACCTCCTCGATCGTGCCCTCGCCATCGACCTTCGTATACTTATCCTGCGCCTTGTAGTGCTCGGTCACGATGGCCGTCTGCGCCCAATAGACCTCCAGACGCTGACGAATCACCTCC
>JAEIGA010010051.1_pt1 | contig 14333 bp, 6 predicted proteins | sample 9270691 | NCBI WGS metagenome assembly JAEIGA01 (sample SAMN17057246, study PRJNA624740) | gut metagenome | biome: biome; isolation source: fecal sample | host: Bos grunniens | place: China: Xizang | collected 2019 | reverse complement strand
CTTACTTGGTCAATATTTGATTCTTTATTTACTCTTATATATGTACCACCCGACAATATACCAAAATAATCACCTGAAACAACAGTACCATCTACTGCTATTGCACTATAATTGTCGCCATTAGTAGGGAAATATGATGCATCATCATCCAAATTATAACCTTCTTCAGTTATTTCTTCTTCTGAACTATAAAAATTTTCACTTACTCCAGTGGCATTTTGTGCTTTACCCCAAATAACTTTCATATCATTATCAGTAAATACATTATTAGAAAATGGGGTATTAGTAGATTTTATTAAACAAAATTTCTTCAACCAGTCAATTTCATTGTCTGCATTTGTAAAATCATACTTATAAAAATCTAGTGTATAATACCAATCAGCACCAAACCTTGGAATACCTCCTACTTCATCTTTCAAACTTTTAACTTTATTTAATATTGTTAAAGTTGTATCATCGTCATTATTGTAAGAACCAATAGTAAAATAATAAGGTACATTTGGTAAACCCATTTTTAATTGACAATTTTTTCCGTCTTTAATATTAAAATTAGTTAAAAATATTCTTACTGGGCGTTTGCTAATATTAGTACAATTATATTCAATAAATAAATTATAATTAATTAAATTATCATTTTTATCATTAGCTTTAGGTACATAAATTAATTTAGAATTTCCATTATCAACGCTATAATATTTTTGATATTTAATATTAGATTTATCATCACTTGTATTATTTTTAATAAAATCATCAATTTTACTATTAACAATAAATTTCACATTTTCAACATTTTCTGGTTTAATTATATCTTGTACAATAGCATAACCACCTACATAAATGTTTTTATCCTCTTCCTTCCTATCACCTTTATCATCTAACCATTCACTTGAATCAAATACATTAAAATCATATACATTTAAATCATACGAAAATAAATCCATGCCAATAGAAATTTCTTTTTTCATTTCATTTTCACTTGAATCTATTGCATAAAATGTATAATTAGCAAAAGGTAGTCCACTAATTTCAATTGCAAAAAGATGTTTATTGTCATCTGTTAAACATTTCTCAGTTTTAATACCATCTTCTGTATTATATTCATAATAAAGGTTAAGTAATGGTAATTCTACATTATCAAATATAATTTCAATATTACCAGTACCTTTACAAATTTCAATTTCATTAATTTTAATATCCATAACAGGGTCACCTACTGCAATTTTTGTTGTATCACACAATGAATAAAATTGTCGATTAAATTCATCAATAGCAGTTGCTCCTTGTTTCATACCAAAATAGAAATAAAAACTATTTTCATATTGTGGTAAATAAAATTTATTTCCATTCTGTTTTAAGAATTTATTTTTTTGTTTTATATTATTTCTAGATAAATTATCATAGTCTAATCCAAATCTAAATCTATAATAATCTAAACTAGTATTTTCAATAGTACGTGTTTGTGTTGAAAGAGTTGATTCATCACCCTCCATATCAGGACGACGCCCACCTATTTCAATACCATATTTTTCATATAATTTTTTATCTTCTAATTTTACTGGTATATTAGCATTATAACTATTATCACCACCAGCAACGTTTTCAAATGCACCTTCAAAATTAACAGGTTTTACAAAATCAAAATCATAAACATAATATCCAGTTTCTAAATCTAATTTATTTGCTTGTAAAATATTTTGATTTAATGTTGCAAACATTGCTCTAAAATCATCAGAAATAATTTCATTACCTGAAATAAATCCTGTAGGTACAGTGTTAATATATGTTATATTATTTTCATTTATCTCTTTAATATCCTCAATTCGTTGAGACATATTCACACCAAGTTCACAAATTCTTGATAAATTTAAGCAAGATTTAATATTTGTCTGAGAATTACTACATGATAAACCTAAAAAATGCCCACCTGGATAATATAGTTGAGATTCATCTACTTTTCCTTGTCCAGGTCCTGTATAATTCCATGAAATTCCTGCCATTTCTGTAAGAGGAATTAAATCACTTAATTCCATTCCATCATATTGAGTTGTAATATTTCTATCCTTGGCACCTTCATATGCTTCCAATTCGGCCATTAGTCCTTCATTTGGGTCTAATTGTCTAATTGGATTATGATTTTCTTTGTCAAGTTCAAATTGATTTGACGTACCTGCACAAATTGTATTTTTATCATTTATATACAAATATCCATTAGTTTCCATATTTGTTAATGCCAAATTAGGTGGTATAACATATGATGTGCTTGAAAGATATTTGAATGCTTGGGGTAACCCTTCTTTATTACAAGTTTGCAAAGAACCCAATAAAATCAAATCTGTTGCATAAAAATTAACTTTTTTATTATCTCGCCATTCGCATGGTTTCATATAATAAACATTTTGTTTTCTTGATGTAGTATGCTCATGACAAATACCACCATTTCGTCCAAAAATAGTTAATTGCGAAAAACCACTGTTTTTATGAAAATTATTTGATTTTTTTATATTTTTCTTAGATTTATTAGATTTTAATATATTATCAACATCACTAAAACTATAATAAGTATCTGTATATTTTGCTTTATATGGTATTGCACATTGTTGAGTATAACGTCTTGTTTTAGCAAAAATACTTGTATTATCCATACATCCTCGTATCTTTTGTTTTGCAAATGTTACACCTAAGAATGTTTTTTTAGGTCTTATATAATATACAAATCTAGGAATATAAATTAATCCATTAATCCAATCATTATAAAAATCAAAATTAATAACTTTATATTCCATTGCTAAATTCATTTCTATACAAGAAATAAGATAATCTGTTTTAGTGGTAAGACATAATAATTCATCTTCTGTTTCACTATTGTTTTTATCAATGGATGTATCATCATCAAACTCATTTTCCTCTTTTAGATAATCTAAAGTTTGTCGTAACAAATCATAACCACTTTTCTTTTTTAAATTATCCTTCCTCATTGGAGCAAAAAACCAATTCTCCAAATCTGGACACAAACCTTCTGAAATTATATTTAATCTTAATTCCTTTGCTTTTTTAAGTGCTCCTGGAAATACTCGTGTACCAAAAATTTTATAACTACCTAAATCAGCTAAAAAATTACCTAACATTGAAATTATTGTATTGAATATACCTGTTAAAAAAATAAAACATTTAATTAATGCACATAAAATTGTAAACATCAATGGTAATTTAATACGTATATTATTATATGGTATCGGATTATTACTACCATGGAAATTACAACTTTTTATCCCTGTAAAATTTTTATCTTTCCAACCTCTAGTTTGTTTTTTTTGGAATCTAGGTATATATGATTTTACTGAATATACATTGTCCATAAATAAATCTCTGAAAGATTCATCTTTAGTATGAGTACCAAATTCATAATCATATTCATTATTTTGCGGATTATGTGGTACCAAAACTTTTGCACGATAAAAATTATCTAAATTTTCTTCGTTGTCTTGCATTGATATTCTAAAACGAACAGATGCTCTTGTAGGAATACCTTTTTCTGGGTTATCTGTTGGGACCATGTTACCATACTCATCTGTCATCATATAATCCAAATTCATAGGTATTTGATAACACCAAACTCCATTACCATCAATTAATTGTGTACCTTTAATTTGAAATTCTTCAATTTCTCCAGATGGTGTTTTTCTAATCATTTCAATTGTCCCTTCACCAGTCATCAACTCTTCCATGTTCCCCATGTTTTCGGTTGCTTGACATTTTCTTGTAATACCATTTGATGCATTATCACTAACAACACTACCCATAAATACGCATGTTGTTTCGAACTTAAACGAAATATTAATATCAGCTCTAGTTATACCTATTTGCTCACCTGTTGATTCATTACCCCAAAAAGGTAAAACATTTACTGTTTGGTCTTGTGTAAATATCTGACTTAATTCACTTAATTCCTTACTTGTCTTAAACATAGTAGGGTTCTCAAATTGTTCAATTGTATAACCTTTATGAACAAAATCTCGTGGTTTTTGAGATAATATACCACAATCAGATAAGTCCAAATCCATATGTAAAGTATGACTACCTACTGGTACACCCATAATAAGATAATCACCACTATTATTTGTTCTAGTGGTGTATTTATAATATTTATCAAAAACTTCTAATACTATATCATTATCAAGCATATATCTTTTATTTGGGAAAGTACCAACTATCTGATGACAATCACTTACTTTTTCATCAGGCAATAAATTATATCTTATATTATCTGAATTTCTAGTACTAACATTTACAAAAGGGTAAAGTTCCCTTACTTTTTCTCCATCTTTATTATCAGATTCTATAAAAATACTTATTTTAGCATTAGGTACACCAAAACCATTGTTAGCTAAAACACGACCAACAATTACACCATAATTTGAGTTATGTAATTTATACATATCCACACTGGAAATCTTAACTGATAAAATATCCAGTGTGTTATAATCTTGTAAAAGGTTAGTATCAATATTAACTACATTTTCATTATTGATATTTGCCTTTACTCTATATGTTTTATTTATTTCTGACATTTTTATTTCGTTTTATTAAACCATCTAAATATATTGGTTTATTTGTAAAAATCTTTCTTACTAAAATATATAAACTAAAAATTGGCATTATAGGTATATATAACAAATATATCAATACATTATGAAAAACTAATGAAACCATAGACCTTATATTAGTTTTTGATTTTTTTTTGTTAACACCGTAAACTTTATGTAATTGGTCTATTTGTTGATTAACTTTACACGCACATGCCATATCATCTCTCTTTTATACGCACTCTTATATCGTTTTCTGGATTTTTGATTTCCATCATAGTATCACCATCATTATATAATATCCAATCACTAGATTCTAAATTTATATATGATTCACCTGTTGTAGATAATGAAACTTCTTGACTTATTTGACTTTCTGAATATCCATTACCATATAAATTTCTAATATTAAGAGAAATTAAATTAATTACACCATCTATTTTACCAATTTCTTTCTGTAAATCACCTACATAAATTTCTTCACCCATTATATGTTTATTTATATCCATATATTCTTCTATAGTTGAAATTACTTTTGAAATTACATCATTTTTATTATAATTCTTATCAATAATCAAATCTACATCAAAACCTAAATTAATAATTCTACCACATTTAATTTCAATATAATCATTAATCATACGGTATTCTTTAATATAATTTCTAATATTTTTAGCTAATAATGAAGGTAAAGCATTTGACAATTTACCTTTATCATCAATACCTAACAAATAAATTACTATCTTATTATTTTCTTCAACAACACCCACTCTAAATGGTGTACCATATTTTGGAGGCAACAATAATAATCTATCAATATAATCCTTTACTGTTACACAGCGTTCTTGTGCTGCTTTATGATATTTAATATAGTACTTCATTTCAGTTTCATTTGGCATATCCTTACCTGAAACTGATGGTGTTGTATTTTCAACAGTTAAAGATGACATTATATTTGAAATTGTTTTCTGTCCATTAGTTTCATTTCCTTTTCTAAAATCTGCATTTAAATATGATATTCTATTAATCGCACCTTTAGCAACATTACTTGCAGAACCACCTCCAACACGATAAAGTATATGCATAGTTGTATTTGGGTTTGGTAGAATACCTAAATTATTGTTATTTAATATTCTACTTACTTGCCATTGGTTAAAAGATGTCATACCTGACAATTCAATATTTTCACCTTTTCCTGAACCAAATATCAATTTTAAATAACCTTTATCAGTATATTCTGTTATAAATTTATGTTCAACTGGTTTCCACTCCCCCTTACTAATACGCATTTTGTTGTCAACTGTAGGTTGTCCATCTTCCATCCAGCATTTATTTTGAATTAAACTATCTACTTCATAAAATCTTATAACATTATCATTATCACAACCTTTACCATAAAATACACCATATGTTGGTATTGAGTTTTTATTACCATCCATAACAATAACGGATTCAATATTCATAACCCCCTCTATTGGTAATATAACTTCCATAAATGGTTTTATATCACTTTCTTTCAAAGTTTGTGAATATATTTTAGTTTCACCAGCAGTTACCACAGCTAATTTCGAAACAATATATCCATTAATCACTCCATTAGTATTTACTCTTGGTGTAATAGTTCTATCACTATTACCATTAACATCAAATTGTGAATCAAAATCAACATCATCTAACAACTCAAATTGTTGTGTACCTGAAGAGAATTTTGTCCCTCTTTTAATAATAGGACCATATCCTTCAGTATCTGGTAATATTGCTGTTAGCCTAACTTCGGCCATAGAACCTTTTGGCCCTGGTATTTTAACCCCATTATTTCTTGCTATAGCATATAAAGAAGATTTTTCTTGCGCACTATCAATATTAGTCTCTTGAAAAACTCTATCAATATGATATGATAAATTGTCAGCAACATCAGCAGCAACATCTATTTGCCATGATGCTACAGATGCATCCCTAAATGAATTAGTTAAATTAGGATAATACCTTTCAGACATTTCAATTAATGCATCTTTGTAATCACTATACGTTCTATTTAAATACGAAATTTTCTTTTCCATAATTTTATAATTTTACTGATACTGTTGTAACTTCCATCTTATTCCCATCTCTAACACCATACTCAACTGATACAATTATACCATTTTCATTATCTTCAGATTCGTATATGTTAATATCTCTAAACTCAACTTCAGGTACATATTTCATTATTTGTTTTGTAATTTCAGTTTTTATTTCAGCAAAAACTGTACTATCTTTTTGCGAAAATATAAAATCAATCAACCCTGTACCAAACTCTGGGTCTCTTAATTTTTGCCCTTTTGGTGTAAATATTACATGTAAGACACGTGATTTAACACCATCCATCATTGTATTATTTAAATCTAAAAATATACCATCATCATTTTCACATGTGAATGGATATTTTATACCATATTTTTGAGTATTTGCCATAATATTTATTTGTCTTTACATAAATAGTTTAGGTACTATTTTTACTTATTTAAAATATAAAATATAATCACTTAATTATAAACAAAAAAAAGCAAGAATTATTCTTGCTTTAATTGTTAAGTATACATATTTTTTTCCATTTTAATGTATGGTAATTCTAAAATCCTATCTTTATTAAAATTATGTTGTAACCATAATGTCCATATACGTTCACTTAAAAATCCACCAATAGACATTTGCCATCTTATGGCATCTTGTGTTTGTTGAGAAGGATGCTGATGTTTTGGATATTTACCAACTTCCATATTATATTTAACTCTTTCATATAATTTTTCTTTACTACTAACATCAATAAATGTTTGATATTTTTCAAGACAATCAAATAAAAATTCACAATATTTATCATAATCTTCTGATTTCATTATGAAACCATTTGAATAATAAAGATTTTCACCTTCTTTAATATACTTTTTATAAGATTCTTTATATTCAGGATGATAAATATTAATAATCATCTCTAAAATCATTATATCATCTTTACAATTTGAAAAAATATACCCTTCTTCAACTGTATTTGCTGGTATAAACATTGGTTGATTTTCTGTTGGTTTATTATTCTCAGGATGATTAAATGGTTTACAAGTAATTACATCATATTTCGAAAATAAATCGTTAAAATTTGTATCATTAGATATTCCTGATAAAGGCCTTCTATATTGCATTTGTCCCTTATATTTTACATTATTAACATTCTTCCATATCCAATATGTGCCTGTATTTTCAATATAAAAATAATTCTTATCACTAATGTTATCACCTATATTATCTTTTAAATAACAAACATTTGTACCATTTGCAGCACCAACTTGTAATGGTGTTATTACCTCATTATTAATAAACTCAAAATCTTTTTTTGAATAACATAAAGAAAAAATTTGAATATCATTTGACTTTTCACCTTCAAATGGTTGTGGTAATAAATAATTTAAATCTATACCCAATTTTTCTTTAACTATATCAATTTTCTCCTTAGTAATTTCATTTATCTTAAAAAAATTATTTTCCAATAAATCTATTACTCTTGAGCCATCCCAAGTTTGGTCTGGAAACCCTCTTTTCATTTTATCACAATATTCAGTGATAGTTTTTGTTGAGTAATGTCTTAAGAATGCTTTTCTATATGATATCTTTTGAAAAACGTAGTCACTTTTTTCTTCATCACCAAAATCATTACAACATTTTATACCAAAATTATAAGGCGTATGTGGCGTTGCAGCCCATTTAATATTATTTAACCCACCTCTTAATATTGTTTTTATATGCATGTTTTCGGGTATAGGAAGTTTTGCTTTTGTTGTATATGATACAGGAGTTTTAAACTTTTTAACAATAGATTCTTTTGTATATGTTAAATGTCCATTATCGCCAAATGCCATCCAATTTATATGAATCATATCATAATTATCAAATGTGGACTCTGTTAAATATTCTTTTATATTATCATAATTAATTAAACTTAAAAATTCATCACAATCAAAAAATAAAAACCAATCATATTCATTTTTTAATTCATCATAACAATTTTGATAACTTTCTAATTGACAGACATCTTTACCTCTATAATTTACAATATCAACAAAATCATTATTAATATAATCACCAATTATATCCTCAAAATTTTCTCCATCAATATCATTATTATCATAAATTCTAATATGTGATACACCTAAATTTTTATACCACTCCACATATTCTCTGATATAATTATTTTCATTTTTACCAATACAACATAATAATGTTTTAAATGTATTTAAAGTTTCATTATTATATATTTCTTCATATTCCTTTTTATATTCACCCCATTTATTCCATATTTTAAATAACGGAGCTTTAAATTTCCATGGTTTTAATTCACCCCAATAATGAATACATTTACAATCATTGCAAGAATTTACACTTCTACCATTACCTTGAAATGTTGTAGGTAATAAAGTTACTTTTCTTTTACTCATTATTACATTTAATAAATCTTGTTCAGGATATAATCCTTTGAAATGTTTTACTTTTGTTGTGTCATTTAATTCACCATTTTCTAAAATGGAAATTGCCTCATTTATAATATCTACTGTAATATTTTCTTTACCAACAGACATTATACCTACATTAAAATATTCATCAGTTCTTTCTTTATGTTCCAATTGTTCTTTTCTATAACAAAAGTCAATTGCTGCACCAAATTTTATATCTTCATTGAAAAATAATTCACTAATATCATCTACAACTAAAAAATCAGCATCCATAATTACTATTCTGTCATATTCAAATAATTGAAATGCATGGAATTTATAAATAATCGGTCCAAACCTATTTTTTAGTTTATCATTCATTGTTTGGTTTAATTTAACATAAACCTCATTATTTTTATCAATATCAACAAACAAAGTGTTTGAATATATTTTAAGTATTTTATCCCTATTTTTTTTACTTAAAATAAATTTTTCTTCATTGGGGCATCCTATAACAATATCCCCTTTAAACCATTTATTATTCTTTATAAATGAATATATCGTAATTAATGCACCGTCTATATATCTATCATCAAATGTTAAATATAAACAATATTTATTTATCATCTTATAAAAATTTTAATCTTTATTTCCAATAACTATAAATTCCTTTATCAATTTCATAAATATCCCACTTGAATTGCGGTCTCATTGGTTGGGTTTTTGCCCACTCCCACATTTTAGTTAACCCTTCTTTCAAATCTGTTGTTTGCTTATACCCAAGTATTTCTTTAGATTTATCACAAGTAGTCGTAGCGTGTTTCACTTCATGTCTTGCTTCTCTATATTCTATATTATCATATCCTGTTACTTCACATAATATTTTTGCAGCTTCATTTATCGAATACCCAATTTCTCCACCAACATTAACAATTTGTTTTGAAGCTTTATCACTAATGGCTGCATTCCAAAAACATTCAAGACAATCATCTATATAGGAAAATGCTCTTGTTTGTTCTCCGTCACCATAAATTAACATTGGTTGATTATTTAAAACTTGGTACATCCATATACCTAATACATTTCGGTATTTATCCCATATATTTTGTTTAATGCCCATAACATTATGTGGTCTAATAATACACCAATCCAAACCAAAATGTTCCCCCATTATTTGAATATTCTTCTCACATGCATATTTTGAAACCCCATATGGGTCTATAGGATTTGGTACATCATTTTCATCAAATGGTTTACCATTTCCATGCCCATATACAGCCATTGATGATGTATAAACTAATCTTTTAACTTTATGTTTAATACATTCTTTGATAATGTCATCTGTTGAAAGTATATTATTCTTATCATTGAAAACTGGCATAAAATAAGATAACCCTTCAGGTGCATATGCAGCGAAATGATATACATACTTAAAATTATGTTTCTTAAAAATATCAGAAACATCATCTTCACCCAATTCTCGTTTATAAAAAATTACTTTTTCATTAATATTTTCAATATACCCACCAAATAAATTGTCAATACCCACAACCTCATATTCTGGTTTATTTTCAATAATCCAATCTGCCATTCTAGACCCTAAAAGTCCAGCAACACCTGTTATTAATATACTTTCTTTATTCATTGTTAATACTTCCTCTTATTATATTATATGTTTCTAAATATTTTTCATTATTACCATTAGATAAAAAAGATGAAATATCATTCCAATTATTGTTATTATATAACCAAATATTTTTTACATCTTTATTACAAAAACTTGCTATACCATTATATGGATTATTTTCTTTTTTATAAATATATGGAAGTTCCTCACAAAAGTTTCTGTTACATATTTCTGGTATTCTTATTTCACCTTTTAAATTATCCTCTCGTAATTTCTTTATATTAATCCAATAAAATGTTCCAGGGAAAAATGACACATTATAATCATATATAATTGCTCTTAATGTACCATAAAATGTGTTTTGTGAACCACCATATGAATGTATAAGTCTTCGTTCCATATCCCTATAATATTCGTCTTCCAAATTAAAAAAATACATGGAATATACCCAATTTAATATATTATCTGGATAATTAATACCATCAATAACATTTATTATACCCTTAGTATGACCAAAAAATATTAATCCATTTAATTGTTCTATTCTATCTAATATGAAATATTTAAATGTATTTACTTCACAATAATAATTATTCTCTGTTACAATAATTTCTATATTGTTGAAATTACAATCTATTAAATCATGCTTCACTTTATTTATGGTTTCACTATCATTAATATTGTCTGTTGATATATTAAAACATGCCTTGGTAAATAAATGTGAATATCTTTTTAAACACTCTAAATGAAATCTATATGCTACATTATTAAAATAATTTTCATCTCTATAAACATAAAGGTGAAAAACTAATATTCTATCTTGCTTAACCAATTCTATCATAAATTAACTATATATAAAATTCTAAAAAATCTACTCTCCTATAGTTTTCTTCTTATTTCAACTATAAATTTATTATTTTTATATAGTTTTTATTAAAAAATAAAACTTAGGTAACTTATAGTAAATAAAAAAAGCTCTGCAATTGCAGAGCTTCTTAAATAATGTATTTGTCTAGATTATTTTAATTTTTCTTTTAAAATATCTATTTCACTTCTTAATAATTTATTTTCTTCTTGAAGTGTTTTAACCATTTCATGTAATGTATCAATACCAGCAAGAGCAACTATACTAATTCTATCATATGCTACCGATAATTTCCCTGTTGAATCTTCATTAACTAATTCTGGATAACATTCTTTCATCTGTTGAGCAAATGTACCTATTTGTCTTGGTTTATTAGAATTTTTCCAATAGAAATATGCCTTTGGTATTTTTTTAATAATATCTAAATCACCCTCTACTTCACTATCAAAATCTTTTAGACGCATATCAGATGACGCATATATATTACCATTTTGAACAAATACATTAGGGTCAAATTTTAATTCACTAGCTCTTCCTGTGACTCCAAATTCACTACCAACAATGTATATTGCATCAGAACCAGCGTCTATAAATGTAGGTAATTCGCCTTTGGTTGCATATTGACTATGAGTATGTCCAGTATCTGATTTACCACTTAATTTAGTATTAATTTCAGTCTCAGTATAATATCTATCATCATGAGTATGTGAACCATAATTTCTATTAGTTAAAACTCGCGTCCAAGCAGGTGTATATATATCACCATGGTTATTGTATAACATAATTTCATTTGATGAACACCCAGCCTGGTCTGTTGATGGCGCAGTAATATATAATTGTGTATATTCGGTATCACCAATTTGAATAACACTACACCCTGCTAAATCAATACCTATGGTTCCTGTCGTAGCAGAAGGTATAAAACCATTTCCATCATAAAGCCAAGTAGCTTTACCCATCGCAAAACTTGCCCCTAATTGTTCTCGTACATTAGCAGGTGTTAAGTTGCCATCTGCTGGTGTAAATGATAGACTTTTTTTAGGAACATAAGCACCTGATGTTAAATCTTGTCCCTTAGCACCTTGTGCACCTTGTGGGCCCTTTGGCCCTTGATTACCTTGGAAACCTCTATCACCAGTAGTACCCTTAGCACCTTGTGCACCTTGTGGGCCTTGTGGTCCTTGATTACCTTGGAAACCTCTATCACCAGTAGTACCCTTAGCACCTTGTGCACCTTGTGGGCCCTTTGGTCCTTGATTACCTTGGAAACCTCTATCACCAGTAGTACCCTTAGCACCTTGTGCACCTTGTGGACCCTTTGGTCCTTGATTACCTTGGAAACCTCTATCACCAGTAGTACCCTTAGCACCTTGTGGACCTTGATGTCCCCATTCATTTTGTAAAGTTTGGATAGCACTTGTTAATGATACCCCCCCTGTTAATAATGAGTTTCCATTCCCATCCAATCCTGTTGATGTAATAATTTTATTAACAACATTTTTTTCAGCAAAATCGCTTGCATGTTTACCATCAAGTTTATCAGCTGTAGTAGCACTAGTTGCAAGTCCTATAAAGTTATTAGCACTAATATTTGCAGGAAATATGGCATTTTGCTGACTATCCCAATTATATAAATGTCCTGTTTTCCCCATATTGGAAGTTGTTTTCCAAGTTGTAGTACCTAATAAAAATAAATCGCTAACGCTTAAATGTGCGCCTGTTGTATAACTACTACTAACCCCTGTTATGGAAAATGTTAATCTAACAACAGCAATATTACTTGTTTGACTATTTGTTCCACCCCAACTAAAGTTTAATGGTATTCTATTCCATCCAGACCATCCTGCAATAGACATATTTTCAAATAAAGTTGAAAAAGTTGTTTCGGAACTTTTCTTTGATGTTTCTACCTTAACATTCGAACCTAAAGAACCATTTGTACTAATATTAACTAATAAACTTTTTGCACTAGTATAAAATCCCATATTAGTAGCATTCAAAGTAATTCTTAGTTTGTCATTAGTATTAGCCAATGTTGATATTCCCTTTCCAATTTTTAAATAACAAGCCCTACCACTAACTAAATTAATTTTATCCTCATCACTTAATTCATAATCAACCCAAGTAGACCCTCCATCTGTAGAATAATCTACAATTATCCCATCAGGTTTTGCAAACTGAAATCTATTGGCAGAGTGAATATAAGATGCAGCATAATCTATAGGTGACAATTCTCCAGTTATTGTACTAGCTGGCCATTTTATTACCTCATCATTTATACTGGTTAAAGTAGTAGAATTATGAGTATGACTATTACTACCTACAGTTGTAGTTACACTAACATTAGATGAACCATCAAATGAAACTGAACCTGTAACATCACCATTTAATGTTATTGTTCTTGATGTTTTAAGTTTATCAGCACTAGTTGCAGTTGTAGCACTATTTGATGTCGTTGCACTTATTGCCTTTCCTTCTAAACTACCTATAAATTTAGTTGCATAAAGCATACCGTTTTTAGTAAATATTTCTCCTCCTGTGTTATCATATGATAATGTTGTAACATTACCAGTATTAGGATAACCACCTTCAGATTCTATCCCCACCAAATATATTCGATTTGCCCCTGCACTTTGCAATGCAACTGTGGCATTACTACCCTTAGCACCTTGTGCACCTTGTGGACCCTTTGGTCCTTGATTACCTTGGAAACCTCTATCACCAGTAGTACCCTTAGCGCCTTGTGGACCTTGATTACCTTGGAACCCTCTGTCTCCCTTGTCGCCTTTATCACCTTT
>JAEIGA010010050.1_pt1 | contig 14333 bp, 13 predicted proteins | sample 9270691 | NCBI WGS metagenome assembly JAEIGA01 (sample SAMN17057246, study PRJNA624740) | gut metagenome | biome: biome; isolation source: fecal sample | host: Bos grunniens | place: China: Xizang | collected 2019 | reverse complement strand
GGAGAAGAGTAGCATGAAGGTGAGTAACAGGCCGGCAGTACCTGTGGCGAGTAGCAGAAGGATGTCCCATAGCCAGAAGATGTGCTTTGTCCATGCTTCGAGGAGCATGACAAGCAGGCAGAGTGCTGCGAATGCGAGTGTTGCCTGCCAGGGAAGGATGGGGAATTCGGGTGTTATGTTTTGCGGTGTTGCTTCGAGGAGGGTTGTTTTGCTCTTGACGAGTGGGCGCATGTTTCCTTCCGGCGTGCAGATGAATGCTCCGTCGAAGGCGTCCATCAGCTTCTCGGGGACGAACATGGATGCTCTGACGGAGAGGAGTGTGTCTACTTCGGCTCCGAGCAGGAGGTCGTTGCCTTCTTGCGACCAGGGGTGTTGCTTTGTGTAGTGATGCAGGATTTCCCGGTAGGTTTGGTGCGGCAGTGTGTCGGGGTATTGGATGCGTCCTGTTACGACTTGTTCCACGAGGTCGCGCACTTTGGTTGTGCAGTTGTTGTAGAGGAAGTTGTATCGGTAGTTTCGGTTCTGTGGCAAGCAGTTTTCTGCGAGGCGGTCCATGAGCAGTCTGGCTTCTGCTTGTGTCAGGTTCAGTTCTTGCTCTATGATGCTGGAGCCGCGTCGTCGGTAGGATTCGGGGAAGTATTCCCAGGGCATGGGCAATACCATGTAGTCTGTTCTGCCGAGTATGAAGTTCCAGACAAAGTAGGGCTTGGTGTCGTCGAAGACTCCGTAGTTGAAAACGACATCTGGTGTTGTTCCTTCTGCCGGGCTGCTGAGGTTCTGGCAGCGGATGGCTGTGTGTCCGTAGAGGGAATAGACTTCTTGTCCGGGCGAACAGGTGAGTACCGTCACACGGATGCTGTCCTGTCCGTGCATTGGGAGCATTAGGGCAGGAATCAACAGGCTTAAAAGGAGAACCAGTTTTCTAAACACGGGCGCAAAGGTACGAAAATGAGGTATAAAATCAAAAGGAATGCTGAAGTTTTTCTCGTTATTCCCGACGGATGAGGCTTCCGGAGAGCCAATCTTCAGGTGGACAGGCACAAATAGTGCTGTATGTTGCCGTAAATAATGGTTAACCTTTCTGCCAATAATGGTTGACCTTTTCGGCAATAATGCTTAACCTTTCTGGCGATAATGGTTAACCGTTTTTTGCGCAGCAGCAATGGTGTGTTTTTGTCGTGTCTGAAGGTTTTGTTGAAATTATTGTTGTACAAGTCTTCGTAATTTGAAGTGTTTTTGGCTGATTCGCTCGCAGAAAAACGAAAATCTTAGGCCGAGTGACTTGTATGTTATGAATTTTATGTACCTTTGCAGGCGTGAAATTGATAATAGATATAGGAAACTCAGTTACAAAGATAGTGGCCTTCCGTGGAGACGAACCTGTGGATGAGATTCGAATGGAGAACGGAACGCTTTCGTCTTTGGACGCTTTTGCGAATAAATATCCTTTCAAGAAGGGCATCATTGGCGCAGTGCGCCACCTTACAGATTGCGAGGAAGAGACACTTGGCAGGCTGCAGATTCCAATGTTGCGTTTCACGCCCGAGACTCCGATACCTGTCTCAAACCGATATCGTACACCCAAAACATTGGGCAGCGACCGTTTGGCAGCAGTCATCGGCGCCAGTTCCCTCAAACCAGGGACAGATCTTCTTATCATCGATGCAGGCACCTGCATCACCTACGAAGTCATCGATGCCAGAGGAAACTACTGGGGCGGCAATATCGCTCCGGGAATGCAGATGCGCCTGAGAGCCTTGCACGAATACACCGCCCGCCTGCCTCTCGTGGAGGCCGAAGGCGAGGTGCCGGGCATGGGCTACAATACCGAAACAGCCATACGCAGCGGTGTGCTGCGAGGCATGAAGTACGAAATTGAAGGCTACATCAAATCCATGAGGTCCAAGTTCCCCCATCTGCAAGTATTCCTTACAGGCGGCAACCGCATCAACTTCGATACGAATATAAAGAACCTCATCTTCACCGATAAATACATCGTCCCCCGAGGACTAAACCGCATACTTGACTATAACGAAGAATTAAGAACGAACAGCGAAAAAGCATGAAATATAAAGCAATCCAGTATGTACTTGCCTTTCTGATTATGCTCCTTGCCCCCTGCTCACAGCCCATTGCTCGTGCTCAGGTCGGCGGAACAAACTCATCATATTCCCGTTTCGGACTCGGACTCCTTCACGATCAGTCGCAAGGATTCAACAAGTCGATGGGAGGCGTAGGTTTAGGCGTTCGCATAGGCAACCGCATCAACACCGTCAATCCTGCATCATATTCCGCAATGGACTCCCTGAGTCTCATCCTCGATGTCGGCATGCGAGGCTCATTCGGGCAGATGACACAAGGGACAACAAAGGTAGGAGTGAATAATGCTTCTTTCGACTATGCTCATATAGGTATGCGTCTCACAAAAGGACTCGGTCTTGCCGCAGGTTTCATGCCTTATACAAGGATAGGATACGAGTTCTCCTCGCCCGACAAACCAGTCACCACCGATATCAATTCAACTCAAAACGTCACCAGCAGCAACATCTATAGCGGCTCAGGAGGCTTGAACCAAGCCTATGTCGGATTAGGCTGGAAGGTTTATCGCGACATTTCTATCGGCGCCAATGCCAGTTTCGTATGGGGAGACTACACACACATGCTCGTGCCCCTGTTTAAGGAAAATGGTGTAGGCAGCAACCTCTACAGCAGTACCACAAAACACTATGAAGCAATCCTTCGAACATATAAGATAGACATCGGCGTACAATATCCCGTCCGCCTCACCCGACAGGACTGGCTGAACATCGGTGCAACAGCAAGCATCGGGCACAAGATCGCTCAGGATGCAACCCTTCGACACTACACATCGCGAGGAGATACATCATCATTCAAGGCCACTTCGCCTTTCGACCTCCCTTACAGTTTCGGCATAGGCGCATCCTGGCAACATAAGAACACACTCATCGTAGCCGCCGACTTACACCATGAGTTCTGGAGCAAATGCCGCATGCCCATAGAAACATCAGTTGGCTATGAACCTTTGACAGGCCATTATACAGACAGAACACGCTTCGCAGTAGGCGCACAATGGACTCCGGCTCCTTTGGACAAACGTTATAGGAAACGTATCCAATACCGTGCGGGACTCAACTACTCAACACCCTATATGATGGTCGACGGGAAGAACGGTCCGAAGGAACTCAGTATCGGCGCAGGTGCAGCACTGCCAATCACAAACAGATACAACAGTCGCTCCGTTGTTAATGTCGGATTGCAATGGTTGATGCGCTCGGCCAGTGCCACAGGAATGGTCAAAGAGAACTACCTGCTCATTAATCTCGGCGTAACGTTCAACGAACGTTGGTTTATGAAGTACAAGATTGAATAAACCGAGCGATTGACGATTTGCATAAACAATGAGGCATAAGATATCCCTTCTTTCCCTCCTGCTACTCTTGTGGCTCTCCTTCGGTTGCTCTGCCGAAGTGGAACATCTGGCCGACCCCGTCAAATCGGAAGATTCACTTCTTTTCATGCATTCCACAGGCATCAATACCTTTATCAGCGACAGCGGCATGATGCGATATCATTTGGTTGTAGAGGAGTGGAATATCTACAATGGTAAAAATGGAGAACAGCCTACATGGAAATTTATGAAGGGATTGCTGATGGAACGTCTGAACGACAAATTCCATACCGACCTCTTCGTCCAGTCGGATACCGCCTATCTGCACCGTCAGCAACTATGGGAACTTCGAGGAAGAGTAGTGGTGCGCAATGTAAACGGCGATGTGTTCCGAACAGAAGAACTCTTTTGGGATTTGAATGCCCACGAGATGTGGAGCCATCAATATATGCATATCACCACTCCCGAACGCGAACTCGAGGGAACAGAGTTCCGTAGTAATGAACAAATGACACGTTACTCCGTACTCAATTCAACGGGTGTCTTCCCCGTTGAAGAAAAAGAACCAGAACAACAATGAACTTAGATGCATCAACAGTCATAGCAGCATTAATCACTCTCCTTTTCTCGGCCTTTTTCTCCGGAATGGAAATTGCTTTCGTGTCAAGCAGTAAACTGCGCTTTGAGATGGACCGTGACGAACAGGGCTTTTCTGCACGGCTTATTGATACATTCTATCGCCATCCCAATAGTTTTATCTCAACACTTTTGGTGGGGAATAATATTGCGTTGGTCGTTTATGGTATTCTTATGGCAGAGATTGTTGGTACACTCATTCTTGTTCCATCAGGAATACATAATGTCGATGGCGAGTGTCCCAATGAGGCTATTTGCTTGTTGATACAGACCATTCTTGCCACACTTGTGGTTCTTGTTACCGGCGAGTTTTTGCCTAAGACACTTTTTCGCATCAACCCCAATCGCATGATGCAAGTCTTCGCTTTCCCCGCATACATATTTTATATTGTTTTGTGGCCAATCAGTAAGTTTACTAGTTCGCTTGGCAAACTATTGCTTTGGATGGTGGGTGAGAAGGTTGAGAAAGTAACGTCCGAAAAAACATTCACACGAGAGGACCTTGATTACCTCATTCAGAGTAATATCGAGAAGGCAACAGATGATGAAGATATTGAAGCAGAGGTAAAGATTTTCCAGAATGCGCTGGACTTTAGCTCGGTTAAGGTACGCGATTGTATCGTGCCGCGCACAGAAATAACTGCTGTCTCTAGCGATACTTCCTTGCGTGAGCTGCGTTTGCTTTTTGAGGAGAGCGGGCATAGTAAGATAATTGTGTATAAGGAAGATATTGATGATATTGTTGGTTATATCCACACTGCAGAGATGTTTCGCCTTGCAGAAGGAGATGATTGGACCAAACATATTCGTGCAGTTTCGATTGTACCCGAGACAATGAATGCCCAAAAGTTGCTTAGCGCTTTCATTAGCCAGAAGCGTTCGCTTGCAGTGATTGTGGATGAATTCGGAGGCACAAGCGGTATTGTGACGATGGAGGACCTCGTGGAAGAGATCTTCGGTGAGATAGAGGATGAGCATGACAGTAAGAGTTATACTGCCCGACAGATAGCTCCGGGCGAGTACTTGCTATCTGGTCGATTAGAGATTGCTCAGGCCAATGAATTGCTTGACTTGGATTTGCCGGAGAGCGATGAGTATCTTACTGTTGGTGGTCTTATTCTACATGAGTTTCAAAACTTCCCGAAACTGAACGAGCCCGTTTGCTTTGGACGATGGGAATTTAAGGTTACGAAGAAAACAGCGACAAAGATAGAACTTGTCCAACTTCGTGTTTTGGAGGATTGATGTTTAGGCGTTCGAAATTGTCGCTTTGATTTTCTTTTTAACTTTAGAAGTCTTATATTTCTTTTGTTTGCGATGTAGCTGTAATGTTACGGAGATGATTTTCGTCATTATTGGTTCTATCACATGGGTGGTATGCGTATGTAATGATATTTTATGCGTAAAAGTTGCAGGCAGAGGTATGAATTATGCGAAAATGTTGTATATATCCGCATAAAATGTTGTATCTTTGCGGCCACAAAACCACCTAAGTGAATAAATAGTATGACAGAGAAACAGGACAAGAAGGCGAGATTGCAAACCATTCGTAAGATTGTTAGCACGAATAGCCTTGAGAGTCAGGAAGAGTTATTATCGGCACTTCGAGAAGAGGGCTTTATCAGTACGCAGACGACATTGAGTCGTGACCTTAAGCAGCTTCGCATCAGTAAGGTGCGTGTACGTAGTGGACATAGTGTATATGCATTGCCTCGTGAGGGCCAGTTTGTTCCTGTACCTACTTTGGAGGAGATAAATCAGACGAAGTGGCAGCTTAATTTTTCGGGGAATCTAATGGTTGTTCACACTCCTCCTGGTTATGCCAGCATTGTGGCTTACGATGTGGATAACATTAAGCACCCGTTTTTCTTGGGTACTGTGGCAGGCGATGATACGGTTATCGTTGTACTTGCGGAAGGCGTGGACAGGGAGGAGGCCGCCAACGTTGCTCGCAACATTATTCCCAAATTGAGGTAATACACTTATAAGTCAATCAAAGTTTTTATTATACGGAGTTAGGAAACCAATTTGTTAACGAATAAACAGACTAATTGATAAACCAGAAATGGAAAAAATCGACCGTGAAGACATACAGGTGCTGGTAGCCGATGCAGAACATGAGGTATATGTGGATACCATTATCGATACCATCCGCGAGGCTGCACGCAGGCGCGGTACCGGCATTGCAGAACGTACCCACGAATATGTGGCTACCAAGATGCGCGAGGGTAAGGCCATATTGGCTTTGGATGGCGATAAGTTTGTGGGGTTCAGCTATATTGAGACATGGGGCAACAAGCACTATGTGACAACCTCCGGCCTTATTGTGCATCCTGATTATCAGGGGCTCGGTGTTGCAAAACGTATTAAGGATTATACTTTTACGCTGGCAAGATTGCGCTGGCCTCATGCTAAGATATTCAGCTTGACCAGTGGCGATGCTGTTATGAAGATGAATACTGCTTTGGGTTTTGTGCCTGTCAGCTTCAATCAGCTTACCGATGACGATGCTTTTTGGCATGGTTGTAAGGGTTGCATCAATCATGACATTCTCGAGGCAAAGAACCGTAAGTTCTGTGTTTGTACGGGTATGTTGTGGAATCCGGAGACGCATCATGGCGAACCGACTTCGCTGAATGTCATTAAGGATGTGATGAAGGCTTTGGTGTTACGTGGAATAGAATAAAAAAGACATAATATATATGGAAAAGAAGAAAGTAGTTGTCGCCTTCAGTGGCGGACTTGATACCAGTTACAATGTGATGTATCTGGCAAAGGAGAAGGGTTATGAGGTATATGCGGCTTGTGCCAATACGGGTGGTTTCAGTGCTGAGCAGCTTAAGGCAAACGAGGAGAATGCTTATAGGCTTGGTGCTAAGGAGTATGTTACTCTCGATGTGACGCAGGAGTACTATGAGAAGTCGCTCAAGTATATGGTCTATGGCAATGTTCTGCGCAACAATTGTTACCCCATCAGTGTTTCTTCCGAGCGTATTTTCCAGGCTATGGCTATTGCGAGGTATGCCAAGGAGATTGGTGCAACGGCCATTGCTCATGGTTCTACCGGTGCTGGTAACGACCAGATACGTTTCGATATGACATTCCTGGTGATGTGTCCGGGTGTGGAAATCATTACTTTGACCCGCGACAACAATCTTTCTCGCCAGGAGGAGGTTGATTATCTCAATGCGAATGGTTATTTTGCGGACTTTACAAAGCTCAAATATAGTTACAATGTCGGTCTTTGGGGTACCAGTATTTGCGGTGGTGAGATTCTCGACTCTAACCAGGGGTTGCCCGAAAGTGCTTACTTGAAACACCCGACAGAAGAAGGTCCTGAACTGCTTAAGATTGGCTTCGAGAAGGGTGAAATATGCACTGTGAACGGAGAACGTTTTGACGACAAGATTAAGGCCATACAGAAGGTGGAGGAGATTGGTGCCCGTTATGCTATCGGACGTGATTGTCATGTGGGCGATACCATCATCGGCATCAAGGGCCGCGTTGGCTTTGAGGCTGCTGCTCCCATGCTTATCATTGGCGCTCACCGTTTCCTTGAGAAGTACACGCTCTCTAAATGGCAGCAGTATTGGAAGGAACAGGTGGCTAACTGGTATGGTATGTTCTTGCACGAAAGCCAGTATCTGGAGCCCGTTATGCCGGATATCGAGGCAATGCTTACCAGCAGCCAACGCAACGTGACCGGCGAGGTGACGATTGAACTCCGCCCTTATTGTTTCCAGACGGTTGGCGTGGATAGCCCCAACGACTTGGTGAAGAACAAGCTTGGCGAATATGGAGAGACGGCAAAGGCTTGGTCGAGCGAAGATGCCAAGGGCTTCATAAAGGTGACTTCAACGGCTCTGCGTGCCTACTATCTGGCTCATCCGGACGAGAGAAAGTAGTTGGAGGTCAGTAACATAGGCGATGCTTTGAGACTTGGCGTGCCTTCCTGGAGAAATAGGCGTGCCTTGTTGGCAATAATGCTTAACCATTCTTCCCATAATGGTTAACCTTTCCGGCCGACTTGGCAGTAGATGTTTCCCGACACGATTAAAGAAGATATTTATATATGATAAGAATTGGAATACTTGGCGCTGCCGGATATACGGGCGGCGAACTGATAAGAGTGCTGTTGGAGCATCCCGAGGCGGAGATTGTCTTTGCAAACAGCGAAAGTAATGCTGGCAATCTGGTCAGCGATGTCCACGAAGGACTGATAGGCGATACCGACCTGCGTTTCACTTCGGAAATGCCCTTCGACAAAGTAGATGTCATCTTTTTCTGCTTCGGACACGGTAAGAGCGAGGCATTCCTGAAGGAGCATGCCATCCCGGCGAATGTCAAAATAATCGACTTGGCTCAGGACTTCCGCATTGCAGGCAATCATGACTATGTATATGGACTCCCCGAAACACATCGAGATGCAATCGTGGGCTGTCAGCATCTTGCTAATCCCGGATGCTTTGCCACCTGCATACAACTCGCCATGCTGCCCGCTCTGAAGGCAGGCATCATCAGTGGCGACATCCATGTCAACGGCATAACGGGTAGCACAGGCGCAGGTCAGAAGCCAGGCGCAACAACACACTTCTCCTGGCGCAACGACAATATATCCGTCTATAAGACCTTCACGCATCAGCATCTGCTGGAAATCAACCAGACAATACAGGAGCTTTGCCCGGGCTACGATGGCCGAGTGCTCTTCATCCCCCAAAGAGGATGTTTCACACGCGGCATCTATGTCACAGCATACGCCAAGTGCAACCTCCCACTCGAAGAGGTGCAGAGCATATATGCCAACTACTATAAGGACGCAGCCTTCACACATTTCGTTACGAAGAGCCCAGACATGAAGCAAGTCGTAAACACCAACAAAGCCGTAGTTTACGTAGAGAAATACGAAGACCAGCTGCTCATGATTTCCTGCATAGACAACCTGTTGAAGGGCGCAGTAGGGCAGGCAGTTCAGAACATGAACCTCATGTTTGGCCTCGACGAAAGCGAAGGCCTGCGACTGAAGGCTTCGGCTTTCTAAATAAATATAACGCATAACGAAAAAACGTCATAAACAAAATGGAACTATTCGACGTATATCCCCTCATGGACGTAACCATTGCTCGTGGCAAAGGATGCACCGTTTGGGACTCCGAAGGACAGGAATATCTTGACCTCTATGGCGGTCACGCTGTCATCAGCGTAGGTCATTGCCATCCTCATTATGCAGAAGCTATGGCCAAGCAGCTGAACACACTGGGCTTCTACAGCAATTCCGTACAAAACCCCTTGCAAAAAGAGTTCGCCCGACGCTTGGGCAAGGCTTGCGGATACGAGGATTATAGCCTTTTCCTCGTCAATAGTGGTGCAGAAGCAAACGAAAACGCACTGAAACTGGCCTCTTTCCATAATGGCAGAACCCGTATCTTGTCACTCGAAAAGGCATTCCACGGACGTACATCTCTTGCTGTAGAAGCAACAGCTAACCCCAAGATTATAGCCCCCATCAATGCCAACGGACACGTCACATATCTTCCGCTCAACGACATAGAGGCATGGAAGACGGAACTGGAAAAAGGCGACGTCTGTGCCTGCATCGTGGAATGTATACAAGGTGTCGGTGGCGTTCGAATGATGGAGGCAGACTTCTTGCAGGAACTACAAAAACTCTGTCGGGCCAATGGCACTGTACTTATATGCGACGAAATACAATGCGGATACGGACGTAGTGGCAAATTCTTCGCCCATCAACATCTTGGCGTACGCCCCGATATGATAACCGTAGCCAAAGGAATATGCAATGGATTCCCTATGAGCGGTGTGCTTATCAGTCCCGAGTTCAAACCCGTCTATGGTCAACTCGGTACAACCTTCGGCGGCAACCATTTGGGATGCGCCGGAGCCATAGCCGTTCTCGACATTATAGAAAACGAACAACTTGTTGAAAACGCAGCAGAAGTGGGCGAATACCTTATTCAGACAATTCGAGATGCCAAACTGCCTCATGTCGTAGAAGTGCGTGGACGTGGACTAATGATAGGCATTGAACTCGATATTCCTTATAAAGAACCACGCCAGCGATTGGTCAGCGAACAGCATTGCTTTACCGGTTGCTCAGGAACAAACGTACTCCGTCTGTTGCCACCTCTCTGTTTGACTAAGGCAGACGCCGACAGATTCGTAGAGAAACTCAAAGCAGTATTGTAATGAAGATAGCAGTCATAGGCGCAGGCAACATGGGTGGTGCCCTCATAAAAGGATGGGCAAAGTCCGGATTGACAACAGACCTTATCATTACCGCCCAAACAAAAAAAACACTCGACCGTTTCGCTCAGGATTATCCAGACATCACAACAATGCTGGATAACGTAGCGGCAGTGGCAGAAGCCGATATTGTTGTGCTTGCAGTCAAGCCTTGGCTCGTTCAGCAAGTGATTGCTCAAATTCAACATATACTAAAAGATAAACTCTTAATCTCTGTGGCAGCAGGCATTCGACATGAACGCATCGATGTCTATGCGATGCCTAACATCGCTGCCGAATTTGGAGAGAGTATGACCTTTATAGAAGAGGCAGAGAAGGCAGAAACCGCCTCTGAACTCTTCGAAAAGGTAGGCCAGTGCAGAATCGTGCCGCAGCACCTGATGCCAGCAGGCATGATGATGGCCGGTTGCGGTATAGCCTATGTTATGCGTTTCATTCGCGCCATGATGGAAGGAGGCATAGAAATGGGCTTTTATCCTGATGACGCTAAGCAAATATCTATGCAGACAATGCGTGGTGCAGTGGCTTTTCTTCAAAAGACAAAACTTCATCCAGAGGCTGCAATAGATAAGGTGACAACGCCAGGCGGAATAACAATAAAGGGGTTGAACGAGTTGGATCATGCAGCCTTCAATTCGGCAGTGATCCGATGCCTAAAAGCAGGATTGAAATGACAAGGAAACGCATCGTAGTAAAGGTAGGCAGTAATGTCCTCACAACAGACAGTGGGAAACTCGATATCACACGCATGTCGTCACTTGTTGATCAAATTGCCTGGCTGCGACAGAATGCATATGATGTTATTCTAGTTACGAGTGGAGCAGTTGCATGTGGAAGAAAAGAATTGCAAGTGGACCACTTGCTTGACTCAGTAGAGCAACGACAGCTCTTTTCTGCAATGGGACAGGTAAAACTCATCAATCTCTACTATGATCTTTTCCGTGAATACAATATACACATCGGTCAGGTTCTTACCACAAAGGAGAACTTCCAAAGCGACCGCTCCTATCAAAACCAAAAGGCTTGCATGGAAGTGATGCTGGAGAACAATGTATTGCCGATTGTTAACGAGAACGATACTGTCAGCATTGAAGAACTTATGTTCACAGATAACGACGAACTATCAGGTCTTATCGCTCTGATGGTTGGGGCAGAGATGCTTGTTCTTCTTACAGGAGTCGATGGTCTTTATAATGGTGACCCTTCGGATGTTGGTAGTGAAGTTATACGGAAGGTAAAGCCTGGTGATGACGTTAGTCGTTATATACTATCAACTAAAAGCACTGTTGGAAGAGGAGGCATGACCTCCAAATTCAATACGGCAATTACCGTAGCTCAAGCAGGCACTCGTGTTCTCATCGCTTGTGGTAATCGTGATAATATTCTTCCAGATCTTATTGAGAAACCTTCGGAAACTATTCACACAGAGTTTTAACGTCATGAACAATTTGTTTCATAGAGTCAAGGAGGTTAGTAAGGAGTTGCTACTACTGACGGACGAACAGCGAAGCAACATACTTCTGCGTATTGCTGAACGCGCAGAATCATCTATGGAGCAATTACTCCTTGCTAATAGCATAGACCTTCAGAAACTCGAAAAGTCAAATCCATTATACGATCGTTTGCTGCTTACGCCGGAGCGCATTACAAGCATTGTTGCAGACCTTCGTAAGGTCGCCTCTCTTCCGTCTCCTTTAGGTCTTGTAAGCAAGGAAAGGACACTTTCGAATGGTCTCTATTTACGTCGTGTAAGTGTACCGTTTGGGGTGATAGGTGTTATTTTCGAGGCACGTCCTAATGTATGCTTCGATGTCTTTTCTATCTGTTTCAAGAGTGGAAATGCTTGCGTGTTAAAAGGAAGCCACACAGCAGAGGAGAGTAATCGTGCAATTATTGCGCTCATTCATGATGTACTCCGTGAAACAGGTGTTCCAACAGATGTGCTAGCATTATTACCACCTACGCACGAAGCGACAGCAAATCTTTTGGCTGCTGTCGGTTATGTTGATCTTTGCATCCCGCGGGGCGGAAAGAAGTTGATTGAATTTGTTCGCGACAATGCTCGTGTTCCAGTCATTGAGACTGGTGCAGGTGTGGTGCATGCTTATTTTGATAAGGACGGAGATATAGAAAAAGGGCGTAATATCATTTCGAATGCAAAGATGAGACGCGTAAGCGTATGTAATGCACTTGATTGTCTACTAGTTCATAGGGAGCGTGTTGCAGATATACCTTCGTTGATTGAACCAATGAAAGATAGGGTCGATATCATTACAGACGAGGCGACAATGGGTACAGAATGGATGGACTATAAAATGTCGCTTAAAATAGTGAATAGTATCGACGACGCATTGGCACATATTGCACGTTATGGTTCTGGGCATAGCGAATGCATCATAACTGAGAATGAAGCTACGGCTGCTCATTTCCAAAAAATGGTGGATGCTGCTTGTGTTTATGTCAATGCACCGACAAGTTTTACTGATGGTGCTCAATTTGGAATGGGAGCAGAGATAGGAATTTCTACGCAGAAATTAGGTCCTCGGGGCCCTATGGCTCTCGAGGAGATGACAACCTATAAATGGCTTATTAATGGTGACGGGCAGATAAGAGAATAATCATAAGAATATAGAATGGCATGAACGATATTAAACAGATTTCGCAGCGTTTGAAAGGTTTGCGTGAGATTTTCGATATTCCCATCGAAAAAATGGCCGAAGTTGGTGAGACATCGGTGGAACATTATCGTCGCATAGAGAACGGAGAGTGTGATCCTGGTGTTTATCTTCTTTCGCGTATTTCGAAGCAATATGGTATTGCTCTAGATGTTTTGCTTTATGGAGAAGAACCTCGTATGAATGGTTATTTTGTTACGAGAAGCGGGAAGGGTTTGGAAGTAGATCGCCACAACGATTATAAGTACAAGTCTCTTGCCAGTGGCTTCAAGGGCAGAGCAATGGAGCCGTTCATTACAGAGATAGAGCCTCTGCCAGAGGGAAGGAATCATGCCAAGAACTTCCATGATGGGCAGGAGTTCATTATTATTTTCGATGGTGTCTTAGAGATAACGATTGAAGACAAGGTTATAGTGTTGAGGGAAGGTGATAGCATTTACTTTGACACAACACGCCCACATTGCATGCGTGCTCTTGAGAATAGATCAGTGAAGTTTCTGACAGTTATAATCTAAGCCTATGGCAGAGAATCCTATTTTAAAACGTTTCTTGAAGCAGACATCATTTGTCTCAGAAGAAGATTACAAAGAGAATTTCAAGCTTCTTATTCCAAAGAACTTCAACTTTGCTTATGATGTTGTAGATGCTTGGGCAGAGGAAACTCCAAACAAGACAGCTCTCATTTGGACAAATGATGAGGGAGAGGAGTGTAGGCTTTCATTTTGTGACCTTAAGAAAGAGAGTGACCAGGCAGCTTCGTATCTCCATACAATAGGTATAAACCGTGGCGACATGGTAATGCTTATAGAGAAGCGTAGGCTCGAATGGTGGATTACGATGCTTGCTCTTCATAAATTGGGTGCAGTGCCTATTCCTGCAACCCATATGCTGACGAGCCATGATATAGTTTATCGTTGCAATGCGGCTTCTGTCAAGGCTATTATATGTGTAGGCGAATCTTATGTTTTGGGTGAGGTACAGAAGGCAATGCCGGAGAGTCCGACGGTGGAATCGTTGGTTTCTATAGGCCCGTTAGTACCAGAAGGTTTCCACGACTGGCATGCGGAGATAGGGAAGGCGCCAACTTTTCGCCGTCCTCGTTTTGTCAATGCAAATGATGATACGATGATTCTCTATTTTACTTCCGGCACTTCGGGAGAGCCCAAGATGGTTGCTCATGATTTTCTTTATGCTTTGGGCCATCTTACAACGGGTGTTTTCTGGCACAATCTCACATCGGACAGTATTCATCTTACCGTTGCCGATACGGGGTGGGGTAAGGCTGTTTGGGGGAAGTTCTATGGTCAGTGGTTTGCCGGAGCTTGCGTTTTTGTCTATGACCACGAGAAGTT
>JAEIGA010010049.1_pt1 | contig 14334 bp, 10 predicted proteins | sample 9270691 | NCBI WGS metagenome assembly JAEIGA01 (sample SAMN17057246, study PRJNA624740) | gut metagenome | biome: biome; isolation source: fecal sample | host: Bos grunniens | place: China: Xizang | collected 2019 | reverse complement strand
TTCCGCAGCAGGAATAATCAACGACCACACAGATGCCGCTATCATTACCCCCGAAGCAAACCCCAACAGGAATTTTTGGATTTTATCGTTTAGTTTGTCTTTTAATAAAAATACGGTTGCCGCACCAAGTGTCGTGCCGAAGAACGGCAAAAGAACGCCGAGCAAAATCGTAGCGAACATTTTTCTACTCCCAATATTCTCTTTTATTCATTATATTGTTTTTCAGCAAAAAAGTCAACGCTTGAAAGGCGTTGTGGCGTAGAAATTTTTTTGTAGAATTTGAATTTTTTATCAAATACAGCCGAAAATCCATTGACGATTTTTATTTTATTTGATATAATGTCAAAGTAAACGTTCGGAGGCGTAGCTCAGTTGGTTAGAGCGCTACCTTGACATGGTAGAGGTCGGAGGTTCGAGCCCTCTCGCGTCCACCAAATTTTTAAACTCCGAGTATTTCGGAGTTTTTTATTTTAGGAGATAAGTATGTCTAATCCAAATTATCAAAGAAACAAAAGAATTTTTACGCTCGTCGGCATTTCCCTACTACTTATCGGGCTCACGCTGACTATTATCGGGTTCGTCAATTTCTTTTCTTCGCTTTCAAACCGTGAAACCCCGTCTTTATTTTGGTGCGCGTTTTTAGGTCTGCCCTTATGCGGTATCGGCGGGGGCTTGACGATGTTCGGATTTAGAAAGGAAATTATGAAAAACGCCGCCGAGCAAAGCGCGGAAGCCGTGAAAGTAATCGTCAACGCCGTTAACGAAGCGAACGAAAGTCAAAAAATTTCCTGCGAGTGCGGCGCAAAAAACGACCCTGATGCAAAATTTTGCAAAAATTGCGGTAAAAATTTATAAATTAGCCCGTGAAAAAAGCTCTTCAAAACGAAGAGCTTTTTCTTTATGTCGATTTGATTTTCTTACGCTTTCATTGCTTCTTCAACAGCAACTGCAACGGCAACCGTCGCGCCGACCATCGGGTTATTACCCATACCGATAAGCCCCATCATTTCTACGTGCGCAGGAACGGACGAAGACCCAGCGAATTGCGCGTCGGAGTGCATTCTGCCCATCGTATCCGTCATACCGTAGGATGCAGGACCAGCCGCCATGTTGTCGGGGTGGAGCGTTCTGCCCGTACCACCGCCCGAAGCAACGGAGAAGTATTTTACGCCGTTTTCGTTGCACCACTTCTTATACGTGCCTGCAACGGGGTGTTGGAAGCGGGTAGGGTTCGTGGAGTTGCCCGTAATGGAAACGCCTACGTTTTCAAGCTTCATAATCGCAACGCCTTCGGGTACGGAGTCAGCGCCGTAGCACTTAACTTTCGCACGGGGACCGTCGGAGAACGCTTTTTCATAAACGACTTTAACCGTTTCGCTCGCGTGGTCGAATTCCGTTTCTACGAAGGTGAAACCGTTAATTCTGGAAATGATATACGCCGCGTCTTTACCAAGACCGTTCAAGATAACGCGGAGCGGGTTCTTTCTAACCTTGTTTGCGTTTTGTGCGATAGAAATCGCGCCTTCTGCCGCCGCAAAGGATTCGTGTCCTGCAAGGAAGCAGAAACATTCGGTGCTTTCCGAAAGGAGCATTTCGCCCAAATTACCGTGTCCAAGACCTACTAAACGGTTTTGCGCAACCGAGCCGGGAATACAGAACGCTTGCAAACCGATACCGATTGCAGCAGCCGCATCAGCAGCCTTTACACAACCTTTTTTAATTGCGATTGCCGCACCGACCGTGTACGCCCAAACTGCGTTTTCAAAACAGATAGGTTGCGTACCTCTGACGATTTTATCGCAATCAACGCCTTTTGCAAGGCAAATTTCTTTACATTCTTCAATAGAAGAGATACCGTATTCAGCGAGTACGCCGTTAATCTTTTCGATTCTTCTTTCATATCCTTCAAATAATGCCATTTGCTTGTCCTCCTCTATTATTCCTTACGGGGATCGATGAACTTCACCGCGCCCTGTTCCGCAGAGAATCTGCCGTAGTGTCCCATTGCCTGTGCGTACGCTTCGTTGGGTTCCATACCTTTTTTAATAAAGTCGGTCATCTTGCCAAGCGAAACGAATTCGTAGCCGATTACTTCGTTGTTTGCATCCAAAGCAAGGCGGGTGACGTAGCCTTCCGCCATTTCAAGGTATCTCACGCCTTTTTGAAGGGTGGAATACATCGTACCTACTTGCGAACGGTGGCCTTTACCCAAATCTTCCAAGCCTGCGCCAATGGAAAGACCGTCGTCGGAGAATGCGGATTGAGAACGGCCGTAAACGATTTGCAAGAACAATTCTCTCATTGCCGTATTGATTGCGTCGCAAACAAGGTCGGTGTTAAGAGCTTCCAACGGAGTTTTACCGGGAAGAATTTCCGCAGCCATAGCCGCAGAGTGGGTCATACCCGAACAGCCGATCGTTTCTACGAGCGCTTCTTGAATGATACCTTCTTTGATATTCAAAGAAAGTTTGCACGCGCCTTGTTGGGGCGCACACCAGCCGATACCGTGCGTAAAACCGCTGATGTCTTTGATTTCTTTCGCGTGAATCCACTTACCTTCTTCAGGAATGGCAGCGTTTTCGTGGCGAGCGACGCCTGCGCCTTTGGCTACGCAGAACATCTGTTGAACTTCTGACGATATTGTCATTACGAATTCCTCCAAAAATTATTTTTTCTTCGTTATTATCTCGTTTAGGCTTGTACGAAATAAGTCTACGCCTATTTCAACCCAAAACGAGCCGAATATAGTATAACACATAAAAAAATTTTTATCAAGTCCGCAAAGCCCTTTTTTAGGAAATTTTTTCTTTTTTTCGATATCTTTAAACGAAAAACGCGCTTCCACGCGCGTTCTTACCGTTTATTTTCTTTTATTCGAAAAAATCTTCGGCGTTTAAATGTTTGCGTAAGCGTTCTACCGCGCGTTTTTCAATACGTGAAATATAAGAGCGGGAAATCTTCATCACCGAAGCCACTTCCCGTTGCGGTAAAGGAATTCCCCCTTTTAAAGCGTAGCGCAAACAAAGCACTTTAAACTCTCTCTCGCTTAAAAGGCGTTCGATTTGTAGGAGTAATTTCTCTCTTTGCACGGATTTTTCCACTTTATCGAATACGTCGTCTTCTTTTTCAAAAAGTAAATCCATAAGCGTTAATTCGTTGCCGTCTTTATCCGTACCGACGGGGTCGGAAAGGGACATAGTGTTTTTATGCTTTTTATTCGAACGAATGAGCATCAAAATTTCGTTTTCAATGCAACGGGCGGTATAAGTAGCGAGCGTCGAGCCGTGTCCTTGCTTATACGTCCCGATTGCCTTAATCAGCCCGATACTCCCCACCGACAATAAATCGTCCGTTTCCGCCGCGCCTGAATATTTTTTTACGATATGCGCCACTAATCGCATATTGTGCTTGATTAAAATTTCTTTCGCCTGTTTATCCCCTTGCGCAACTCGTTCTAAATATCTCTCTTCTTCTTCCTTAGACAGCGGTTTGGGAAAAGACGTCTTTCCCGTCAACGCACCCGTAAAAAAAACGATTTTTCCTAACACCATCCACAAAAAATCTAACAGCATACCCTTCACCTCTTTTCTTCTTTGTCTATCGTATGCCGTAGAAAGTTTGTACTATTCGTCGTTTCTTGGAAATTGCTTTATATTTCCCTACGCAATTATGCCAGACATAGGTATTACGACACGCATAGTATGCGTTGCATAGGTATTATATCAGACATAATAGGCAAAAAAAAGACTTCCGCGAAATATACGGAAATCCTTTTATTTTAAAGGGATTTGAGTTTGTCTGTAAGCCGAGTTCTGTCGTGTACGGTCATCTATCTAGGCTTATCGTCGCCGATAAGCTCAAGCGATATTCACGGCGTTCCGTCGGACGGACAGCCCTATTGACGGACGCCCAATCTTGCAGCGGGTGGGGTTTACATGGCATACCGCGTTGCCGCAGTATCGGTGAGCTCTTACCTCGCCTTTCCATCCTTACAAAGGCTAAGCCTTTGCGGTTTATTTCTGTTGCACTTTCCTTAAAGTCGCCTTCACCTGACGTTATCAGGCACCCTGTCCTATGCTGCTCGGACTTTCCTCATTGCTTTAAAAGCACCGCGACCGTATAACAAACTCAAATCTTTTATATTATAGCACTTTCTTTGAAAAAATGCACTCATTTCCTTGCTTTTTTTTCGAAAAAATGTTAAAATAGTTGCAGTTTTTTATTTTTTACGTAATATTTACGATTTCGTTTATTTTTAGGAGTTTATTATGAAGAAAACGAAGATTATTTGCACACTTGGCCCGTCCAGCAACACGAAACCCACCATTGCCGCACTCGCTGATGCGGGAATGAACGTAGCTCGGCTTAACTTTTCGCATAGCACGCACGAAGACCACGCGAAAAACATTCGCTTAATTAAAGAAGTACGCGAAGAAAAGCAAATTCCCTTGCCTATTCTTCTCGACACGAAAGGACCTGAATTCCGTATTAAAACCTTTAAAGACGGGAAAATTACCTTAAAAGAAGGCGATTTATTCAGCTTTACCACCGAAGATATAGAAGGCGACGAAACGCAAGTAAGCGTTTCTTACGCAGGCATTTGCGAAGAACTTGTAAAGGGCGATAAAATCCTTTTAAACAACGGGCTCGTCGTTTTTGAAGTCGTAAGCATCGAAACGCCTTGCGTGCGTTGCGTGGTCAAAATCGGCGGAACGATTTCCAACCGAAAATCTATGTTTTTTCCCGACAAAGAATTGCGTTTGCAGTTTTTATCCGAACAAGACAAAGCCGATTTACTCTTTGGGATTGAACAGGACGTTGATTTCGTTGCTCTTTCTTTCGTTTCTAAAGCGCAAGACGTGTTAGATGCCCGTAAATTCTTGCAAGAACACGGCGGAGACCATATCGACTTAATCGCAAAAATCGAAAACCGCGCGGGCGTTAATAATTTGTTGGATATTATGAAAGTTTGCGACGGTATTATGGTTGCGCGCGGAGATTTAGGCGTTGAAATTCCTTTTGAAGAATTACCCGACGTACAAAAACATATTATCGATCAATGCCGTATTCACGGTAAACGAGTCATTACGGCAACGGAAATGCTTGAATCTATGATTTATAATCCCCGTCCTACCCGTGCGGAAATTTCCGACGTTGCCAACGCCGTATACGACGGCACTTCCGCCGTGATGCTTTCAGGCGAAACCGCCGCAGGGAATTTCCCTGTTGAGTCCGTTTCCGCTATGTCTAAAATCGTTATGCGCGCTGAAAATAACGTTAATTATATTCAGTATATCGACAGTTTCGCTATTAAAAATTCTTCGGAAGCGTTATCGCATTCGGCGGCAACACTTGCAAAGGATTTAAACGCAAGCGCAATCGTCGTATGCACGCGCACGGGCGCAACGGCTCGTATGGTTTCGAGATTCCGCCCGAATATTAACATTATCGGCATTACCACCGATTTGCACGCTTATCGCAAATTAGCCCTTAGCTGGGGCGTTTTACCCGCTCTTGCGGAAGAATACACTTCCGTTGATATTCTCTTCTATTTCGCGAAAAAGACGGCAATTAAGAGCGGTTTAGTAAAGAAAGGCGATACGATCGTCATCACGGGCGGTACGCCGAACGGAAAGAGCGGAAATTCGAATTTGATTAACATTGAAACTATTTAAAATTTAAAATTAAGAAGAAAAAAATCGACAAGTTCAACTTGTCGATTTTTTTGGAGCTACTAGCCGGATTTGAACCGGCGACCTCGTCCTTACCAAGGACGCGCTCTACCAACTGAGCCATAGCAGCAATTTAATATTTACTATGACATTATAGTGAAAAACGAAAAAAATGTCAAGCTATAACAGGCTGTTTTTGAAAAAATTTTTTAAACTTTTTCAAGTCTTTTACGCCAAGCAAAAAACTTCCCGTATTTATTTAAAAATACGGGAAGTTTTCGTTTGCATTTTCTTATTTTGCGTATTCCACGCTACGGAATTCACGAATGACGTTGACCTTGATTTGACCGGGATATTCAAGCTCCGTTTCAATCTTTTTGGCAATATCTTTCGCTAAGAACAGCGCTTGTGCATCGTCTACCTGTTCGGGTTTTACGATTACGCGGACTTCTCTGCCCGCTTGTACTGCAAAGCTCTTTTCAACACCGTTAAAACCGCTTGCAATCGCTTCCAACTTTTCAAGACGTTTTACGTAGTTCGTGCCCGTTTCTCGACGTGCGCCCGGACGTGCGCCCGAGATAGCATCTGCCGCTTGAATAAGCACCGCTTCCACCGTTTTGGGTTCTACATCGCCGTGATGCGCCATAATCGCGTTGACGATATTGGGATTTTCCTTGTATTTTTTTGCAAGGTCCGCACCGATTTGAATGTGCGTGCCTTCTTGTTCTTGGTCTACCGCTTTACCGATATCGTGCAAAAGACCTGCGCGCTTTGCAAAGTTTACGTCTAACCCGAGTTCCGCCGCCATTTGACCTGCAAGCATGGAAACTTCAACGGAATGTTTATAAACGTTTTGACCGTAGCTCGTTCTGAATTTCAGACGACCTATCAGCTTAATCAGTTCGGGATGAAGTCCGAAGATACCCGCTTCGAATACAGCGGCTTCGCCCGCTTCTTTGATTTGCATATCGATTTCACGGCTGACCTTTTCAACCGTTTCTTCAATACGCGTAGGGTGTATTCTTCCGTCGTTAATCAGCTTTTCAAGGGAAATTCTTGCAATTTCACGACGTACGGGATCAAAACCCGATAAAATTACCACTTCCGGCGTATCGTCGATAATCAATTCAATACCCGTTGCGTTTTCGAGCGCTCGAATATTTCTGCCTTCGCGCCCGATAATACGCGCTTTCATATCGTCGCTGGGAAGAGGTACGACAGATACCGTGAGTTCTGAAGCTTGATCCGCCGCGCATTTTTGAATAGCAAGCGCGATAATCTTCTTCGCGTTCATATCTGCTTCGTCTTTAGCAAGCTGTTCCATATTGCGAACTTGCACCGCAACTTCGTGGCGGGTAGCATCGAGAATTTCTTCCGTCAGCAAACGCTTTGCTTCGTCACGGGTGAGTTGCGCAACCTTTTCAAGTTCTTGCACCATCAATTCGTGCTGAGAACTGAGCTTTGCCTGCAAAACCTTAACTTCTTCTTCTTGCTTGACTAAATCGCTCTTTTGTTGCTCCAACGACTCCATTTTCTTATCGAGCGAGTCTTCCTTTTGGGTTAAACGCTGTTCCATGCGTTGAAGCTCAGCTTTTTTATCCCTTGTTTCACGCTCGAATTCGTTTCTTAATTTTAAGTCCTGTTCCTTTGCTTCGAGGAGCGCCTCTTTTAAAGCGCGCTTACTGTCCTCCTTGCCTTGTGCTATTATTTTAGCGGCTTCTCTCTCCGCGCTCTCACGCACTTTTTCCGCAATTTGCTTTGCCGAACCGACTTGCTTTTCCGCTTTGCTTTTTGCTCGTAAAAAAACAAACAGCACCACGAGTGCAACCGCCGCAATCAAACCGAAAATAATGCTGAGCATTACGGGTACGCTTACCGCGAGAAACAGGACGCTCAAATTAACATTGTTCATAAGATGCCTCCTGTATTAAAATTAAAAATTGATAAAAGTTTATACTTATAGCGAATTCATAAATGGATTTTTATGAATTAACCTTCATTATTTATTCTATCTGTATCTATTGTACAATAAAACGAAAAAAATGTCAAATGTTTGAAAGAAATAACTTATCAAAGTTGATAAAATTCTTGGGAAAGTATAGAAAAATACGGAGCGAAACAAAACTCGCTCCGTATCGTATACAATTTTCAGCGCGTACCTGCCCCCGACAAATGAAAAGAGACAGAAATTTATTCTTCCGTTTGCGCTTCTTCGGTTTCACCTTTTGCCACCGCGCGGATTTTTTCTTCAAGCTCTGCAAGCACTTCGGGATTATCCTTTAAATACTGACGAAGGCGTTCTTTGCCTTGCGCGATTTTATCTCCCTTATAGCTAAACCAAGCCCCGCTCTTTTCCAAAATATCGTATTGTACGCCCATATCGATAATACAGCCTTCCTGAGAAATACCTTCCCCGAACACGATATCAAATTCCGCCTGTTTAAACGGGGGCGCAAGCTTGTTTTTCACGACTTTGGCTTTCGTTCTGTTCCCCATTGCGCCGTCGCTGTCTTTCAGCGTATCCATTTTTCTCACGTCAAGGCGAACGCTTGCGTAGAATTTCAGCGCTTTCCCGCCCGTCGTGGTTTCGGGATTTCCGAACATTACGCCAACCTTTTCACGAAGTTGGTTAATAAAAATTACGCAGGTTTTGGATTTATTGATAATAGGCGTGAGAACGCGAAGAGCTTTCGACATCAAACGAGCTTGTAAGCCTACGTGCGCATCCCCCATATCCCCTTCGATTTCCGCTTTCGGCGTGAGCGCGGCAACCGAGTCGATTACGATAATATCCACCGCCGAACTTCTCACGAGCGCGTCCGTGATATCAAGCGCCTGTTCTCCCGTGTCTGGCTGAGAAACGTATAAATCGTCGAGATTTACGCCGAGTTTTTTCGCATAAACGGGGTCAAGCGCGTGCTCTGCGTCGATAAACGCCGCAACGCCACCCATTTTTTGCGCTTCTGCGATTGCGTGCAAAGCAACCGTCGTTTTACCCGAAGATTCAGGTCCGTAAATTTCAATAATTCTCCCGCGCGGGAAACCGCCGATACCAAGCGCAAGGTCGAGCGTTAAACAGCCCGAAGGAATAACGTCGATTTCCGTTTGCCCAGCTTCGTCGCCAAGACGCATAATCGAGCCTTTACCGTATTGCTTTTCAATTTGCAACAGTACGGCGTCGAGCGCTTTTAATTTTTCCGTGTTCTTTTCTTTCGCCATATCTATAATTCTCCTGTTTATTTTTTTTACTATATTATTTTATATCTTTTTTAAATGATTATACGCAAGATAGAGCGCATAATTGATAGCCTTTTGGGTGATTTCTTCCCGCGAGCCGTCGAATTTATAGCGATACACGTAAACGCGTTCTCTATCGCCCACCGCTAAAAAACACACACCGACAGGCGTTTCCGTGCGGTCAGACAAAGGTCCTGCTACCCCCGTCGTTGCGATGCAAATATCACAATCCCCCGTTTTCAACAAGCCCGTCGCCATTTCGTACGCCGTACGCTCGGAAGCCGCTCCGTAGGTGCGAAGGGTATACTCCGAAACGCCGAGCCGTTTTTCTTTAGCGCGTTCGTTATAAACGTTTACCCCTTCGAAATAGACTTTGCTTGCGCCTGAAACGGATACGATACGGTTGCCTACGCCACCGCCCGTAAAAGATTCGGCTACGCTGATTTTATACCCGCGCAGGGAAAGAAGCTGAACAAGCCGTTCTTCTATCGGCGTTTGGTCGAGCGCGTATACATTATCGCCCAGCCCACTTACTAAAAGGCGCATTACGTCGTCGAGCAAAATTTTGGAAACTTCCCCACCATAGGAAATCTCAAGGATATCTTCGTCGTATTTACGCTGACGGGAAAATTGTATTTTATTATCGCAAAGCCGTTTTGCATCTTCCAGTAAATTACGAACGTGTTCGTCGTTAGCGCCGATTGCCCGAAGAACAGTTTTTTCCTGACGAACGGCGTATTTCTTTTGCAAATACGGAATACAGGCGGTTTTGGCATACGCTAAGCCACTTTCCGAGTTATCTAACGAGAGCAAAAACAGCGTTTTATTAGAAAGAGAATACATTCCTGCACCCAAAGCAGTTGCTTGAAAAAATTCACCGTTTCGACCTTGTCCGCAAAGCTTTGCAAGCGCAAGAAGTAAATTTTTTTCTGCGAGCAATACGATTGCTTCGTACCGTTCAAAAAACTCGTCGATCGTTTTTTGAAGGGGGACGTCGTGGAACTGCGTTAAAAAACGCGTTTCTTCCATTACGAAACCGCCTGCAAGAAACTCGTCCGCTACCGATAAATCCAGCGAACGCAGGCTTTCCTTGCAATTACGAAGCACGATACACGCAATATTCATAGCTTAACTTCCCTTTTATTTTGTGTCCTTTAATACTTGTTTATTCTTCCATACGTAAGAAATGCCCGAAACGACGGTCAAAACCGTTGCTATTGCAAACAATCCTACGGCAACGGACGAAACGATTACGCCGAGCGTTCCACTGCAACCCGCCGCAAGCAATAAAGCGAAGACGGACAAGTCTTGGAATACCGTTTTATATTTGCCGAGTTTTTCCGCCGCAAGCACGATCCCTGCCGCCGCCGCAATTTGACGGAATGCGCTGATAATCAATTCGCGCGCAAGAATAATGCAAACGGACACGGAAGCGATAATATACACCGCCGTATTCGCCTTGCCGAACGCAAGGAATACTTCTTCTTTCGCCGTAAGAACGAGAATAAACGCCGCAGCGATTAACACTTTATCTGCAATCGGGTCGAGAAATTTGCCTAAATTCGTCACCATTTTGCGGGAACGAGCAATATGCCCGTCGATAAAGTCGGTGATTGCCGCAACGGCGAAAATCCCCGTTGCAACGAAATAATGTCCCGTAAAGCTCCAAAAGAAAAACACTACGAAAACGGGAATTAACATAATCCTTACTAAGGAAATTTTGTTGGGTAAGTTCATAAAATATAGTCCTCCGTATTGCCGTACAAATCGTATTCGTCGCAGGCATTGATTTTTACTTGATAGTTTTCCCCTTGCACGGCGTGCGCCGCGTGAAAATATACTTTTCCGTCGATATCGGGGGCTTGAAAATACGCCCGACCGACAAAACATTTTTTATCGTAGTCAATTCCGTCACATAAAACCGTGAGTTCTTTTCCAACGAAAGTAGACAAAAACCGCTTGGAAATTTCCCCTTGCACGGCGTAAAGCTCTTTCACCCGACGGGCTTTCGTGGCGTGATGCACTTGCGGTTTCATACGCGCCGCACCCGTATCCGGTTCTTTAGAATACGCAAAGAAACCGCAGTTCGTCAGTTTCGCTTCTTCTAAGAAAGCTTTCATTGCCGTAAACTCTTCTTCCGTTTCCGTAGGAAAGCCGGAAATAAAGGTGGAGCGGATAGCCATTTCAGGAATTTCTTGACGAAGTTTTTTAAACAACGTTAAATACTTTTCTCTCGATCCCTTTCTATTCATCAGTTTTAACACTCTGTCTTCCGAATGTTGCAAGGGAATATCTAAGTATTTTACGATTTTTTCGTTCGTCTTGATTTCTTGAATCAATTCGTCCCCGATTACGTCGGGATAGCAATACAGCAATCGAATTGAGCTTATATTTTCAAGCGCGGAAAGCTTTTTTAAAAGGGAAACGAAACGGTTTTCGCCGTAAAGCTCTTCTCCGTAGCGCGTGGTGTCTTGCGCCACGACGATTAGCTCTTTTATTTCGCCAAGCTCTTTCGCTTCTTTTACGAGCTGTTCCATAGGATACGAACGGTATTTTCCACGAATTTTAGGGATTAGACAATAGGTGCAATGATTATAGCACCCGTCCGCAATTTTTAAATACGCGTAATGCTCCGCCGTCGTTTGCACTCGTTGGGTTTTAAAAGTATCCCCGCCAGCCCCTACGAGATTGACCCGATTTCCGCTACGATAACATTCTTCGAGCGCAGGAAGCAGTTTATCGTATTCGTTAATTCCTAAGAATACGTCTGCTTCTTGAAAAGGCTCGAACAGCTCGTCGATAAATTTTTGGGGTAGACAACCCGTCAAAACGAGTTTTTCCAAATTACCCCGTTTATATTCCGCAAGCTCTAACGCCGTTTCTATAGCTTCTTCACGAGCCGAAGATAAAAAAGCGCAGGTGTTTACGATAATGATATTCGCTTCGGACGGGTCGTCGGTGAGCGCGTATCCGCGCTCTTTAATAAGTCCGAGCATCTTTTCGCTGTCCACGCGGTTTTTATCGCAACCGAGCGACACGAATCCGAAAATTTTATTTTGCAACATAACTTGCCGTTTCCTTATTCGCACGAACAGTATAGCATAATAAATATGACATACGTGCGCCTATATTTAAAATTTTTTTGAAAATTTTGGAAGTTTTTTAAAGCGCGCCGTATTTACTTTCAAACTCTTCTTTGGAAATAAGTACTTTTCTGGCTTTCGCACCGTCAAAGGTAGAGATATACCCCATTTCTTCCATCCATTCGATAATCTTGCCCGCTTTGTTATAACCAACCGAGCATTTCCGCTGAATCATAGAAATAGATGCGCTACCGCTTAAAATCACGTAGCGGAGAGCTTCCACGTAGACTCCTTCTACGCCTTCTTCACCAGCATCGAGAGAAGCGTCGCCACCAGCGCGGGTATTGTTGATAAAGGCGGTTGCCGTTTCGTCGAAATACGCTTCGTTGTTCATCTTGATAAAGTTAATCACGTTTTGCGATTCTTCCGAAGAAATGAACGCGCTTTGTACGCGCACGGGCGTGTTGATTCCCGACATGGTGTATAAGAAATCCCCTTTACCGAGCAATTTTTGCGCGCCCGTTTGGTCTAAGATAACCCGAGAATCCACTTCCGCCGCCACCGCAAACGCGATACGGGTTGGAAGATTGCCTTTAATAACGCCCGTAATAACGTCTGCCGACGGGCGTTGTGTTGCAACGATTAAGTGTATACCTGCTGCGCGGGCTTTTTGCGTAAGATTTTGAATACGGTCTTCCACGTCCTTTTTCGCCGCGAGCATTAAATCGGCAAGCTCGTCGATAATAATTACGATCTTAGGCAATTTTTCTTCCCCTTCGGAAAGATGAGAATTGTATTCGTCGATATTAACCACGTACGTTCCCGCACGGCTCATTTGTTCAAACAAGGTATAACGGCGGTTCATTTCCCCGATTGCCCAGTTCAAGCTTTGGATAGCTTTATGCACGTCGGTGATAATCTCGTTAATCATCAAATGCGGTAAATTATTATACAGCACGAATTCCGTCTTTTTCGGGTCGATTAAGATTAAACGCAGTTCCGCAGGGGAATATTTTGCAATCAAGCTAATAATCAGCGAGCCTAAGAACACGCTCTTACCCGAGCCTGACGAGCCTGCGACCAGCAAGTGAATCATTTTGCAAATATCGCCGTAGACTTTGCGGTTGCCAACGTCTTTACCCATTGCGAAGGTAAGCGAAGAAGGCTTTGCGTTTACGTACGCGTCGCCCGTGAGCATACAGCCAAGCTGTACGAATTGGCGTTTGCGGTTCGGCACTTCAATACTCACCGCGCCGTCTTCGAAGTTGGGGTACATATTCACTCCCGCTGCCGCCTGCAAGTTCAAAGCGACGTCTTGATCGAGCGCAACGACTTTTTTCGAAGAAATATGACGGGGCACGACAACGTTATAGCGGGTGACCGTCGGTCCGAACGTGACGGACGAAACGGTAGCTTCGTTAATCTTAAAGCTTGCAAGGGTGTTGACGATTTCTTCTTTCGTTCTTTCCACTTCAAACTGGTTAGTATCGGGCATTACGTCGCGACAGTCAAAATAATCAATCGGCACGCGAACGTAGGGTTTTATCACGCGGGGTTTCGGGGGCGGCACAGGCTTAGGTTCTTCCGCTTTCGGCGGGTCAATCCATTCCGTGCTTTCCGTTCTTTCAAACCCACGTTCGTTTATAGGCTCGCGCGATTCTCTTCCAAACCCGAAACGACCTGTTTCAGACTCGTCTAATTTCCGATTATCGTCAAAGCGGTCGCGTTCGTCGAGTACGGGTTCTTCTTCCCGTTCTTCGAAAATATCAAACGCGTTGATTTCTCTATCGCTCTCTAAACGGGTTTCTTCCCGTTCTTCGTCACGGGGCGGGAACGGCTCTTCTCTCTCTTCAGGGAAACGTTCTCTTTCCCCTTCTTCCCCGAATAAATTCGGCGTTCCCAAAGAGAAATAATCGCCGTATTCGTTGCGTTCGCTCGCCCGCTCTTCCGTTCGAGCCCCAAATTCTTCCACCCGTTCGGCGGGTTCGAAACGATTGTCTTCTTCAATCTCTACGGACCTGTCAAACGAAATATCCCTATCTAAGCGTTCGCCCGTTTCAAAAGGCGTAGAAAAAGCGGAGTTTTGCGCCGTTTCCCGTTCTTCGGAAAGATAAGAAGGCTGTGCGGGCGTAGGCGTGATATTCGGTTGCACGGGTTCGGAATAAGGGCTTCCGTATACGCTCGGGTTTGGCGGCGCAGGCTGTGCAGGCGTAGGCGTTTGGGGATAACCCCCGTACGTGTTTTTGGGTTGCGCAGACGGTCCGTCGTTAATGGAATTTTCATAAGAATTCAAATAAGACGGCGTGTATAGAGAGTCCGTTTTCGGCGGTTGCGTTTCCACA
>JAEIGA010010048.1_pt1 | contig 14334 bp, 11 predicted proteins | sample 9270691 | NCBI WGS metagenome assembly JAEIGA01 (sample SAMN17057246, study PRJNA624740) | gut metagenome | biome: biome; isolation source: fecal sample | host: Bos grunniens | place: China: Xizang | collected 2019 | reverse complement strand
TCTTGCTGTTCAATAGCTTGATGAGGTGTTTTCTATCATACCCTGTTTCTTCTGACAAACGGTCTAAAAAGAGTCCGCGAGCCTTCTTCCCCCTCAGTAATCGATACTCTCTTTTTGCCTGAAGAAGCAGAACTATGGCATTCTGTTGTTTTATTTTTAAGACCATACATACATTATAGTGTGCATTTTTGTCCGCGCTATTCTTTTCTGCCCCCAATTTTTGCATTTCGGTGTGCATATTTTTGTCCGAATGCGGAGTGTTCTGCATGCCCTAAAAAGTGCTTGCAATGGTACAAGAGATAAGCTAACCTCTTCTCCACTTCTACGTATCGTTCAGGAACTATATGAAACACGTTCATTTTCTCGGAATATGTGGCACCGCCATGGGAGCCGTTGCCTCGGCCATGGCACGAAAGGGCTACGTGGTCACCGGCACCGATGCCAATGTGTACCCGCCCATGTCCACCTTCCTTGAAAATGAAGGCATCCAGATTTTCCAGGGCTATAATCCTGCCAATATTCCGGCAGATACGGATCTTGTGATCATTGGCAACGCAATGAGCCGTGGCAATGTAGAGGTAGAGGCCGTACTGGATACGCACCTGCGCTATATGAGCCTGCCGGAAACCATGAAGGAATTTTTCCTGTGGGGCAAGAGAAATCTGGTTGTGACCGGCACTCATGGCAAGACCACCACAACCTCCATGCTGACCTGGATGCTGGAGGCCAACGGCCAGAACCCCAGTTTCATGATTGGCGGCATTGCCCGCAACCTGGGCCGCGGCGGTCGTTTCACTGATTCTGATTTCTGCGTGCTGGAGGGCGATGAATATGATACCTCGTTCTTTGATAAACGCTCCAAGTTCCTGCACTACCTGCCGGAGGTGGTCATCATCAACAACATTGAGATGGATCACGCCGATATCTACGACAATGTGGAGGACATCAAGCTTTCCTTCAAGCGCCTGCTGCGCGTCGTTCCCCGTAACGGCATCGTTTTCATCAACGCCGACTGTCCGAACTGCGAGGATGTGCGGCAGCATGCTGCCTCTGAGCTCAGAATGGTGAAGATGGTGAGTGTTGGTATGGGCGAAAATGCAGACCTTCGCATCACCGATGTGGAACACCGCACCGATGGCTGCTCCTTTACCCTCATCTCCCAATCCCAGGACGAAGGCACGGAACCCAGCCCGCTGAACAACGAGCGTTTCAGCCTGCCCATGATTGGAGATTTCAATGTACGGAACGCCGCCATGGCAGCCTGTGCCGCTGCCTTTGCCGGTCTGAATGCAGACCAGATCCGCACAGCTCTTGAAAGCTTTGAAGGTGTAGCCCGCCGCCAGGAGATACGAGGCACAGTAAATGGTGTGACAGTGGTGGATGATTTTGCCCACCATCCCACCGCCATCCGCCAGGCGATTGAGGGGCTTCGCCAGCGTTTCCCGAAGAGCCGCCTCTGGGTTCTCTTTGAACCGCGCAGCAACACCACCATCCGCAGCCTTTTCCAGAATGAGCTGGCCGAAGCTCTGTCTGGCGCAGATTTTGCCGTTATTTCCCCGATTGAGAATTACAAGCGCCTTGCACCGGAGCAGCGCTTGAACGAAGAACAATTGCTGGCTGACATTCAGGCCGCGGGGACAGATGCCTATGTGGGGCGGGATGTGGATGACATCGTGGCGCATGTGGTTACCCATGTACACCCGAACGATGTACTGCTCGTCATGAGCAACGGCGGGTTTGGCGGCATTCATAACAAGCTGCTGATTGCGCTGGCCCAGTAAGTATTTCCGGCTCTGCTGACACAGCAGAGCCTTTTTCTTGACCCGGAAGCGGATCTTGTGCTACATTGGCAGCATGAGACATTTTCTGTTTATCTTCTCGCTTCTTGCATGTATTCTGCCTGTACAGGCCGGAATTGATTTCGAGAAGATTCTGGGTGAATTGCTGAAAGTGGAAACACCGGCAGCGGCAGCTCCCGCCGCTGGTTCACCCGCAGCAACTCCTCCCGGCCTGGGAGATTCGCTTGTACTCACCCTGCGTAGCGCCACTGATAATCTGCTGGAGGCTTATAAGGAGGAAGGCCGCGAATACGCCCGGGAGGTGGGCGATGTCATCACCCAGCGCATGCTGGAAAACGAGAAAGTGAACGACACGCTGAATTCCGTGCGTTACCTCTGCTGGGGCGTTGTGGGCTATCTGACCATCGTCACCCTCATTATCATTGTTCTCCTGCTGCGCCTGCGTGTCCTATACGCCCGATTAACGGCCGGATTACAGAAGGAAGAAGGGCATCCCGGACACAACGCGGAATAAGAATCTCTCACCCCTGCGTCCCCATAAGGCGGGCCCGGTTCTCCGTACTTTCGCGGGCCACTTGTTCCTCCGTAGCCCCCAGCGCGCGCAGCATGTGGCTGCTCATGGCCAGTGCTACCTCAGCCTCACCCGCAAAGGCATGTGCATCGCCGGATTGGGCGATGGCCCGGGCAATGCGTATATAGTTGGTGTGAGCCACCACCCGGATATCCGGGTTCAGGCTGCGGGCTGCCGCCGCAATCTGGACAGCAGGAGCTGCCGCGGAGGAAATAATGATGGCTTTGGCCTTTTCCACCCCGGCCAGGCGCAGAATGGTGCGGTTCGATGCATCGCCGTGCAGCGCAGGAATTCCCGCCTGGTTCAGACGCATCACCGTATCTATGTTCATTTCCAGCACCACCACATCCATATCGTGCTGGCGCAGTACATGACCCACCAGTTCACCACAGGGGCCGTATCCCACCAGAATGATGCGGTATCTGTCATCAGCTGCTTCCGGCACATGGTCGGAGCCGACAGAAGCCACCCCGATACCGCGTTCCTCGAGACGATGCACAGTCAGGGGTACAAAGCGGTACAGCGCCGCGTTGAGTGTGATGGAGATGATAGCCACACCCGTAATCACATTCACCGCTTCCGCAGGTAAAAGGTGATATGTACCGGCGATGAGCGTTGCAAGGATGAAAGAAAACTCACCTATCTGGGAAAGTGAGCCACCGACCATAAGACTCAGCCGCATGGGTTTACCCATGAGCCGCACCATGATGGCTGCCATGACCGGCTTGGCCAGCATGCAGATTCCCAGTGTAGCCAGGGCCAGTGGCCAATACTCCAGCAAGCCGCCCACCTGAAATCCCATACCAACGGAAACAAAGAAAAGCACGGCAAAGGCATCGCGCATGGGCAGAGCATCACTCGCTGCGCGGCTGGCAAATTTGCTCTGTCCCACCACCATGCCGGAAAGGAAGGCCCCGAACTCCATGGAGGCATTAAAGACCGTAGCAGACAATACAGCTATACCCAGCGCACAGACCAGCACTGCCAGAGTGAAAAGCTCATCTGAACAATGCCGGGAAATATAGGTCAGCACCTGCTTGATGACCTTGCGCCCAAAGAACGCCACCACGATTACAAGCAGAGTCAGCTTCACGGCCATCATTCCCAGCGCAGGGCCCAGTTCCTGTCCCCCGAAGATAGCCGGCAGCAGTACCAGCAGCACAATGGTGAACATATCCTCCACCACCAGCCAGCCCAGCGCAGTGTGCCCTGTAGGAGTCTGCAGCACACGATTATCCCCCAGCACGCGTGTGAGCACCACTGTACTGGACACGCACACGCACAACCCGAACATAAGGCTATTCACCCATGCCACATTCCCCACGCCCAGGAAGTGGAAAGCCACCATGCCCAGCAGCGAAACCGTCAGCATGCACACCAGAGCCCCCGGCACCGCCACTTTCTGCACAGCCAGCAGGTCCTTGATGTGAAACTGCAAGCCCACACCAAACAACAGCAGCACTACACCTATATGCGAAAAATCCTCAACCACATGGGCATCCACCGGCTCTCCCCACCAGGGCTGCGCCGCCAGCATTCCTGCCACCAGATACCCCACCAGCGGAGACAGGCGGAGTTTCTGCGCCAGCATGCCCAGCACCAGCGCCAGAGTAAGACCGATTACAAGAGTGAAAATCATAAAAAGGAGAGTCGGTGTGTATAACTACGATACTACACCGACTCAGCCCGTTTGACAAGGCAACACTCCCGGCAGCCGGGAGATTTCAGAAGATTTGTCAGGTTCCTGCCTGTTCCTCCGGCGGAAGGCCGGCAAGTCTGCGACGCGTAGCCACGCGTTCACGGGTCACCTGTTCCTCGGTGGCACCCATATGGCGCAGCAGGCGCGAGGACATCGAAAGTGCCACCTCCTCTTCTCCGGAGAATATGGCATCACCGCCCTTACGCAACTCCCTGGCCTGGCTCATGTACGTGGTATACGCCATGATTTCAATACCCTTATTCAGGCTCCGGGCAGCTGCGGCAATTTCCTTTGAGGGAGCAGCTGCAGCCGTTACCATGATGGCACGGGCTTGTTCCACCCCGGCCAATTTCAAAATATGCCGCAGGCGGGCATCACCATGCAGTGCAGGTATTCCCTCCTTGTTCAGCCGGCTCACGGTGTCGATATTCATTTCCAGCACCACAACCTCTACATCGTATTTACGAAGCAGATTGGTCATAATCTGCCCGCTGGGGCCATAGCCTACCACTATCACGCGGTGCCGCTCATCCGACGGCGCAGGCACATGCCGCGCAGCATCTGCCGGAACCGGTGCATTCTTCTCCAGCAGGTGAATCAGTTTCGGCACATAGCGGAAGAGTGCGGCGTTGAGCGTAATGGAAATAATGGCCGCACCGGTAATGACATTGGCAGCATAGAGCGGCAGAACGCCGTAGGTACTGGCTGCCAGAGTGGCCAGAATGAAGGAGAATTCACCAATCTGCGCCAGCGCACCTCCCACTACCACGCCCAGACGCGCCGGGCGGCGCAACAGGCGGATGACAATATAGCCCGTCACGGGTTTAATGAGCAGTACATAGGCCGTTGTTCCCAAAGCCAGAGGCCAGTATTCCAACAAACTGGAAAGCTGGAAGCCCATACCCACCGATACAAAGAACAACACTGCAAAGGCATCGCGCATGGGCAAGGCATCGCTCGCAGCACGGCTGGCAAATTTGCTCTGCCCCACCACCATGCCGGAAAGGAAAGCCCCGAATTCCATGGAGGCATTGAAGACATACGATGACAAGACCGCAATACCCAGCGCAATCACCAGCACCCCCAGGGTGAAAAGCTCATCAGACCCATGGCGGGCCACATAGGTAAGCACCTGTGCAATCACCCGCTTGCCCAACCATGCCACAATGAACACCAGCAGTACCAGTTTCACCGCCATACCTCCCAGGGCGGGCAGCAGCTCATCGCTGCCGAACATGACCGGCATCAGAACCAGCAGGATAATGGTGAATAAATCCTCCACCACCAGCCAGCCCAAGGCTGTATGCCCGGCGGGTGTCTGCAGCATCTTGTTATCCTCCAGCACTCGCGTGAGCACCACCGTGCTCGAGACGCAGACGCACATGCCGAAAATGGCAGCTGCCACCCAGCCTCCGGCCCCCCCGCAGAGATAGTACACCAGGCCTCCGATACCTGTCCATATCAGACTGCAGGATACCGCTCCGGGCACGGCTACCTTGCGTACGGCCAATAAGTCCTTGAAATGAAAATGCAGCCCCACACCAAAGAGAAGCAGCACCACACCAATGTGCGAGAACTCCTCCACCATGTGCTGGTCCACAGGCTGCCCCCACCAGGGCTGGGCGGCCAGCATGCCAGCCACCAGATACCCCACCAGAGGCGAGAGTTTCATCTTCTGCGCCACCATGCCCAGCACAAAGGCCAGGCCCAAGCCCATGACAAGTGTATAAATCATACCAGTACGCGGGCCCAGAGAACCTTCAGATAACGCCCCTCAGGATAGGTGGAGAGGAAGGGATGATCCCAGCCAGGGCCGGTCATATCGAGAATCTGCAGACGGCGACCCAGCCGCTGAGCGGCCTTGATGACTACCTTTTCAAACTCAGCCGGACTCACCAGCCCACTGCAAGAACAGGTGACAAACAAGCCACCCCGGCGCACACACTGCAAACCAAGCATGTTGAGGTCATTGTACTTCCTGAGGCCCTCCTCCTTCTCCTCGTCACGCCCCAGTACAAACTTGGGCGGGTCGAGTAGAACCACATCGAAAAGCTTGCCGTTCCGCACCATCTGGCGGGCGTATACGAACGCATCTGCATGCACAAAATCGATGCGGAGCGGGCCATTCTGAGCATTGATGTTCGCATTGCGCTTCGCCATCAGAATAGCTTTCTCATCCAGGTCCACCGCCGTTACCTCTGCAGCGCCGCCATGCAGCTTGGAATAGATGGAGAAGCCGCCGGAGTAACAGCACAAATCCAGCATGGTCTTACCCTTCACCAACTGCGAGAGCTTCAGGCGGTTATCGCGCTGGTCGCAGAAGAAGCCGGTCTTATGCCCCTGGGCAAAATCGACCTCGAAATTCACGCCATTCTCCACAATGCGGACCTTATGCACAGGCTCACTCTCCGGGGCCTTGCTTACATCTATACCCTCCATACGGGCAATACCTTCATCCACCGTTATCACATGGCGCTTCGTGCCGCAGAGTTCATGCAGCAACGGCAGCCACTGCGGCAGTCGCAGCCACACGCCCAGGGTCGTCACCTCAAGGCTCAGCACATCGTTGTAGCGGTCGACAATCAACCCACCCAGGCCATCAGAATCCCCATGAATCACCCGGTAGGCATTTGTAATTGATTCGAGGCTGCAATCCTGCCGGCGCCAGGCAACGGCCCGGCGGATAGCCTGTTCCAGATCCTTTTCCTTCAACACCTCAGGCCCATGCGCCAGCATACGCAGCGGAGTGCGGCTCTGTGGGTTCCAGAATCCGCCACCGAACAAATCGCCGTTCTTATCGTATACATTTATCAAACCACCCTGGACGGCATCCGGGCTTACCGCTCCAAGCATGCGCGGGAACACAGCCGGATTGTAGGTAAAGTACTTGAGCTGCACCCAGGGACGCACCCAATCCTCACTCCCCTCCGGGGCATCGGCGGTCTTGAAGGCTCGAGCCTTCGGAGTTCCACTGCCCAGCGGGCGTTTCTTATCCTGATAGCGAGGTTTGAATCCCTGCTTTTTCTGCTGATAATCGCTCACGCGCGGAATTATACGCGCCTGCGCGCGAAAAGTCAACCTTGAGATAAAATCGTAAGGCGATTATCTTTTCCAGGACTGCGAAAAAAGCTACCATCCCCTCATAACAACATCACCCGCAGATGAGCATCTGCGGGTGATGAAAAAAGAGTCTCGCCAGGGGACTTATTCCAGCCCGGCATCCTCTGTGGGTTCCTCAGCAGCGAGTTCCTCCACAGACTCACCAGCGGCGGGGGTGGAGGGGCGGTGACGAGCAGCTTCCTGCAAGAAGAGCTCTGCCACACGGAACGCGCGGCGAGAGGCTTCCGCAGCGGTGCGGTCATCCATGAGCGCCAGCCCTTCCTCCGTCACCTCGCCCAGGAAAATCTTCCAGGCACGGCGCACAAGTTCCTGCGGGTCAACCTGGGGAGTATTCTGCGCCTGCTGGGGCTGCTGGCCATTATCGCGGTTGCGGTTGCGGTTACGCCGACGCTTGCGGCGGTTGCCGGAGCCACCTTCACCACCACCCACGGTTTCAGGCACGGCAAAACCGGGAGCCGGTGGCAGCTGGGGCGCGGCATCCGGGTTCTCAATATCGCTGGAGTTCCCTGCGGGAGCGGCAGCTTTCTGCTCTGCCGGAGCAGGTGCGGCGGGCTGATTCTGAGGCTTGGGCTGTGTGTTCTTCTGCGGACGATTCTGCTGCGGGCGCTGTTCCTTGCGCGGCTTCGGTTCGGCGGCAGGAGCGGCCTCGGGGGCATTCTCCACCACAGGAGCGGGCGCGGCAGGAGCCTCAGCTACGGGGGCGGCGGCAGGAGTTTCCTCAGCGGCCTTGCGGGTGGTCTTCTTGCGCGGGGCGGCACTACGTTTCCGGGAAGCCGGGGCGGGAGCAGCGGCTTCGGCAGAGGCGGCGGGAGCGCCGGCTTCTCCACCAGCCTGGGAAACAGCCGCCTTCCTGGCGCGCGGGGCGCGCTTGCGGGCAGCGGTCTTCACCTCAGCTTCGGACTGTTTCTGTTCTTCAGGGGCCATTGTCTTATGGTATGCTGTTTACTGTTTTTATTGACGCGTTAGGATCTATACTGAACGACCACTCAGCCTTGTGACTGGAGCCATCAGTACTCTTCCAGGTAACGTGTACGGAGATGTTAGGCATATAGATGCGGCAGGGCAGCACCCATTGCACGGCACGCGTTGCCTGGTCCACCTTGGCAGGCACACGGCCAAAACCGCTCACTCGCATCTGAACGGACGAAAAATCTACACCTGCCACACCACTCATGTAGGCTGTAATGGCTGTCAGGTCAGGCGATACGGTCTCATGCGGCTTGGGAGAGACCGCAAAGGGCGGCAGAGGCGTTCTGGCAGGCAAGGTGCCGGGACGAGCGCCGGTGCTGACCACTGTGCCGAGCTGGGCCACACGAAAATCAACCGCAGAACGGAACACCGAGGCATCGTTGCCGAAAATCATGTAGCGGGGAATGGCATAAGGAGATTCGGTAACCGTCACTTTCCCCGGAATAATGGTGAATGCAGCCACATAACCATAACCCGGCATGCGTTCCACCATGGCCGGTGTGTTATACCCACCGGGGAAACAGAATGTGTTGACCATGCCGAACATGCCACTGAGAGTCTTCTGCGATTCGCCGAACTCCACATCCAGAAGTTTTGCGTAGGCCTCCGGGCCTTCCTTATCAGCCTTCTTCCAGTCACGCGGGTAGAGGTGGCTCACCGAGTGGCTGCCAATAGTTGCTCCATTGGCCTGCATTTCCTTCACCTGCTGCGGGGTAAGGCTGTCTCCGCGACCATTCAGAAATTTGGTATAGAGGAAGAGAGTGAAAGGATACCCGAATTCCTTCAGAATGGGGTAAGCGTCTGTGTATACGCTTTTCCAGCCATCATCGAGCGTGATGAGAACGCACCTCGCTGGCAGTGTGCGGTTTCCCATACGCCATTCCAGAAAATCCTGCATACTGATGACCGTCAGGCCGGCACGCTTCAGATACGCCATCTGCTCCCGGAATTCGGAGGTTCGCATCAGCATGCGGGTCACCGGTGCGGTCTCGCTGAAATTATGATATCCCAGCACGGCCACGCGCGTCTGGTCTCGCGGCACATCGAGCACTTCCTCAACCTCTTCCGCCTCATCTTCCTCCTGCTGCAGAGCGGGCATCTGCACCACCTCGGCATCTTCCATTTCATCCAGAGAGAGCGGATCCAGATTCATGGGAAGCGGCTCATATTCCTGGGCACAGGCCACCATACTCATGGCCAGCAAAAGTACCCGGAGCAATGACTTCATGCCCCGAAGCCTAGCAGGAAGAGACCGCGAAAGCAAGCCTTTATTTCGTCACGCCCGCGCACACGCAGCGCGTCAGCATACGCGCCCGCCCGCATTTTTAGCTATGCAGAAGCGCAGAGCTGTGGTAGAATCTCGCGCAGATGAGCAATGATTCCATAGTCTGCCGCCCCACTCGCGACACATTTGTGCGTTTTACCATTGTGCTGGCGGCTTTTTTCGGCTTCGGGCTGTATTTTTTCTATGATGGGGCCGTAGGCTACCGCAAGGCAAACGAGGTATTCTTCTCATACCAGGCGTTTGCACGGCTGGGCAATGAGGCCAGCCAATCCTCTCCCTGGGGAATGGAAAAGGCCATGCAGCCCCTCATCGCTGCCGAACAGGCAGAGGGTGAATGGATGGTGGAGGGCAAGTACCCCCTGCCTGCCAACTGCGAGGCTACACGCACCACCCCGCCCGAAGCGGCAGATTATGCCTCGATGAAACAAGGCTGGGCCGACTGCTGGACGGCTTATACAGCCCGCATGAAATACCCGGTCAAGCCGGCAGAACATGCCTATGATACTGCCGCCATTCGCGAACAATGGATTGCTGGCGGGGTCTGCATGGTCATCAGTGCCATTATCCTTTTCTTCATCCTGAGAACAAGCAGACGCGTCATGAGCATCGAAGGCGATACCATCACCGCTGCTGGTCAGAAGTTCAACGTGAAAGATATCACCCGCCTGGATCTCCGCCAATGGGGCAAGGGCTTCAAGGGGGTTGCCTATGCCACCACCGGGGGCAGGCGCATCAGGCTCGATGGCATGACCTATGGCGGCTTTGCACCGGAGGACGGCCAGCCGGCAGAGGCGTTCATGCAGAGTCTCCTGGCCCGTTATCAGGGCGAAATTCTGGAATATGAGCAAGAAGAGTCCACACAAGGCTGAGCACCGCACAGGTCTCCTTACTGCTGTTATTCTGCCGCACGCACGCCGTTGTGGCAGAAAGCTGCTGCAGGGTCTGGTGGCGCGCCGTGTGGTTGTGGTCATGCTGATAGCAGCCGTGGCAACAGAGCTGGCCATACTGGGGGTCGGGGTCACGCGCCGCATGGATATGGCCTACAAGCATTCGCTCGAAGTATCCCGCGCTCAGCTGGCCGTCATTGAGGCCCGGGAACTGGCCCAGATGGGGCTCAACAACCAGGGGGCTGCTGGTATTGCCGCCACCGGCGGAAATACGGCAGATGATACAGAGGCTCCGCCGCCACTCCGGGTGCGCGATGTGGATACCATTCTGGCTCAGGAAAATGGTTTTGACTTCGGTGATCTGGAAACTCCGCCAGAGCAGACAGCTGCCACCCCACCCCCGGCTGCAGAGGAGGCCGCCAGCAAGCTCAGCCCGGAGGACAGGGAGGAACTGGACCGACTTATCCGCCAGGGTGTCACCGCCATGACGGCGGGCGACATGCGGCAATGCGTCCTGTGCCTCGAGGAAGCCAGCCTGCTTTCCCCCGAACACCCAGCTATGCTGTACTACTATGGCATGGCGTATGATAAGCTGCTTAATCCGAACAAGGCACGAGAATACTACACCAAGGTGTTCCAGATGCGTGACCGGGCAGGCAATTATTTCAAGCGGGCAGCCCACCGCCTGACCTACGGCTTCGACCAGAGCGGTGCCATGCGCGGCAAGCTTTCATTCGGTCCCCACCAACTCAAGCACACGTATTCTCCGGAAAGCGGCGAACAAGTCAGCATGATGCTGCCGGTGCTACTGGCGCCGGGCGAGGAGGTTCGCATGGATGACCTCTATATCCACGTTCAGTTCTTTGACCTGGTGAATTCGCGCCGGGTGGCTTTCAGCCGTGGCAAGGTGGAATGGAATTGGCAGAACGAAAAGCCGGAGTGGAGCAACTGGGAGGAAACGCTGGTGGTTTCCTATTCCATGCCTCCCCTTACCCAGGAGGAGTTGCAGGCCTACGGAGACATCAAATACTATGGATTTACAGCCAAGCTGTACTACAAGGGAGAACCGCTGGACTGCATCAGCTCTCCCTCCTCGTTGATTCTGCAGGAGCAGCGGCTCAACACACGCCAGCAGAAGCACTATTCCCAGCCCAATTCCCTCCTCCCGGATGATGGTCTTGTTCCGGCATACGAGGAGGCCCTCCCCGTTTCTGATTTTCTCCCCGAACTTCCTCTCCCGCAATGAAATCGATTTTCCCGGAACTCCCGCGCCAGCTGGGTGTATACACCCTGACCCGACTGATAGAACTTCGCAAGAATACGGCGCTGTACGAAGCCCGGCAAACCCACGTAGACCGCGCGGTGGTGCTTGAGGTGCTGACCCCGGGGGCCGCTCACAAGGAAGAGGTGACCTTCCTGGCCCAGGCTCGCCTGCGTGTAGCCTCATCGGAGCTGCCGCACGTGGCCAACGTGTATGAATCCCTCCGCGCAGAAGGGCACTGGTTTCTGACCCAGGAGCTGCCGCTCGGGCGGTCGCTGGCAGAAATTGCCGCTGCCGGAGAACAGCTCAGTGTGCCCCTGCTCTGCTGTATTATCAGCGCTGCGGCAGAAATGTATGACCTCTGCAGCCAGGTGGAGCTGCACGCCATGCCGCTTGCTCCCTCCTCTATCTTCATTGAAGATAGTGGTGAGGTTCACTTCCTCTCTCCGCTGGTGGAAGGCACCAGCCACAGTGCAGAAGAGCAGATGCAGGCGCTGGCCACCGCGCTCTCCCCGGTCTGCCCGCAGCATAAGTCGGCAGGGCTCGGCCGCACCATCACACTGATTCAATGGATGGCCGAGGGCTATGAGGGTACGTTCCTGCCCTGGAACACGCTTGGTGAAACCGCTTCCACCATTCTGCAGCAACTGGCAGAAGATGCCCGCATTGCGCTGGAAAGCTCCCTTTCCTACAAGATACGCCACAATCCATTCCTGCTGAAGGCACGGCAATTCACCAGACGCTGGGCCTTCTACATCATCACCTACGCCAGTATCATTATTACGCTTTCCTGCATGGGAACACTCTTCGGCCTGGCAGACCCGGTTCACACATCGGCCAAAGGAGCAGAGTCTATCCTCTGCCACCAGGGAGGAGAAAGCGAGTTTGTTCTCCGGAAACCAGTTTCCATGGCAGAATATGATGATTTCATCCAGACCTTCGATAACATGAGCGATGAGGAGCGGGATGAACTGCTTGACAACCTGCCGGGAGAAATAACAACGATTGAGCCTGCTGAATGGGATTCCCAGTGGAACAACAAATCACAGAAAGACCCGGTAACGGGTGTTACATACTGGCAGGCGCTGGCCTATGCCAATTACCATGGGGGAACCCTGCCCTCGGTAAACCAGCTGCAGGCGCTGAAAGCAGCGGGCGTCAAGCTGCATAAGCAGGAATGGACCCGCTCTGAACAGGAATCTCCCGAAGGTATTCTGTATGGAGACTACACCTACCTTCTCATCAACAGCGATGGCAAGCCTGTTCCATCGGCCTCCCGGAATTACCAGCGCAATGACTGTTCATTCCGTATCTGCCTGCCGCAAGAAGATAATTAACAAACTGCATTCCGATTCATTATGAAGACCATATACCACCTCCTGCTGACCCTGCTCTGCGCCCTGCTTGCCCACCAATCATTCGCCCAGATTGAGGTGCAGCTTCAACCCGTGCGTAAGGATTTCCTGGCAGGTGAATCCGTTGCCCTGAAAATCACCATCACCAACCAGACTGATGCCACGCTGGCGCTGAGCAATACCCCTGGCCGCCCCTGGCTGAATGTGACCCTGACCAAACGGGGTGACCAGGGCCTGATTTCACCCCTGGCCATGGTCAAATTCCCTGAAATCACGCTCACCCCCGGCTCAACACGTTCTTTCGAGTTCAATCTCAAGACGATGTACCGTCTCACCTCTCCCGGCAATTACACCGCTATTGCCACAATCCGCATGCCGGACGGGAAATCCACCTTTGGTTCCAACCGGGCCATGTTCACGCTGACCACCGGTGGCAAAATCCGCGAGTTCAACATTCAGGCACGCGGTGAGAGGCTCAACCTGAGCCTGCGACTGGCCAATGTCAACGGCAAGCCCTGCTTATTCGGACAGGTCGTCAACAGGGACACCAACCAGATTGTCGGGGCCTGCATTCTGGCAGAATACCTGAACTTCATGCGCCCCAGCGTTCTGCTTGACTCTGCCTTCAACATGCATGTGCTCTGCCAGTCGAGCCCAGATTTCTATACCTACGCCGTCATGAATACGCACGGCAAATGCTCCTCTGCCAAGCTGTACAAGCGCATAGGTGATACCGTGGATCTCATCAGTACAGGTCAGGGTATCCTGACCGTGGGTGTCACGCCCTATGTTGCCCCGGCTCCGGGTATGGAGAATGTCCGCAAAGCCTCTGATCGTCCTTTCTGATTCCTTTATTGCCATGTCTACTCCGACAATTGCTATCGTAGGCCGCCCTAATGTGGGCAAATCAGCCATTTTCAACCGCATGGTTGGTCGCCGCATTGCCATTGTGCACGACCAGCCCGGCGTAACCCGCGACCGCCTCTGCGCCCCGGTACGCATTACTGATTTTGATGCACTGGTAGTGGATACCGGTGGCATCGGCAGCACGCTGGATGACGGCTTTGCCGCCCAGGTGACCCAGGAGGCGGATATTGCCATGAATGCCGCAGACTACATCATGTTCGTATGCGACTGCCGCGACCACCTCACCCCGATTGACCGCACCATCGCTGCTCACCTTCATAAGAGCAAGGTACCGGTGCTGCTGGTGCTCAACAAGGCAGATACGGAAAAACAGGAACTCAACCTCGGCGAGTTCTCTGACCTGGGCTTCGCGGATTATGTATTCACCTCTGCCGAGCACGGGCGCGGCTTCCCCCGCCTGGCCGATAAGCTCAACGCCATGCTCAAATCCCTGGGGGCCACGCCTAAGAAGGCCGAAGCAG
>JAEIGA010010047.1_pt1 | contig 14334 bp, 11 predicted proteins | sample 9270691 | NCBI WGS metagenome assembly JAEIGA01 (sample SAMN17057246, study PRJNA624740) | gut metagenome | biome: biome; isolation source: fecal sample | host: Bos grunniens | place: China: Xizang | collected 2019 | reverse complement strand
CAAGCACTCTTGCATTTGGATTGTTGGCAAGAATCCACTTTGAAAGCCATACCATAGAAAGGGATTTTCCACTTCCTTGAGTATGCCAAATGATACCGCCACGATTTTTATCGGTTAATCTTTTTTGTGCTCTCTTAATTGCATAATACTGATTGTATCTGCAAACTTTTTTGATGCCTTTATCAAAGATAATAAAATTGTGTATCAAATCGAGAAAACGCTTCTTGTAGAATAAGCAGAAAAGTTCTTTAAACAGTTTACCTTCAATATCTTTGCATTTCTCTGCAATCAGTAGGTCAGTTTCATCACATTCGTCAGTAAATTCTTTAAATCCGTCTTCTTTCCATTCAAGATAATACTTTTCAGGAGTGAGAAGTGTACCATAACGCATACCTTCGCTTTCGTTTCCGGCAACACAAAATTGCATAGTAGTAAAGAATTGTTCAATAAAGTGGGTTTTCTGATTGGCTATATTTTGTCTGATTCCATGAGCAACCGATACTCTGCTATTTTTAAGCTCAATAACTGCCAAAGCAATACCATTAACATAAACAACTAAATCAGGTCGCTTTGTATTATTGCCGACAACAGTAACTTCTTCTGCAATATAAAAATCATTGTTACCGATGTCTTCAAAATCTATAAAATATACAGTTTTTGCAGGCTTGTCCGCATCTTCTTTAACCTTTGCACCGTATTTAAGTAAAGAATATACTTCTTTGTTGGCAGAATATAAGCCTTGTTGTAAATTCAAGGAGGTCTTCTTTAATTCATCAATCGCACCATTAATAAGCCGTTCGGAATACCCACGACCTTTTAAATATTCATACAATTTATCTTCAATAATGTTTGAGTTTTCTTGTTCCGATAAATTGCCAATATATGTATAGTGTAATGTGCTTTTAAAGAAATCTATAACTCTGTTTTGAGTTTTTCTTTCACTATCACCGATATTTGACATATCTGTTCCTCCTATTTAACGAGAAAAATTGTCATCTATATATTTTTCAATATCACTTTGTAATGAAGCAAAGTTTTCCTTTGCGAATAAATACTCACTAAAGTCCTTAACAAGTGCATCTTCATCGACTCTTTCTTTTGCAAGTTTCTTTAGCAGTAATTCATACAGTGCCTTTCCACTTTTATCTTGCATCACATAAGTATTACCTTTACAATCTTTTAAAATATCATCTATTGAAGTAAGGGTAAAATATCTGTTTCCAAAATATGTAATAAATTCATCATTCTTCTCTATAAGCATTTTTTGATATATATACTTTTCTAAACTCATAATTGGTAAAAAAAGTTTTTTAAGTGGTTTGAATGCAGTTACTTTGTTAACTTGATCTTTTACATCCCCGTCAATTATCGAAAATGTAAACTTGTCTCGTCCAAGAATGTTTTGCTCGCAGAAATTCTTCTGAAGTTCCAAAGTGTTGTTCCATGCTCCAACAGGTAAAACATTTATCAAAAGATTATTTTTAGTTCTGTAATCAGCTATAAGCTTTCTGACCATTAATTCTGCCACTTTATCCTCAACAAGAATCGTGCAATCATAGCCATCATGATTATATAAACTCCTAATAGCATATTGAGGATAACAAGGGGATATTATTTTTGCTTCGCCCATATCATTTTTCATATAATAAATATTGCGCGGTTTGATTTTCCTTATAAGTTCTGACGAGTGCGAAGAAAATAATACTGTAAGATCTTTTGTTTCAACCATTTTTTGGAGGTACTCCATAAGTCTGTCAATCGAGCTTGGATGAAGTGCTAATTCTACCTCGTCAATAAAAGCAAATAATTTTTGAGAAATTACCTTATGATGTTTTCTTATTTTTTCGGGTTTTAATGCTGATGAATTTATAAAGTTCAAAAGGGAGATAAGCATACATTCTCCCGAACTCATTTTATATTTACTAATATATTTGCCATTATCTAATTTTAGGATATATGGCATATTTCCTAAATTGTATTCTTTTACAGCATCCATATTCCGCAATTTATAGAGTTGCTTATATCGGCCTTTTTCTCCATGTAATATATAACTCAACGTATCAATAAGTTCTTGCGAAACTGGTACAAGTTTCTTTATAAATTCAGAATCCTCAATCAAATCATCAAGATTTTTCATATCTTCAAATCTTGTTCCGGTAAATATACTGCCTTCATAGATTCCGTAAAATTGAATACTCAAATCAGATGGTGTAAGTTTTTTGTTAGTTGATTCATATGTCCAAGCCGTTTCTTTATCCATACATCTGATTGTTATTTTTGAATCATTATTTAGTTCCGGTTCTCCTAACTTTTTTAGTGTTTGCCGATATACTATTGAAGCAATAGCTGACATAACCGTACTTTTGCCGACGGCATTTTCGCCGACAAGAGCATACATCCCTTTATCAAAATTAAAGGTATATTCAAAATGTTCAATATTCTTTATTTTATCTATACCAAGATATAGTTCTAAAGCCATAAATTTTTCTCCCCCTTATATCAATCTTATTTTACCTGTCAAAAGCTGTTGCATCATACCTTGTTTAAGTTTTTGACACTTTGCAAGTTTTTGTTCTAATGAGGTTATTTCCGCATCCATATCAAAAAGAATATCTGCTATTGCTTTTTGCTCATTCGTGTCCTTAGGAAACGATATCTCATACCGTTCGAAATCCGAAACATTTAGATTGTTTCTTCCACCACCCGCCTGTAACAGTTCAATCATTTTCTTTCCAAGCTCCGAGTTCAAATGAATCATCAAATATTCAGGAAGGAGAATTTCTTTTTTTGTTGTAGTAATTAATGTTGTAAATGTGAGTGCTCCCTCATATTTTTCTGGAACAAGACAAGAAATTCCAACATAACCTGTGTGAACAGTTAATACATCATTTTTCTTCACTCTTTTGTTCGGATACGTATTTGCAAATTCCGAATCTAAAAACAAAACATCACTATCATCTAATTTATTCGGAAGTATATTCAAATTACGAAACAAAACAGTCCCTTGTGCACTATAATGTTTTGTTATTGACGTTGCAAGTCCAACAATAATTCTTTCTGTACACGTATTAAGTTTTTGTTGTTCCCACTTACCATTAAATCCGGGTAAGCGCTTTTTGCCTGTCAAGAGCTCTTGCACAGCACCTTGCTTAATTGCTTTTTTCTTTTCTATCAATTTTTCAAGGGAAGAAATAAGGCTGTCCATATCAGAAAGTGATTCTGCAATTTTTTCTTGTTCACACAAAGGCGGAATAGGAACTTTTAATTTTTTGACATCATCCTTATATATAGCTCCCAAAGATGTACTTGCATTAATCTCTTTAAGTTTTTCCTGCCCTATTTCAGAGAGAAAAAACCAATATAAAAAATTAGAATTCAAAGTTTCTTTTAATTTAAGCAAATAAAGATTGGGACCTAAAGTGGCATATTGTGTTTTCATTTGAAAATAATATACTTTTCCAATTTCACCTCTTTTTGCGACAAGTAGTTCCTTGCCGAACAGAGCTGACTTTTTCAAAAACTCATATGAAATCTTATCTGTATACTTAACCTCTGACATTTCTGACTTTTGCTCAAGATCTGTTGCGCGAACAAACCATGCAAAACCATTACCCCAAGTCGTTTTAACATTATTTGCCATATCAGCAAAACTGCCATTTGCATCATAATCCGTCAATAGAAGTAAATGCTCGTGCAACGAATTAACTGACCACAATTCAGGAATTAAGCCCATTTCAGTTTCTTTATATCCTTCTTTTACCAAGTAAATCCCATCCTTTCTAAATGAGATTTAACCTTTGCTTCATAGTTCTTTACATCATTTTCAAGGTTCGGCAAAGTAGACTCATAACGATTGGCAAGTTCAGAAATTCTGTTTGCCATATTATGAGAGGTAGTAGAATAAAGAGCAGAAATACCATCAAAGATAGTATAATACCATTTATGGTTTACGAGTAGTTCTTTTACTTCGTTGATAGTAAGCTCTGCATATTTTGCTTTTTCTGCTTCATCGAGGGCGACATTAAACTCTTTAACTATTTTTGTGTATTCCTTAACCTTTGCAGAAAGTTCAGTATATTTAAGCAGTGTTTTATATTCTTCACTATCAGAAAAAGTCTTTTTAAGTTCTTTCAGTTTTGCATTCACAGCTTTTGTATCAATAGCATCTTTATCGTTAAGATATTCGCGAAGAACTCCGTCATCGCCTGTATTTTCTTCAACAAATTCATCAAGTTGACTTTGTGTTTCATCAACAACTGCTTGTGCATCGTCTATTTTTCTGCGTTCTTCTGCAAAGTAAACCTTTTCTATAATTGCTTTGGGAATAAGTTTACCTTCCCAGCCTTTAATTTTTTCTTTCTTTTCGCCTTTTTTGGTTTCGGTTACTTCTACGATATTCTCGGTTTCTTTACCTGCTTCATAACCATCATATTTTACCAAGAAAATATCATCTGCCATAACTTCCTGCCAATATGAAAGCAACACTTCATAGACATCAAACTTATCCACAAGTTCGATATCTTCAAATTTTTCTATTAATTTTTCAGAAAGCCATACGATGAACTTTTTAACCTCAATATCATCTGAGATATTTCTTAATTGTTCATCAACATCATCTTGCCAAGCCACAAAAGCTGCATCAATTTTATCTGCATACTTAGAAAACTCATCATCGTTATAAATGGTACTGCGAACATCATCATTGTCTATATTAAGCTGATAATATCCGTCACGCATAACGGAGAAAAGCTTGTTTTTAAGGTTTTTAAATATATCCCAATAATTCTGCATTGATTCAACATCACAAGCAGGAATACCACCGTGAAGATGTGCATCAATATCCTGCAAATCTTCAGCTGTGCTACTGTCGATGTATCTTGGAATATTTAAGTTATATTCGTTCTTAACTTTAATCTCGTCATTAGAAACAAATCTTGCATATTTAGGATCATCAGTAATCTGTTCGTTAAAGGTAGTAACGATCTTATGTATATCACGCTCGCGCAGACGGTTTTTATTTCCGTCTTTCACAAAGTCGTGGCTTGCATCAATCATAAAGATGCCTTTACGCTCATCTGCATCTGATTTATCAATGATTATAATACAAGCAGGTATGCCGGTGCCGTAGAAAAGGTTGGCAGGCAGACCTATAATTCCTTTGATATATCCTTTGTCAATAATAGTTTTACGGATAGTTGCTTCCGCATTTCCTCTGAACAAAACACCGTGAGGAAGAATAACAGCAGCTTTACCCGTTGATTTAAGGGATTTTAAAATATGCATAAGCCATGCAAAGTCACCGTTTTTCTCAGGAGGATTATCTCCGTAACCTTCAAATCTGCCGTAAGGTTTTAATCCGTCAGTCCAGTTTTTGAGAGAAAACGGAGGATTGGCTACCGCAAAGTCAAAGCGCTTTAAAACAGTTTCTTCTTCATCTTCAAAATACTGCGGTGCAGAGAATGTGTTTGCAGCTTTTATTTCACCATCGGCTTTGTTATGTAGTACAAGGTTCATCTTTGCAAGACCGGCAGTTGTAACTTCTTTCTCTTGACCCCAAATAGATACATCTATCGGTGCTTCATCTGCCGCTTTGATAAGGAGCGAGCCCGAACCACAAGCCGGGTCGTATACACTATAACCTTCTTTTCTGAAGGTGATTTTATCTATTCCGATAACTTTAGCGAGGATTCTTGAAACTTCAGCAGGAGTATAAAACTGACCTTTACTTTTACCACTTTCGGTTGCAAAATTACGCATAAGGTATTCATAAGCATCTCCGAGAATATCATCTCCGCTTGCTTTGTTATTTGAAAAGTCAAATTCAGGACGTTGGAAGATAGAAATAAGTCCGGTCAGCTTTTCGACCATTTCATCACCTTTACCGAGCTTTGTTTCATCGTTAAAATGGGCATTATCAATTACTCCACGAAGGTCATTTTCCTCCGCAAGTTTCGCAATAATTTTATCCATTTCTTCGCCGATATTTTTAGAGCCTTTTAATGCAACCATATCATCAAAACTACCGCCTTCGGGAATTTCGATATCTGCATACATTTCGCCCTTGAATTTATCTGTAACATATTTAACGAATAACAAAGTCAGTATATAGTCCTTATACTGAGATGCATCCATTCCACCTCTTAATTTATCGCAACTCGCCCACAATGAGCTATATAATTCGTTTTTCTTAATTGCCATAACACAATCCTCGCTTCTCTATTTACATGAGTTATTTCAATTTTCTTATTTCTCTTCAAATTCCATAATATCATCCGCTCTGCAATCAAGAGCCTTACAAATTTTACCTATTGTTTCGGTGGTGATGTTTTCATTATTACGGAGTTTAAGCATGGTATGATTTGTAAGGTCTGCGGCTTGTTGCAGGTCTTTTTTCTTCATACCTTTATCAATCAAAATATGCCATAATTTTGTATAAGTAACTGACATTTTGTTTTCATCCTTTCAAAGATAAAAATAGTTATACTCTAAGTATATCACAAATCCACGAAAAAGCAATGGAATTGTAGAAAAAACGACATTTTTATTGTTTATGCACATACAAAAGGTATGCTTTTCGTCAAAGTGTCATGTACTGTCATATGGACTCTCTCGTCACAGTCGGTACATGAGCCTTTTATACTGAAATTTCACCCATTTTTTGATTCATCCACGCCCTCAAAGCCTTATGTAGCAAGGGTTTCGGGGATTTATGCGGCATTACGATGCCAGATGGTCAAAATTAGCGAAAAAAACGCCACATAAAATGCCGGTTGATGCCACATTCATCGTCGCTTTTGCAGGGATGTTGAGAACTCAATGAATAGTGCAATATGGCATCGCAAAAATTTATAAAATTAATGTCAAAAACCCCTTGACAATAGGCATTACCTATTGTCAAGGGGTTTGAGAATTTGTTGTTCGAATCCCTCCACCAAGCTACGCTTGGTCCCCCTCCCTTTAGACAAGGGAGGCGTTACGGATTAGAAATATCTCTTTAAAAGTCCTTCTAAGCCTTTACCGTGGCTTGCTTCGTCACAGATATCCAATCAGAAATCCTTTATTTATGCGGGTTTGCGGGATTTTGGCACTAAATTTGCCCACCGTTTGCCCACAAGAATTTTTTGCCCACAGATTGTCGTTGCATCTGTTTTATAGTCTTATTATAGCATATTTTGTAGAATGATGCAAGATTTTTATAAACGTCACTTATCAATCAACACAAACTTATTCACTTTATATTGTTGATATAATTTTCTATTAAGTCTATAACTTGAGCCCAATCCATTTTTGTTACAGCACCAGTTGCTAATGATACTCCTAACTTCATGGTAAAATCACTTGCAAACTTTTTAATACCATTCAATGCTTTTTGTAATCTATTCTTTTTAGGTGATGAGGAATTAATTTGCTCTGTTATGGATTCTAAATCATCTTTCACATACTCTATATCTTCTTGAGAAATGTCTTTAATATTGTCTAAAGAAGCAACAATTCTATCAATCAGGTTTAAAATATCCTTGTTCATGTTTATGGTGTTTTGAGAATTAATAGTGCCAGATGATTGATTGTTAAACGTTCCATAATTATCGCCAAAATTCTGCACAAGTGGAATAGGTTTAGCACTGTCTTCAGCTAAAATCATTTCCATAGAAATCTGATCATTTATATAGTCTATCATAGGTTTAAGGCTATCTGTTAAAAAGGCCTGATATTTATCATCAGAAATTCCTCTATAGGCTTTCATTGTTTCACTATGTATAGTGATGTCTTCTCTAACAATCATCGCCTTTGCATAGTCATATTGTGCTTTGAGATGCTTTTTTTCATCAACCGGAATCTTTATAATCAAATGCCCAAAATCACTTGTAATAAAACATTCTTCAAAATTAAATTCAACACCATTTATTGCATCCCCAATTATTTTATGCAACAGGGGCGTTTCATCAATAAAATTTACAAATCTTATTAAATTGACTTCGGCATTGTCTCTATCACTATTGAGCAAATTGCTTGATGCTCTTCTAAAACTCAAACTGATTTTTCTTAAGTCTAATAATTCACTCATATATCTACCCCGCAATACGGGCAAAAGATTTTTGATGCTCCTGCACAATACAGAACCTTATTGTGCTGTCCACAATGTTGACAACAAAACACAGTTTCAGCAGTATCTTTTTCCCTAATTTCTTTTACGTTTACTTTTTTTAATGGCTTGCTTTTCATTTTAATTATGCCCTTACCATTACGATTGACAGCACGTTCCATACTTTTAAACGCTTTATTTAACTGTTCAATTGCATAGTTTTCCATTAAGTCATATATTTTTTGTCGAACTTCTTCAGACAGAAAGTTATCTTTTTCAGATGTCAAACCGCAATATGGGCAAAATAATTCTTTTATTGGTATATCTTCGTTCTGATATTCTCCTGCTTGTAATTTAAATTCCGAACCACAAAACGGACATTCAAAAGTTATATATCCTTCACTATCTCCTTGTATAGTAAAAGAAATTGTATGAGACATACAAAACACTCCTTTTCACATTAGGGAGCTTTAATCCCTAATTCTATATTGATTTCTCAACTTTCTAACAAAATTTTTCGTTGTACAAAGTGTATAACCTGAAGATAAAATCATCATCCAAAAAAACCACTTGTTTTTTCATGAGTTTTGCAAGAATTTTAATATTCTCTGTCAATTGCGGATCAAAAATGGTAGGAGCTATAATTGCTAATAAGCTCACACGATTATCAACGAACCCGCTAATCGATTGACTTAAAATTTCTTTGCCATGTGCAGACGAACGGGTGATTTTTTGATGATCAGATTTTAATATCCCTTGCAAAGTGTATGTGTTGCTTCCAACAGAAACAGATAAATTAATATCGCCAAACTCATGCCCTTGATGAGGTTGAGGAGTAAAATCTCTAAATATTGTAAACAACTTTAAAATACACTTATTAACATCTAAATTATGATTGTATTTGCACTTATTGCAATTTTCTTTTGACGAGTTGTCACATTTTTCATTAAATTCTAAAATTGCTTGTCTGTATTCATCATGCATACTTTCCGTAACCGATAATTCATAAAGTGGTTTGAATTCATTTATCATATGAGGAAGAATAACATTATAATCATCTTTCTTAATATGTTTTAAATGCCCGTTTTGTATAATGTACGAATCTTTTGCGTCTATGCTAATACCTGAATCAATAGCGGCAATCTCAGATTTAATTTTTTCTATCAAATTACCACTTACATTAACCGCCATTATATCATCAATGGTATCAAAAAATATATTGTTACCACATTCACATGTACAATACCTTTGTTCTGCAGCACAATCTTGACACACTAAATTATCTCCAACAATTGTCAACGAATAAGAGCCGCAATTTGAACATTTTGGTATAACATCATCATTGCATGCATTACAGTTTCCATATAAAACGTATTGAGCATCTTGCTTAAAATTTTTATAGAATGCTGTCGGAGAAACGTCTACAGGAATACTATCTATTCCGCTTGTTGTTATTTTCACCATAGCAATCATAAGCAATTTTAACATATTCTTTTTTGCTATGCTTAGCTTTTGCCACTCTCCAGATGAGAATAAATTTAATGTCGAGAACTTATCTACTCCATCATCCGACAAAATATTAGAATAGTAGTTGATAATCTCAATGATTGTTCCTACACTCCACTCTCTAAACTGTTCAGCAGTTACATTTTTATTGATGTAAAGCTTTCACTTATTATTATTTACACCCATTGTAACGATGTCGCCTTTAATTTCTTCATCATATAGACAGGATGTCAAGCCATACCCATCACTAAACTCTTTCAAGATACCACTTTCTTTTTCACCAAAATTTGAATCTGAAAAAGTTGCTTTTTGAGGCATTTCCGGATTATCTTTTAGTTGAGTTAATGATACTTTTTTTCTTCTAGAAGGATCAAAAATTGTATCGAGAATTTTTTTATCCAAGGATATTCCCACGATTTTTATTCCGTAAATAGAATGAAATGCTCTCTTGAGAAGCTTTTCAATAAATGGCGGCATATTGTAAATTGCAACAAACCCTTTTTCCGAACACACCCACACAAAACAATCTACCATTTCGTACACATGATTAAATTTTTCGTTTTCATCAATGTAATTATGCTTCTTAAGATAATTTAAGCCTATCTCGAATATTGGTATTCCTTTTTCGGTCCACATCTCAACATCTGAACATTTTAAGTTTTTGAAAGTACAGCCCTCTGAATATGTATAAGTTGAAAACTCTGACTGTAGCTTTGTTTTAATACTTTCTTTGGTCAAAGTTTTTCCAACAAACCCACTAGCCCAATTCAGTACAAATCCCGGCTTCATCCCGTATCTGTAATTATCGAAATATTGCAATATCAACTCATCACTTATTTCGCTTGATGCATCAACAATTTTTATAAGTTGTGATTTGGTGCATTGCCTAATGGCCTTTCCCAAATCATCAACTTTACCTTTTTCTGTAATTCGAAGATATCTATTTTCTAACTTATCTTCTTCTACATTCTCTGTGATTAGCTTGCATATTCCTTCTAATCTCATCAATTCTAAGGCTGTTTTACTTTCGTTTTTCAATAAAAATTCACTCCTTTGTTATTTTGCTTCATTCCATTTTCTTAATCGTTTTGTCAACATAAACACCGATGTGCATGAACGCCAATCCGAGAAGTTTTTACCTGAATTAAGTTCGTGATACTCATAACCTCTCTTTGCGCATTCTTCTGCAACCTCAATATCAAGAGTCTGTAACTTTTCACATACCCTTTCTACTATTGTGCTGCTCTTATCATATTCAACGCCGAATTGCTTGCTTATCATTTCATTCAGGCGTTTTCTGCTGATTGGTCCTGTCTTTTTTGAAAAGTATAATGTAAACCAATATTCTATTGCTTCATTTGAAAAGGCACAATTAATTTTCGGGTATCTTGACACTTTTCTTATGGCTTCATCAAAATCTTCAAAATCATCTTTATCGAATACGCACCATAATTCATCATAAGAATCCTGCAATGAAATTGCTTCATCAACAACTGCAATAGGATTGCTACGTTTACAAGTTGTTACTTTTACGGTAACATTGTTTAACCCGTCTTTGTGTTTTTCTTTGAATTTATTGAAGTATATTTCTTCTGTTTGACCACCGCATAGTATTAACACTCGATCTCTCAGTTGACGTTTAGGAGCTTTTCTTTGGTATTTACTCATTCAGCGACACCCTCCTAAACATCCATTTTAGAGCCTTTAATGTTTGGCAAAGCACCATAAGCACCAAGGAGATACTGTTTTAGTATTTTGCTATCCTTCCTAACACCAGTGAAGTCGCATAAGCAATACAAATCACTTACACCATATTCATTTTTCTCCAGGAAACAGATTTGATCTCGTCTTATATCTTCGTCCAAAAGTGTAACATCGTGCGTATTACAAATAAGCTGTGCATTCTTTGGGTTCTGGCTTATTGAATTAAACATCATCACTAAATGTCTAACTAACGCCGGATGCAGTCTTGCGTCAATTTCGTCAATCAATACAACACTACCATTATTGATTGCAGAAATAATAGGACCGGCAATTTCAAACAGTTTTCTTGTTCCTGCAGATTCAAGTTCAAAACCAAAATCAGCCATCTCGTAATTTTCCCAATTTTCGTCGTAGACTTTTTGCTTAATTGTTAAATCCACACCTCTTGGCTGAATACTTTTAAACTTTTCTTTATAACTTTTCTTAAGTGCAGACATTAAAAATTCGGGCATTTCTAAATCCTTAATTTCTAATTCCATGTCTTCGATATTAATGCCTACATCATTCATCAAGTTAATAATTTCTTCTTTGCCGTTATCATTTTGTTTCATGTAATCTACCGTAACAGATAGAAGTTGGCTCGTATCATCAGCATCAAATATTTGAATATCATCAAACCATTTGTAAATTTTCATAGCCATTTCATTATTACAAAAGTTAGCCCATGATAGGAACAATACATCTTCTCTTGTGTTTTTAATTACATGTTCGACATTCTTAAAATCCTTAGTATTTAGTTTAATAGTTTCAAATTCGCTACCGGAACGTGTGAACACATTTGTTGTTCGCTGCGCCTTCTTATCGAGATATTCACTTGTTATTTTATTGTTTAGAATAGAAAAACCATAATCGTATAATATATCATCTATAATAAATGAAATTGAAAACTTGATTGGCTTTTCTTTGGATGATTTGTTAAACAAGAAGTAATTTATACTGGAAATTATCTTTGTTTGTACATCTAATTCTGATGTAACAACCGCCTTCATAAAAGACAGTGCATTAATAAAGTTTGTTTTTCCACTACCATTTGCACCATACATCAAGCAGCTTTTCAGCAATTCACCATGTGGTGTACTAAATGTATTAAGTTCCTTGTATCTATTGTCGCTTTTGCTAACAGTCATTGCAAATTCTGTATTGTTATAAAATGATGCAAAATTTTCAAAAGTAAATCCTACTAACATTTTAAATTCCTCCAATCTTAATTCTATTAGTATTATATACTTAAAAATCTATTTTGTCAATACTTAAATTATAAATTTGCATTTTTTTCACAAATTTATAATTTAAGTATATGAATTTTACATATTTAATATACTAAATCTTTATTTTTTTATCAATTGCCAATCTTGCCATATCTGCCATATGTCCGGTTATATGTGTATAATACTTCAATGTAAATTCAAGTTTTGAATGTCCTAACATTTCTTGCACATATCTCGGGCTTATACCACTTTCAGCTAATATAGTTGCATAGGTATGCCGAAGATTATGAAATTTAAACGGGATATGTAAATCATCTCGGATTATTCTTGCTAAAAATTTAATACTATTATGTGTCAGCATTTCACCGTTTTCTTTTACATTTATGAGGTCCGTTACCTCTAAATAGTTTTCCTTATTTTTATGAAGTCTTTCGGTTACAAAGTTTCTTTTATATCCCTCGCCGTAGAGTTTTTTATTCTTTGCTTGTTGTTCTTTTAACTCTTTCAAGAATTTCACAAAGTTATCCGATATGTTTATAGTCCTATATGAGTTTTTAGTTTTGAGCGGGCAGAAGCACCATTTTCTATCCTGATATAAAAGTTGCTTATTAACACTTATAGTTTTCTTTTCAAAATTTACATCATGCCATCTAAGCCCCATGCATTCGCTTTCTCTTAGTCCGGTATTGAGCGCAATATAAAATGGTATTCTTACATTTGTATTTTCAAGCCTTTTATACATAGCAGCCAATTCATCCGGTGAATATACTTTAATCTCACCGACATGCCTCGGATCGGGAGGAGGCAAAACATCATCGAATATGTTGTGTTTCATATACCTTTTTCTGTGGGCATAATCGAAAATACACTTTAGCGTTTTGAATAAGCCTTTTACAAATTCCTCACTATATTTTTTGCTCTTTTCATTTACGAATCTCTCAAGTGCCTTTTGTGTAACTGCATACATATAAAAATCTCCAAATGCAGGTTTAAAATGATTCCGATACATTGAATCATACTTTTTAAGTGTTGCATAGGCTCTTGTCAGTTTTCCCTCAAGTTCAATAAATTCCTCGTAAACTTCGTTAAAAGTTATTTTCTTGTTTTCAGGATAAACACCCGTTTCTTCGTAGTCATTTACAAACTTTGTGAGTGCAAGCTGTGCTTCTTTTTTAGTTTTGAAACCGCCTTTCTCAATTTGTTTGTTCTGACCGTCAACAGCGCTTACATACACTCGATACGACCATGTTTTTCCCTTTCTTCTGATACTACCTTTCATAATAAATCCTCCTGTAATGTATTAAGGTTTCCCTTATTCACATTATACAGAAGTCTTGAAATCCTTGGTGCATCTGCGTTTGAACGCAAAATAAGGGATGAAACAAGAAAATTCATCGTAAAACTTCCTTTCCCTTGTCTATCCCTTATTTGTCCTTAAATTATCATTTTTATATACGAAAACTCATCATAGTTTCGTGACCAGGAAGTACACGAAACATTCACACCCAAAAAACGCATAAAAACAGGGGTTGAGAAACCTCAACCCCTGTATCAAATCGTATTTATTCGTATCTATTTTTATTTAAAATAGCGGTTTAAGAGACCTTCCAATCCCTTACCGTGGCGAGCTTCGTCACGAGCCATTTCATGTACGGTATCGTGGATTGCATCTAAACCTTTCATTTTTGCCATGGTTGCCAGGTCCTGTTTACCCTGGGTTGCACCATGTTCTGCTGCTACTCTCAGTTTCAGGTTTTCTTCTGTAGATGCGGT
>JAEIGA010010046.1_pt1 | contig 14335 bp, 17 predicted proteins | sample 9270691 | NCBI WGS metagenome assembly JAEIGA01 (sample SAMN17057246, study PRJNA624740) | gut metagenome | biome: biome; isolation source: fecal sample | host: Bos grunniens | place: China: Xizang | collected 2019 | reverse complement strand
GTCAGCGTGATACTGGACGCAGAATTGCACATCAGAAACTTTGCCGCGTGAGAAAGTGCCAGCGTAGTCGATGCCGTGATAGGCACAGCACTCGGGCGCATATAGTCGAAAAATGCAGGATGTCCGGCCTCATAAAGCGTTTCACAGCTTTCGATGGTTGTACCGTTGATGTGCAGGCGGTAAAGCGGGAAGTCTGCCTGATAATCACCCGCGAAGATATCGCCAACAGTGTACGCAGGATCAGCCGGTGAGTTGCCGACAGGCTCACCGCGCACGACGATGATGTTAGCCTCCTCAATGCCCGTTGCTTCGCTTCTTGTGTAGCGCACCACGACCAGATCGCGGCGCATCATGCCGACCGTACCGTTTTCAACGGTCAGATCGACGGTCTCACCGGGATTGATGCGCACGTGTCGGCCTTGCATCAGCAAATCACCGTCCGCGATCCTCACAAGGTTATTGGACACGACCTGTGCCGCGAAACGACTGCCGCGATTGAGGATGTAGTTTTCCGCACCGACAACAGCCGCCCAGAATGCACCATGATCAGCAGATGTAACGTGCACTTTCCCTGCATAGCCTGTTACAAGATGCATATTTGCCATTTTAGTCACCCACTTTGTATTCAATTTCAGCCCTGCCGTTCACAAGGCTGAGTATTTTTTTGTTAACTCGCGCAGATACGGATATATCCGTTGTGCGGTCATACGCACCGACGATATCGCCCACATAATACGTGTCATCCGTCGGCTCAAACTGTACCGTGATCGTGTTTGCCTTGAGCATACCGGCAAGCACCTTTTTGCCGTTGGCGATCAGGTCGGCGCGTTCGTCGGTTCCTGTGCTTGCACCACTGTTTTCCTCGTCCTCCGACTTCTGCCCGTTGACTGCCGTGTATTCTTCCACGCCGACGAAAGTCTGCGTTTCGCTGATGTGCCCTTCCTCATCCACATACAGATGCACGATAGTCCCACTGTACCCGATGCAGATCAGATGATTTACTTTGCGGTATTTCTTCGTCATCTGGTATTCGATAAGATCGGATTCCATTTCCTGATCAGCCGAAAAGTCGAAGATGGGCACAGCCGACAGCGTAACCACGCCGTCGAAACATTCCATCCGCAGACGTAAGCCCACCTTTTCGAGCATTTCGCACAGTCCCGTATATGCATCGAGATACGGATCAAAGCGGTGTTTTTCCACGTTGACGCCCGCCGCATCTTCCACCACCACAAACAGCGGCGCAAGGTTGATGCGGTCAAGGATATACTTGATACAGCCGTTTGCATCACCGGAGATCACGAGATACTTGTCAACGTAGGAATTGCCGTCATCGTCCTCAGCTTCGACCACTACCGCCGCAGGCTCGCTGACTGTCGGTGTTTCAATCTCAGCACCCGCAACAAATGCGCCGCTGCCTGCATTGCCGTAAAACTTCGACTCCACAAGGTCATACAGGCCAACCACTCCCGATGCGTTCTCACACGGCACAAAATCGCGCACAAGTGCGCCGCTGTTGTAGATTTGGCAGGAATAAATCTTTGCCGACGATTTGCCGCTGTTGATCTTGCCGTTTTCGTTAATCGCGAGAATGTACATATTGACGTGCGCGGTAAACGTGTTGGCGGTATGCTCTGAAATGACAGCGCCGTCCACTTTCGTCACGTTTTTGTTTTTGTCGTATACGTGGCGGTTCAACAGGCCTGTTGCCGTTGGCTGATTGCTTACGTTTCCATAACCGTCGTAAAGTCTTTCACTTGTGTCAAAAACCCACAAGGAATAGTCCTCGACTCGCGTGCTTTTGGTACAACCAACCAAACCAGCAAGGGACGTCGGAATCGTTGTATACTGCGCATCAAGTACGACACGTGTGTTATTCGTCGGCATAAATCCCGTATCAATGTGTTGTGTTCCGCTGCTCTGGATGTATTCGCGCCGTTTGTACCCTTCCGGAAGTACGATCACGCGCACATCCGCACCCGCCGTAAAGCTTCCAGAACCCGCGTTTCCGTAGAATTTGCCGCCGACTACATCATACAGACCCGCAACGCCTGACGCATTTTTGCACGGGATGAAATCGCGGACGAGTACGCCGTTGTCGTAAATCTGGCAAGAATAAAGCTTCATGCCGCTGTGCGGTGAATACCCGCCCGTTCCGTTGTTGTTCATGGCGAACAGCGACAATGGCACGGGACACGTAAATGTTTCTGCGTTGAAAGTGTAGGCTTTGCCGTTGATCGTGTGCACATTTTTGTTCATGTCGATCGTGTAACGTCCGGCGATCGATCCGCTCACAATCGTTCCATCTTGTGCGCCATATCTGCCCGCATAATTAGAATTAAGCGTCTGCAAAGCAAACTGTTTTGACGACGACGAAGCACGGGCACCGAGCATATACTGCGACGTTGATGTGGATGCCGTTGCAGCAGCTTCCACATCAAGCACAATTCGCGTGTTGTTGTTCGCAGTAAAATCTGTGTTGATGTATTCCGCCCCGCTTGACTGGATATACTCGACTTCCGTGTACCCGTCAGGCAGGCGTGAGGCAGTACCGCCGCCGCCGCCGCCGGTTTCCTCACCGTTTTTCAGCGGCTCAATCATCTTGCTTGCAAGCATTCCGTGCCACGTACGCCCGGAATACGTCACGGTATCGTCGGCGGAATCGATCTTGATAGCGTCCACGATCCCGCCGTATTCCGTGCCCTCTGCGTAGATGTAGTAGCCATCCTCACAGCAGTGATCCTCGATTCCGACCGTGCATTCATAGTTGTTCTCATCGCCGCCGAATGCAAGGTCAAGGTCGGGATTTTTCAGGATGCCGACATCTTCCCGATCATGGTTTGCGTAGATCAATTCCATTTCGGCTCCCGCCTTTCGTCGAGGATGTACAGCTCAAACGCAAACTGGCCGTCCCACATCACATTCACCATGCCCGCCGCGATCTGTTCGAAGATGTATGAGCGGCGGTAACGGTCATTGAATCGATTGACACGGTTGCCGATGTTGGTGGTCAGATAGATTTCCCGCGTCGATGAATCGATGGTAAGATACTCGTTTTCGCCGATATCGCCGAACACCTTGTAAAGATGCCCGTTGATGCGGATTTCAGGATCAGACGTAACACCAAAGATCACGATGCGGAAATTGGATGCCCACACAGACTGACTTGCAAAGCTCGACGCACCGCTTTCCGACTTGTAATCAAACAGCCAATCAAACGGATAATCAAGATTGTTCCCGCCGACTTCCGCGCCGCCGCGCCCGAATGTGTACTTGTGCTCACGTACCCAGAAAGGCGAATCCGTCGAGATCGTCAGCTCGATTTGTGCGTATTCCCGCGCCGTCAAAAAGTCCTTTTTCTTCGATTTGGTGACAAAGCCGGATAAATAATAATCACCGATTTGGACGCGCCCCGGTTTGTTTGCAAGCACGTCCTTTTCGGTGATTTCATACAGCCGATCAAGCGCGGCGTCACGCTGTGAGGATTCGCACACGACCTTGAGCGGCAGATTCAGTTTTGTTACTTCCTTATCAAAACCCGTGATACGTTCGCCGCGCTTTTTCGGTTTCCATTCGTAGTCTCTCAGTTCGTGCGTGTCGGCGAAAATGCCGTCACGACCGAAAGCATACGCCTCGTTTTGATGGTTGATGTAAATAAGCTGCTCAAGCATCCTTTACACCTCCCTGACCAGACGCCCGAATGTGCGGTTGTTGATTGTAATGCTTGTATTGCTCAGTGCGCTCACGATCTCGTCGGTCATGGTGCGCAGCTCGTCCACAATAGCCGTTGCAGACGCCGCGAAAGCATCAGCGGATGCCACATTCTGCCCCGCCATTGCCTCAGATACAGACGCTTTGACGTAGCCTTGCAGTGTGTCAATTGGTGCAACAGCTTCCGGGCCAGCCTCTCCGCCGATCTGGTAAGTGTTGCCGACTTTGCCAAACAGCGTAGCACGTTTCAGAATTGCGCCGTCTGCGTTTGCTTTGGCTTTCGCCGTTACCGTTGTGCTTCCGCTGTCGTTGGACGAATTGTCACCAGTAAAAATGCTCTTGATCGACGCCCATGTGTTGCGTGCTGCTTCAATCAGTCCGCTAAAGTCGATTGTAGGCGGATCGAGTTTCAAGCCAGTGAAAAAGTTTTTGATGCTTTCAACGACTTCTCCCGCGCCATTTTTGATAGTTTCCCACGTTTCGGCGATTTTTTCGCCGATATCCCCAAATGTGGAATTTATAACCTCTGTAATCGTGTTAAACGATCCCGTGAGGCCGTCCACAATTGACTGACCGACGCCAACCGCCGCATCGACAGCACCTTGTAAATCACCCTCAAACAGTGCAACGATAGTTGCGATGACGCCCTGAATAACATCAACCGCTGTTCCGACTGTTGCAGAAATACCGTTCCAGACTGTGTTGAGCGTCGTTCCCGCCGTCTGGCATTCTTCGATCACGGAAGCAATAAAGCTTGCGATCGGTTCGACGATTGCGCCGACCGCTGTAACAATCAACTCAATCGAGCTGCCGACGATTTCGACCGCCGTAGTAATACCGCCGACCAGTCCGTCAAAGATCGCGCCAAAGTCAACGCCACTGAATGCGCTTGTGATACCGCTGATCACAGACCCGACAGCGGAACCGATTCCAGAAAGCGCATCGATCACAGAGTTGATGATCTCGAGCAAACCGCCGAAAAGCTGTGAGAAATCGATCTGAGATACAAGCCCGCCGATAGTCGAAAACACACCGCCGATCAGATCGCCGATTCCTGAAAACGCCTCAGTGATGCCGCCCATGTTCTCAGAAATGACTTCGACCGCTCCGCCAAAAACAGAGCCGAGCGTTTCCTTTAACGTCCCGCCAATTTCGGAAATGCGTGAAAAAGTTGACTCGAGTGCTCCCGTGATATCATCTCCGGAAATCTCGATGCCAACCAACGACAATGCACCAGAAAGCGCGTCGCCGATCATCGGCGTGATCGCCGAAAACGCCTCACCAATTTGTGGAGCCAATTCCACAACGGCGTTACCGATGCCGCCCATGATCTCGCCGATTCGCGGCACAAGGTTGTCAGCGGCAGTAACTGCACTGTTGATCAGGTTCTCAGTCAGTGCGCTCATATCCTGATCGGGATCAGCAATGCCGACAAGCAGATTTTCCCAAGCCGCTTTTGTTGATGCGAGGGAGCCGGAAATTGTGCCCGATGCTTCTGCCGCCGTAGTGCCTGCAATGCCCATGTTTTCTTGAATGATGTGGATTGCTTCGGCAACGTCCGCAAACTTGTTTCGATCAAATGCGCCAACTTCATAACCCTCGATTTCCTCGGCTTTACGAAGCAGACGATCCATTTCCTGCTGTGTGCCGCCATAACCTAGCTTGAGGTTATCGAGCATGGTAAAGTTACCTTTTGCAAAGCCAGAATAGGCATTTTGGATCATCGTCATGTCCGTGCCCATCTTATTAGCATTGTCCGCCATGTCGGTAACAATCATGTCGGCATAATGCCCCGCCTGCCACTCATACTGTCCGAGGCTGTTGGTCAAACTTGCCGCAAAACCGTTGACGGTCTCCATGTATTCGTTGGCAGACATACCGGCGGTTTTGTAGGCGTTCGCCGCGTTGTCGAGTACGGTTTGTTCTCGCTCTGAGTACATTGCAAATACATCTTGCGCAAACTCAAGCGAAGAACCGGTTTTTGCGGCGTATTCCTCCGCAGACTGATAGCTCTGTCCGTACAGAGTCTCTACGCCGCCGACAAGCTGCTCATATTCCGCGTACGCATCGACCGCGCTTTTTGTCAGTGCAGTCACAGCGGCAGTACCCGCCACAGCACCGGCGGCGACTGTCTTGCCAACCGTTGCCGCCGCTTTTGCTACACCGCTTCCGAGTGATTTGGCAAGGTTCCCGGCTTTACTTACCACGCCATCAATAACGGAGTTTGCTTCGTCTCCGCCATCGATTACGATCTTGCCAAACAGTTTAAAAAGTTCCAAAAGGGATTCCCCCTTCCTATAAAAGATAAAAAAATAAAGGCTCCGAAGAGCCTTTATCTGCTGTTACCGCGCAGCGCGTGATTCCGATAGTCCGATAACTGTCTGTCGATTGCGGGAGTCAGTTCTCCGACCAACGCGCCGGAGTCAAGCCGCACAGCAGATGGAATAATGTTTTCAAGAAATGCCATCATCATCCGATTTTGTTCGGATAATGCCCGTATAATGCCGTCGTTTTCGCCTTTTACGGCAGCCTTGACATAGTCTTGTAAAAGTGATATGGGCGCAACTGCTTCGGCTCCCGCCTCACCGCCGCCCATCAGCGTATTTCCGCTCATGCCGAAGATCGTCGGCTTTGTCAAGATCGCGCCATCTGCGTTCCACTTGACAGAAAAGGACGGCATTTTACCTTGCCCGGCGATACCGTAAGGAGCCTTGCCGCCGCTTACAGAAATCTTTGGTATTTTGATATTGGAAAAGATCTTGCCGAGACTCAGCGGGAAAAACTTTTTGATGCCATCGATTACGCTTTTCACTTTCTTTCGTGCCGCTTCCATCTTGTCAGAGATCGTTTTCTGGATTCCCGAAAAGATGGTTTTCACACGATTAAAAGCCGTTTGCAGTTCGCTAAACTTGTTTTTGACGGCGTTGATCACGGTTGAAGCCGTTGATTTTACCTTGTTCCAAAGGTTGATCCAGAATTTGCGGAAACCTTCGTTGTTGTTCCACAGATACACAAAAGCCGCCACAAGCCCGGCAATCAGGGAAACCACAAGGCCGATGGGATTGGCTTTCATTACGGTATTAAGCGCAAGCATTGCAAGCCGTACCACTTTGATCGCGTTTGCCGCCTTGCTCATGATCGTTCCCCAGTTGAGGATGAGCAAGAATGTGCCGACAGCAGTTGATACGCCGACGATAGCCGCCGCCCAATTGTCAACGGTTTGCTCGTTGTCTTTGACCCATTTGATCGCGTCCTTGATCTTGTTGACAAAGTTTTCAAGATGTGGTAAGGCCGCCGTCACCATGTCCGCAATTTTCGTTTTGATCGCGGTAAGAATCGGCTCACCGATGCGCCCGAGTTCTGCAAAGGCGTTTGTGAGCTTTTCCTGCGCTTTGTTGGCCGCGAGTACGTCCTTGTTGGTTTCCTTGTACTGCGTCGAGGCATCCTTATACGTGCCGTTCAGCGTGTCCATGATGAGCTTTTGCCGTTGCTGTTCCGTCGTGCAGGCGTCAAGCTTTTCTTGGAATTCGGTCTCGCTGTGACCCGCCCATACAAGCGCGTCCACAAGTCCGCCTGTCAAAACGCCGCTTTTTGCCGTCTCGTTCGCGGCCTCTGTGAGTGATTCGATCGGCAGAGACTCGCCAAACGTAGCATAAACACCCGTGCAAATATCCGTCCACGTGCTCAAGTCCTTTTCGTTGTCCGTGAGCTTTGCAAGATGCTGCGCGGCCTCTGTTGCCTGTGCGGAATCGCCGAGCACGGCATTGAGGTCGGAATACGTCTCCCGCGCAACCTCGGACGAATGTCCGGCAGTCAGAAAAGCCGTTTCAAGCTTGCCCATTTCGGCGCGGTATTCCCGTGTCGATTCAATGGTTGCGATCCACGCCGTACCGATAGCAGCACCCGCAAGAGCAATGCCTTTTGCAAGGCCACCCGCAACCGTGCCGATCTTTGATAATGCCTCATCAGTTTCGTTTGCTGTTTTTTCCGCCGAGCCGCTGATCTTGTCAAGCTCCCGCTCAGCGTCCGTCGAATCAATCGCTATTTTCCCCAAAAGATGGAATATCTCCATTTTCGTCGCCCCTTTCAGGTCGACAAAAGCTCTCGAATATCCCCTTTGATGCAAGCACCGTTTCAGTCAGCACGTCGTCACTCGGCGCTTCGTTTTCGGCAGCAGTTTCGCCGTTTGCCTCCGCCCAAAATTCCGCAAAGGATTTGTCATGGATTCGGTGTAACCAAAACTCCCACAACGTTTGCTCTTTTTCTTCCTCGTTGCGGAAACCCGGTATTTCCTGTACAAACTCCTCAAAGCGTCCTATCCTCATCATCCGATCGATCAGTTCAAGCGGATTTGCATACCGCTTATAAACAAAATCGAGGAATCGCAGATCGCCTACTTGAGTAATTTGCTGACAGCCCCGAAAAAATCCTTGAATTCCTCTTTCTTCACGACATCAATGATCATCTCGGCGAACGTCGCGGGAGGAAGTGCACCGATTTCCTTCTTGCTCATGCCGGAAAGCTGAGAAAGGAGCTGATACAGATCATCACGGCAATCAGGCAGACGCGCCATAATGATGCCCATGATGTCCATGCCGATCATCAGGCCGACGGTATCAAAGCTCACCGCTTGCTCATCACCGCTTGCTTTGATGCTGTTCATCAGTGCGCGTGTAGTCGCAGGCGAAAAGCAATCCTTGATCTCTCTGATACCGATTTTGGAAACAATGCCGAACATCGGGAACATATCGTCCGCTGTCAGTGTTCGCAGCGTGTAAGAAGCCTTTGCCATCATGTTTTCATCCATATATATCGTTCCTTTCTCCTTTTTGATTTTTGAAGAAAACGCGGGAGCATTTAGCCCCCGCGTCGTGTCAGCTTACGCCGCATCCTTCGGCGTATAGATGTGATAGGGCAGAATGTCAGCCTCGCTCGACAGTTCGGCGTAACATTCAAATTTCGCCTTGAAAACGCCGTTTTCCTTGTTCTTGCCCTCGACCTCAAGGCCGGTAGAGCAAAGGGCGTAATCAAAGATGATGATAACGGGACGACCATCGATGTACTTGCCCACGTAGGCAAAGTTATTGATGTAGTCGCCGTCCTCAAACTGCCGCTTGGACTCGATCACGTCGTAGCCCTCATAGTCAGATTCGCCATTCTGACCGATAACAGACATCTTGATCCAGTCGGGAGTCAGCTCAACCATGTTGGTTTCAATAGTAGCAGTCTCGCCGACTTTGACGGCCAAGCCTTTCACCTTGACGTTAGCCCCGTCTACCTCCACTTGTTTAATCTCGGGTACAATTGACAGCTTTGTGCCTCCTGCGGTAGCTCCGAGCAGGCTTTCTTCAAAGTTCCACTTGCCACCCTCAAGCGTCAGACCCTTGTGGATAGTACCCGCACCGAAAAGGAGGTTCTTCGGAGTTTTCGCGGTAATGCCACTGGATTTCAGTTCCTCATAAGCCATTTATACGCTCACCTTCCATTCCTTAATATGCAAATTGATTTGGATACGCTTGAGTGTCGCGTCCTCCGTCGGCACCACAAGCGTATTTTCATAAAAAATAGCCACCCCGTAGCCATTGTCCGAGATGACTGTTTTACCTGATACCATGCCGAAATACTGCGCAATGCGTTCTTTTGCGTCCTCAAGTGCAAGCCACGACCCGCGAGAAAAGCCCGTCAGCATGAAATTCGTGATCTGCAAGCCGTCCTCCGTCGTGGGCGCTTGTTCGGTGTACTCGCCGACGAAATACGGGTATACAAGCTCACCCGCGTATTCCATAAAACCGTAGGCAAGCCCCATTTCGCGCATGGCATCGGCAATGATTTGCAAAGATGCTTTACTCATCAGTCAAGCCCCCTAAAAATCTCACGTGCCCGCGCCTCGATGGTTGGTTTTAACGATACAAAAGCATTCCACAGCATCCGTTTCGGCTTCGTGCCCCTCGTGAAATGCCTTTCTCCGTTTTCGTCGATGTACACCCATCCGCCTTTGCGCCCGTTGCCCTCAAGGGCGTATTCGCCGGTGCCAAACTCTTGATAGATCGCATATTCAAGATCGGTGCCGACATACCCGGTTTTGCCGTCAACCTTCGTGCTCCATGAGCCTTTGAGTTGCCCAGTATCAACAGGGGAGTTATTCGCCGCCTGCGACGCAATTTCGGCAGTCACCTCATGTAAAAACGGATCGCAACCTCCATCGATTGCTTTCTTACACTTCGCGCTGTAATCCTCAAAAACAACCGCCATCTCAAGCACCTCCTGTGTACTTGAGATAGATTTCAAGATGCGATCCGCTTCTCATTTCCATCGGGTTATCGATGAGCATCACGTCAAACACCTTGCCAGACGCAACGAGCCGCGCATTTTCTGCGGTGATCTTTGAGTCAATCGGTACAAAATCTGCAACGAATACGTGCGTGCTTTCCTGTAACTTCGTGCGGTATACGGTGTACTTTGAATCACCGGCAGCTAAATCAAGCCAGCCCGTGATCGTCTGCACAGTTTCCCACACCCGGACGTTTTCGCCGATTGCGTTCGACTGCACGGTATACACCTGTAATTCCGCCCGTGTGTTGCCTCCGATCATGGTCAGCACCTCGCCTTTCGATAGGCTTTCAGACAGCCGAGCAACGCAACAGGATAGCCCATCACCTGATTCGCTGCGTCCTGATTGAAGTACGTCACAGAATGGCGTGAGATCGTCTCAGACTGTACGCCGACCTTGTCGCGGCTCTGTACCTCCCACGCCATCAGGTCGACCGCACAGGCCACCACGTCGGCAGGATAACGCACCAGAGTGCACAGTACAAAATCGTCGTCCTTGCAATCTTCGGCAACGGCGAATGTTTCACCGACGACCTCCGAAACCGTGTATAATCCGTTGTTGTACTGGCTTTCCGATACTTGCACCGTGTCGCCGACGGAAAACGGGATCGGGGATCCCGCTGTGAATACGCCGCCGATAACGTGCGCAGTCACGCGAAATCCCCGATGCTGAAAGTTGTTGTTAGTGTAAGCCCGAATCGTCTGCTCGACGGCTTGCAGCTTCATCAGGATTTTTGCATCAGTCCAGTTTTCCGGGAAGCTGACCAGTTCTTTGCATTTTTCAAGTGTGATAACCATCGGGCTTCACCCTTTCCGCTTACGCCTTAAAGGTAGCGAGGACAACCTTAGAGGCGTTAGTCAGCGCAACACCGTAATACTTGGCGGCAGTGATATCGTGAGTCTGCTTCTTCGGGAACCATTCGTGATCCACACTGGTATCCTTCTTGAGGAAGATGGTGATAGCGGGAAGCTCACCCTCAGTGTACTCGGTGTCAGCAGAGGCAGGCTCGAGCTTGATCAGAGGACAGACGTACTTGCCGTCAGTCAGCTTGATCTGATTGGAGGGAACGATGCGAACACCGGCGATCATGCCGATCTCGCCGGAGAGAGCAACACCGGCAGTGTACTTGTCAGCGGAAAGGAAGTCGGAATCCTTGCGCAGAGCGGTAATCTGAGCAGGATTGACGAACATCACCTTGTCAGTGATCTCCTCCTCAGCCAGAACGCCAACAGCGTCAACGATGCCCGCGTACTTGATGACGGAGGCGGAGCCGTCGTAAGCCTGAGAACCGGTAAGAGCAGCGGCAAGAACGTCGCCCTCGACCTTAAGGGCAATAGCCTTTGCAAGCTGAGACTCGGCCTGACCAACAGGATCGCCGAGACCGCTGTTGATGGATTCCTGAGTGATGCCAACAGACTGCATAGCCTTCTTCACGGTAAACTGAGTAGAGGCAGCAGTCAGCTTTTTGGTGGTGATCTCAGCACCCTCGGCAACATCTTCGGCAGCACCGACAAAATTCCAGGAGGGAACAGTCTTGGTGTCACCGGGAACGCCGACCAGAGTGGTGTCGACCTTTGCAAACTTGGTAAACTTGAGCATATGAGGAATCTTAGCCTCGATCATATCGCCCATAACCTGAGGATTGATGATATCAGTCAGCATAGTAGTAGCCATATTGTTTTTTCATCCTTTCTTTTTGGCGATTATTTCGCCATCATAGTTTTGTACGCTTCCGGATTCTGGGCAGCGTATGCGGCGCGTTCGGCGTAGGGCTTTCGGAGAAATTCGGCTTTTGTCATCGTGCCGGAATCGTTATCCTTTTCAGGCAGCTTGCCGCCGTCGAGAATCTTTCGACCATCAACGCCCGATTCAAACATATTCGGAAACTGCGTTTTCAGCCCTGACAGCAGATCGTCACGGCCTTTGATGTTCTCGGTTTCGTCCAGTTCAAGCGTCTTGCCGTCTGCTTTCAGCTTCTCGGTGAGCTTGAAAGTCAGGTAGTCCACATCAAGGGCTTTTTCGCCCATCAGCCACACCTTGACCGCCGAATTGAGCTTCGTTTCGGCAAGCTGTGCCTGTAACTGCTGCACAGTGCTTTCATAACCCGCGATCTTGCCCTGCAAGTCCTCGTTGTCCTTCGTACCTTTCTTGAGCTGCGCGATCAGGCCGTTGGCAGTATCAAGCTCGGTCTGCTTACCGGTCAGCAGCTCCTGCAGCGCGTCATACTTGCCTTTGCCGACATATTCGCCGCTGCTCAAATTGCCGAGCTTGATTTGCTTATCCTTGTTTTCGGGATTGCCGTTGTATGCGTTGATCGCAGTTTCAAGCTTTGCGAAAAGTTCGCCGTCCAGAATCGCTTTGAGAAAATCCATGTGATATCCTTTCTGCCACAGTTTTTAATCGTGGTGTCGTCCACAGGCGGAGATGCTTTTAAACGTCGCATCAAGACGAAATCCCGGCAGTTTAAACGTCGTAACGGGATCGGACAAATATAAAAAGGGCGATTTCTCGCCCTCTTTACGCTTTATTTGGATGTTGCCAGTTTGCGCAGAAGATCCGCGCCGTATTGGTATGCCTCGAGATAATCAAGCGTTGCGTCGCTCAGTCCAAAACGCGCCTTGACTTTTTCGCGGTTTGCGTCCTTTACAGGCGCTGCTTTGAGCTTGTTCCAGAATTCCGTTTTCCACTTTGCGTCTTTTGCAGCAGAACCGCACCAGTACGCAGGACACGGCTTGCCGTTGACATCAAAATGTCTGATCACACGATCAGCCGGGACGTTGTACTTTTTCATCAGCATTCGAGCCAGTTCAAGCGCGTTTTTGATCGTCGCCGCCGACGGATATACAACGCCGTTCTTTACATCGTCGCAAATCTCGATGCTGATCGAATTGCTGTTGGTGCACTGCCCGTAACACTTCGCGCCGCCTGTCTGCTTGTAGTTGCTGTAACGACTGCCGCCGACAGACCATGCAACGTAATTGTCCGGCACAGACTGCGTGATGCTGTCGTCATCTACAAAGTAATGGGCGGATGCCTTTACAACGTTATTTGCAAAGTATTTGCCGTTGTTTTCGTCGGTGTCGCCGTCGTTTGCCGTGTAATGGATAACGATGTACTTGATCCCCGACGTGTTGCGCGTGCTGCCGTAGTTGGCGCGGTTTGCGGTTTTGGTTTTGATTGGCACCATCACTGCTCACCGCCCTTTCCGTCGATTGCGTCCTGCACCTTCTGGCTCTGCGTACCGAAGTAAAAGGCAATGATGACCGCGTAGATCGTCATGAAATCCTGACTGATTCGCTCAGTTGTCGCCATGTACGCAAACACCGCCGTGAGGATCAGCGTAACAATGCTTTTCACGCTCATCAGCGCAGCAAAACGTTTCTTTAGCTGTTCCATGTTCCATTCTCCTTTCTTTAGTTGTTGCCGATACCGAGCACAGACGCAATGATCTGATTCGGATCGGCTTTCTCCCGCATATCCTCCGGGATCTTTGATAAAAGCAGGATCGGGAGCTTTACAAGGTTTTCGCTTTTGGCTTTCCAATAATACGCCGCCGACGATACGCCGACCTGTGCGATCCACGCGCACAAAACGATTGCAAAGTTGGTTGCATCGTGTCCGCAAAACACCACGATCACAAACGCCGCAAGCAGTACGGCAAGGATCGCATAATCACTGATCAGCAGCTTTTTGCTAAATTCCAGTCATGCGCTCACCGTCCTTTCAACGCAAATCTAACGCATTAAAAAACGCGTATCTGCGTTAAGTAACACAAATACGCGTTAAAAATGGGCATGAAAAAAGCACCATGCAGATTTTGCACAGTGCTTTTATTCCACAAATTCGATTTTTACTGAATCGCCATCGTTTGACCAGAGCGCCCACCGAAAGAAATCCGTCCACGTGTCATCAACACTCGATTTCTTCCATAAAGGTTCAAATTCCTCAACTTTGTCTGATGGGATTAGCCATCCCATCATGTCCTCCCCTTCCATCACGTCCGTCTCAAAATCGTTACCATCCCCGGCATCAGCAAAGAAAACGGCGTTTTTCTTTTTAGCCTCTGTTTGGATTTCAGAAAAAAAACGCTCAAATTTATCTGTTTCTTGCTTTCTCAACCCTTGCATTTGTGATGCCTCCTTTCAAAATAGTAACAAATTCACCTGACTGCTTCGTGATGACAACATCGTCGTTTTTAATGTGGAAAATCACTTCTTCCGATTGCCCACGCCAGTCCCCGATTCTGCTTTCTGTTTCATTTTCAAGAATATCTTGAATAATATCAAGCAACTT
>JAEIGA010010045.1_pt1 | contig 14337 bp, 12 predicted proteins | sample 9270691 | NCBI WGS metagenome assembly JAEIGA01 (sample SAMN17057246, study PRJNA624740) | gut metagenome | biome: biome; isolation source: fecal sample | host: Bos grunniens | place: China: Xizang | collected 2019 | reverse complement strand
CTCTCCGAGGCCGTAGGTCGTCGTCTGCAACGGATTGCGTTGGTCCGGATCCAACAACCAAAGGCCGTTGGTGCGGGCCATCTCAAGGTAGGCACAGGTCCCATCCTCGCTCAGCAGCAAATCGGCCATCATCGGGCGAAGCAGGGGGTCCGAACTTTCTGTCTGCAGGCGCTTGACCGGCACTTGAGCCGCAATGGCCTCCAACATACCGTCCCCTCCGTCTGCCACCGGAATCACCTCCACCTGTAGCGGGACCCCGTTCTGCAACGCGGCCAGACGCAGGCCCCTGGCGATGGATTCCCCGGCTTGAGCAGAAGTCATCGTGCCTTTGAATTTGTCCGAAACAACCAATATCTTCATCTTTTGATTATATTTGCGGGATACTCATTGTTGAGACAAATTTAGTACAAATAACCCTTATTTATGAAAAAAAGAGCTTACTTGTTTTTGGCAGCCCTCCTCCTCGCAATGGCCCCCGTTCGGGCAGACGAAGGGATGTGGATGCTTCCTTTGTTGGAGAAAATGAATGGAAAAACCATGGCGGAAATGGGCTTTACCATTACTCCTGAACAAATCTACAACATCAACCAGCCGTCACTCAAAGACGCCATCGTCATCTTCGGCCGTGGCTGCACAGGAGAAATTGTTTCCGAAGACGGCCTGCTCTTCACCAACCACCACTGCGGTTATGACAACATCCGCGAATTGAGTACTGTGGAACACAACTACCTGCGCGATGGTTATTGGGCCATGAACCGCAACGAAGAACTTCCGGCAAAAGGATTGACCGTCACCTTCCTGGAAAGCATGACGGACGTGACCAAACAAGTGGAGAAAGCAACCCGCAAAGCCACCAACCAAGCCGAACGCGACTCCCTGTACTCCCTTTTCCGCAAAGAACTCTTGGAAAAGACCCTCGCAGGAAACCCGCACCTGACCGCCCAATTGACTTCGTTCTACGGCGACAACCAATATTACCTGATTGTGTACCAAACATTCAAGGACATTCGTTTTGTTGGCGCTCCCCCTTCCTCCATCGGCAAATTTGGAGCAGACACCGACAACTGGATGTGGCCCCGCCACACCGGAGACTTCTCGGTCTTCCGCGTGTACGCAGGTCCGGACAACAAGCCGGCCGACTACTCCCCCGAGAACGTTCCGTACCACCCGAAGAAACACTTGAAGATCTCGTTGAAAGGCTACGAGCAAGGAGACCCCACCTTCATCATGGGAAACCCGGGCAGCACCAATCGTTTCATGACCAGCTTTGAGTTGGCACAAACCCGTGATTTCTCCAACGCCATCCGCATCCATGCCCGGGGCGTACGTCAAGAAGTGATGATGGCCGATATGGAAGCCGATCCGAAGATCATGATCCAATATGCATCGAAATACTCCGGCTCATCCAACGGCTGGAAGAAGTGGATCGGTATGAACGAGACTTTTGCCAAACTGGACGTAGAAAAACGACGTGCCCAAGAAGAAGCCGAATTCACCCAATGGATGAACGGCAATGCAAAACGAGTAGAAAAATACGGTCAGGCCCTGGAGAAAATCCAAACGGCTCTGGCTGCCCAAAACGAGGTCATTGTACCCTACCTCTACTTGTCGGAAACCCTGAACAAGATTGAAATCAGCAGCATTGCCGGCCAAATGGCAGACCTGATGGATCGTTTCCTCGCCGAAACCGATGCTGCCAGAAAAGAGCAACTCCAAGCCCGCATGACCCGCACCTTGGACCAATTCTACACCGACTACAACGCTCCCACCGACCGCAAAGTCAGCCAAGCCCTGATTGAGTTGTACCGAAGCGTAGTCCCGGCAGATTTCCATCCAGCTTACTTCCAAACCCTCGACTCCGCCTTTGCGGCCAATGCCGGTGCCTTCTTGGACGATGTCTTTGCCCACTCGGCCTTTGCTTGTCCGGAACGAATCCGAGAAAAAATAGAACAATCCTGGGATCAGAACGAAAACCTCTTGAAAGCTGACGTAGCCGTTCAAATGGCCCAAGACCACCGCAAAGTCTTCCAACCCCTGGCCCAAGCCTACCGCGAACCGATGGAACTCTTGAACCAAGGCAAAAAAGAATACATCGCCGGTACGCTGGAAATGCGCAAAGACCAACCCATCTACCCGGATGCCAACTTCACCATGCGCCTGACCTACGGTACCGTTCAACCTTACTCCCCGCGTGATGCGGTGTACTACGACTACTACACCACTTCCCGCGGTATCCTGGAAAAAGAAGATCCGAACAACTGGGAATTTGAAGTTCCGGCCAAGTTGAAAAAACTCATCCTCAACAAGGATTTTGGTCCCTACGCCCTGCCCAATGGCGAACTGCCCGTGGCCTTCTTGTCCACCAACGACATTACCGGCGGCAACTCAGGCAGTCCGATTCTCAATGGCAACGGCGAGTTGTTGGGTCTGGCCTTCGATGGCAACTGGGAAGCCATGAGCGGAGACATCATCTTTGAACCGAACCTGCAACGGACCATCAACGTCGATATCCGTTACGTATTATTCATCATTGACAAATTCGGCGGTGCCGGTTATTTGCTCGATGAAATGGACTTCATTACCGAATAAACTATGCAAGCATTGATCAACCAAGTCGAAGACATCCTTCGCACCATCGAACATCCTGCCAAAGAGGGCAATTTGCTCTCCTTGGGATACATAGAAGACATTAAAATTGAAACGAACGCGGACAACCAACCGTACCAGATCCGTTTCCGTCTCGTATTTCCGACGCGTGACCCCCTGGCGGGTTCACTGAAAGCGGCTTGCTCCGAGAAGTTGAAAGCAGCCTTCCCGCAAACCCGCATCTCCATCGTAGAGATTGTTCGGGAGAAGAAACGCGAGGTACGCAACATCAACTCCTTGGATGACAGCCAGATCAAATCCATTGGAAAAATCGTGGCTGTGGCCTCCGGCAAAGGTGGCGTCGGCAAATCTACCGTCACCGTAAACTTGGCCGTGGCCCTGTCGCGCCTCGGCTACAAAGTCGGTGTGGTGGATGCCGATGTGTACGGTCCGTCCATTCCCAAAATGACCGGCACCGAAGGACAACAGCCCGATGCGACCTTGATCGACGGCAAGGAATGCTTTGTTCCGCTGGAAGTCTATGGCATCAAGTGGATGTCCATCGGCTATTTCGTGGCTCCGGAACAAAGTCTGATCTGGCGCGGACCGATGGCCTGCAACGCCTTGAAACAATTGATTCTGCAATCCGACTGGGGAGAACTGGACTTCCTACTCATCGACCTGCCTCCCGGAACCGGCGACATCCATATCACCTTGGTCCACGACATCCCGCTCAGCGGTGCAGTCATCGTGACCACCCCGCAGGACGTGGCTTTGGCTGACGTAGAAAAGGGAATCAACCTGTTCCGCAACCCGAAGATCAACACCCCCATCTACGGTTTGGTGGAAAACATGGCCTGGTTCACTCCGGAAGAATTGCCCAACAACCGTTACTATATTTTCGGAAAAGACGGCGGCAAAGCCATGGCAGAACGCTACAGCATTGACCTCTTGGGCCAAGTTCCGATCTACATGGGCATCCGCGAAGGTGGAGACAACGGCAGTCCCGCTGCACTCCAACAAAACCCGCAAGGAGAAGCCTTTTTGGAAATTGCCGAAACCCTGGCAAAAAAAGCCTAATGAAGCAACGATTTGCCCCAACCCTGCTCGCCTGGTACGACACCCACAAGCGTTCGCTCCCCTGGCGTGACACCCGGGATCCCTACCGGATCTGGATTTCTGAGATCATCCTGCAGCAAACCCGGGTAGCCCAGGGTTGGGCGTATTTCTTGCGTTTCATGGAACGGTTTCCAGATTTGGACAGCTTGGCCAATGCCTCCGAAGAAGAAGTCCTGCGACTCTGGCAAGGCCTGGGGTATTACAGCCGAGCCCGCAACCTCCACGCAGCGGCCAAAAAGATCCAATCGGAACACAAGAGCCTCTTTCCGAACCAATTCGAGCAAGTCCGCAACCTGCCCGGTATCGGAGATTATACCGCAGCTGCCATCTGCTCCTTTGCCTACGACCAGCCTACTGCCGTGGTGGACGGAAACGTGTACCGCGTCCTAAGTCGGCTTTTTGGCATCCATACCCCCATTGACAGCACCGCTGCCAAAAAAGAATTCTCAAAACTGGCGAACGAACTGATCTCCCTGGAACGGCCCGGGGACCACAACCAGGCCATCATGGACTTTGGGGCCACTGCCTGCACCCCCCAGAACCCCCTCTGTGTCCAATCGCCGTCCGCCTGTCCATTCGCGCAGGTCTGCCAAGCCTACCAGACAGGAAGCACCGGCCTGTTGCCCGTCAAAGAGAAAAAAACGGCCATCCGGCACCGTTACTTCCACTACTTGCACCTGCACATCCAGGAAAAGACCGTCTTGCACAAACGAACCGAAGAGGACATCTGGCGACACCTGTACGAATTTCCTTTGGTAGAAGCTGAGAAAGCACTGACCGAGGAGGAGTTGCGCGCACATCCCCAGGTTCTGGCCTGGCTGGCCGGCTGCCAGACTCCCCGTAGCCTGGGAAAAACCACCATGCCCAAACACCAGCTTTCCCACCAAAGCATCCACGCAACCTTCTACGAATGGGAATTGAACGAAATTCCCCCGGCTTGGCAATCTGCCGCCGAGGGAACTCCTTTTGTTATCTTGCCGGAAGACCAGGGAGACACCTATCCCATGTGCCGGCTGATGGAACTGTACCGGTCTAAAAAACAGAATCCCCGATCACCGTCGTAAAACGCTCCAGGGTCTCAATACCCAACGTCGAATTGCCGTGCGGGTTCAACGCCGGACTCCAGACCGCAATGGACAGCACGTTCGGGATATAAGCCACGACACCGCCACCCACACCGCTCTTGCCCGGCATACCGACCCGGAAAGCAAAGTCTCCGGATTCGTCATAGAAACCACAGGTCATCAAGACAGCCCCCAAACGCTTGGCTTGGCTAAGCGTCAAAAGCTGGTTGCCAGTCCACGGATTGGTCCCGTGATTGACCAGGACCTGGAAGGACTTGGCCAGGTCTTCGGTGTTCATCTTCAAGCTACATTGGTGACAGTAGGCATCCATCAGCGCATCGACCTCGTTGTGGATGTTGCCATAGCTCTTCATAAAATGTGCGAGGGCACGGTTCCGGTCGGAATTCTCCAATTCTGAGGCAGCTACGCGTTCGTCATAACCCACGTTCGGATTGTTGCTCACACAACGGACAAAGGACAACAATTCTTCTTTCGGATCTTGGAAGTAGTTCAACAACCGGTCGGTAACCACCAAGGCCCCGGCATTGATCATCGGATTCCGGGGAATGCCTTGTTCCGATTCCAACTGAATCAAGGAGTTGAACGGGGTCCCCGACGGTTCACGTCCCACACTCTTCCACAAATCTTCTCCCAGGTGATGGAAAACCAGGGCCAAGGTGAAGACTTTGGAGATACTTTGGATGGAAAACGTCGTCTTCGTATCCCCGATGTGGAAACTTTCTCCCGCAAGGGTCTGTACCGAAATGCCGTAGTGGTTCGGATCCACTTCAGCCAGGACCGGAATGTAGTCTGCAACTTTTCCCGTGCGCTCCCATTGATTCAGATCCTTGTAGATCTGTTCAATGACCTTTCCGTAGTCCGGACTAGTTCTCATCGGCTGCAATGTCTTTGATATCGTCGAGCAAATTGACCATTTCAATGGCCGTGGTCATGGCCTCAAAACCTTTGTTTCCAGCCTTGGTACCGGCACGTTCCACCGCTTGTTCAATGCTGTCGGTTGTCAAAATGCCAAACACCACCGGGATTTCGCATTCCAGACCTACGTGTGCTACGCCTTTGGTCGCTTCGTTGGCAACCATATCGAAATGGGGAGTTGCTCCACGAATCACCGCACCCAGACAGATGACGGCGTCATACTTGCCGCTTTGGACCATTTTCTTGGCCACCAACGGGATTTCAAAAGCTCCGGGCACCCAAGCCACATCAAGGTCTTCTTCGTCGCCACCGTGGCGCACGAAAGCATCCACGGCACCACCAAGCAATTTCGAGGTAATGAATTCATTGAAACGGGCAGCGACAATGCCAATCCGTTGGTTTGTTGCAATCAAATTGCCTTCCAATACGTTCATAGTATCTTTCTTTTTAATGTTTATTTTTCTTCTTTTTTCCAATCATTCCGCACGTGCAGGATGTGTCCCATCTTCTTGTACTTGGTATAGAGATAGAACTCGTTTTTCTCATTGCAGGTCATCTCGATCGGCTGACGGTCTACCACTTCCAGGCCAAATCCATCCAGCCCTTTGATCTTCAACGGGTTGTTCGTCATCAAAATCATCTTCTTAACCCCCAGATCGGCCAAGATCTCTGCTCCGGTACCGTATTCACGCAAGTCGGATTTGAAGCCCAAAGCCAGGTTGGCCTCCACCGTATCCATGCCCTGATCCTGGAGTTTGTAGGCCCGGAGTTTGTTGATCAAGCCAATGCCACGACCTTCCTGACGCATGTACAACAACACACCGCGACCGGCTTTCTCGATACGACGCAACGCCTCAGCCAATTGGTCGCCACAGTCACAACGCAGAGAACCGAAGGCATCGCCTGTGAGGCATTCCGAGTGCACCCGGCACAAAACCGGTTCCCCATCGGCTACATCCCCCTTCACCAACGCTACGTGGTGTTCACCGTTGATCTTGTTCACATAACCGTAGGCTTTGAAGTAACCGTACTTGGTCGGGAGTTCGGACTCGGTCACCCGTTCCACCAACATTTCGGTCTTGCGACGGTAAAGGATGAGGTCGGCCACCGTAATCATTTTCAGGCCGTGTTTTTGAGCGAACTCCTGCAATTCAGCCGTCCGCATCATCGTACCGTCTTCGCGCATAATCTCGCAGCAAAGACCACATTCTTTCAGACCGGCAATGCGCATCAGGTCCACCGTCGCTTCGGTATGGCCCATGCGTTCCAGCACACCAGCCGGTTTGGCTTCCAACGGAAACATGTGACCCGGACGACGGAAGTCCTCCGGTCTGGCTCCGTCCTCAACGGCCTTCATCGCTGTCACCGAACGTTCCAACGCCGAGATTCCGGTCGTAGTGGATACGTGGTCGATGGAAACGGTAAACGCGGTCGCATGGTTGTCCGTGTTGTGAGCCACCATCTGCTCCAGACCCAATTTTTGGGTCAGTTCCCGACTCATGGGCATGCAGATCAGTCCTTTGGCTTGAGATGCCATAAAGTTGACGTTCTCCAACGTTGCAAATTCAGCGGCACAAATCAAGTCGCCTTCGTTTTCGCGATCCGGATCGTCCACGGCGACAATCATCTTGCCTGCCCGCAAATCCTCGATTGCTTCTTCAATGGTATTGAATTTAAATTCTTGCATAAGTAGTTTGTTTTTGCCCGGTTAAAAACCGTTGGCTTGTAAATATTCCAATGAAAGTCCGGAATTCTCGGTCCGAGGGCCGAACAATTTCTCTACGTATTTGGCGATGATATCCACCTCGATGTTCAAGCAATCACCGATCCGTTTGCTGCCCAGCGCCGTGATCTGGCGAGTGTGCGGAATCAAAGAAACGCGGAAGTGGGAACGACCAACCTCGGCCACGGTCAAACTGACCCCATCCAGCGTGATGGAACCTTTCTCAACCACGTAACGCAGCAGGGCCTCATCCACCGAAATCGTGTACCAAACAGCATTGTCGTCCCGATCCATGGCCACCAGACGACCGGTCCCGTCAATATGGCCGGAGACCAGATGTCCCCCCAGACGCCCGTCCCACCGCAGGGCCCGTTCCAAATTTACGGGACTGCCGGTGCGTAACTCGCCCAGCCCCGAACGTTTGAGGGTCTCGGGCATCACATCCGCCCAAAAACAACGGGCATCCAACTGGGTTACGGTCAAACAAACCCCGTTGGTGGCAATGCTGTCCCCAAGTTTCGTCCCCTCCAGCACCACATCGGCCTCAATCGCAATGCGCACGCTTTTGCTGCCGGGCTGAATGCTCCGAATGGTTCCTATTTCCTCTACAATTCCTGTAAACATCGTCTATTCTATTTCTTCATCGGCAATCGTCCGCGGATACAAAGATCCTCTCCGAAACGATCCACCGTAATTTGTTCCAACTGCCAGGCATCGGCCATACGGGCCAAACCCAACCCTTCCACCGAGGTCGGTGCCTCCTTGCCTCCCACCACTTTGGGCGCAAGAAACAAACAATATTCCCGCACCAGGTCGGCCTGCAGGAAAGACGCGGCCAAAGTTCCACCGCCTTCCAACAAAATGGCATCCAAGCCGGCTGCGGCCACCTTTTGCGCCAAGGCCAAAGCCTCCACACGTTCGGTCGATAGTCCCCAGGTCTCCACCCCTCGTTCACGCAAGGCTTCCAGACGGTCCTGCGGTGCGGCAGTCCCGTGAATCACAACGGTCCGAAATTGTGTGGCGGTCTGCACCAAGCGGCTTTCCAACGGAATGCGCGCCGCAGAATCGGCCACCAACCGCACAGGCTGACGGGGATTCCCTTCCAGGCGGCAGTCCAACATCGGATCGTCAGCCAAGACGGTTCCGATGCCCACCAGAATCGCGGGATAGGTGGCCCGCATCCGATGCACTTCCTCCCGGGCTGCCTCGCCCGTAATCCAGCGGGAGTTGCCCGTTCTGGTCGCAATCTTGCCGTCCAAGGTTGTGGCTGTCTTGAAGACCACCCAAGGCAAACCGGTGGTGATGTAATGCAGGAACACGCGGTTCTGCTCTTCCAGCAGATCCTCCATGCCCGCCATCTCAACGGTCACACCGGCTTCTTCCAGAATCCGGATCCCCTTGCCGGCCACCTTCGGATTCGGATCCCTCAACCCCACCACGACGCGGGCGATTCCACTTTCCAGGATTGCATCGGTACACGGAGGCGTCTTGCCCGTATGACAACAAGGTTCCAGGGTCACGTACATCGTTGCCCCAGCCGGATCTTCCGTACAAGCCAGCAAGGCATTGCGTTCCGCGTGCCAATCCCCGCAACGCTTGTGCCATCCCTCGCCCAGAATGCGTCCATCCCGGACAATCACCGCACCCACCATCGGATTGGGGTTGACCCATCCGCTTCCGCGTGCGGCCAAAGCCATGGCGCGCATCATGTATTCCCGATCTTGTGTCGTCATCTCCTTGGTGCTACTTCGTTCAATAAAAAAACCCCGATGAAAATTCATCAGGGCTCTATAACACAGTTCACCGCGGACCAGGGCCCGCGAACCTTTCTTCTTCCATCCGGACTCTGACCGTCGGTATCGGAATTCCACCGATTCAGTCCCCGGAGGGAGTCGCGGACTATCACCGCCGGTAGGGAATTTCACCCCGCCCTGAAGAAATTTTCGTAAATATTCGGACAAAAATAATCAAAATTTCCGAAAAAAGAAATGTTTATGACAAACACTTCTTCACGGCAGCCGAGATTGCACGGCCATCTGCCTGACCTGCCAATTGCTTGGTGGCAACCCCCATTACCTTGCCCATATCGGCCATGGATGAGGCACCCACTTGTGCAATGACTTCGCGTACCTTGGCTTCGATTTCCTCCTCGGTCAAGGCTTTCGGCAGGAAACCTTCCAATTCTTGAACTTCGGCCAATTCGGCTTCAGCCAAGTCGGGACGGTTTTGTTCGGTATAAATGGCTGCACTTTCCTTGCGTTGTTTCACCAACTTTTGGATGATCTTCAAAATGTCTCCATCTGAAAGTTCACCGGAAGCGCCTTCGGCCGTTTTTGCCAACAAAATGGCGGCTTTCACACCGCGCAAGGCAGCCAAACGAACCGAATTTTTGGCCAGCATTGCTGCCTTGATTTCTGCTTGTATCTTTTGTTCCATATTGGTTTCTGTTGAATCGTTGAATTATTGTTCTACCACAGGCGCTTTGCTTTCCAGGAAGAGTTCGTCCATCTGTACTTGGTCAATGCCTGCAGGTGCATCCAACATCACATCGCGACCTTGGTTGTTTTTCGGGAAGGCGATGTAGTCACGGATGGTTTCCTGACCACCGAACAACGCACAGAAACGGTCGAAACCGAAGGCAATACCCCCGTGCGGAGGTGCTCCGTAACGGAAGGCGTTGATGATGAATCCGAAACGTTCTTCGGCATCCGCTTCCGAGAAGCCCAACACTTCGAACATGCGTTTTTGTACTTGTGCATCGTGGATCCGGATGGAACCACCACCCACTTCGGTTCCGTTCAACACGAAGTCGTATGCATTGGCACAAACTTGTTCAAGGTCTTCTTTCTTATCGCTGAAGAATTTGTCCATGTCTTCCGGTTTCGGAGCTGTGAACGGGTGGTGCATCGCGTAGAAACGTTGAGTTTCATCGTCCCATTCCAACAACGGGAAGTCGCATACCCACAGGGGAGCGTATTCTTCCGGATTGCGGAGGCCCAAACGGTTACCCATTTCGATACGCAACGTACCCAAAGCTTCCTGGGTCTTCTTGCGGGGACCACAAAGAATGAGGATCAAGTCACCCGGCTGAACTTGCATCGCAGTGGCAATGGCCGCCAACTGTTCCGGACCGTAGAATTTATCCACCGAAGATTTGAAGCTGCCGTCCGCATTGCAACGCACGTACACCATGCCTTTGGCTCCCACTTGAGGACGTTTTACCCACTCGGTCAGTTCATCCACTTGTTTGCGGGTGTATTCGGCAGCGCCGGATACACAAATACCACCGATGTACGGTGCATCGTCAAACACACCGAAACCATGACCCTTCACCAGGTCGGTCAATTCACCGATTTTCATACCAAAACGGATATCCGGTTTGTCGGAACCGTAGTAGTTCATCGCATCGGCGTAGGAAATGCGCGGGAATTGTCCTTCCAATTCGCGGCCCAGTACATTCTTGAACAAGGCCTTGCACATTCCTTCGAAAGTATTGAGGATGTCTTCGCGTTCTACGAAAGACATTTCGCAGTCGATTTGGGTAAACTCGGGTTGGCGGTCTGCACGCAAATCTTCGTCACGGAAGCAACGTACGATTTGGAAATAACGGTCGTAACCTGCCACCATCAACAATTGTTTGAAAGTTTGCGGGCTTTGCGGCAACGCATAGAACTGACCCGGGTTCATTCGGGAAGGAACCACAAAGTCGCGGGCTCCTTCGGGAGTGGATTTAATCAGGTAAGGTGTTTCAATTTCCATGAAGTGTTGGGCATCCAAGTAATTTCTCACTTCGTGTGCCATCTTGTGACGCAGTTCCAATGCCTTTTTCAAGGGATTGCGGCGCAAGTCCAAATAACGGAAACGGGAACGGATTTCTTCGCCACCATCGGAGTCGTCTTCAATGGTGAACGGAGGTACTACCGAGGCATTCAGCACTTGGATGCTGTGCAATTGCACTTCGATTTCTCCGGTCGGTATGCGGTTGTTCTTGCTGGAACGTTCTGCCACTTGACCTTTTACTTGAACGACGTATTCACGACCCAATTTGCCCGCTTCTTCGTTCAAGGCAGGGGAAGCCGATTCATCCACCACCAGTTGGGTGATTCCATAACGGTCTCTCAAATCAATGAAGGTCATACCCCCCATTTTTCGGGTACGTTGTACCCATCCGGCCAGCGTTACTTCACGACCGGCATCGGCCAAACGCAATTCTCCGCAAGTATGTGTTCTGTACATATCTGATATTTTTAATTTATTCGTTGTTATGAACCTACAAAATTAATGATTTTTCGATTCTTTTTTTGCTATCTTCGCGAAAAAATAGAGAAGATGCGCGTAAGAGCCAAAAAAAACCTGGGACAACACTTTCTTCGGGATGAAGACGTTGCTTGGCGAATTGTGGACAGCCTGCAACAGCCACAAAACAATTCGGAAACACCGTCATCTGTGGACGACGCAGAACCGCCGTTTGTGCTGGAAGTCGGACCTGGAATGGGCGTACTGACCAAATACCTGCTCAAACGCACCGATATCCGACCCCGCTTTGTGGAATTGGACAGTGAGTCCGCCATCTACCTCAACCACACCTACCCCGAGATCCGACCGCTGCTGTACCGGGAAGACTTCCTGTACCTGGATTTTTCCAAGATATTTGGTGACTCTCCTTTCTGGATCATCGGAAATTTCCCTTACAACATCTCCTCTCAGATTTTCTTCAAAGTACTGGATCACAAAGACCGGATTCCCCAAGTCGTAGGCATGGTGCAAAAAGAAGTGGGGGAACGCCTGGCTTCCGGTCCTGGCAAAAAGTCTTACGGAATCCTGTCCGTCCTGCTCCAGGCCTGGTACGACATTGAATACCTCTTTACCGTAGATGAACACGTATTTGCACCGCCGCCGAAAGTAAAATCAGCCGTCATCCGCTTGCGCCGCAACGGACGCACGGACCTGGGTTGTGATGCGAATCTGTTCAAAGCAATTGTCAAAGCCGCTTTCAACCAACGGCGCAAGGTCCTCAGCAACTCGTTGAGTCCCTTGCTGGAAGAAAAGGGCTATAAAACAGATCATCTGCCAGAAAATATCCAGCAGATGATGCGCCTTCGTCCGGAACAGCTGTCCGTTGAAGATTTCCTGTTGCTGACCCGCAGCCTGGAAGAAAATAACTAGAATCGGGATTCCCTAAAACGAGTACCCTACCCGCAGTCCTGCATTACGACCATAGACATCGGAGAGTTCATAAACAGCAGCAATCCACCAGTCTCCACGACTCTGATTTTTCTCCTTGTTGCGAATACGGACTCCCGCATTTAGTCCGAAGAAGGGATCAATCTGATCCCTATTCTGGTAGTAGGCTCCCCCAAGGTCAACTCCAATATATGGAGAAACCCGCTTGTCCACAAGCGTCATCCGAAAATCAGCATAGACAGGAACAATGTAGCCGTTCAAAAAGCGTTGACCGACTCCCAGCCCCAAAAAGAAATGCGGATTATAATGGTAGCCGGCTACAAAATCTACCCCCAGTATGGGTGCCAGGGAGCCCGTCACATCTACGCGCATTCCAAAGCCTTTCGGCGTACCCAAATACTGATACCCGTCAGGCTCGCTCTGGCGGGACCTACCAATAATCCACATCGGAATACCCGTCAACAGTGCGATACCGCTTGCAATGGCCACACTACCAGCGTATGCATCAATAGTTTCCATGGTGCTGAGATCAAAATCTCCAAAATATACCCCTAAGATCTCATCAGTAGCCAGGGCAGACCACAAGCACGACATACTGAATAAGGAAGCTGCCCCCACAAATGTCATTGCCTTGCCGGCATCCATCAGATGATTCCCGGCATACGGAAGTGTCTGCTGCGAGGGAGTCATCGCCGGGAGTTCTAGTGAATGAGCCGTATAAGCAGGATCCGATACCGGATAGGTAGTCCGAAACTGAGCCCATCCTTGGGTGGTAGAACCAACAACCAACAAGAGGCTTACGATAAACGTTCTGAGTAAAGCTTTCATAGGCGAATAATTTTATAGTTTATCTATGTAGATACATTTTCTTGGCAATTCGTTGCATTAGAGGTATCTTTTTTAACATAAATATACTATTGATCAGGACGGGTTAAGACATAGTATACAAACTGGCCTCGACCAACAAATCCATTTGCATTCATCGGCACAAAGATGAAATAGTAGTTCCAGCCTTTTTCAAACCTTTCATCCTCAGTATAGGTTCCTTCTGCCATAAAAGGAGAATAATCTACAAAACCGCCACCCCACGGGTTTGTTAAGTAAAACCACACCATCTCTTCCAGATCCGACACACTATACTCTTCATATGATTCAGGCCTGGACGCCGTCGCCATTGCTACTATCTCTGTATGATCTCCCCATTCCATAGTAAAAGTAAAACCATCTGTTTTGACCGTATCTATACTAACCGATAACGGACCGGGCAATTCGAGACTATCGTATTCTGGGGTTTCCAGTTCAAAGATATAACTGCTTTGATACTCCTGGTTTTTGTCGAGCATCGCGACACCTACTATATACTTAGTATCTGCTGCAAGTTTATACAACAGCATTTTCCCGGTTTCACCGTCAGATTGTGGAGTCCCTCTGAACAAGTACCGTTTTACCATATCTTCCATCGCACTTCCTGGATCAGACTCGGGTTCCATCCATACAACTGACACCTTGTCACATTTGCTCGGATTAAATATACGAACCCGGTACTCCAGATAAACACAATTATAGGAAAGAATTTCTATCCCACCATATCCACAAATTACCGGTATGGCTATTGATTCTCCCCTTCTTCCATGTTCTGAAACAGGACGAGCATATAACATATAGGTGCCAAGATTAGAGCATTTCAGTTGTACGATCAAATCGCTAATAGGTATAACTTTGGCG
>JAEIGA010010044.1_pt1 | contig 14337 bp, 24 predicted proteins | sample 9270691 | NCBI WGS metagenome assembly JAEIGA01 (sample SAMN17057246, study PRJNA624740) | gut metagenome | biome: biome; isolation source: fecal sample | host: Bos grunniens | place: China: Xizang | collected 2019 | reverse complement strand
CCAGATGATAGAAAAACTGATTGACCGTATGATTAGGCTCTACGGATACGAAAGTCCTGTTGTGATTGAGTTCTGCGGGTTCTGCGACGAAAACCCCGATACGACAATACTTGAAACAATCGTGAAGTGTCACGAAGAATGGATGAAAAAGAGGCGGTAAAAGCAACCGCCTCTTTCTTTTTTTAGTTTACAATATAAAAAAAATATGATAAAATATAAATATAATAAAAAAGGAGTGATAAAATATGGAAGAAATTAAAATCAAATGTCCAGAATGCAAAGAAGAAATTATTGTGACTGAAGAATTTTTCAATGTAGTTAAAAAAATGATGATACCACCAAGAGAAGAATGGGATGAATGCTTAATAAAATTAAGAGCTGAGAGTCCAGACTGGGATGATTAAAATCTAAGGAAATGGTTATAACAACTGTTTCCTTATTTTTTTAGGGCAAAATATATAAATTATTTAATTATAATTTTTATTATAAATAATAAATCAAGAAGAAAAGAGGTTATATAATGCCTACAATTAATATAGCGGATGAAGCTGCGTTAAATGCAATTAATTCTTCAATTTAGGCTTAGTTAAATGAAAAGGCCTCTACCGCAACGGCCACATAGTCAAAAAATGGCCTATTAAGTGCTAACGATAAGAAAAAAATAGACGGTATTGCTGAAGGAGCCAACAAAATTACTATTGATAGTTCTTTAAGTAGTTCTTCTACCAATCCTGTATAGAATAAAGTAGTTAATTCTGCATTATCAAATAAATTAAATACTTCTTTAAAGGGTACGGCTAATGGCCTTGCTGAATTAGACGCTAATGGTAAAGTTCTTACATCTCAATTACCATCTTATGTTGATGATGTAATTGAAGGAACTTATGTATCAGCTACTAATTTTAAAAACACTAGTGGTACTACTATAACGGGCGAAACCGGTAAAATTTATGTGGACACTACTAGTGGTAAAACTTATAGATGGTCTGGCTCTGCATTTGTAGTTATTTCCGAAACTATTGCTTTGGGTGAAACTTCATCTACCGCATATCGCGGCGATAGAGGTAAAACTGCATATGATCACTCTCAGATTAAAGATGGAAATCCTCATGGTACTTCTAAGGAAGATTTAGGATTAGGCAATGTTGATAATACTTCTGACATTAATAAACCCGTATCGACTGCACAAGCTACAGCTATCGCTGATGCTAAGAAAGCGGGTACTGATGCTCAAGCTGATATTGACTCTCACGTAGAGAATGACGATATTCATTTCACAGCTACTGAAAGAACTAAATTGGCAGGTATTGCCGAAGGGGCTAATGCTTATAGTTTACCTACCGCTAGTTCATCTACATTAGGTGGCGTGAAAATCGGTAATAATATTAATATCTCAAGTGGGACGATTAGTGTACCTACTGCTAACGGAACTACTGCTGGTGTAACTATTGTTTATCCTGCGGCTAGCTGTACTACATTTAGTAGCGACTCTGGTACTGTAACTCCTTTAGCCGTACAAAAAGGTGCTAAGATGTTTTCTATTACACGCCCAACAAAATGCAGTAAGGACGATCCATACCCAATTAAATCAAGTGCGGTTGAAACTAACGGTATTGTTAGATGGGCAGATACTGATTGTAATGTTAAAGATTCGCCAAAAATTAAAATTGAAGATGTAACTAACACTAGAGACACTTCTAAAACAGCCAATGTTCTTACCATTGAAGCTGAAAATGGTAAAAAAATGGTATACGGTTATTGTACTGACCAAGTAGATGGAACATCATTTATTGGTGGCGTATTTGAAGCTGATGCAACTGAATATCCTTATAATGCCGGTTTAGCAATTGGCGGAACATCTGGTAATTTATTATGGAAAGGCGCTAAGGTTGCGACAATTGCAGATTTACCTGGAAATGCTACGACGAGCAATGCGGGTTTAATGACTGCGGCGGATAAGACTAAATTAAATGGGCTATCTGCTCCTACCGTAACAAGTGATATACCACTAAAATTTAGTATTAATGCCAATGGTGGATTAACAATTACTTATGATGATGGGAAATAATATTTTATATCTTATTAAATTAAAAAAAAGATTATAGAATACTTAATCAAAATTAAAATAATAAAATTTAAGTGTTCATAATCTTTTTTTATTTGTTCTTATTTATTTTTAAGTAAGAATTAATTATTATATTAAATTAAAATTTTATATAATTAGAACAATTAGAAAAAATGTTAGCTGATAAAAAAATCACCGAAAATGATTTTAAAGAAATGACAAATAAATAATAAAGGGGGCAAGATAAATGCCATCTAGTAAGATTAATCAAAATAACTTCATCCCAACATTAAAAGAAGTTATTGTTGAAGCACAAGCCTCTAATTAGCTAATTAAAACTACAATTAGCCCTCACGTGATAGATAAAAATAATCCTCATAATGTAACTGCCGCTCAGGCGGGCGCAGATCCGGCAGGAAGCGCATCTGCGGCATTAGAGCAAGCCCAAACCGCAATTGATGAACTTACCGAAAATATTAATACTGTATATACTCAATTGATTACCGGCTTATACCATCCTGATTGGGAAATGGGTGGCGAAGAGCCTATGCCTTCAATCAGAGATATCGCAACTGATGAAGCTAATAAAGTTGAAGAAATCGCAAAGGGCATTCGCACTGATTTAACAACATTACAAGGAACTGTTAGCTCACATACCAGCGACGGCACAATCCACTTCACTCCAGAAGAAAGAACTAAATTGGCAAATATTGAGGCTGAGGCAAATAAATATATTCACCCAAATAGCTCTGTGTCTGCTGGAACATATCGCGCAGTAACTGTAGATAAAAAAGGTCATGTAACCGCGGGGGCAAATCCTACAACACTTGCCGAATATGGTATCATTGATGCTGAAGCTAAAGGTACTACCGCAACTCATAATGTTGCCGTAGATGCTCATAATGATATTAGATTATTAATTACTAATTTAACTAATAAATTAAATGCATTTTTAGATGTAGATGATGAAACATTAGACCAAGTTAGTGAAATCATTAAATTGGTTAATGATAATGTGACTACGCTTGAAGGCATTTTAGCGACTAAAGTAAATATTGCCGATATTATAAATAATCTTACAACTAATGTAAGCGATAAACCATTATCTGCTGCTCAAGGCGCGGCTCTTAAATTATTGATTGATACATTAGAAGACGAAGTAGATAGCGCAGAATCTAAAATTAATACTTTAACTGAAAATTTATCTTCTCATACTTCTAGCACTTCGAATCCCCATGGCGTAACAAAAGCACAAGTTGGTTTAGGCAATGTAGACAATACTGCTGATAATGTTAAGAGCGTTAAATATGCTACTACTGCTGGAAATTTAACTAATTTAACTGCTACAGTTGCAGAATTAAATAAATTAGATGGTGTTACTGCAACTACAGCAGAACTTAATTATGTTGATGGTGTTACAAGTAATATTCAGACACAGTTAAATGGCAAAGCGGAAAGAACCGAAGCAGTTTACTATATTGAAGGTGCTGGTACTACTGACACCACCAATAAAATAGCAACATGGACAGGTACTCATAGCGATATTGTACAATATTTTAATGGTTTAACTATTTTATATAAAATATCAACAGCAGGTTCTACAACTACTACTCTTAATATTAATAATCTTGGTGCTGTTACAGTTGTTAAAAATGCAACTACTGCTATTTCTACAAGTTATGCTGTAAATTCAGTTATTTTATTGGTATATACCACAGATAATGGAACTGCTTATTGGAAAGCGCATGATTATGATGCAAATACTAAAACTACTACGGGTACATCAGAAAAAGCTGCTACAAAATTATTCTTAGCTGGTGCAACATCTCAATCTTCAAGCGCTACAACTTATTCAAATAGTAAAGTATATATTGGCACTGATAATTCTTTGTATAGCAACGGTACAAAAGTAAGTATTGATGGTCATGCTCATGCAGCAGGCGATATTACATCTGGTACATTAAGTGTTGCTCGTGGTGGTACAGGTGCTACAACATTTACTTCTGGTGCTGCGCTAATTGGTGCGGGTACTGGTGCTGTAACTACTCGTGCTATTACTAATAATACATCTGCAACTGCTGCTATTACTGGTAGTACTAACCTTGTTACTATGAATACATTGAAAAATGCAATGAATCGTGCAACCGCCCCTTCAGCGGCTGATACAAGCTATAGTACTGCAATGGTTAGAGCAATTAAAGCAAGTACAACAGATTTAACCGCTGGAAGCAGTTCCTTAACAAGCGGTACAATTTATATTGTATATGAATAAGGTGATTGTATTATGGCAAAAGAATTATATTTTGGTGTTAATAATGTAGCAAGAAAAGGTTCAAATGTTTATATTGGTATAAATAATATTGCTAGAAAAGTTAAAAAAATGTATATTGGAGTTAATAATGTAGCGAGATTATTTTATGAGGGAACACCTTCACCTTATGCTATGTTGTATAGTGATGGAAGCATGATATTTCAATATGGTAATATAGCAGATAGTGGAAAAACATTGAGTAATAGTTATAAAGTTAATAAATCATATCCCACTAGAGTAAGTATTCCTTGGGCTACTAGTTATGGGAAAATTAAAACAGTAACATTTAAAGAAGATATTGAAATTACTAGTTTGGCTTATTATATGTCTTCAACCAATAATTTAACAAGTTTTAATATTGGTAATTTAAATATAAATCGTATAACTAATATGTATAATGCTTTTATTTATTGTGATAATATAACAGGTAATCCAGTATGCGGTGCAAATGTTATTAATATTAGTCAGGCTTACTATAATTGCTATAAATTAACAGGTAATCCTGTATGTGGTAATAATGTAGTTAATATGAGCGAAACTTATTTTTGGTGCCATAATTTAACAGGCTCTCCTGCATGTGGCGCTAATGTAACTAATATGTATAATGCTTATGATGATTGCCGTAATCTAACAGGCAGTCCCGTATGTGGTGATAATGTTATTAATATGGGTTATGCTTATCAATATTGCTCTAATTTAACAGGTTCTCCTGTGTGTAAGAATAAAGTAACCAATATGAAGGGCACTTATTACCGTTGCTATAATTTAACAGGCTCTCCTGCATGTGGTAGTAATGTAATTGATATGGGCAGAACTTATCTTAGTTGCAATAATCTAACAGGTAATCCTGTATGTGGCCCTAATGTAACTAGTATGGGTGAAACTTATGAATATTGCTCTAATTTAACAGGTTCTCCTGTATGTGGTAATAAAGTAACTAATATGTATAGTACTTACGCTTATTGCCGTAAATTAACAGGTAGTCCTGTTTGTGGTCCTAACGTAGTTAGTATGTATGATACTTATGTTGATTGCAATAATCTAACAGGTAATCCTGTATGTGGCCCTAACGTAACTAGTATGCGTGATACGTATTATAATTGCTATAAATTAACAGGCTCTCCTGTATGTGGTAAGAATGTAACTGGCATGCCTGATACTTATCACAATTGCACTAACCTAACAGGCTCTCCTGTATGTGGAGATAATGTAACTGATATGGTTGGTACTTATTGGAATTGCTGTAAATTAACAGGCACTCCTGTTTTTAGTAACGGTGTTACTAATATTTATACTACTTATTATAATTGTAGAAATTTATCAGCGGGTAATGTGTATATGTATTCTAATAATATATCTAATGTAAAAAATTGCTTTGGTGGTAAAAACAACTCTCGTAGATATAATATTAAAGCATATCAAAATACTACTACTTGGAATACGTTACGTTATAATGATACGTCTTCAATAGTGGGTGCAATTATCACATGGACGAATTACTCTAATGGCGGTTTCTATAATACTGCATATAATATTTATGTATTACCATTATAATATAATAGCATTATAACATAAAATTACTTTTTTATTTATCTATATGAGTATATTAATACAATTAGTATATTCTATTTAAATACGAGGTATCTTAAAAAGATACCTCGTTTTTTTTGTTTTATTGACTTTTTATAAAAAATATGATATAATATTAATATAAGAAAAAGAAAGGATTTGATTTATTATGAGATTATGGCATCAAGAATTAATATCAAAATTGCCGCGACAGCAATTACTCGGCCAACACCGCGAATGTTGCGCTCTACGAGGCGCGGGCTGGGGGCGCAAACACGCTACTGTTGATTATGTATTTACACACTCACCAGAAAAATTAATCGCATATCATTTATTAATTATGGAAGAAATGGAAAATAGAGGCTATAAACCAAATCTCATTTGGAAAAATCCTAATTGGCGAGGCGACAAAATTGGTGAAGATAATTGGATTATTGGTACTAACTACTCTAATTTAGTGAATATTAATAAAATTATTTACCCAGAACATAATGGTGAATATTTAAAAGAATGTATTGATAATTTAAAATCAAAAGGAATTGATTTATTATGAGAATTGAAGTCCAACGTCCAACAGATACAGTAATTGTATCCATTATGTGTGATAAAAATACCGATCAATATTGCTTCGTTAATTTGACAAAAGGGCATGTATGTTCTTGCCGTTTTGCCTCTAAGGCGGAAGCGCTATTTGATTTAGAGGAGCAAAAAAGAGAAGGAAAGGTATTAAATTATAAGATAATTGACAAATATTAAAAAATATGTTATAATATATTATAAGACAAAAAGGAAGTGAATAAATGCGAGTTATTAAAGAATGTAATAAAGAAAAAGAAATTATTATACAATGCCCTAGTTGCGACTCTATTATTGCCTATACAAAAAAAGATGTAATAAGTTTTGGCGATGAATTTTTTGGAGAAATACATTGTGGTACAAAAATTGAATGTCCCGTATGTAAAAATATAATTATTTTAAATATTGATGAATTAAGAAAAGAATATCCTATTAGAATTAATATTAATGTTGGAGAGGAATTAAAAACATTAGTTGGATATGATTTAGGATTGAAAATATATCAAGAACAAGTAGAACCTAATTTAATCGAAGGGGCTAAACATATAATAATTTTTCCAGATAATATTGAAAATATAAGCATTTCATTTACACAAGGATTTAAACACTCACTTCCGGGATCATTATTTGAAAAAACATGTTATGTATATTTTAAAAATGAAGAAATTAAAAATAAATTTATGAAAACATTTTAAGGGGGAAATGAAAATGGCTAAACACTGTGGGTATGTGATTGAAGTAAAAAAATTAAAACCGCATCCAAACGCAGATAGACTTCAGTTATTAGAAGTATTTGGGACTGAAACTTGTGTTCCATTAGACGTAAAAATGGGAGATATTGGTATTTATTTTCCAACCGATTTACAGTTAAGTGAAGAATTCTGTGTTGCTAATGATTTATTAGAAAAAAAAGATGAAAATGGTAATAAAATTGGTGGTTATTTACATCCAACCAAAAGAAATGTAAAGTGTATTAGATTACGTGGCGAAAAATCCGACGGGACATATTTGCCGATTACCTGCCTTGACTATTTAAATCTCGCCGAAATGCCAAAAGTAGGTGATACTATTGACGTATTAGATGGTCATGAAATTTGCCGAAAATATATTCCTGCCGTTCCAGCCAAATCAGCCGGTAATGGTGGCGTAAAGGTCGGTAAGCGTAAAACGCCAATCGCTCCATTATTTGCCGAACACGTAGATACCGAGCAGTTGCCATATAATTTAGATGCCTTTAAACCAGGTGATTATGTAGAAATTACGCTTAAAATGCATGGCACAAGTGGTAGAACGGCACACTTGCCAAAGCATGTTGGGTATAAAGACTCCTTCGGCACCAAAGCAGGAAACGCCATTAAAAAGATTTTAAATAAATTAACTAATTCTCATTATGAAGAACATCACGACGAGCCAATTTATGAATATGGCTATGTATCGGGAACTCGTCGTGTAGTATTAAATGATTTTAATGGGCCGGCTTATTATGCTTCTAATGATTTCCGCGAACCACACGCAAAGGCTTTTGAAGGAAAACTTTATAAAGGTGAAACTGTATATTATGAAATTGTAGGATTTCAAAATAATGGTATTCCAATTATGGCAGACTGTGATAATAAAAAAACTAAAGATAAAGATTTTATTAAGCAATATGGTGATACTACCACTTTTAGTTATGGTTGTGAACCTTTTGGGTTTAAAGTAAATCCTGCTGATCCTAAAATGCCTACTACTACCCCGAAAGTGGATTATATTACTCCACAGTCGGATATGTATGTATATCGCATGACCATGACTAATGAAGATGGAGATGTAGTAGAATATACTCCAGATTTTATGCGTTATCGTTGTGAGCAGATGGGGGTAAAAACTGTACCAGTATTGTGGAGTGGTATTATTCCAGATTTTTATCAATTACCTGATAATGTAGGTTCTTTACAATCTATTGCCGCTGGTGAATTTATTTGTAAGATTGCTGAACAATATTATGATGGTCCAGACCCAATTGGCAAAACTCATATTCGTGAAGGTGTAGTAGTTCGCATCGTAAATAGACCTACCTTCAAAGCATATAAATGGAAAAATTTCTATTTCAAAGTATTGGAAAACATTATTAAGGTTGATGCTGAAACGCCTGATATGGAAGAAGCGCAGGAAGTTGGTGAAAATTAATATGAAATATTTATGGTTAATAATTTGGGTTATTACCTTATGCGCCGGAGCATTATTTCATAGTATTGCTCCAAGTAGCATGTGGTATATTATTGGTTTTATTAATGGCTGTTTAAGTATGGTATTATTACAATTACATGATATCACTTCCAAAAGAGAGGACTAATTTATGATTTTAGTTAATAGTATTGAAATTGAGCAGAACCATTTTTCCGATGGCGCTTTACACATGAACTTCGCATTAAATAGTTTAAGTAGAGGTATTGCGCCAATTAATATTAAATGGTATTATGAAAATGACGGTGAATTATTTACTATTATTTGCTTGGCGAAAAAATTTGCCGACCATAAAAAAACTTTATATATGCCATATTGCCCTCATGCGCGCATGGATAGGGTAAAAAATGAAGAAGATACATTTACATTAAAATATTTTTGCGAAGTAATTAATTCATTAAAATTTGAACGTGTATATGTGGTTGATGCTCATAGCTCCGTCGCTCTTGCTCTTCTGGATAATGTAATTAATTTATCAGTAGAAACAAAAATTAATTATGCCATAAATAATTATCTTGAAGCAAAAAAAGGTGCGGATGATGTGGTAGTAGTCTTCCCTGATGAAGGTGCTATGAAACGATATTCTCAATATATTAAAGCGCCATATACATTTGGCATTAAAGAGCGGGATTGGAAAACGGGTGAAATTACTGGATATAGTCTAATGGATGCTAAAATCGTAAAAGATAAATATGTATTAATCGTTGATGATATTTGTAGTCATGGTGGTACTATTTATAGAGCGGGTAAATTGGCCGAAGAAGCGGGGGCAAAAGGCGTATCTGCCTATGCCACCCATATTGAAAATACATTGTTTGAAGCGCCATTATATTTTAGTGATTTAATTATATTTTTCTATACCACACAGAGCATTTGTGATTTTAATAAAGACGAATTAGCAAAAGTTATTAATACAGATTTATATAGTTAAAATTGAAAGGAGCGTATTTATGCCATTATCATATTTACAAAAAGAAAAAATTAATGCGATGAAAAATAAAGATGTAAGAAGAAAAAATGTTTTAAGTGAAATTATTGATACTTGTCAAAAAGCCACTATTACTCCAAAAGGAAGATTAGATTTAACTGCCGAATTGGTAAATGAAAGTTTAATTAAATACCAAAAAATGGTTCAAGAAATGATTGATACATGCCCTGCGACACGCACTGACCTGTTGGATGAATATAAGGCGAATATGGAAATTGTAAATGAATACGCGCCAAAATTAATTACCGATGAAAAAGAAATTGAAATGTTTATCAGGGGATTAGATTTTGATTTAGTTCCAGCTAGTCGTAGCTCAATTATGAAAGAGCTAAAGGGCAAGGTAGATATGAAAATCGCCAATAAAGTTTTAGGAGAAATGTTAAAATGATGGAGCATTATAAAAAAGTTTTCCAAAAAGCCATTGATAAAATGAATGAAGATAAAGAATTTGTTTTTAATATTAGAGAAACATTTCCGGAACTAAGCCCTTCTGGCGTAGAAGAAGTTTTAGGTGAATTAGAATGGCAACGAAATGATTTTCACTCTAATGGTTGGAAACAAGATACTTGGTGTGATTTTTATAACGAATCTTTTTCTTTTAAATTAATTATGTATTATAGCGGATTTTTTTGGGATTTAGAATTGTCCAGAGAGGATGTTAAATAATAATGAGTATTTGCGGAAATTGCCCTTGGCCTTTTGAAATTCAGAATAACCCCAAAGAATTTGAAAAGAAAATTGAATGGGGAAGTATTTCACCTGAAGGAGAATGTCTTCGTATGTGTGATTTTCAGGACGCAGTTTATGTCGCACAAGAGGCCTATGACTTATGTTTTAGTAGATTAGAAGAAATGGATATTTTAGCGGGAGAAAGATTCATTTTATTAGAAGAAGCACTAAATAGATTAAAAAAATATGAAGATATTAAGGATTTAGAAGCAAGAATATAATAATTTATTATATACTTACAATTTAACTATTTGATAAGAGGTATTATATGATTAAAGAGTTTCGTGGTAAATATTTTTTCTTATCTAATTATTTTGATTCGCCAATTCCTTGTGAATTATTAAATGGCGAAGTTATGCCCGCCCAAACAGTAGAACATTACTTTCACGCTAAAAAACCCACTAATGTAGATCAACAGAAAAGAATACTTACTTCAACCACTCCTGGAGGCGCAAAACGCCTTGGGCGAACATGTGCCTTGCGTAAAGATTGGGAAGAAGTTAAAATTAAAGTAATGGAAAATGCATTGCGATTAAAATTTGACGATCCACATTTAAAAGATTTATTATTAGCCACTGGTGATAAAGAACTAATTGAAGGTAATACTTGGAACGATCAGTTTTGGGGCGTATGTAATGGCGTAGGCGAAAATAATTTAGGTAAATTATTAATGAAATTAAGAAAAGAATATAGTGAAGGAAAATAAAAAGAAGGGAAATCTTGTAAAAAGATTTCCCTTGATTTTTTTTAAAAAATATGTTATAATATTAATATAAGATAAGGAAAGGATTGATATTTATGATTAAAGAAATGAAATGGCACATTTATCACGCAATGACAGGGGAGCCATTATGTTGGGATGAAAAAGCCCTGGAGTTTGATACGAAAGAATCTGCCGAAGATTTTTTAGGCTCTATTATTTTAAATTGTTATGGTAATGTAGAGGATTTTGATAAACACACTATTATTAAAGAAGATATTTTATATTATGATGGCGGATATTTAAATGCCACAGATTATTTAGTAGAACGAGATTTTAATAATGAATTATATTTATTAAAAAGAGAGGCGCGATATTAATGAAAAAAGTAATTGGATATTTATTTATAGATGAAGCGACAATTCCAATTGGATTAAAACCAAAAGTAGAAGGATTGACATTAAAGCAATTTGATACCGCGTTAAAAGCGAAGATGAAGGCCGAGGGTATTACCCATTATTTATATTTATTAAAGGATGGCGATAAAAATGCTTGAATTATTAGGTTTTTGTTTACTATGTTTATCAAGTTTATGTATAGCTTATTTAATTACAGAATTAATAATTAGTACCACTAATATTTTTCCATCTCGTAGCGAAGAGCCATTTACATTATGGCTCACAGTATTAATTTGGGTTTTAATTTTGTCTATTATTTTTTAAGGTGATTTTATGTTTGTTAATAAAGAAGATTTAATTATGGGACTACAAGATTTAAGAATTACTAATGATTGTGCCGAAAAAGTAGAGAAATTAATTTATAGTCTTCCAACAGTACAAATTAAAGATATTAATACTAAATGTGGTACTTGTGGATATTTTGAAAGATATAATGAGATTAGAGGATATTGCCAAAAGAAGAAGATTTACTGCGGAAAAGGCAATTATTGCGAAGATTGGGAGGAAGGCTCTAAATGAAAACATTAGAAGAGACGATTTTACATTGTTATGAAAAAGCAAGTCAAATGTCATTATGTGATTGCGCTAAAGAGCATATTCAATTAGCACAATGGCTTGAAGAATTAAAAGCGTATCGTGAAGCTGTTAAATGGGTGGAACGACACGATGAAGAATTAAGTGATAATTCCGAAGAGTGGCATGGAATCTATACGGCAATTAAAGAGATTAAAAAAAGAGTTGGAGTAAAAAATAATGAATAAAGAATTATCAAATAGTAATTTTAATTTAGCATTAGGCGGATTTATTTTATATGGCGTTTTAGTAAATGTAGCTATTTCTTTTATTTTAAAAAGCCATATTTTTACCACAGAACAATTACTTGCCGTTTTGGTATTGAGCCTTGTATGTGGTATCGCAGGTGTATTTGTAGCATTAAAAAATGACGAGCCAATTGTTAGTTTTTTAGGTTATAATATGTTGGTTATTCCTTTTGGTTTAATGATTAGTTTTGTAATTCAAGCCTACGCTCCCGGAGTAATTTTTGAAGCATTTTTATTGACAGCGATTATTATGGCTGTAATGATGATTGCTGCGAGCGTTAAACCTGACTGGTTTAGAGGAATGGGAACTGTGTTATTTATTGGTTTAATTGGACTAATTATTGCCGAAGTTGTGTGTTTATTTATGGGAATTAGTCCAACTTGGGTCTCTGCTTTTTCTGCCTGTTTATTTAGTTTATATATCGGTTATGACTGGGTGAGAGCTCAAGAAGGACCTAAAACATTAGACTCTGCAATTGATAATGCTTTAAATATTTATTTAGATATTATTAATCTGTTTTTAGATTTATTAAGAATTATGGGGGATAATGATTAATGAAATATTTGGTAATGGCTTTGGGAGTTTCTGTTTGCGGTTTAGGGTTTGCGGCGGTGGCTAATTGTCCCGTTTTCGCCCTTTTCATGTTGCCTTGTATGATGTTTGCGGGATTTATGCTATATCTTGAAGTGAAAGGAAAGATTTAATGGAGAGAGAAAAATTATTAGCAAGAGCAAAAGAATTACAAGAGGCGCAAGATTATGGCGATGTATTTTTAATTGATGATTTTATTGAAGAAGTAAGACATGGTTGTTTTATTAATTATGATGGCATTGGGTTCTTTGGTGATTGGAATGGAGAAGTTCAACAGGGACTTTATAACAAAGATATGATTAATTGTAATGTTAAATGGTTAGAAGAAAATCGCAAAGATTATTTATTTATATTTTGGTATAATAAATAAAGGAGAAATAATTTATGGAATTTGAAGATTGCGAATATTTTAGTTATAAATTAATTGATGATGACATTTTTGGGCATCCAAGATATGAGTATTATTGTTCTAAAAGCGGAGAATTAAAAATCACATACGGCGCTGTTTGTATTAGATGTTGTAAAAAAAGAATGGAGGAAAAAGAAAATGGCGACTTACGTGTTCAGTGATCTTCATGGAAGAAAAGATTTGTGGCTAAAAGCAAATAAAGAAGTGTTTGGCCCAAATGATACTATTTATTTTTTAGGCGACGCGGCAGATAGAGGTCCCGACGGCTGGGAAATGATTAAAACTTTGCTGGATGATAAACGTGTATTTTACCTAAAAGGCAATCATGAAGATATGCTATATAATGCAGTAAAAAAGGGTCATATTGAAGACCTCTATTGGAATGGTGGAAAATCTACCTTTGAAGCATTTGAATTGGATACTGAAGAAAATCAAAAAAAATACATTAATAAATTAAAAAATTTACCATTATATGTGCATTGGTATAAAGATAATAAAAATGTTATTTTGTCTCATGCGGGTATGACCCCTGGCAGACCTATTTTTAATGAAGAGGATTGGTTCTGGGATAGAGAACACTTATATGATGAATGGATTGACGCTTCTGAAGATATTTATATCATTCATGGTCATACACCCGTACAAAATCTCATTGAATTTGAAGGTGTAATAGAGCCTATTAAATATTGTTTAGGGCATAAAATTGATATTGATTTAGGAGTATTTATTTCTAATAAATTAGGTATTTTAAACCTTGATACTTTTGAAGATTGTTCTATTGGATTGGAGTGATGATAATGATTTTACAGCATTATGTAAAAGATAAATATAGCGATTATATTAATTATTATATAAGAACAGAGCGAAAAAGGGGTAATTTATATTACACTATT
>JAEIGA010010043.1_pt1 | contig 14337 bp, 6 predicted proteins | sample 9270691 | NCBI WGS metagenome assembly JAEIGA01 (sample SAMN17057246, study PRJNA624740) | gut metagenome | biome: biome; isolation source: fecal sample | host: Bos grunniens | place: China: Xizang | collected 2019 | reverse complement strand
ATCACCTACAACCTCGATGGCGGTAGTGGTACGATAAGCCCTACCACATACAATGTTGAGAGCGCGACTATCACTCTACCAACTGACCTAACCAAAACTGGTCACACCTTTGCTGGTTGGTATGACAATGAAAGTTTCAGTGGAACTGCTGTTACTCAAATTACGAACGGTTCAACAGGGGACAAAACCCTCTACGCGAAATGGACACTCAATACCTATACTGTTAAATGGTTTGTCAATGGTGAAGAATTTGCGGCAACAACTGTCGCTCATGGCAACAAGATAACAACTATCCCAGAGATTGATTTGAATACCTATTGCGAAGGTAGTGATGTGCTTGCTGGTTGGATTGCTGCTCCGATGGAGAACGCTAGTGTCGCAGCCCCTGCAAACCTGTACAAGACAATAGAAGACTTCCCCATAGTGGAAGGACCTCAAACTTACTACGCAGTCTTTGCGAACTATAAAGAATAATGCGAAATGAAAAATAATAGTATTAACAAATTAAAAATGAAATGATTATGAAAACTTTACATACTATATATAACAATTTCGCAAAGCGTAACTTGTCATCTCTCCGTTTCCTGCTTGTCATGCTCCTAACCCTAACCATCACCACAAACGCGTGGGGTGCAGAAGTGACATTTTTACCAAATGAATTAACACCCGTTACTAGCAAAGACTATTCTCTCACAAAGGAAAATGTTAAAATTGCTGTCACTGCAAGTACTGTAACTAGCGAACAATTCCGAATTTTTAAAAACCAAAAAATCACTATTACTTCTACGGGAGGAGCTATTACTAACATTAAATTTACTTGTACAGCAAATAATACTGCACAATATGGTCCAGGTTGTTTGACCGTAGAAGAGGGGAACTATTCTTATTCCAACAAAGTCGGTACATGGACTGGTAGCGCCACAGAGATTATATTTACGGCTTCTACTAATCAAGTGCGTGCGACTGAGATTGTTGTAACCACAGTAGCATCCGATCCTTCTCTTACGACATCTACTACAAAAATAGATTTTTCTAATGTGGCAGTGAATTCTACGAATACTAAAACGTTTACTTTTTCAGGATCAAACTTAACTGCTGATGCAAATCTTTCTATATCAGGGACAAATAAATCTTACTTTTCAATTGATACAGAAATAGTTGCCCCCTCCTCGGGAAGTATTAGCGACAAATCCATAACGGTAACATACAAACCTATAGCAACAGGTGCGCATACTGCAACATTAACAATTTCATCTTCTGGTGCAACATCCAAAACTATTACATTGACGGGTAATGCTTTACAAGAACATACAGTTAGATTCTTCAGTGGAGGTGAAGAGGTTTTATCAAAGAATGTACTCAATGGTTCTACTATTGGAACATTGCCTCCTGCTACAAGTTGTGATCAAACGAATTTCCCTCGTTTTGTAGGTTGGACAGAAAGTACAATTGATGGTACAACCACAACAAAACCAACTATTATAACAACCTCAACAACTATTAGTTCTAATAAAGAATACCATGCTGTATTTGCAGATAAAGAGGAGTCTACAGGTTCTGGAACTACAGGTAGTACTACATTTGCTCCTAAAGGAAGTTCTAAATCATCTCCTTGGAGTGATAATGGTTCTACATGGACATTTAGTAATATTACATTTGCGAACAATGTGAGTGCTGGATTCCCCCAAAATGGTACAGCTACAGTTACTTTGCCTACTGGAGCTGTTGCTAATACAATAACAATAACGCGAACGAGTAATTCTTGGTCAAGTAAGATAAGCCTTCTTGTAAAAACAGGAAGTAACACAATACAAACTTTGACTCAACCGAATACAACCACAACGATAAATTTAACAAGCGCAGATCAAAAAAACACTTATACTTTTTCACATAATAATGCCGCAACAAATGTTGCTTATGTAGATAATATTAAAGTAAATTATACGATTCCAGCGACACCAACGACAGTAACTTACATTACTTCATGTTCTACAGAAAAGGTTGTTACTTTGCAACCTAATGGAGGTACAGGAACTGCTAAAGTGTTAGAAACTACAGATGGTTCTTTAATGCTCCCCGAATGTGATTTTACTTACGAAGGTTATAGATTTGTAGGTTGGAATACTAAAGCTAATGGTACAGGTACTACTTACCAACCTAGTGCCAAATATACTCCAATAGAAAATCCCGCAACATTATATGCGAAATGGGCGAAAGAATATACTGTAACATATAATGCTAATGGCGGAACAACAACTTGCACCGATAACAACAAATACATTGCAGGTGAGCAAGTAACTGTTTGTACATCAACGCCAACCAAAAATGGTTATAACTTCAATGGTTGGTCGTATGCTCCTAATGTGACCATTACAAGTGGAACATTCACCATGCCAGAGTCTAATGTTACTATTACCGCCCAATGGACTGCAATCGAATACACCATCATATACAACGATACAAAAGGTGCAACCAATAGTAACCCAGCTACTTATACCATTGAGGACGAAGTAACCTTCGCAGATCCTACCAACTTACCAAAGGGTTACAATTTTACAGGTTGGGATCCTGCATCTATTGCTAAAGGTACTACAGGTAATAAAACTATTACCGCCCAATGGACCGAAAAAGCCCTCACGAGATACCGCACGGATTGTGATGCTTGTATTCCATTAGATGGATATGCCGAAATCAATGGCACATACCATTTCTTCCCTGATGAAACAATCACTCTAACTGTTACTCCTCCTGCTGACGCTGTAACTTACACCTACCAATGGCAGAAATTAGTTGGCTCAGATTGGACAGATATTACAGACGCAACCGCAACTACCTATACCAAGGATGCAGCTACAATCGCAGATGCAGGTCACTATAGATGTGTTGTTTCCTCTGAAGGCTATTGCGACGCAATTGCGGAGTATAATGTGAAGTGCCTACAATTGTATGTGTACTATGACAATAAATCGGATGTTTTTAATGCGCCATTGAAGAAAGTGGATGGTGCAACGGCTACTATCGATGTTGAATTGCAAAATGCAGGTTATACCTACTATTTCAAAATCACTGACGGTTGCGGCAACTGGTATGGCTTCGACGGAGATATCCATAGCGAATGGTGCACAGATGTGGAAATGAACGCAGATGCATATTGCGGTTTAAAAACCACAAAGTTTGGTACCTACGTATTTAATGTCAACTATTCCGATCTGACAAAACTCACTGTATCTGTGCTTTATCCTTCTGCTTACCAAGCAGCGGACAAAGTGATTTATTTGGATAATAATGTGCTCAAGTGGACAAATTCAGACAATGCAGAAGGCAAAAACAAAATCTACTACCGTATCGGTCGTAGTGATCATAATAGCAAAACTGCGATGACAAAGGTGCCTGGTACTGCTAATCTGTATAAGGTAACAACAGGCGAATATAATAACTTCGATGTTTGGCATCTTGCGAATAACGGTTGCTGGTCAGACGATGGAAATTCTATTTATAAGACAAATACTGGCGATGATTGGGCTGCTACACAAGCTACTGCCTTTGAAACACTTCCTGTCACATCCGATGTGGTAACCGTTACCCCTACAGATTTACGCTCCAAGGGTGGTGATGAAAACAACAACAATTGCGAGTTCTACAACTACGACATCTCCGAGGGCATGAAGACTTGGAAAGCCCAAGTTCTTGAGCCTACCAACGGTACAATCACAGTCAAATACACCCATCACGATGGCACAGCGGTGAATGACTTCACCTCTGGCACCCGCGATTTGGCACATACCTGTCTTTTGACTATCACTGCTACACCTAATCCAGGATATTCACTCGCATCACTAACGGTGAATGATGAGCCTTTCACTTCGGGCAATATTCACACACTGACCGCAGATGCTGTCATCAAAGCAACTTTCACCATTAATACGCATGTATTGACTTGGGATGTGAATGGAGGAAATCCGCTGACTGGTGAATATACACAAGGTAGTGTTGATTATGGTACACCTATTACGCCACCTGCTGACCCTACGCGTGCGGGACATACTTTTAAAGGATGGATAGATCAAAATGGTCAAACTACGGTGCAAACTACCATGCCAGATTATGACCTCACTTATACTGCACAATGGCAGATCAACCAATACACCGTTACATTGAACCCTAACTACCCAGCAGGTAAAACAGGTACATTCACAGACAAGGATGGTAATGCTATCAATGGTAATCTTGAACTTATATACGATTACAATACCGCTTCAAAGACGATAACAGATTTGTACACCTCTCTCACATTAGATGGATATGAGTTTGGTGGTTGGTATAATGCCAATGGATCAAATCCAGGAGAGGTAAGTGGCTCTAAATGCACAGTGACAGACAACATTACTGGCAACAAAACATATTATGCTAAATGGACAAAGCTATATAGTATCACTCTCTCCGAAAATGGCACAACCAAAGAATTAGCCCCACAGACCTCTACTTCTTACACGTTACCAACTGAACTTTCTGTTGGTACATGTGATAATGATGAAAATGAGTTAGTAGGATGGAGTACAGTTACTATTCCTACTCCAGGTGATAAACCAACAACTAATTTCTACGACCTCGGCGAAACGGTTACTCTCACCGCAGACCAAACAATCTTCTACGCCGTCTTCGCAAAACCAAATATGGATGCCAAAGAAACATCTATTGCTGGAGGTGATATGGTGAAAGGTGCACCAGATGGTTGGGTAACATCTGGCACAGGTACGTATAGTAATCATGGTGTTAAATTTGATGATGAAGGAGATTATATTTTGTCTCCGTCGTTAGGAGAGTATTCTGATTTGTTGATAAAATTAAAAGCAGGTCACAATGGTGGTAGTGGATCTGTTTTGACGTTCTATGCGTACAAGTACGATGATAGTATGTTTGGTGAAGATGAAGTGATAATCGCTCCCGCTACTATTACTCCAACTGATTCATACACAAGTCAACAAAAAGAAGATGAAATCAGTATTGAGGCAGATGAACCTATCAAATACATAGCGATTTGGATGAAAAGCAAATACAAAAATCTAGGTATGGAATATTGTGAGATTTTTGCACTACCTCAGAAATATTTCGACTATACCACCACTTGCTTATCAAAACATTCAATTACATATGATTTCAACGGCGGAGAAGGAACCTGTGAGAATGAAAAGGTAACTCATGGTGAGGATTATACTATTTGTGATGAAGAACCAACTAATGCAGGTTATACTTTCTTATATTGGGCAAATGGAGAAGATACATATGCACCAGGTACAACCATCGAAAATGTACAAGCTGACATTACTCTTACTGCTACTTGGCAAGAACGAGAGAAATACACGCTTACATTCAATGATCAAGGAGATACCAAGGAGTTCCAATACATTGAAAGTCTGCCTGTTGAAATGCAAGAACCATGGGCTGATATCTGCTCTGGACCAATACAATATGTATTTGATGGTTGGGCAACTGCATCTGTAAACAATGGCACAACGGAATACGAGAAAGTAGATTTCTCGACATTCACGATGCCTGCTGAAAATACAACCCTCTACGCTGTATATCGCTATGCTGAGGAAGGCAGTGGAGATGACGATTACCACTTGGTAGAGGAAGAACTTACTGATTATTCAGGTGATTATTTGATAGTAAGTTATGACAATAATTATGCTATGAGTACTTCTGCCGAAGACAAAATAGGCACAAATACTTATGCTGCATATGTGAATATTAGTGAATATTATGCAGATAAGATAATTAAATCAAATTCTACAACAGATACTTATGTATTTACTGCTACTAAAACAACCAATGGATATTCTTTGTGTTGTAGACAAAATAATACTTATTTAGCGATACTCAATACTTCTACTGGAACGGGATCTGTGCTACGTTATTATAATGAAAACGATTATAATACAAAGCTATCAGAATGCGAATGGACTATAGGTGTTGGCAGTATATCTAATTATGCTCACAGTAGCTATAACCAATATATTCGCTGGAATGATAGTCCAATGCGTTTTGCGATTTACACACCATCTAGTGTTAAAGGTATTCATCTGTATAAGAAAGGGATAGGTGCATCATACATCTACACCTCTTCTCTCATCTGTGGATCAATAACTGCAGAAGATGCTTTGGTTACTTCTACTAAGGAGCAAACCGTCAAAATAAAAGTGCCTATTACGCTTGAATCTTCTACTGGCGCCACTACCATCAACGCTACTAGCGATAATGCTGCATTTGATGTAACAGGTTTGACGGATGTAGAGGAAGGAGATCACACTATCGTCATTGAATATACTCCTGCTGAATACAATACTACCGAGACTGCCAATATCACTCTCTCTGCTACCAACGGAGCAACTACTACTTTCACAGTCTCTGGCCGCAGCCTCCCAGAGACCTTTGCTATCGTAGCCAAAGTGGGTAATGTTTGGTACGCACTCCCATCACAGGGATTGACTTCAGAAACTATACCATTTGGTTGTCCAATAGAAGTTGATAACAATGACAATCCAACAACCGTTACTGCTGTTCCTGCCAATGCAGACTGGTCACTCCGCCAAGTATATGCAAACTCGGGTGCAAACGATCGTTATACAGCCAATGGAGAGAATCTAGTATTTGTAAATGCAGAAAACAAAACATTGTACGCAAGTAACAGCAATGCCAATATCCAAACATATGCGGAATATTCCAACTATGCAGCAACTAATCCAGATCGCTATGAGTGGCTTCCTACTACTACCGATTTGGCCACTTATACCCTCAAGAATGTGGGACGTGAAAAGAATTTGTCTATCAATACAAACGCCACCTTTGGTACTCATGCAAGCAATGTAGCAAGCAGCAATATTCGCTTCCTGCCTATCCAAAATCGCTACACACCAGCGGCGTTGCAAGTGGTAGAGTGGAAAGAGAATAGCGTAGTCATTATGTACAACGGCGATCCTGCACAAACAGCGTTTGTATCCGTAAATGGTGCTGCAGCACAAAACACCACACTCTCTGCTGCGCAATGCGACATCGCTGTTTACGAACTCGCGGCAACTGGTTTAGCAGCCAGCCCAACACAACGATTGAGCATCACCATCGGCACAGAAAAAGTGATACTTTCTATTCCTTATATAATAAGTGGTGCTCACACCGATTATGAATTGCTGCCAGGTTCTTCTGTATCTGCAAAGAGAGAGGCTGCTAAAATAGCCGATTTAATTGTGTTGAATGCTGCTACGCTTACCGCTGCGGGGGCACAGAGTGATCCTTACAAATTCCGCAATGTGACTATCTACGGTGGTGGTAAATTAGTCATTCCATCCGGAAAGGGCTTTGGCGTGGCATCGCTCACCCTCCGTGCTGGTGGTGTGACTGCAGAAGGCAACTACGACTATGTATATCCACAATTCGTACTCAATGGCACATGGAGCAACACCAGCGGTAAGATCAATCTCGATTACCTCACCACCAAAGAGCAATACTACACCTTCGTAGCACCATTCGCCGTACAAACCAAAGATATTCATTATCCAGTAGATATCTACGGCAACAATGTCGCTGCAACCAATAAGGGCAGCTTTGAGTTCGAATACTACGACGGCGCTACTCGTGCTACGGGTGCAACAGGATGGAAAACCGTAGAAGAAGGTACAGATGGCGCAACTCTCCAACCAGGACAAGGCTACACCTTCCTCGGTATGCCTAAGAAAGTCAGCGTGAACGGAGGTTCTTCTACTCGCCAGAAATTCGGTATCCACCGCATACCAATGACTGTAACGGAGGCAGAAGCAATCGCCCACGAGAATAGCGAACAAACAATCACTGTCACACCTCACCCTGCTGAAAAGAATATCAATGCAGGTTGGAACCTCATCGGTAACCCATATATGTCCACCATTACTGGTTTAAATAACGAATCTATCCAAACTGGTACAATCGTATGGGAAGACAATAAATGGGAGTGGAGCAACGCGAGTGCCAACCGCTTCATAGTCTTCCCAAGCAACGACGGACAGTGGTACACTACCTCGCAAGCTAGCAATGCTACGTTGCCTGCATTCAAGAACTTCTTCGTGCAAATAATAGACGACGAGGCTGTCAATGCATTAGTCATTCCACACACGAGCAGAACCAATCCTTCTGCGGCTCCTGCTCGCCATGCAGCGGAAGAAATAGATCGTGATATTGAATTGGCTATCGTGCTGGAGAAAGATGAGCAAAATGCCGATCAAATGGACTTCCTACTCAATAATACATATGGTCCTGCTTTTGATCGCAATGCCGACTTTACCAAGATGATGAACAATACCAATTTCAACCTCTATGGTGTGCACATGGATGATTGTCTCAGCTTCGTAGCTATCGACCAATATACCGCTAAGGATCCTGTGGCGATCGGCTACCAAGTGCCTGAGGCAGGAGAGTACATGCTTCGTATGTCCGACAAACCATATGTGATGGCAGATCGCATAAAGGCTCTCTACGTGACCGACCACGAGATGACACCAGAAGTGACGACAGATATTCTGAAAGAGCCATATCGTTTCACCGTAGGCAAAGCTGAAACCAACCATACACGCTTCACCATATCCATCGAACTAAAACCAAATACTGGCGATGGGGTTACCACTGGTTGGGAAAATGTGGACGTTGGCAAGGACCAACCGATTAAGTTTATCTACCAAGATAAGCTATATATCTTGCGCAATGGTGTAATCTATGATGCTACGGGTAAATTTGTTCAAACTATCAATAAATAATATGTGTGTTAACTTTCAAAACGAGAAAATTATGAAAACAATGAAACAATTATTGATAGTAATCGCATTCTTAAGTTGCTCTACCATGGTTGGAGCAACCAAATATCAGTTGCATCAAACATCCTCTGCTACCTATCGCTCGATAGATGTGAGTGGAAAAACCTATCTCAATCCAGGATGGGGGGATATGCATGGAAAAACTCTGAGTGCACCCAATGTTAAGATATACACCACTAATCCTAGTGTGTCATTTCGTTCTACTTCTGTGATGCCGATGGCGAATACATCGCTCCCTAAAGTGGAAAATCTATTGGAGATTGGTAGCAACCAACCTAATCATATGGGAGGTCCACGACGTGTCATTGGCGAGGATGATGAAGAAGATAAACCAGAGAATTGGGAGGATCCAGGACTGCCTCTTACCGACGTTCTTCCTTGTATGCTCATCCTAGCAGCGATCTACGCCCTATGCGTAGCGAGAAAGAAAAATCGGGAAACGCAATTAGGATAAAGCACATACATAAAAAAGAGCCGTAGCATCATCACTACGGCTCTTTTTTTAATAGTTGACTATTTTTTTTACAAAACTTCAGCCTCTGCTTATTGTGCTAAGATAGCCTCGAGCTCTGCCTCATCTGCGTTACGCAATACAATCTTGCCTTCGCGATCGATAAGCAACGTGGTTGGGATTGCAGAAATACCATATACATCGCATGGGTTATATGGCGCTTGGTGTTGGTCACGCACTTGTGGCCATGTCAAGCCCTCTTCCTCTACTGCCTTTAGCCAATCTGCCTCCTCACGGTCGCAGCTAATACCTACAATCTCTAATCTTCCTGATGGATGATAAGAGTTGTAGAGCCCCTTTAATACAGGCAATAATTGGCGGCATGGACGACACCATGATGCCCAGAAATCCACTAATACATAGTCTGCTGTACCAATCACCTCGCTGAGCTTGAGTTCTATACCATCCGCTTTCAAAGCCACTACATCGATGTAGTTTTGACCAGGTGCAGTTAGTAATTCTGCTTGGTATTTCTTATACACCTTCTCCATACCCTCGGTGAGCCATCTCTCTGCTGGCACTAAAGCCACCATTGAGTCTTTTTGCTCAGGCGTTAGCATATAGAATAAGTCGATGATGATAGAGTCTGTTTGTACATCTGTGATGTTCGCCAACAACAAAGTGTATGATTGCGCCACATAATCATTAATAATGGAATCTACCATCTCACGCGAGGTGGCTCTCTCCATCTGAGCCAAAGTGCTGTCTGTTAGTTGTTTATATTGCTCCAATGGCGTTTGCTTTGGAGTACATGCTACTAAGCAACCTAGTGCCAGTAGCGAAACGATAATCTTTTTCATATATCCTAGTCTTTAAACTTTAAACTCTCAACGCTTACTCCGCATTAGCGAGAGGACTAGCTTGAGTGTAAACACGTGCAGCGAGTTCCTGATCAAGCTGATATAAACCATAACCGTTGTCGCCAACCATACGGAATTTATTCACCAAGTCAGTCGCGTTTTCCTCTTCTTCCACTTGCTCATCTACAAACCAGTTGAGGCGACTTTGGAGAGCAAAGTCTTTCTCCTCCACAGCGAGAGCCATCAGGTTGTTAATCATAGCAGTTACTTTACCTTCGTGCTCCAATGTGTGTTGGAATGCTGCCAATGGAGATGCCCATTCTGTATCTACAGCAGCGATTGGCTCTAGCAATACGCGTCCACCGCGACTTTGGAGATAGTTGAAAAAAATCATAGCATGGTCTTGCTCCTCCTTGAATTGAATAGCAAACCAGTTAGCAATGCCTGGATAACCTGCATCTTGGCAGTATGCAGACATACTCAGATATAAATATGCCGACCACATCTCGGCATTGATTTGGGCGTTGATAGCCGCTTCGAGTTTCTTTGAAATCATAATTAATATATAAGTTAAAAAGTTTTATGTAAAAATTATAAAAGTTCTAAAAAATAAAGTACAAAAATCGTGCCATTACATGCGTAATTTGAATCCCGATAGGATAGTGTCAGGTCTGAAATGGAATACACTCGCCATTTCGCCTGCCATGCAGAATCCACACACGCGGCATTGCTCTGTGCCATAACCCAAGCACAAACTGCGGCTGCCATCAGTATAGATGAAGTTTGTTACAAAACATTCTTTACCCAACTTTATTTTACCCAAGGCATTGCGCTTCATGAGTTTTAATCCCGAACGAGAGTTCATGATAGGATAACCCTTCTTCTTATAATCCAATACCTTATCAATCAGTTCTGCTTTTTTCTCAGGTGGCAGCATTAAATATTCCGTGCCAGGATAGGGGGTGTGAAAATTGATGGAAATCTGCTCTATAGATGGATTAGACTTTGCATACTCCATCGCTGCGTCCAACGATTCATAGTTCAAGGCATTCACCACCATATTCACGCATATATGCTTAAAACCTGACTTACTGATATTCTCTTCTAAGCGCGCAAAGGAACCTTCGCCACGAATACGGTCATGATATTCACCTACGCCGTCCATGCTTACCCATATCGATTGCGGACGAATCCAAGAGAAGTCTTGTTGCGCGTTGGTAGTTACTGTAATAGAGAAGAAACCAATCTCTAATGCTTTGTCAATAAGGTCGTTAATCGTTCTTTCGCCCTCCTTCCATAGGGTTGGTTCACCGCCTTCGAGGTCGATGAAACGTGACCCGAGTTCGTAGGAGTAGCGCATATCAGCAACAATATCATCAAAGGTGCGTTGTTTATAACCCGCACTGCCATAAACAGAGCAGTGTTTGCAACGAAGGTTGCATTTATCTGTAATGAAAAGCACAGTTTGCAGTGGCGCGCGGCGACCAAAAAAACGTGCACGGAGAAACCATTGACCTAAGTAAACGTAATGGGATAATGTCTTGAAAATATTCATAGATTTTTATGCTGTTTAGTGGACGATTAGGTGAACGATAATTAGTACAAGGCAGAAGAATGTGCAGATATTGCGGGCGAGAAGCCAGCGATAGAGAAACCAATCCATACCTGCCTTCTTATAACTTTCCCAATCTCCCATAGGTCCCATCCACCAGCGAGGCGTGTCGTTGCGAGGCAACCCATACGCAAACAATCGGGTAGAGTGGATAAGGTAGATTGACATCGGTAAAGTAACAAGTGTGAAGAGATACCATGGACTCCACCATCCCAACGCAATGCCCAAACCTAATATAATAAAAGGAATTATGGCGAAGATCGCGATAAAAGTGATCATAATAGCTCTATGACGAAGTAAGCGGGCAAAAGTCATCTTGCCCAATTCAGCATCGGCGTCTACTTCCATAACGGAATGCACATATACGATATTAGTAACCATACAACCAATGGCAACACTCATGCACAACATCTCCCAAGAGAAAATCGTACCTGTGATAGCTGCTTGTATGCCCAACATGCAGAGAGGACCAAACATAAGTCCAATGACGAGTTCTCCAAAACCGTGAAAACCGAGTTCGAGAGGTTTGCCTGAGTAGTTAATACCAACAAATAATCCGATAAGAGCATATATCACTATACCCATAGCAGCTTGCCATCCGTGAATCAGCCATTGCGCTACAAAAGCGATACCTCCCATTAATGCGGCAAAGCCGAGAAACGCAACAATCGCCCAACCTAGTTGGTTGATCGTAGCTTTACTATCGCTTGGCGCTTCATTGCCTCGAACGAGATAATGACACTTTTCCATCCGTGCTCGTACGCTGTTTTTATTAATGTCTGCACGTATTCGTGAGTCATGCTTGAAATCAAAATAGTCATCTGCGAGGTTCATACCTAAATGGGCTGCACATACACCCAGAAGTAATGGTAGGGCTAGCCACCAAAGAAAACCATCTTGTCCGATACACAAGATGATAGCAGTCAACGTAGGAAGAATAGACTGCGGCAACGCAATGTTGCGTGCGTTTTTAAACCAAAAAGCAATTTTTGACATAATAGAATAGTCTTTTTGTTATTAGGGCACAAAGGTACGATATTTTTCTGGTTTGCGCAATAGAACGAATCTTTTTTCAGGATAATATGACTAATTTTCGAGTGAAATATGCTCTTTGATGAGTTGTACAAATTGAAAGTAAGCGGATGAAAGTTATTTTTTATTGATTTGCTTGCATATATAAAAAAAATGTTGTACCTTTGCAGGCTGTTTGGAGGAATTCGGTAGTACGGCTACGAAAGAGACTGAAGAGCAACAAAAGTAGAAATAAACATAAATATTAACGAATAAAGATTTTTTAAGACAATGGACAACAAGAAACGTGTTTACACCTTCGGTAATGGTAAAGCGGAAGGTAACGCTCAAATGCGCGAAACATTGGGCGGTAAAGGCGCAAACTTGTCTGAGATGAACTTGGTAGGCGTACCTGTGCCTCCTGGTTTTACTATCATCACAGATGTTTGCAACGAGTACTACGAAGTAGGTCAAGAGAAGATCGTAGAAGTTCTTGACAAAGAAGTGAAAGCTGCTGTAGCTCATATTGAGAGCTTGATGAATAACACTTTTGGTGATCCTAAAAACCCACTCCTCGTGAGTGTTCGTTCAGGTGCTCGCGCATCAATGCCAGGTATGATGGATACCATCTTGAACCTTGGTTTGAACGACGAGGTGGCTGCTGGTCTTGTTGAGAAGACTGGTAACCCACACTTCGTATACGATAGCTACCGTCGTTTCGTACAAATGTACGGTGACGTAGTTCTCGGTATGAAGCCAGTTAACAAAGAGGACATGGATCCATTCGAGGCTATCATCGAGGAGATTAAAGAGATCCGTGGTATCAAGCTTGATAAGGACTTGACCGTTGACGAGCTCAAGCTCCTCGTAGCTCGTTTCAAAACTGCTATTAAGGATCAAACTGGTCACGATTTCCCAACCAACCCAGTAGAGCAACTCTGGGGTGCTATCTGCGCAGTATTCCGTTCTTGGATGAACGAGCGTGCTATCCTCTACCGTAAGATGGAAGGAATTCCAGATGAGTGGGGAACAGCTGTAACCGTTCAATCTATGGTGTTCGGTAACATGGGCGAGACTTCTGCTACTGGTGTATGCTTCAGCCGTGACGCTGCTACAGGTGAGAACCTCTTCAATGGTGAGTACCTTGTAAACGCACAAGGTGAAGACGTGGTAGCTGGTATCCGTACTCCACAACAAATCACCCTTGAGGGTAGCCGCCGTTGGGCTGCATTGCAAGGTATCAGCGAGGAAGAGCGTGCTAGCAAGTATCCTTCTATGGAGGAAGCTATGCCAGAGATCTATGCTGAGCTCGACGCTATCCAAACTAAACTTGAGAACCACTACCGCGATATGCAAGATATGGAGTTCACCGTACAAGAGGGTAAACTCTGGTTCCTCCAAACACGTAACGGTAAGCGTACTGGTACAGCGATGGTTAAGATCGCTATGGACCTCGTTAAAGAGGGTCTTATTGACGAGAAGACTGCTATCAAGCGTTGCGAGCCACAAAAGCTCGACGAGCTTCTCCACCCAGTATTCGATTCTAAAGCATTGAAGGCTGCT
>JAEIGA010010042.1_pt1 | contig 14338 bp, 11 predicted proteins | sample 9270691 | NCBI WGS metagenome assembly JAEIGA01 (sample SAMN17057246, study PRJNA624740) | gut metagenome | biome: biome; isolation source: fecal sample | host: Bos grunniens | place: China: Xizang | collected 2019 | reverse complement strand
ATGTTCTGTTCTGATTAAAACACCAGAAAATGTTGATTTGAGAGAAAAGCTGTTTTATTTTATGGCGGCAAATCAGATGCCGATTCTGGAAATGAAGTCAACAAAAGTATCCTTAGAAGATGTATTCCTGGAACTGACACAAAGCGAAAAAGAAGATGAAAACGTAAATATAGAAGGAGGAGAAGAACAATGACAGCAGTTTATTTGAAAGAACTGAAAAGTTATCTCACTTCTATGATGGGATACATTTTCATTTCTTTTATTTTGTTATTGGAAGGTATTTATTTTACCGCATATAACATTTTGGGGGCATATCCTGTTTTTGAAATGACACTAACAGCGATTACCTTTATTTTCTTGATTTTGGTACCAATCTTGACGATGAAAATCATCGCAGAAGAGAGACGCCAAAAGACAGACCAGATGCTTTTGACTTATCCAGTACCTGTTTCTGAAATTATTATTGGTAAATATCTGGCACTTGGTACGGTATATCTGATTCCAATGGCAATTATTAGCTGTTATCCATGGATTTTAGCTAAGTACGGAGTTGTTTCTATGCCGATGGCATATACTGGAATTTTTGGTTTTGTACTGCTTGGTCTGGCTCAGATTGCGATTGGTATGTTTGTTTCTTCGGTAACAGAAAATCCAGTGATTGCAGCCGTTATCAGCTTTATTGTTCTGTTTGTTTCTTACATGATGGAAGGTCTTGCGAGTATGATTTCGGATACTGCCCTGACTTCCCTGTTCGGATACATTCTGGTAGTTTTGATTGTGGCAGGCATTGTGTACGTTATGGTGAAAAATATTTGGATTTGTGTGATGGTTACCGCTCTTGGCGTAGGTTCCTTGGTTATTACATACTTTTTGAACGCTACAATTTTTGAGAGCAGTATTCACAAATTCTTAGAAATTTTCAATATTACAGTGCATTTTGAAGAATTTGCAAATGGTATTTTTGATTTGCAGGGAGTTGTTTATTATATTTCTCTTATCGTATTCTTTGTATTTCTTACCATTCAGTCAATTACAAAACGCAGATGGAACTAGGAGGCAGAACATGAACAAGAAAATTTTGAAAAAAGGTTCTTACAGTATGATTTATACAGCGATATTGCTTGCTGTATTGATTGTAATTAATCTGATTGTCGCTGAAATTCCAGAAGAATATACCAAAATTGACGTAAGCGGCACAAAAATCAACACCATGACCGACGATACGAAGGAATATCTGGATACGCTCGAAAAAGAAGTTACGATTTATTACATTGTTCAAAATGGAAATGAAGATGAAGTGATTGACAATTTACTGACTCGTTATGATGAATATTCATCTAAGATTGAGGTTGTGAAAAAAGACCCAATCCTTTATCCTACCTTTACTTCACAGTATACAGAGGAAACGGTTGCAGAAAATAGTATGATTGTGGTATGCGGTGAAAATAGTAAGTTTGTGTCATACGAAGAATTGTATGAAACAGAGTTGGATTATTACAGTTACAGCTATTATGTAACAGGATTTATTGGAGAAAGTAAAATTGACAGTGCCATCGCTTATGTAACATCGGATGAAATTCCTGTTTTATACTTCCTTCAGGGACATAACGAAGTGACGATTCCTGATGCATTATCACAAAGTTTACAAAATGCAAACTATGCAATGGAATCTTTGAGTTTGGTGGCTTTGGAGGCTGTTCCAGAAGATGCAGGATGTCTGGTAATGGTATCTCCTCAGAAAGATATTTCTTCCGAGGAAGCAGATAAAATCATTGCTTATCTGGAAAAAGGTGGCAAAGCAATGTTCTTTATCGATTATACAGAGAAAAAACTGGAAAATTTAAATCGCGTTTTGGAAACTTATGGTGTGACAACACATTCTGGTATTGTACTGGAAGGTAATTCACAGAACTATATTATGCAGACTCCATATTATATGCTTCCAAATGTACAGTCGGTAGACTTTACAGAAGATATTATCAATGCACACAAATATATTTTGTTTGCGATTGCACAGCCATTTAAACTGTTGGAATCTTACCGAGATACTTTGAATATTGAGCCATTTCTTCTGACCTCGGATGCGGCATACTTAAAAGAAGATGTAGCTAATATGACAACGTTTGGAAAAGAAGATGGAGATTTGGTTGCACAGTTCCCAGTGGCGCTGTTGATTACAGAAGATTTGGATGAAGAAACACAGACACAGATGATTTGTTATGGTGGTTCTAATATTTTAGATCCGAATATTGATGCGCAGGTTGCTGGTGCAAATACCGAATTAATACTTGCAAGTTTGGGTTGGATGTGCGAAAATGAAACTCCTGTGATTTCCATCGAAAGCAAAGACCTGACAACAACATATCTGGTGGTTCCAGAATCCGATGCAGGGTATTGGGCAGTCATTACTTGTGGTGTTATTCCAGTTGGATTTTTGATTTTTGGTTTTGTCATCTGGCTCAAAAGGAGAAAACAGTAATGAAAAAAAAGAAAATACTTGCTTTAGGAAGTCTTGTATTGTGTTTGATTCTTCTTTTGGTCGTTTATATAGGATTAAAACAAAAGGAAAAAACAGATGAAGTGACCGATTCCAATGACGATAAAACGGTTGTTTCGTATATTTTGAATTGGGATGAGAAAAAAACTCATAAAATATCACTTTTCGCGAAAAATGGAGAAAAAATAACCTTTTTAAAAGAAAATGATGCATGGAAAATGGAAGAATATGAGAAAATTTCTCTTATAGAAGACGAGGTTGTGGCTATGATTGGTCATGCATCTGGAATTGAAGCGGTTAGAACTATTGAAAATGTAGAAAATCTGGCAGAATACGGATTGGATAATCCATTGAATGTAGTGGAAATGGAAACAGAGGATGGAAAAACAGAAAGCTTTTCGATTGGTATTCGTAATGATGCTACAGGTTGCACGTACATTTATTTAAATGATGAAAAAGATGTGGTATATGCAGTAACAAAGAATATGGCGAACTTTTTTAAGTATGATAGGTTAGATTTTATTGTGCGTGAAACATATCCAACCTTTGTGAATGACAATGTGCAGACCGTAGAAGTCATAAAAGCTGACAGTTCCTTCAAATTAATCTATGATTTCTCTGCTACGACATGCTGGAGAGTGGAAGACCCTGTTTATGGAATGAAATTGGCAGATGAATACGAAGGAGACAATTTATCTAGTATGTTGCCTCTTTTATCGTTTGCTCAGTTTTATGAATTTGATTGTCAGGATTTTTCAGAGTATGGCTTAGATAATCCACAGATGGTTGTTCGCGTTATGTATCATGAAACCGTACAGGATGAAAATCAGGAATCTAAGACGGTAGAACGCAACTTAGTTCTTTCGGTAGGAGATTATGATGAAGCTGGATATTATTACGTTCGCATGAATGATTCCAAAGAAGTACATGGAATTGCAGAAACTTATATCAATAAATTGCTCAACGAAACGGTAGTAGATTATTGGGCATTGAATATGAGCGAAGTATCTTTGAATGATTTATCGTATGTGGAAGTGGAATATGATGGAACACACTATGTTTTGAAAAAAGAAGTAAAAGAAAATACAACAATGTACTCTATGAATGGTACAGAAGTTGATAAAGATGTATTTGAAACTTTTTATCGTGCAGCAATTGGTGTGGAATGTCAGGAACGAAAAGTGGAATTAGCTGTAACGGAAGATGCAGAATTGACCTTGCATTTTTATAGCGTGGATGGTGATAAGGTAACAGTTTCTTATATCCCATGGGATGAAAACTTCTATGCAGTAATCAACAATGAGACAGATTTTGGACTTGTAAACAAGATGAAAATAAAAGATTTGATTACACTGTTTTTAGATGTAGTGGAATAAAACAAAAGGCAAAGTAAGTGTGTTCCTAATCGGAACCGCCTGCTTTGCCTTTTTCGTTTTGTTTATTCTATAATTTTGGAAAGTTTTTGTTCTAAACTTGGAAAATTTCTGTAAATCTCACCTGGTAACAGTTCAACATTTCTTGCCTGGGCGAGTTCTGTGACGGTTACAAGCTGATAGCCCATTTCCTGAAGTTTTGGAATTAAAATTTTTGCGGCTTCGATGGTCGTTGGATAAATATCATGCATTAAAATGATGCACCCATCAGAAACATTTTGCAATACATGGTCTACAATTGCCTGCGCATCTCTGGTCTTCCAATCAACAGTATCTACATTCCAGCGAATGATTGGCTTGTTGACGGTGGATTGCACCAAATCATTTACTGCACCTTCGACAGGGCGCATCAAAGATGCTCCATGACCAATTAGTTGCGTCAAAGCTTCGTCTGTCTGCTTCATAGTATCTTCAATACCCGCCTGGTCGAGTTTGGTTAATAAATCATGATGAAAGGTATGACTGCCAATTTCCATACCTAGATAGTCCATGCGCTTGATTGTGTCACGATAGTTATTAAGTCGGTCTCCAATGATAAAGAAGGTTGCTTTTGCATCGTGTTCTTCTAAGGCATCTAGAAGGTAAGTGGTATAGTTTGATGGACCATCATCAAACGTCAGAGCAATCAATTTATCATGAATGTTTGGTGTTTGTGGCAGCACATCGGTGGATTCTGTAAGTTCATCACGATCGGGTGCTGGTTCGATACTTGGTGTAGGGGTTGGAGCCTCGGCATTGGTTTTTGGTGGAAAGCCAAATTGCAGGATGATGTAAAAAAACAGCACAGTAAGTGAAATTGTATAGAATGCAGAAATTCCTTTGAAAATGAGCTGGCGTTTTCTCTTTTTTCTTGTCGTAAGCATAATGCGTTGTGCAGGTGTCATGTTGAATTTCGCTCCTAAATAATAATATAGTTAATAAACGCTCTGCAAAGAGAGCAGAGCGTTTGAAATACATGTTATTTTAACTGTTCAAGAATGCGTTCTGAGATGGTATCAGGACATTCCACATGAGGAATAGCACAAGTTTCTGAGAAAATTTCATAAGAAACTGCTTTTCCTAAGGATTTGTATAATTCCAATGATTCTTCAGAATTAGGCTGGTAATTTCCTTCAATAATGTGAATTGGATTGGAAATTGTTTTTAAGGAAGGTGCAATATTCATATATAAATATTTTCCTTTTAAGCTTGCATATAAATATCTTCCATTACTCTGCTCCATGTGGGCACATTCATAGGAAGTATCTAACATGTCATCGTCTTCAAACAGTTTTTCCAAATTCATTTTTTCATGGATGATGTTGTAAATAAAGGTTCCAACAAGTGGAATCTGAAGGATAGTTTTTGTTAATTTGGAAATTTTATTCGGAGTTTCTGCTAATACTGCTAAATCTTTTGGATTTATCATAATAAGTTTTCCGATATTGGCATCGTTTCTACAAGCCATAAGGGCATGGGCACCAGACAAACCATTTGTTACGACATCTGTTTTCTGTTTGATTACTTTTTCGATAAATTCTGTAATCAACTGAACATATACATAATTGGTATATGTCATTTTTGGATGTTCAGAATTGCCACATCCTAATAAATCAATACAAAATACGGTATGTTCTTTTGCTAAATTTCTTTTGATTTTGCTCCATTCGTGCATACTAGAGCATGGAATAGAATCATGAATGAGCAATACAGGAGAACCAACTCCGCAAACATCATAGCAAACACGTCCTAATTTCCAATCAAAATAAAGTTTTTCGTTATCAGATAACAGCTGTTTCTTTAATGCTGTTTTTTCTACGAATTTGTTGAATGCGTACATGGTAGTAGCAACTGCCGCAAGAGCAGTACCAATTTTTACGAGAGTTTTTCTTTTCACTTTTTTCTCCTCCTAATATATATATTTTTGCGGATTGACTAAAATTCTAAATTATATTATAAATTATTTTTAAGAAAGATACAATTCTTTTTCTAAACTAATTCTGTTTTCTTGTTCATTCGCGAAGATTGTCGAAATGTTTCACGTGAAACATTTGTGTGAAACAAATGATGAGCAGAAGTAACGAGCGAAAAAGGAAGATAATAGAGAAAAAACGAAAAATGTTTCATGTAACAGGTTGATTTTCGTAAAGGGAAGATATACAATGTTTCACGTGAAACATCGGATATAGTGCAACAAATTTTGGAGAAAACATTTACGAAAAAAATGTTTCACGTGAAACATTTCTGTGGAATTATCCAGAATGGGGTGCTATAATAGGAAAATGAATCTTAAAAAAACTGGAACTTTCTTTTGGGATACGCATGGTATGTATAAAGAGGGTTGCAGTGTAAGGAAGGAGTATATAATTGGGTAGAATTATAGCTGTCGCAAACCAAAAGGGCGGCGTAGGAAAATCAACAACAGCAATTAATCTTTCTTCCTGCCTTGGTGAAATGGGAAAAAAAGTTTTGACCATTGATATGGATCCTCAGGGAAATACCACCAGTGGAATGGGAATTGAGAAAAATGAGCAGGAAAATACAATATATGAATTGCTTTTAAGAGAATGTTCTGTTGAAGATTGTATTATTGAATTGGAATATGAAGGATTATCTTTGATTCCATCCAATGTGAATCTTGCTGGAGCAGAAATTGAGCTGATTGGCGTAGAAGGAAAGGAATTCATCTTAAAAAATGAGATGGAAAAAGTGAGAGATGAATATGATTTTATTATCATTGACTGTCCTCCATCTTTGAATATGTTGACCATCAATGCGATGACAACATCCGATACTGTGCTGGTTCCAATTCAGTGTGAATATTACGCATTGGAAGGATTGACACAGTTGATGCACACCATCGAATTGGTGACGGAACGTTTGAATCCAAATCTGGAAATGGAAGGTGTTGTTTTCACCATGTATGATGCAAGAACAAATCTTTCTTTACAGGTTGTGGAAAACGTAAAAAGAAACTTAGACCAGAATATTTACAAAACAATCATTCCTAGAAATGTAAGACTTGCAGAAGCACCAAGTCATGGTATGCCAATTAACTATTATGATGCAAGATCAACAGGTTCTGAAAGTTATAAACTGTTGGCGGAAGAGGTAATTAACAGGGGGAATGACGAATGGCTGCTGTAAAAAGAGGTGGATTGGGAAAAGGATTGGATTCTTTGATTCCTTCAAATACTTCAACAACTGCGAAAAAGAATACACCTACAACAAAGACGGACAAACCAGAAGTGATTGAAAAAATCGTTGAAGTTGAAAAAATTGTGGAAGTTGAGAAAGTTGTCGAAGTTGAAAAGGTCGTAGAAGTCGAGGTTGAAAAACTTGTCGAGGTCGAAGTAGAAAAAGTCGTAGAAGTAGAAGTCGAAAAACTTGTTGAGGTCGAAGTAGAGAAAGTCGTAGAAGTTGAGGTTGAAAAAATTGTAGAAATCGAAAAACCAGTGGAGCTGAAAGTTAAAATTGGTGAAGTAGAACCAAATCGCGAACAGCCAAGAAAAAATTTCGATGAAGATTCTCTGATTGAGCTGGCTGACTCTATCAAGCAGTTTGGCGTATTACAGCCAATCTTAGTAACCAAAAAAGATAATTATTATGAAATTGTCGCTGGTGAAAGAAGATGGAGAGCAGCAAACCTTGCTGGTTTAAAAGAAGTTCCAATTGTAGTTAAAGATTTTACAGAGTTAGAAATTGTAGAAATCGCTTTGATTGAGAACATTCAGCGAGAAGACTTAAATCCAATAGAAGAAGCATTGGCTTACAAACGTTTGATGGGGGAATTTCATTTGAAACAAGATGAAATTGCAGACAAAGTAAGCAAAAGCAGAACCGCGGTAACAAACTCCATTCGTTTGTTGAAACTGAATGAAAAAGTACAGCAGATGGTCATTGATGACATGATATCGACAGGACATGCAAGAGCTTTATTGGCAATTGAAGATAAAGAACAGCAGCATACTCTGGCGATGCGAGTATTTGATGAAAAATTAAGTGTGCGCGAAACAGAAGCATTGGTAAAATCTGTTTTGCATCCAAAACAGGAAGCGAAAAAGGAAAAGAATGAGGGACAGTTAGATATGGTATACCAGCAGTTGGAAGAAAAAATGAAAGCCATTGTTGGAACCAAGGTTTCTATCCATCACAAGAACAATAATAAAGGAAAGATTGAGATCGAATATTATTCACAGGCTGAATTGGAACGTCTGATGGAATTGTTTGAATCAATCAAATAGAGAGGATAAAGCAGATGAGTAACTTTTTTACTAGGCTGGGAATTGATATTGGGATTCTCGTTATTTTACTCATGGTTCTGGTGCTTATCTTGATTATCATTGTACTGAATCAATCGCTTCTTATGCACAGACTGATTCGAAGATACCATATGTTTATGAAGGGTTCTGATGGTATGAGCCTGGAAAAACTAATGGGAAAAAATATGAAAGAAATTGAGCGCTTGGCCAATGTGGCAACGGACCATGAATTGAGACTTCGTATTTTGCACGACCATGCAGAACGAGTATTATCAAAGTATGGAATGGTAAAATATGATGCGTTTGACGATGTTGGAGGAAAATTAAGTTTTGCACTTACTTTATTGGATTCAAATAACACAGGGTTTATTTTGAGTGCCATTCATAGCCGAGATAACTGTTTCTTCTACATAAAAGAAATCAATGATGGAGAATCTTACATCTTGTTGAGTGCAGAGGAAGAACAATCATTGAAACAAGCAGTAAATTTCAACGAGGATAAAAGTAAAAAATAAATAGTATTCGAAAAATAGGGAATACTATAGGAAAAAAGAACAATTTTTGGGAGAGAGAATATGTTAGATATTAGATTTGTTAGAGAAAATCCAGAATTGGTAAAAGAAAATATGCGCAAAAAATTTCAGGACCACAAACTGATTTTGGTAGATGAAGTACTTGCGTTAGATAAAGAAAACAGAAACATCAAACAGGAAGTAGAATCTTTGCGTGCAAACAAAAACAAAATTTCCAAACAGATTGGCGCACTGATGAAACAGGGAAAAAGAGAAGAAGCAGAAGCTGTAAAAAGAGAAATCGCAGCATCTGGTGTTCGTATCGATGAACTGTCTGTAAGAGAAAAAGAAGTAGAAGAATTGTTGCTGAAAAAAATGATGATGATTCCAAACATCATTGACCCATCTGTTCCAGTTGGAAAAGATGACAGCGAAAACGTAGAAGTACAGCGTTATGGTGAACCAGTGGTTCCAGCATTTGAAATTCCATACCATGCAGAAATTATGGAAAGATTCCAGGGTCTGGATTTAGACAGTGCGAGAAAAGTAGCTGGAAACGGTTTCTACTATCTGATGGGAGACATCGCAAGATTACATTCCGCAGTTATTTCTTACGCAAGAGATTTCATGATTGACAGAGGATTTACTTATTGCATCCCTCCTTTCATGATTCGTAGCGATGTTGTTACTGGTGTAATGAGTTTTGCTGAAATGGATTCCATGATGTACAAAATCGAAGGCGAAGACCTGTATCTGATTGGTACAAGTGAACACTCTATGATTGGTAAATTTATTGATACTATTATTCCAGAAGAAACTCTGCCACACACATTGACAAGTTACTCTCCATGTTTCAGAAAAGAAAAAGGAGCACATGGTCTGGAAGAACGTGGTGTATATCGTATCCACCAGTTTGAAAAACAGGAAATGATCGTTGTTTGTAAACCAGAAGACAGCATGATGTGGTTTGACAAATTATGGCAGAATACTGTTGATTTGTTCCGTTCTATGGATATTCCTGTTCGTACTCTGGAATGTTGTTCTGGAGACTTAGCAGACCTGAAAGTAAAATCTGTAGACGTTGAAGCATGGTCTCCAAGACAGAAAAAATACTTCGAAATTGGTAGCTGCTCTAACTTAGGTGATGCACAGGCTAGAAGATTGAAAATTCGTGTAAATGGTGAATCTGGAAAATATTTTGCACATACATTAAATAATACAGTAGTTGCTCCTCCACGTATGCTGATTGCATTCTTAGAAAACAACCTGAATGAAGATGGAAGCGTAAATATTCCAAAAGCATTGCAGCCATACATGGGTGGTAAGGAAAAAATTGTTCCAAAGAACTAAAAAAAGGAATTTGAACGATGTTTCACGTGAAACATCGAAAGATTGGTAAATAAATCCAAAGAAAAATGTACAGAGAGGAGGGGATTGACATGCACAGCTATCTGAGAGCAATCGGTTTTTCGAATTTGCAAAAAAATGAATGGAAAGATATCATAAATCAGGTGATTTACGATTATGATGAAAAGCATGTGATAGAACGAGATGACCAGACTACCTTTGTGGAAATGTCTAAATATTATGGTGTGGATATGGGAATCACCGTATGTGGCGAAATAGATGAGAATCATAGATTTGTAATGGAATATGCATTTCCATATTTTCGTGGTTCCAAAACAACAACAACAGAAGATGTGTATATTGAATGCCGCTCTGAGAAAGAATCCTATTTGGGAGCTTGTGAGGATATGCGTCTTGGGGTTACGCTGATTTTTTATCTTGCTAATGCGGGCGCCTATTTGAAACAACAGTATAAGCAACATTTGGAACGAACCACAACATCCGTAGAAATTTCTGGATTATCCTTGGATGGAAAAATTATTTTGCCAATAAAAAAAGACCCGATTCAAGTAGATGCCCAGCGTCAAAAACAGAAACACCGAGAAGAAATGATCGATAGTATTCGATCAGAAGAAGAAGCGAGTGAGTTTTGGGAGAAAATTACGAAGGAAGATTTCCAAGAATATACGATGCTCCATAGAAAAATGATGGAGAGTGATATTTTGACCATTGTAGATACATATTTTATACCATACGGAATGGAATGTGACAGATACAATGTTCTTGGAGAGATTACGGAAGTGACAAAAACCATCAATCGAGCTACGAAAGAAGTAATCTATCAGTTGTCTATTCTGTGTAATGACATGGAATTTGATGTCTGCATCCATGAAGATGACCTTCTAGGAGAACCACAGGTTGGAAGACGATTTAAGGGTGTCATTTGGGCACAGGGAAATTTGCAGTTTATGGAATCTATTTGAGATAAATGAGAAAACGTTTGGAGAAGATGTCTCGAGATGGGATATCCTTTCCAAACGTTTTTTTGACCTTAATATGCGAAAAATGTCAAAGTAAAATCCTTGCCTTTTTAAAATGGATATAGTAGAATAAAGCAATGAAATGTCTCCGTAGCTCAGTAGGATAGAGCGTTCGCCTCCTAAGCGAAAGGCCGTGGGTTCGATTCCCGCCGGGGACGGTGAAACCAGTAAAAAGAGCCTTACCAATTTGTAAAAGAAAGGTCTTTTACTGGTTTTTTGTTCTGTAAGAAATTCGGAGAACTTTCTTACAGAACAAAACGCTCCGCGAGGATGCGCAGAGCCGCGAAATGGGTAGTTATTGCTTCGCAAACGCGACTCGCGCAAGTGTGCGAAGCACACTTTTATATATTTATGACGAAGAAAGGTGGCTGGATATGAGGAAATGCTATGTTAGAGTATTGTTGTTTTGTATGATATTTGTTCTGTTGGCTGGGTGCGGGCTTCGTTTAGAACATAAAGAGCCAGATGGCGGAAATTCGTCCATAAATGTAGATGGAACGCTGACTCCAGAACCGACAAATACGCCCGAAGCAACGAAAGAACCAGAAGTGACGAAAGAGCCAGAGGTAACGAAAGAGCCAGAAGTAACGAAAGAGCCAGAGGTAACGAAGGAACCTGAAGTGACAAAGGAGCCTGAGCGTGAACCTGCGGTATTAGATCCAAAAACAGTGGTTTACAAAGAAGAAGAGGTGTATGCAACGGATTATGTCAATATTCGTACAGAACCTTCTACGGATTGCGATGTGTATGATGTTGCAGCTCCAGGTGAGACGTTTCTAAGAACTGCAAACGATGGAAAGTGGAGTGCCGTATCCATAAAAGGAAAAGAATATTTTATATCCTCTAAATATTTGAAATTGCAGTCGGAAAAAGAGGAAGAAAATAAGGATACGACAGGAAATCAAGGTGCAGAAGACAATGGATTGCTTGTTGTTATCGATCCAGGACATCAAGCCAAAGGAAATAGCGAAAAAGAACCGATTGGACCAGGTGCAACAGAAATGAAAGCAAAGGTTGCAGCGGGTACGCAAGGTGTAGCAACAGGATTGCAAGAATACAAATTGAATTTATTGGTTTCCTTGAAGTTACGAGATGAATTGGAAGCACGAGGTTATCGTGTGGTTATGATTCGAGAAACACACGATGTAAATATTAGTAATGCTCAACGTGCTGTGATTGCCAATGATTTAGGGGCAGATGCATTTATTCGAGTTCATGCAAATGGCTCAGAAGACCAGAGTAAACATGGAATTTTAACGATATGCCAAGGTTCTTCGAACCCATACAATGGAAAACTCTACAAATTAAGCAGAAAGTTATCCGATTGTGTTTTAAATGCAATGGTAAAAGCAACAGGAGCGAAAAAAGCAGGTGTTTGGGAAACGAATACGATGAGTGGAATTAACTGGTGTCAGGTTCCTGTAACAATCGTAGAAATGGGATATATGAGTAATCCTGAAGAAGATAAGAAAATGGCAACCGATAGTTATCAAAACAAGCTGGCAAAAGGAATTGCAGATGGAGTAGATGATTATTTTGGAAAATAAAACAAAATATTAAGTAATATTAAGAAGAAAGACCTGTTTGTGTGTCTTTCTTCTTATTTTTTTAAAAATTTTTTGGACATGATTTTTTTCAAAAAACATATAGATAAGATACAAGGAAAGAGTCGACCAAGCAAATAGAATGGATTTTAGGGGGAATTTTGGGCGAATACAGGCTATTTAAAATGATAAAACACTGCTAGTGTTCGCAAAAATATTTGCGGTCAGTAGAAAAATTAACAGTTTAGTTCTTGCATTTTGGTTGAAAAAATGCTATGGTGTGTGTATTTTGGAGGACTTTGTTTAGTCATTAGGAGGACATAAATTTTATGGATATGTTTTTTGTAAGAAGAAAGTTACAACAAAGAAAAGATGAATTGGGTATGCATCGTTATCGTGATGTGAAAAGCATTGATTCTTTTGTTGTGAAGGAAAGTTTAGAAGGCGTACCAAATCCACAGGTTCCAACGGATTTTGAAGGTTGGGATACCATGCATATTGGAAGTATGTGGAAAGGTCGTGACCGTTATATGTGGATGCATTTCGACTTAGAGATTCCTGCTGAATGGAAAGGAAAACGCGTCGTTGGTGTATTCGATTTTGGAAGAACTGGAGATGGAAACAACTCTGGTTTTGAATCTTTATTGTATTTGAACGGAAAACCATACCAAGGTGTAGACGTAAACCATAAAGAAGTATTTTTTGATGAGTCTTTATATGGAACAACTGTAAGTATGACATTCCGTCTGTGGTCTGGTTTTGAAGGTGGCGGAGCTCCAAGAGATTCCATGCACAGATTTAAAACTGCACAGCTTTGCTGGTTAGATGAAGCAACAGACGACTTATACTATATGTCAGACATGATTTTGAAGGCATTTGATGAAATTCCTGAAAATAATCCTGTTCATCATAATCTGATGGCAAGTTTAGACCGCGCATATCGTCTGATTGATTGGACTTATACAGGCAGTGAAGCTTTCTATGAATCTGTTGCAAAAGCAGATGATCTGTTAAATAAGGAAATTGACGGAATGGAAAAACATTCCGATATCAACGTGTACGCAATCGGACATACACACATTGACGTTGCCTGGTTGTGGAGATTAAAAAATACAAGGGAAAAGTGTTCTCGTTCTTTCTCTACTGTAATGCGTATGATGGAAATGTTCCCAGAATATATTTTCCTTCAGACACAGCCACAGTTGTATGAATATATCAAAGAAGACTTCCCAGAATTGTACAATGAGATTAAATCTCGCGTAGAAGAAGGCCGTTGGGAAGCAGACGGTGCAATGTGGGTAGAAGCAGACTGTAACCTGACAAGCGGAGAGTCTCTGACACGTCAGATTTTGATTGGAAGTAAATTTATCAAAGATGAGTTTGGCAAAGATGTAAATTATTTATGGCTGCCAGACGTATTTGGTTATTCCTGGGCTCTGCCTCAGATTTTGAAAAAATCTGGCATTGATATGTTTATGACTACCAAAATCAGTTGGAACCAGTATAACCGTATGCCTCATGATACATTCAAATGGAGAGGTATTGACGGAAGCGAAGTGCTGACACATTTTATTACAACTCCAGAACCTTGGGGAGCAAGAGACAGTTGGTTCTATACTTATAATGGCCAGTTGATTCCTCGAAGCGTACAGGGTGTATGGGATGCTTACAGTGAAAAACATTTGAATCAGGATTTGTTGGTTTCTTATGGATTTGGTGATGGT
>JAEIGA010010041.1_pt1 | contig 14338 bp, 26 predicted proteins | sample 9270691 | NCBI WGS metagenome assembly JAEIGA01 (sample SAMN17057246, study PRJNA624740) | gut metagenome | biome: biome; isolation source: fecal sample | host: Bos grunniens | place: China: Xizang | collected 2019 | reverse complement strand
TCCATTTCGTCAACCTCAATATCTCCATTATCCGCCTGCACATAATATGCAACCTGCTCCGCATCCCAATCCATGATGCGCTTGATCCGCTTTCCTTCCCGGTCTATCCGGTCAATATACCAATAAATGATATGCTCTTTTTCATCACTCGCAAACCGCGCTTCTACCTCAATAACGCCGATTGAATCAGCACAGGCAAACGCCGTTCGGTTGTCCGCATTCTTGTATGCGTGCATATAATCGAAGCCCTTTGTTTGGCATCCGGTCAATACCTCGGACAGTTCCGAAACAAAATCTTCGTTCTCGTTGAAATAGGCATCCAGTTCCGTTTGTAACTCCGGCAAATCGGACCGGATAAAGCCGCCTTCTCCGGAAAGGATATACTGTGTTGCTTGGTCTACTAATTCCGTAAAGAACGGATGCGGAATCTTGACATTGCTTCTCGTTTTATCCTCGACAAGTTTTCCGTCCGCGTTATAGTAAAATAACCGCGTATTTAAAATGTCGTGTTCGCCGTTGTAATAGGCTTCGCCCTGCCGCGCAAACCTCTTTTTCGGGGAACTCGCATCCTCATCCATAAACTGCTTGATTTCTTCAATTTTAAGCAATCTTACACCGCCTTTCTATAAGATTTTACAACTCCGTAATGACAACGTTTGTAAATTTAACCGTGTAGGTTTTATCGTGATTCTTCAATAAAAACGCTTGTCTTTGGCGTGTATTGCTATTCGATATAGTAAAATCAAAATGTCCAGTTTGTCCTACTGTCGCATTTTCTAAGATAGAGTCGGCGTTTGTTCCGAACACAGTGCTGTTTACATCTCGAATATCAACCGTGGTTTCTGCATCTTGTACGGCAGTAACTTCGTAGTCAAATACATATCTGTATTGCTTTCCTGCTGTCCACGATGTATCGGAAGAACCAACCTTTGCATCCTTCGTTCCATCGCAACTGCCAACGATTGATGCAACCTCATAAATTACAGTTCCGCCGGAAGGTTCGGACGGTTCAGATGCTTCAACGACAATCGTTATAAATGCGTTCTTTCCACCGTAAGAAACATCTATCGTGTAAGAACCGCTTTCGCTCATTGTTACTCCGCTTGTGTCTATGGTTGCATCTGCGGTCACATCTTCTGTCGAACCATCGGAATATGTTGCAATGACGGCAATATCATCCGTTCCAAGGACATCATTTGTCGCATAGGTTGTTTTCGTTTTCGTTGCGCTAATGCTTTCCAAAACCTTTGTTACGGTGCCGGAATTGGATTCAAGTGCCTTCAATCTGTTTTCCAATGCCTTTACCGATGCGGTTGTGCCGTATGTGTCGTATACGTTTGCATACGTTGTCCAAACAGCACCCTTGGAAACTGCATAGTCAATCATTTCATCCCAAAAATCGTACCACTTGTGGGCAAATATCGGGCAGAAGGATTTGTTTGCAACTGCACTATCAATATATCCCTTTGCCTGCTCCAAAGTAGTCGGCGCATATCGTCTGTGGTAATACGGTTCGGAAGTTCCGTAACCATCGGAATAGTCGAATAACGCTCTAACCCATCTATCTGTCCTAGAATCTCCGTAAATTTCATCACCGCCGCCGCTAACAATTACACCCCTTGGATTCAAACCATTCGCAATGAATGTTTCCTTTTCATCAAGGAATTTCTGCTTCAAGAAATCTTCGTTGCCTATATTGGTTTCATTTATCGTTCCGTCACCATGAAGCAAAACTTCGCCACCGTTTGCAATTCCTCTTTTTATGGCTTGCAATACGGTTTCGGTTTCCTGCTTTGTCAATTCGTTAAAATGTGAGGATATCGCACTCATATTAAGCGGAACATTTTTCGCCTTTGCGTTGTTTACGCAAGTGGTAATCACGCTCGGCAGGCAATCATCCAAAATCAATACACACTGCGCCGTTGGCATATCTCTAAATGCAAAATTGTTTTTGCTGTTTCTTGCGTATAGGGTGTCAATTAGAATTTTGGTTGTTACATCACCGCTTCCGCCTTCTCCACTAACACCGTCTTTGCCATCTGCGCCCTTTAAAGATTCCAACCATTCCTTCTCGGTTCCCTCGAATCCATTATCCACTGCAATATCATAAGCGGACTTGCCATCAACACCATTAGCACCATCCACACCATCCACGCCGTTTTTACCATCAACGCCGGGATCGCCCTTATCGCCTTTTTCACCTTTTAACTCTCCCTTATGTACTTCCACATATTCCGCAACGATTCTCTGAACCTCTGCTTCATCAACGCCGCTTACCGGGTTTTCTTCAAGGTATTCAAGAACAACCTTTTCGATTCGTTCATCCGTTACGCCTGCAACCTCGATTTCCTCAATCATGCGGATAATCTGTGCGTATACATCCGGTGTAGGCTTTGTGGTGATGCCTGCCGTTTCCTTGATGGAATCGCGGATATAAACATCACACGAAGTGGAAGTCATTGTGTCCGTATACACGCCGACTTTCATATATCCTTTTTTCAGAATCTCAACCGGGATGATGCACTTATCATCGGTCAAAATCTGTTCTGCGACTTTTCCGCCATTTATGAACCTTGCTGTTTTGATATGCCCCTTCCATTCATCATCAAAGGCAAATACAGCTTCATAATCCGCATTATCTCCGATGTGGTAAGGCTGTTTCGCATCTGTGCATTTGATTTCCCTTTTGCTTACAGTAAATTTCATGGTTTTATCCTTTCGTGTTTATACAAGCCAATTCTTTTGTTTTCTCCATCGTTCCGGGACATATCGCAACGCCGCCATTGCATCATCTTGGAATGATACTGGCTCATCGTAATATTCCCCGGTCTTTTCATCCTTCTTCCACTTCCACTGTTGCAATTCCTTAATGGTATTCGTACAGGAAGGATGCACATATATTTTCCGCTGTTTAAGCCAGTCAATCTGTGCTTTCACTGAACCTGCGGAACCGCCCTTGTCAACTCCCTTTGCCCGGAAGCCTGCTTTCTTCCACATCTTGATTCTGTCCGGTTCTGCACTATCGCACCACATTTCCTTATTCTTCGGAATCTCCATCTGCTCCGCAAGTGCAATCAGTTCGGATGTGTCTTTCTCAAATTCGTATATCTCTTTTGTGATATACAAATCACCATCTTTCCATCCAACAGGAAGTATTGCGTTTGCATGGTTGAATCCGAAGTCCTGCCCGATTGCGAAATCATCGTAATCTTCCGGATTCTGCGAAATCTCTTTAACTTCCCAATTATGGAGAATCAAGCCGCCAATTTCGCCCCATTCTCCCAATCCATAGATTTGATACCCTTCCGGATCGACAATCTTTCTTCGTTCCATACGCGCCCGGTAAGCATCATCAATGAATTTGTTCGTAAGATAGGTGCTGTGATGTGCAAGCACGTTATCATCCGGAATATCAAAAAAGACTTTCTTTATCCAGTGATTCTTATTTACTGGATTGAAAGTCATTCGGATTTGATAGAATTGTCCCGGCGGAAGTTCGCCACGCAATCTATCGTCTATTATTTCGAAGTCTGCCTGCGTGATTTCCGTTGCTTCCTCTATCCATACATCTGTTAGCTTGCCTTTTTGGAATGTAATAGATTTCAGCTTTTCACGTTGCTTTTCATCATTCACGCCGCGGAAGATTATCTTGTTTCCGTTCGCCTTGCAGGTAAGCTGTAAAGGGCTTTGCTTTATATCCCAATACTTATCAGCCTTCTCTCCGAACATACGATAAACAGCACCCGTCAATTCTGCATAGGTGCTGTCACGATTCGTTATATCTGATTTTCGGATGCATACAAGATTCCGGCCCTTGTCCTGCATCATACGCAAAATATAATTCATGGCAGTATCAACCGACTTTCCGGAACCTGCACTGCCCTTCATCACTATATACCGCTTCTTGCTATCATCCACAGATTCAAAGCAGGCGTTCATGTCGATATTGATATCCATAAGCTACACCCGGCGGACGTTGATTGTCATTTCCATGTCCGCATCCACTTCCATTTTGTCAATCAATAATCCGTATCGTTTCGCGAGCATCTCTGCCGCCTTTAATTGATTTACCTGCTTCCGCACCGAAATCTTTTCCACTCCGCCTTCTGCTCCGACAACGTACTGTTCATCCGTTTCTGTTCCTCTCATTACTGCGGTAAGATATCTAAGTATTTCGTCTTGATCCGCAATCAGTTCTTTTTCCTTCTCATCCATCCGATTTTTGATGTATTCCTTAACATTAGTGTTTTTTAGTATTTTATCTGCATTCTGCCCTGCAAATTTTTTCGAATAACCTGCCCTTATTGCCGCCTGTGTTGCATTCAAGTCAATTAAATACTCGTCACAGAACCGCTGTTGTTTTGCTGTAAGCTTCGCCATCCTGCAACACCGCCCTTTCCGCATATTCTCCAAACAAAAAGCCCACCGATACAAGGAGTCAGTATCGGCAGGCCAAATACAAAAGGCACCGTCCATGGCAGACAGCACCTTTTATGAATCGCGTATGTAATTTTCTAGTATAATAATACCACATCCAAAGTATCAATTTCCACAAAGTTTTATAAACTAATGCAAACTCTTTTTCTTATTCGGATTCCGTGTGCAGGTGTCGAAGTATATACACTTCCTTGTACACGCTTCCTTTTCGTCAAATCCGCACTTCGGCTTCTTTGCTTCTTCCTCTGCAAAATACAGCTTCCCTCTTTCAAATATTCCGCTTGGTAATTCTTCAATCAATATCTTTCCCATTTACTCTCCTTTCTCCGGCTTGTATGGTAACGGTAATGGCATCCATGCAAGAACACGACAATCAACTCCGCAAGAAACTTCTCCACACCAAAGTTTTGTTCTGTTATGATACCAACCGATTCCGAATTTTTGCACCATTGCACCCTCTTTTTTTCCTTGCATTGCTTGGTATTCATACCAACACAAAACGAAATCGTGTGCTTCCGGCAATCTGTCCTTTACATCAACCCAATTATTCAACTTATTGATATGTTCAGTTGATTTATTGATATATTCCGCTTCGACTTCGGAAACGATTCGAATTGCCTTGACGATTCCATTCCGAAATTCCTCCGGAACAGGCTTCCCCAAATATTCTCTTTCCAACCTCTCCTTGATTAAATCAAACACTTCTTTCATGGTTGCTCCTTTCCTCAGACACTTCCAATGCCTTTAATATATCTTCACGGCTTACGGTATAAGATTCTTTTACGGACTGTACTCCATGCATTTTCTGCCGAGTAATCCTAACTCCATTTAACGCAACCGTACCATCGGACATAATGGCAAGTTTTACATCGTTATCTTTCATGATTGCTCCTTTCTACTCGCCAAAAGACAGATTATCTTATCAAGCCTATCGTATATACCTCTGATTGCCATTGCAAAAAGAGTTATTCCAACTACAAAATAAATCACATGAACGCTCATCCCCTACTCCTTTCCTCGGACAATCGAGATAGCCCTTACAATTTTGCCTTTACTGCACAAACCATAACAATCAGCTTCATCATGAAAAGAACAATCCTCGCATTTTAAACCGTGTTCTTTTAAGTTTTCCAATTCCGCAACCACCGCTTCCACATCGAAGGCAGGCTTGCTTTCCGCAAAAGCGTTTAAAAGCATTTGTGCAGTTTCCTTTTCGTACCGTCCGCACATCGTACCGTCCGCAATGTCGCACAACACTCTACCGAAAAATTCATCGAATTTGTCGGATTCATAATCTTTCTCAAACTCCTTCGGTATCTCAATCTCTATCCGCATGGTATCACTCCTTTCCTTCGCTCCAATCAATCTTTCGTCTGCAAGTCGGACAAAATATGTAATCCCCCTTCAGTAACTCACCGCAATTATGGCATCTGTGCTTTGCCGTTGCCTTTTCCTTCAACTCTCGGAACTCGGAAACAGTGCCGATTGCTCTGTACTGTTCCAGTTCTTCAATGAATGAAACCATCATTTCCAAATCCTCAAAGGCTTTTCCGTCTAAACCACAACCTACATATTTTTTTGCCGTAGAAATTCTATACCTCACTCTCTCGATTGCTTCTTCAACCGTCATACTCATTTCCGCTTACCTCGCTTTCTTCCCTTTCTTTTTATATTTTCCATCCCTTATTCGATAAACCGCGCCTAAAACCCTCGGATCGCTGTTCTCTACTTCTTCCGTGTGCCATCTCCTGCCGCATCCTAAACACTTCCGGTACCTATACACCCGGTTTCCTTCTTTTGCGGAAAGTAGCACCCGGCTTTCGGCTCCGCACTTAAAACAAATCATTCCTGCTCTCCCTTCCCGGTGATAAATTCTGCATACGGCAAAGTTTCAATCCATGCACAGAACTCTTTCCACTCCGGCAATCTATGATTCTTCCTCTGCGAATAAATCGTCTTTAACTGTCGGTAATTAGTAGTCATTGCCGCCGTCAACTTGAATCCACAAGGATTTGAATACAATAAGCGCAAGTAATCTCTTGGTTCTTTTGTGTTGTTGTAAATATCCTTTAACTCGTTCATAATCGCAATCATTCGCGGATCAACATACTCAATATACTGTTCGTCTAAGTCAAACTTCGCTATCCTGTGCATGGTAGATTGGCTTGAAATAAAGTCTAAGAAATGGTATCGTTCCGCTTCCGTCCATGCCTTTACAGTGAATGTTAAATCAAACTGCACGATAATACCTGTCAAGAATTGATCGTGTCCGCTTCCTTTTTCGCAAGTCGCAAGTTTGTATGTAGTAGGCACAACGCAACAACCCAATTCGCCTGTATCTGTTGCCATCGGAAATTTGCTACCTCGCACGGAATTTTCAAACCCATATACATTTACGTTGCTAACTATCATTTCTTCGCTCCTTTCTGCATCTGCATATACGCAAGGTATCTTCCATAACTCATTCCCATTGCCTGCGCCTTCTTCTGTACTTGGTCTATGCTTTCAACCTTTGCCTTCTTCCGATTCGCTAATTCTTTTTGAAGCAACCGTTCCGCCCGGTATTTCTCGCGGTATGCCGCGCCGTTCTCCCTTACGCGCCGTTTGTTCCGTTCGTAATCGCATTCCCTGCCACAAGTAACACTGTCGCATCGTTTCGCAATATAGGTTTTTCCGCATTCTTGGCATACCTTCTCATATTGCTTTGGTCCGCCTTTTTTTCGAAGGTCATGCGCCCGGTACCTGCACTTATTGGAACAATACTCTATCCTTCTTTGATGGTGATTTGTTTCGTCAACCTCGAAATCACCGCCGCAATGCCTGCACTGTTTAATCATTTTCTTTTCCTTCCTGCTTCCAAGGTGTATCTACCATTTCCGGGTGCTTAATCTCCATTTGGATTGCCCACAAAAGATTCCATGCCGCCGCCAATAAGTGCGGCTCATCATCCCATCCGTCAAGGTATTTCGCCATGTGCCGCGCCGCCGAATCAAGGAAAGAATGTGTCGGGATGCCCTTATCAACATTATGTTCTCCATACTTCAACGCGCCGTTTTCACAATGCTTTGATACTTCCATAATTGCCGCCCACGGAAGAAGGTCAAAACGCCCTTTCCCGGTTTGCATATCGCGAACCGCCCCTGTTTCAATCTCTCTTCTATTTCCACTGTCTTTAATCATTTTCTTTCCTCCACATATATCCTTTATGAGAATTTCTCTTTCCTGCACAACACAAAGATATTTTTCCGCAATCAAATCCATTTCTTTGGGCTTCTTGCATTGAAGAAAAACGAAGTGTTTCTCCTGTTGCCGTATTTGTTGCTATTACCGGAACGGACAAAGCCTTTATTACATTTCCGATTTTTTTCTGCCTTAAATCCCTTATCCGAAGATGCAGTCCATTATGTGTTAGATTTTCACTTCGGTTTGTCCAGTATAGGTTTTCTACCGTGTTGTTTTCTTTGTTATCGTCATTGTGTCCGACTTCATCGAAACCATCTACCTTTGGAATAAAAGCATTTGCAACCAATCTACTTACAAGAAGTGCTTTCGATTTTTTGTCTTTTGTCAGATTCACTCTTAAATATCCTTTTGTATCAAACTTTTGTTGCATGATGCCGTTTTCCCTGTCCTTGATCCGCGTACTATTCCGCAAAGACTTTACCCTTCCGGTATTACTTACCTCATAAAGCCCTTCATACCCTACCACCGGAAGCCACGTTTCGCTCCTTTCTCCGCTGTCCTTAATCATTCTCTGCTCCTTTCATCCAATGCCTTCTGTACCTGCGCCAATGCCCTTTGATGCAGTCCGCCGGAAATCCATTGATATGTGTAATTCATATCAACCGCGATTTCTTCCCACTTCATATAAGAGAAGTACCGCTTGTATAATAACCGCAGGCAATCCGCATCGCAGGCATGGTCTATAAGTTCCATTGCTTCTTTCTTGTAATCAACGAATCTGTCAATACTTGCGTTTATCTCGTCCTGCGCCTGCATTATCTTAATCACGCAATCTTCAAGTTTCTGTTGATTCCCGGTTGCCTGTACCCTCTCACCGCCAACGGAAGCCGTGGTTTTCTCTGCCAGTGTTTGCAGGCGTTCCAATTCTTCCATCTTGGTTTCGATTTTGGCATCCATTATCTTGATCCGTTCTAAATAATCAATAGCCCTCATCATACACCCCCGAATTGTTCTTTTAAGGCTTCCGCCCTTCTCCGAATATCTTCATTGTTTGCCGCTGTTTTTGGTGCGCCCAACAATGCCGCTTCCAAATCGTCCATATTTTCCGCAGGTCTTTCTGCGAAATTATTAAACTGATTCTTTTTCATCCACGAAGGAACCATTTCTTTTCTGCCCGGTTTCTCTGCATCCTTACGCGCCCAATTCCGTATGGTTGCATAGTGGCTCTTATAACTCTTTCCGGTTGATGCCACATAGGAAGAAAGTCTTTCGATACGGTCTTTAATGTCCGGATATTCCGCTTTCAGCTTTTCCAGTTCATCATCCGTAAGAAGCACGTTTTTATATTCACCGTATTTATGCTTTACAGGTTTCTTCGGGGCAGGTGGTTCCGGTTCGACAGAATCCGGAATATCCTCTACTAAACTATCCTTACCTATCCTATCCTTACCTAACCTAACCTGTGTATCCATTTGGTATCCATTTGGTATACCAAGCGTATACGCCTTATTTTCCTTCACTTCTAACAGCGACATTTCTTCTTGATATACCGTTTCTTTGTACCTGTCATTTCTGATGTAGTTATGGATTTTCCAGTGTTTTATAACGACTATTCCGGATTCAAAAGGGATAATGAAGTTCTTTGCAATAAGCAACTTCAAATCATCATCGGCGCACCCTATCATTCTTTGAATCTTCTTCGGATTGTTTATGAACCCATCATCATCCGCCCTCATTGAAAGATGGAAATATAATGACTGTGTGGATAGCGGCATATCCAAAAAGGCATCACTATCTATTATTGTTTTCGCAAACATCCTACGCTCTGCCATTTCCTGTTCTCCCTTCCTGCATATACAACCGCGCCATGTACTGCCCATAACTCATTCCGGCTTCCCTTGCCTTTTTCTGTATTTCCTCAACGGTTGCAACCTTCTTCTGCTTCGGCTTCTTCCGATTCGGTGCCGGGCGCGTGCCGTTCAGAATAGCTTCCCGGCGTGCCCGGTTCCATCCGATCGCCATCTTCTTTGCGCGTTCGTGTTTGCACTCCGGACTGCAAGTAACCTTTTGGGAATAGCAGGTGACGAATATCTTGCCGCAGATTTCGCATTCCACATTGAACATCTTCTTTCCGTTCAGTATGTAATCTCTTTTCCTTTGGTATGCGGCCTGCGCCGCGCATTCCTCTCCGCAATATTTCCTTCGGTTCCGGTTTTTATCCAAATCGTCCACTTCGAAGGAAGCACCGCACATCATGCAGACCTTAATCATCCCCCGGCACCTCTCCTTCCGCCTTGTGGAAATTCAGAAAATCATTGAACTTCGCAAGGGCCTTTTCCTGTATCTTGTTCGGCTTTTCGCTTTTCCGGGATACGTTCAAATGCTTATCAAACAGATTCGCAATCTCCCGGCTCGCGTTTTTATATCCCTGCTTCAAACCGTCCCTGTAGCCCTTAGAAGGCTTGTATTCGTGTATCTGTGCTTTTCCTTCCCCTTGTCCGCCTGCGGTCTTATTTAGAAGCTGATAACCGTTTAAAGCGTATTTCTGTATGTAATGCTGTTCCCTTTCGTCAAGCTGTGAACTTGGAAAGTGCATCGTGCAAACTTTCCATCCATACGGATTTTCCTTCGCATCATACAGACCACGCTTTTTAAGTGATAAGTCGATGTGCTGATATCCGGTAAGATGCTGTGCAAGGCGTGACAAGATATGCTTCGCCTGCCCGATATAGGCGTATCGGATGCCGTTTTCATCATTCCGAAGTAGGAAGTATATTCCGCTTCCTTCATCCAGTCCGGGATTGATAGCAAGCAGGCGTTTTTTATTCGCGGCTTCGATTGCCTTTATCCGCTGTATATTCTGCTTCATACATCATCACCCCTCAATATCGCGGACAAAATCCTGTATATCTACCACAACCGCATCATCAACGCCGATCAATTCCTTAATCACGCCCCCGGCACTCTTTCTCACTCTCTCCCGGTTTTCCTCAAAGTCGAAATCATCGTCAATCTTTGCAATGTCGGTAATCTGAACGGTAATAATTCTTGTAATCTCTCTCATGTTTTTCTCCCTTCTCTCCCCACGGTTGACAGCCGCAGGGAGAATCAAAATAAGTTAATAGAATCAAATGGAATGCACCGGATAAGTGTGATATGCAAAATCGAAGTGGTGCATTTATATCCAAACAGCTTTCAGACGGTTTGTATCAAGCTGTTAAAGATAACTTTTTCCAAATTCGCGAATGAAATCTTCGCGCGTTCCATAATGTTCTTCATAATAGGTCTGTGCCTTCGTTTTTAGTGCCAAATCCACGCTTTTTGCATCCTTCCCGGCAAATACTCCGTTCGGGTGCAAATCCGGTCTTAATGGGGCAATAAAACCGTATTTCTCACTTCTCCTTTTGTTGCTTCCGCCGAAGATGTGGTGCCGCTCCACCGGGGCATTCCCGGTGAATATGCAATGGTCCATATCATCGGTAAATACGCTATGAAGTCTTTTCATACATCTTCTCCCATTGTTCCAACGCCCGGCGCATATCCTCGGAAGCAGGCGTTTCCAGTCCCATTTCCTGCATTTCGGAAATCACGCCATCAAGCAGGCGGCTAAACTCCTTTGTATCGTATGTACTGCTCCCGAAGTAGCAAAGCATCTGAACCGCTTTTTGCCCGTTTATGTTTACTTCCCCGATTACTTCACATTCGCGCCACTGCGCCTTCACAGCATCAACAACATTCGGTTTCACGCAAATATGCGTATACTTTCCATACCGTTTAAGCATTTGCAGGTATATTTCCCATTTATCCGTGGGCGTTTCCATTGCATCCGCAATCTTCCCAAGGCAAACCCAAAGAAGCGCATTTGCATCCAATGAACGCCGTTCCCGGAACTTCACGGCTTTTATGTTCAACCTTTCACATGACTGGATATCATTTACCGCTTGAATTGCGGAAGGTTCATTCACCGTGAAAGTGATTTGGAATTTGTCTGTCTGCCAATCTTTCGATACACCTACAAGTTTTCCGGTCCATTCCATCAAGCATCCTTCTTCCTGTTATCCATCAAAAACACCCTTTTCCCTTTGGATGTGTTCTTGATAGACAATGCGACAATGTTTCGGTTTTCGTCATAAAGAATCTGCTCTACCGCGAATTTGTCGTAGCACTGGAACTTTCCGCTTCCGCCCTGCTTGATATCCGCATTTTCGGAAGAAATCCATATAAACGGTGCGGAATACAATTCGCGCCCGATGCCCCAATTAAAGCAGGCACGTTTGAAGGAATCGGATGCAAGCCCCTTTTCGGCTTCCGTGAAGGATTCCTTTCCGGTATCTTCTTTCTCCACCCACTGCGCCTTATCTTCATCCCAAAGCGCAACGGTGCAGTTTGCATTGTCGCGGCTGTGGTGCCGTTGCCAGTTCATCGGACCGACTGTTTCATCAAGAATGTTTTGATCCACACGCGCATCCTTATACAAAAGAAGTGTTAAGCCCTTCTGATTGATGGTTGCCACCCGGCAATCAATCTCGTTCGCATTTAATGTTCTGAACTCTAATTTCATAATGCCGCCCCCTTTACTTAATCTGGATGTTGTTACTCTCTACAAGCTGAACTCCGCCGATTGTCAATCCTGCTTTGATTGCCTTCTTCAAATCCGCCTTATTCACTTCCGGTTCCTTGAACCGAAGGTATTCATCCGGAATCATTGCATCTTCTGAAATTTCCAAAGATTCAGACTTTCGGAAAGAAACTTTTACCTTTGCGCTTTCGAATGCCGTTCCGTCAAGATATCCGGAAATATACCGCTTCAAACTCTCCATTTTGTTTTCCGCCGCCTTCTGCCGCTGTGCAAAGGCATCCTTTTCCGCCTTTAATGCTTCCGCTTCGGCTTTCAGATTCTTTATCCAAAGGCAGATATTTTCGATTTTCGCATCCCTTGTCAATTCCAGTTCTTCGAAGCGGTCAACATCGAACACTTCCCCGGTTTCCACATCCACACAATCAAGGATTGCCGCATCAATTTCAAAAAGATTCATTATTCCTCACCTGCCTTTTCCTTCTCAACTCCAAGAAGTGCTTCCACGGTTCCCAATGTAGAATACCTGTCACTCGTTAAATAGTTCGTAATGATTGCCAAACGCTCACTGTCGCGAACCAATGCTTCGTATTCCTGTACCGGAACCAATACCTTTTCGCCATCACTAATTGTCATTGTTGCTCCTGCCATATCTCCATTACTCCTTTCTTAAACTGCCGCATCCGGCATTGCCTTCAATCTGTAAACTGCAATCGGCGCAGGATTCCCATACCGATTTTTTACTACCACGATATCTGATTCGATATCGTATCCCTTTGCGCGATAATCGAATATCCGTGCAGGAAGTCGGGTGCATCCGTACTTCTGAAATGCTTCTATCGTTGTAATGCTCCCATGTTCGATAAGATGCGCCAATACATCCCCGGTCTGTGAACGCTTTGCCATGATTTACTCCTTTCTTATGAACGAAAATATGTGCGAAATAACATCAACCGTCCATCCGTTTCCGATTGCTTTTTGCGCAATTGGTTTTGAAAAACCTTCCGTATAACCATCCGGCAATGTTTGCAATCTCTCCAATTCTCTAATTGTGAACCGCCTGATTACTCCATCATTTATTACGCATATATTGCAGGCGCAATCCACCGTGGAAGATTTCTTTTTTATAACCCTTCCTCTTCTGCTTTTTGATGTAGGGAAAGAAAGGTTTACGCCATCACCATTTTCTGCTACGATATAACCGCATTTTACGGTTTGGGAAATTCTGATTTCGCCATCAACATTTTTTACAAGATTCCTAGATGCTTCCGATATGCTCGTTTCAAATTTGATGCCCTCATGTTCTATGTATTCCTGTCCTTCCGGATTTTCCAATATGTCGGCAAGATTGATATTTTTATCTTTCGGCAGCTGTACCCCCGGAATGTTCGTCCAGTATAGCCGGGACCGATTTTGCGCGCTTGCCAAACTACTGTTTATCTCGATCGGCTGAACGTCTAAATGTTCCGAAATAATGTCCTTCCATTCGTTCTTCATCTTTACATTTTCGAGAAGAAACAGTACATCCGGATTTGATTCTTTAATGCTGTTCAGAATATCAACATATTCAAAGAATAGCTTGCTTCTCGGATCATCAAAGTTTAAGCATTTCCCGGCGCGGCTGAACCCTTGGCATGGGCTTCCGCCTATAACCAGATCGATTTTTGGAAGGTTCCATGTTCTCCATCCGGTCACATCACCAAGCCGAATGATGTTTTTGTGGTTCTTCTCTGAAATAGCAATCGCATTCGAATCAATTTCGCTTGCATAATAGGAAGCAACCTTTATTCCTGCCCTTTCAAGCGCAACCATTCCGCACGAAATGCCATCAAACAAACTCAATACAGATATTCCGTGCAGATATTCTTCCTTCTGCCCCAAAAAGTCGAATATATCCGTTTGTCCTTCGCATTGGTAGTTATCCCAATCCATACGCATTTACCTCATAAAATCTTCCGTATACTTCCGGAACTGCTCCATACATTCTTCGCAGATAATTTCATCGTTTATCTCGAAGCAGGTTTCCGCCTGTATGTGTTCGCCGCACTCACAGCACACCGGAAGAAGTTTCAATGCCGCTTCCTGCTCCGCATCGTGCGCCGCCCATTGGCTGTAATTGTCGGGGATGTTACACATCGCACT
>JAEIGA010010040.1_pt1 | contig 14340 bp, 17 predicted proteins | sample 9270691 | NCBI WGS metagenome assembly JAEIGA01 (sample SAMN17057246, study PRJNA624740) | gut metagenome | biome: biome; isolation source: fecal sample | host: Bos grunniens | place: China: Xizang | collected 2019 | reverse complement strand
TGACCCCCCTCTGACCAAATTATGAAAAAAGCGTTAACGGGAGCACGCTATCTGATTAAGTTCGGTCAACCGAACAGCTAATTAATAATTTGTACATAAAAAAGCACTCCCACAAGGGGAGTGCTAAATGTGAACAGATTATTACAATTTTGTTAATGAAATTATTACAAGTCTGTCGCCCATTATTAAAGCCTCACGCTCAATTGTGTTCAATTCCATTAATGACAGCACGTCGGAATAGTATTCACCGTTATAAAGAAATTTTACCCTATACATATTATTCACCGTCCTTAATTGTCATTGTGATATTGCCTATAAGTTCAAGGGGCTTACAGCCTCTAATTTTAGCTATATTCACAAGTTTTGTCATAAAGTCAGATACGCTATCTGCATTGACTATAGTTACACCTTTTGCTTTATTTTCTATGATATCTCCGTCAGCCTTTGCCTGCTTAATAGCTGATGTTGCGTCCTTTTTACTTGTGTCCGCTACTGATTTAATAGCTGTATAGTCGTTCTTAGGCTCTGTCTTAGGCTCTGCTTTAAGCTCTGTCTTAGGCTCTGTCTTAGTGTCCTTAGCTGTTGCGGTAGGGCTCTTGAAAGCTGTTACAAAATCCCTAAGTTGTGCTACTGTATTCCACGACGGTATATTATTAGGGGCATAAGTGTCAAGAAATAGCTCTATATCCTTGTTTTTTTCTTCCTCCGTCCTACTACCTTTACCCGCACATACACTAATTATTTTAACTAGCTCTGTATATGTGGGCTTTACGACTTTCAGAAAGCTCTTCATTCTGTCTATAGGTTTATCAAAACATTTACGGTATACGCCTACCATCTCAGAAATAGTACTCTTACTGTCGCCTAAGTCGAATTTTTCGGAAAGCTCAGCCATATTGTCAACTTTAAGTTCTTTCATAATAGCAGGATTTCCGCTTATTCCTGCATATATTTTAGCTTTCTGCAATTTAACGTTGCTTTCATTGAGTGAATTTACAGTAAACAGAGCATTGACAGCTCTTTCTTTTGTATAGCCTGCACTTTCAAGTTGTGCTACTGCTACACCGATATCTTCAATACTATTACCGCCTACTATAAGACCGCTTGTTAAAACTTCTGTTGAAATACCTGTGTTCTGTGTGTTATTCATAGTTACAACCTCATTTCTGTTATCTGTGCTTGTGTTTGTGTTTGTGTTTGTGTTTTTAACTGTCTTTTTCATATTAATTACCTACCTTTTTCATTTCTCAATTGTTTTTAGTTCGGCTAGCCGAACTGCTTATGATTGACCGCCCTTTTGAGTGAATGTTAAACCGTCTGACCGCTTTCAATTTCAAAATTATAATAGCTATGGGCATAGCTACACGATAACACGCACTGTTATTTAATTTTCAAAATACTATAGTTGTGAGCTTTTTCTCACTATAACCAGTATAATACGAAAAAACTTTTTCGTCAAGTAAAAGATAAAAATTTTTTCAAGGCATTTTTTGTGTAAAATTCACAAAAACAATTGTTATATTTTTTGATCATTAACACTTTATTAAAGCTTTATTCATAAAAAATCAACAACTTTACAATTCATTAATACTTTAGTAACGAAAACGTTTTCGTTCACAATTTCTTAATATTTACAAAATGTTCATAAACTCGGGCAATTGTTTACAAACATTTTACATTCTTAATTTTTTATTTACATTTTCACCTTAAATATTTTACTATTTATTAACCGATCGTTCATAGTTAGTCAAGGCTAATTTCCTACCAGATCACTAGGTGTTCACAATTTGATCACAGTTTGTTCACACTTTGTTCATATATGAACAAATTATGAACGTGTTCACAAAAAGTTTACAATTGTTTACAATTTGTTAACACTTTGTTCATACCCAGTTCATATTTATATGTTATAATATATATAGGAGCTGAGGAAAGGCTCTGGCACAGTTCGGTTAGCCGAACGGCGGAAACGGCGGAAACGGCGGAAACGGCGGAAACGGCGGAAACGGCGGAAACGGCGGAAGCAGTTGAACCCTAGGGCGGTAGGTAGGGGAGTAAGGGGGTTCGGTTGACCGAACAATATTTCAAGAAAGGTTGTGACAGTATGTCAGACAAGAAAGTAATCTACAGTAAGGGTGACGTTCTCTTTACTGTAAAGACAACAGAGGGTAAGGGTTCGGGAGTTAGAAGAACTCCGCCACTACCTAAGCAGAGAAAGTTCAAGGTTGATGTTTACCTGCTAGACGGTAGAACATTCACATTCATTTCTCCTGCATTTCTCTATCACTACGACTTCAGCGAAATTTTGGAAGAGGCTCTGCACAAAGTAGCAATTTTCCTTTACGCTGAAAATCCTGATAGAATAGTTTACCCAAGAGTTAGCTACAGCGTAGTATCCGCTTGTCACTCTGACAAAAATCTTAAATACGACAGAGAGAAGTGGGAGTGTTGCTACTGGAGCGACGGCAAGAGCGAAACGCTCGAAATCGGAAGTTATATAACAAATCTTGTAGCTAGTTCGGTTAGCCGAACAGACGTCAATTGGGACGAGATAATGAGAGGAGCGACGATAAGATGACCGAGATTAAATCTGTATACGAATGGAAAGTTGTATTTATCAACAAATCTTCTTTGGAAAACCTGCATATGGTAGTCGAAACTAATATGGGTGAAGAGAATACGGCGTTGGCTTGTGCCGAAAAAATGACACAGCTTATTGCTGAGAGATGTAAAAATCCTGACTATGTTGTGAGTTATGCTAATTTTGAATATATAGGAGATGAGCTTTAATATGTATGAATTAACAATAGTTTTCAGAGCTAATCAGCTCGACTGTGCTGAAAAGAGGGGCGAAATTACCTATACAGGTATAAAAGATACGCGTCTTGCCGTGAAGATACTCAAAGCGTTCTTAGAGGATAACCCCGTCTATATAATTTGTGCCGCTAATATCTACAAGGTAGCTGAAAAGCCTATTAGAGAGGGGGCACCTGACGATGCGTTCTGAGATAAGGTTTTTCGTAAACTTCTTTATATGGGGAATAGTTTCTCTGATATTCGTTTTCGCAGGCAAGTACAACAGCGAACTAACTTATCTGTTCGGCTTGTTTATGTACACACACCTTTTCTGGTCACATATCTACGACATAGAAAGGATTGAAAGACGTTTCAAACGTTATAAGGCTAAATGCAGACGAGCCTTGAATGAAGCTTACGGCATTAGTTCGGCTGACCGAACTGATATAGACAACGATAGCGAGGTATAAACAACCTTTCTGTATGGCTTTCTAGAGGGCTGTGCCGAAAACAACCCTCTTCCAATCCCTCGACTGACTTATCAGTTAATAAGCGTTTAACAGTACGATAACTGGAATTTATTTTAGAAAAGAGTTGATAAAATATCTCCCTATTTCAATATTGCATACACAGAGGGATAACATCATTATATCAATAAAAAGGAGAAATTATTTATGGAAACCACACTGAACATCAATATGAGAACAAAGGATATCGTAAACGCACAGTCAGCATCTTATTCAATCGGAATGACTAGCCCCGAGGATACTTTCATCGTATCAGGCATCGCTATCGTTAAGGACGGTGGAACAGACCGTCAGAAGAACCCTTGCGACATAGGCTACATCGCTACAGATAAGGGAGTATTCGGCTTCATATCTCACGTTATGCTCAAGTCGCTTCCTCTGCTCGCTGACTATCTCAAGGAGTGTCTTGACAACGGCGAAACTTGTGAAATTCGCTTCCTTAAGAAAATGACTAAGGACGAGCAGGAATTTTATTCTTTCGAGGTGGTCTAAATGGTTGACGCTGTAAAAGTAGTAGCGGATGGCATCCGCCTTGAAAAGAAAATCGCTAAATCAGCCGAACATAACTACGGCTCGAAAAGACGTAGTGCAACTCACGACGCTACCAATATTGGCAAAGATGACTCGCAGGTTATCATAAATGCCGCAACAGGCGGAGCAGATAAATCTGCTGAGGTAAAAGACCAGACTAACACTGGCAACAGTTCGGCTGACCGAACTGAAACAAATAACGAACCTGCTGATAACGCAGGCAATACCAACGACAAAAAGGAGAGTGAAAATTAATGGCAACTATGATTGACCTTAGCACCGTACTTCAGGACGCTTTCGAGCAGGCTATCGGTGCTGAAGAAGTCGCTCAGCTCGACTTCTCAAACATCGCTTCGCTTGGCGATTATATCATTTCAAGCGACACCGCTGACGGCACTGACCTCATCTTCAGCAAGCTTGTTGACCGTATCGGTAAGACCGTTGTGGCTAACAGACTTTATAAATCAAAATACGGCTTTATGTCGGTAGACCCTTTCACTTGGGGCTATGTGCTCGAAAAGGTACACGTATCAACGTTCACTCCTAGGGAGAACGGAAAGTATTACAACGGCACTCAGCCTGATACTGACCTCTACGCAGAGTTCAGACCCGAAATCAATGTAAAGCTTTTCGCTAACTCCAAGGATTGGGAGTTCGCTGTCACCATCACTAGAGAGCAGATAAAGACTCACTTCCTCAACGAAAAGACACTTACAGCTTTCATCAACGGTATCTATACCGCTATGGACACAAGTGTAGCTAAATCCCTCGAAGAGAACAGCGGTATGACACTTGCCGCTTATATCGGCGAACACATCGTTGCTCAGCAGGCGGCTGATGCCGCTAACGATGATAAGGTTCTTGCTATTAACCTTATCAAAGCTTATCACGACGAAACTGGTACAACTGTTACAGCGGCTAATGCGTGGTACGACGCCGACTTCCTGCGTTTCTGTACTTCCAAGTTCCTCGACATTAAGAGAATGATGACAAATCTGTCAGTTGTTTTCAACGCTGAGGGTCTTGAGAAACATACACCTGAGGAGTATCAGAACTTTGTTATCATTGGCAAGTTCGCTGATAACATCAAGCGTTATATGCAGTCAGACGTATATAACAAGGAACTCGTATCAATGCCCGATTACAAGGAGATTGATTTTTGGCAGGGTTCTGGCAAGACTTACGATATGACTTCAAGAACCACTATCAACGCTCAGCTTATTACTGAGAACGCCACAATCAACAAGAGCAACATCATCGCTGTTATGTTCGACGACTTCGCTCTCGGCACAACACTGTATGACAGAGAAACTGTATCTATCCCTAACCCTCACAGGCATCGTACTAACCACTTTGAACAGTGTATGGTAGGTAATTTCATTGACCTGTCTGAGAACGGTGTAGTCTTTTATCTCGAAGACATTTCGGGTAATAATACAACGTCATCGTCATCGACTAAGAAAACTGCCAAGTAAGTCAAAGGGCAGGCAGGTTATCCTGCTTGCCCTTTTAGTTTTAGTTCGGCTAACCGAACGGAAAGGAGTATATAATGCTTTCATTTTTAGCTTCAAAACTTCAAAGAAAAAGCACTAGCAAGAACCTTGCACAGTATTCAAAAATGTACGATGTTACCGATGTTGTAACTGGATACGACTACTGGATAGACGTTCTTAAACTTAAAATTGTTCGTATGTTTGACGTTCGGAATTTACCGCCAACCATACCAGTACAAGAAATCGAGAAACTCACGCTTTTTGAGGGTAAATCAGGATTTATCAACGACCCTGTATACGGCTATTTAGCTGTCCCTTGCTCTTTGTACGGTATCGGGCTGTATCCAAACTATCCACCTTTTATGATGTGGGCTACACCTAGAGTTGAGGGTGACGGAATTATTAACAGGGACTGTTGTGTAATAAGAAACAATTCCGAAATGACAAGTGTAATGCCTGTTATCAAGAGGTACGCAAGAATGTTGGCTGATACCGAGTCTACTCTTGAAAACGCTCTTTATAATGTTAGACAGCCTGCAATCGCTTCCGCACCAAATGAACAGATAGCGGCTAGTTATAAAGCTGTAAATCTCGCTATGCGACTCGGTCAGACCGATGCTGTAATAGACGATGATATTCTCAAAGATATTCAGATGTTACCCGCTATTCATACAATACCTGCAAATCTTCTCGAAACAGTTGTTAATACTAGACAGGAACTTATCAGAGCTTTCTTTGCGGAATTTGGCGTACAGATGTCAAGAGATAAAAAAGCTCCAATGACTACCGATGAAGTAGCCGCTGACAATCAGCAGTTAGTAATATCCGTAGAAGATATGTTAGCTTCAAGAGTTGAGAGTTACAGTTCGGTCAACCGAACCTTTGGACTCGATATTAAAGTTGACCTGTCAGATAAATTTAAGCCTATTGGAAGTGCTAGACCGATTGCGTTTAACAACATACCAAATGGCGATAACGTAGGAAGGGGTGCTGAATAATGAAATGGTATACAGACCCGACAACAGAAAGCTATGAAGTTAAGGAAACAGCCACTATAAGAGAGTTCTACGACAAAGCGTCTGCTCACCCTCTTGACTATTTTCCTCTTTTTCATTCTAGCATACTATCATCTCTGTGCTCTCGTATTAATACCGCTCTAGGCGGAACAGGCGAATACTCAATCGTAGACAAGTATATAAAAGACCATTACGGTAGCAGAGAATTTTTCCCGCAGTTCTGTTGCTGGTATGGTGTTAAAGCTAGAGAGTATTATGTTAGCCATAGCCTTATTACAGAAACTATGAACTCAGTTATGGCGGCTAATAAGTATAAATATGAAAAATATTTAGATATACTCGAACTCGAATATAACCCTATATGGAACGTTGACAGCGACGAAACTGCAACTGAAAATCGTGGTGCTAGGGACGAAACCGATACTAAAGGTGCTGTAACAACATCTTATAATTACGGTCAGGATAGACAGCATTTTTATAAAGCTCCCGAAACTACAGATAATCAGTACAACAAAGATGGGTCTAAAACCACTACTCTGACTAGAAATGGCTCTGAAACTATAGAACGTTCAAATACTCAAATGAATGATTTAAGTTTCAAATTACACGATAAAGAAGTTAGAACTCCGACTAATATGACGGACACTACCGTAGAACCGACTTACACAAACAGCTCTAAAACGTACAGAAACGACCCTAACGATAAAGACGATATTAGCACTCGTGACGCTCGAAGCGATAGCGAGAGTAAGGGCACTCAGACTAACACACATTCCGCAGAGGAATACACCGATGAAACACATATCGTAAGACAGGGTAATATCGGAACTAAGACAACGCAGTCTATGATTGAGGAGGAAAAGGCTGTTGCTAAATTTTACCTGCTCAAAGAAGTAGCTAAAGACGTTGTGAACGCTTTCACTTTCGGTATTTATTATTAGTTCGGCTGACCGAACAGAAAGGAGTGATTAAATGGCTCTTGAAATTGTTTTATATAATAACTTCTCTGATAACAGAACTGTAAATAAAAGTATTACAGAAGTTATGAGAGGAAACATATACTTATATGAGGACAGTTCGATAGTAAATCCTGTCGTAAGACTGGACTATGATGCTACAATACTACCTGCTGTAAACTATGCTTTCGTTTCTGCTTGGAATAGGTATTATTACATTACCGACATATCGGCTCTTGTTGGTGGTGGAATGAGAATAGCTATGTCTTGTGATGTACTTATGACTTATAAAGGCACTATTCTTAATAGCACTCAGACAGTTATAAGAAACGAGGGTATAGGTAAACCTACAATGATACCAGACCCGACATTGCCTGTACTACCAAACAGAGATATAAAAGTTATACAATTTGAAGGCGGCGACTTTAACCTTGATAGTGCTACAAGTCATAGTTATAACTTTGTGCTTAACGTTTCTGGCGGCGGTAGCGGTCAACAAGTTCGGTCAGCCGAACAGAAAGGAGAAATGAATGGAACTTAATACTCAGTATTGGGGCGAGGGTGTATACAAAAATTCAGGTTGGCTATCAATGCCAAGCGATTTCAAAATAGCAGGACGAAACGGGACTGCTAAAGATTTTTCTGACCTGCGTAATGACGGAGTCCTAGAGTCGAATAAACACATAGACCCGTCTGCTTATTGGTGTTATTCTTGGAACTCAAAGATTTCAAATTACGCTACCGCCGCTTATAATTCAACTTCAGAACTAGTTGTTACTAGGTCAAACAACACATTTGCTAACTACATAATGGGTATCCCTGTCGCTGACCGACAAAATGTTTTATTACCATATGAACTTCGTCCTAGAATAGGATTAGGAGTGACTAGTAGTAGCATCGCTTTACCAACATTTTACGCTTTAACAAGATACGCTTTATCAAGAATAAGAGCGTGCTGTTATGTTAGAATTGTAAGACATTCTACCGACACTTCGATGGAATTGCCAGACGCTTATAACTTTAGTAGTGTATATCAGTCTATGTCGCTACAGTCTTTTATAAATTCAAATTATTATTCAGAATACCTAAACGACACCATTAGAGTTGTTGGTATGTATTGGGAACTTTATATGTCTAATACAGAGAGTGCCATCGTAAAAAATAATTTTTCAAATATTCGTATATGCTCTGTTAATGATATATACCCTATCATCAACTTGACTTATAATTATATCGGGCAGTATTTTGGAGTGGAAACTTCCACAGGAATTTATCAAGGTGGTATTCGTACTGTAGGTACTAGCTCTTCAGACTTTCAAACATACTTATTCGCTCATACAAGTGATAACTGGAATATACATTTAGCTAGAGAGAGTAGTTCTACTTCAAATAGGGTAATAGCCGCATATTTACCGCCTGAAAATTTATGGAAAGCTTTTCACGAATTTGCATATACAGGCTTATACTATACTGATAATACAACAACAGCCGCTAACGCTACTTTGCGTGATAGCCATTTATGGCTAGGTAAAATGAGTCCAATAACAGGTTCAACTAACGGTCAATATATACAATTTGATGATAATATGACAGACGAAGAAGCCGAAGCCGCATCTATCGAAGCTAACCCTGCTACAACTACCGATACCGACCCCGAAGCAGACCCTAACCCTAGTTATGCAGGTGGCGACAGCCCTGACTCTCCGACAGTTGACCCTAACACATACATAACAGCAACTCCTTTAGCGTCACCTAAACTTTCTACTGTTGATGTGTTTAATAGAACTTTCGCTATGACAGCAGTTCAGATAAGAGCTTTAGCTGACTTTCTATGGAACGCCGACGATGATAAAATGACAGAAATAATAGAGGGGATGGCGTTATATGGTGAAAATCCTCTTAACGGATTAATTAATTGCAGATTATATCCATTTGACCTCTCATCGTTATCTAGTTCGGCTGAACGAATTATAATAGGTAGAGTTACAACTGACGTATACGGGCGTAAAATGCAAAACGACGCGACGTATGTAATGGATTTAGGAAGTTGTAAATTCAAAAAATATTTTGATAACTTCCTTGACTACTCACCCTATACTACAGCTAGGTTATTTCTACCTTACTGCGGTTCTGTACCAATTGATACTGCTGAATTTATGGGTAAAGAAATTACTGCAAAATTAGTAGTTGACGTTATAACAGGTGCTTGCTGTTGTTGCGTATTTTGCGATGGCGTTCTCGTAATAACAGCTAACGGTGTATGCGGCTGTGAAATTTCTATGACAGGTACAGATAGTGCTAGTTATGCGAATGCTGTGGTATCTTCTCTTGTTAATGGTGTTGTAGGAGTTGCTGGAGCAGGAGCGGGTGCTTTAGGTGGAGCGAAATTAGCTTCAGTAGGCTCTAGTATGATGAAGTCTGCTTCGCTAACTAATAGTCTATCAAACAACCGATTAGATACATATAATAAAGGTTTAGGTATAAAGCAAGCAGGACAAGGTGCGAGCGTTGCTAGCGGTGCTGGTGGTATATTGTCGGCGGCTCAATCTTTTTGGGAAGCTCAGACCACGCCTGTGCAGTACGCTCAAAGAGGTTCTTCAACTCCCTCTTGTGAAACTTGGTTGCCTCAATACGCTTACTTTATAATAGACTCTCCTATAACAGATATTCCCGCAGGCTACGGGCACAATGTAGGCTTTGCTTGCATAAAAACAGATGTGTTGTCCAGTTTCTCGGGCTTTACGGTATGCTCTAATGTAGATACATCAGGCTTTGCACAAGCAACCGAAGCTGAACGAGGTGAGTTAAAAGCCCTGCTCGAAGCAGGAGTATTCATATAGTTCGGCTAACCGAACTGAAAGGTGGTGATAAAATGGGCATTGTAATAGCCCTGATAGCAGGGCTATTAATTGGCGGTTTTGCTAGTTTCATAATTACTAGCGTACTAATAACAGAAAGATTGTCAGAAAGGGAAGATTATTATGCCGAAGATGAAAGACACGACATTCACGACCTATAGAGGTCAAGAAATGACAAGAAAACAATTATCAGATAAAATCTACAGAGCTAATAAAGCTTTGGAAAGAGCTAAAAAATATTTAAGCAAAAGCGAATATGACTATGCTCATAAAATGTTTTCAAGAACTACTACAGCTATATACCACACCGACCCCGATTATGTTAAAGCTTTTAGTCTTAAAGGCATTACCGATGAAAGGAAATTAAAAGAAATCGAACAAGGAGCTGAGAAAATATTAAGCTCAGCGTACTTTAATCAGAACAAATACTCTCATATGGTAGCTAAGCAGACTAAGTCTTTAATGGACAGATTTTCAACTCTCGAAGATGTTATCAATTCAAAAACTGGTAAAGTTATGTATACTACTGACGAATACGGCAATAGGCGTAAAAGAAAAAAGAAAGTGTATAAATATTCAAGAGAGGAAGCTTCGAGAATAAGAGAGCTTTTCTCTACCGATATTTGGCATCACTTAATTGAAAACGAGTTATTAACTAGCGACCAAATTATCGACGCTCTAAGGGACGGTAACTGGGTAGACAGTTCTGAAAACTTAGACGACGCTATTAACTTACTAGGGATAGTTGAAGATGTAGCAAGAGATAACGATTTAGACCTTGATATAGCTTTAAGAAGTGTTCTGACTAGCAATATAAGAACCGAAATTGACAGAGGTGATTTGATTGTATGAGTCGTTAGCCGATATTGATTATGAAATAGTTAATGGAAAAAATGGTAAATATAGAAACGAACTTCTCAGCGATACTATATTTTGCTTTGACATTGAAGACACTAGCTATTACATCGACAACGACTTAAAGATTACCACGTTTGATTATGACGACCCCGATAGAATGAAATTATGCACTAAAGGTAGTCTATGTTATCATTGGCAATTTTCTGTTAATGATAATGTTTTTACTGGCAGAGAATTAAGGGATTTTCCAAAATTGCTCGAAGCTCTTAATAAATACTGTCCTGCTAGGAAAATTATATACGTTCACTTTTTATCTCACGAATTTCAATTTTTACTAAATATATTCAAATTCGATGATGTGTTTGCTAGAAACGCTCATAAACCAATTACAGCGTATATAGCTAAATACAACGTTGAATTTAGATGTTCGTACACTCTCACAAGATTATCACTAGAAACTTGGGGTGAAAACTTGCCCATTAAAAAATTAAAAGGTAATTTAGATTACGATGTGCTGAGAACGCCTTTGACTCCGCTAACTGAAAAAGAAATTGCTTATTGCATAAATGACGTCCTCGTTATGTATCACGGCATTAAAGCTTTCAAAGGTAAATATCAGCACGTATATAATATACCTTTAACGCAAACTGGTGAAGTTCGTAGAGTTGTCAAACAAAAGCTATCTAAAAGTAGGTACTGGCTAGAATGCTGTCAAAGAACGTTACCTAAAACTATTGAGGAGTTCAAAGACGAAATACACGCTTTTATAGGTGGTAGTGTTATTGCCAATTTCTTATACAAAGATACTACCGTTTCTGGCGTTATGATGAAAGATATATCTAGTTCTTATCCTTGGGTAATGCTAAGCGAGAAATATCCCGACAAACCTTTTAAGAAAATTACTAGCGGTTTTAATTACTATATCAACAATCCTGATTATGCGTATCTAATCCATTTCACAGCTAAAAACGTAGAAGCTAAAACTAATTGTAAATTTCTATCAAAAAGTAAATTGCTATCATTTGATAAAGTTGAATGCGATAACGGCAGAGTAATTCGGTCAGCCGAACTGTCAGTAATATTAACTAACATTGATTACGAACTTTTCAACAGATGTTACTCCGCAGATATTACTATTAACTATATGAAAATTTCTACTACTAGATATTTACCAAATGATTTCAGAAAATATATACTGGAACTGTATGGAAACAAAACAACTCTTAAAGGAATTTCTGGACAAGAAGAACTTTATATGCAAAGTAAGCAATTCGTTAATTCATTGTTTGGCATGATGGTTACAAAAGATATATCAGACGATATAATTTTCGATGGAGAACTTTGGACTAAAGACGAACTTACAATAGAAAAGTTTATTGAGAAAATTGATATAAAGAAAAGGAGTTTATCTAAAAACTTCCTATCTTTTCAATTTGGCATTTGGGTAACAGCTTACGCAAGGCGTAATCTTTGGAACGCTATATTAGCATTAGACGAGTATGTTGTTTATTGCGATACCGATAGCGTTAAATACTTATCTATAGCCGACGACTCGTATTTCGATGAGTATAACGCTGATGTTTTAGGTAAGTACGAGATACTGGCTAATGATATAGGTATACCTGCAAATATGTTTTATCCTAAAAGTCCTAAAGGAAAAATCTGTTATATTGGCGTTTTTGATACTGAAGATGCTTGCATAGATAAAAACGGCAATCTGCAAACAGTACCTGAATTTAGAGCTTTAGGAGCAAAGAAATATATCTATAGGGATAGAAACGATAATGAACTTCATATGACCGTCGCAGGTGTTGGTAAGAAAGCTGTAAAATGTCTTAATAATGATATAAACAACTTTGAAACAGGTACTACATTTACAGAAAAAGACCTCAAAAATGCAGACGCTGTTAAATTAACGCCTTACTACCTGAACGACATTGAAGAAATTATTTTTCCTGATGGCTATAAGAATACCTATAAATATGGTATATGCTTAATGCCTACTACCTATAATTTAAGTATAACGCCTAGTGATTTACTATTGTTATTCAACTTATGGAATGATAGACATAGCAACCTACTAGAAACGTAGTTCGGCTAACCGAACAGAAAGGATTATTATGAAAAAGTTCTATAACATTGATAAAATGATGAGCACCGAAGCAGACTATAAAGGTCTGCTCGGTGGTAGAAATATCGGTAAAAGCTATCAAGTAAAATTAAAAGCTCTACTAAAGAAAGCTTTTGAAAATAATAGCGAGTTTATCTACCTCAGACGATACAAAGAAGATATGAAAAATCAGCTTGTTACCAACTATTTCGCTGATATGAATATATCAGAAATAACTAACGGCAATTATAATATGCTGTATACATATCAGGGTATGATTTACTTTGCTATAGAAGATGAAAACGGCAAGCCCACAAACAAAAAGCAAATAGGGTGGGCACACTCATTAGCTACAGCCGAGCATTACAAGAGTATTATGTTCCCTAAAGTAACTGATATAGTATTTGAGGAATTTATACCCGAGAAAGGAACGTATTTGCCGAAAGAACCATCTAAACTTCAAAGCTATGTATCGACCATAGCAAGAACAAGAAAGGTTACAGTTTGGCTTGTTGGCAATACTATATCTAAACTGTGCCCGTATTTTACTGACTGGCAATTAGATAAAGCTATCAATCAAAAGTTAGGCACAATAGATGTTTATAAGCGTTCTGTAACCGTAATGACTGAAAATGGAGTAATCGAAGACCATATTACTATCGCTCTCGAACGTTGTAAAGGTGAGGGATTACTTTCAAGAATGGCTTTTGGCGATGCCGCTGAAATGATAGCTAATAATGAATGGGTAACAGAGAGTAAACCACTCATAACTAAAGAAGCTGTAAATGATTGTAATGTAAGATATACCATTTACGTATTCTGGCAAAATCTTAAATTTAAGTGTCAACTACTATATAAAGATAATAATTACTTTTGGTATGTAAAGCCTGCTAGTAGTAAAAGTAAATTTGAAGAACTAGCAGGGGAAAGAATAATATCTGACCAAGTTTCATTTGAAAGACTTACTACAAACAGACTAAGAGGTCTTACACCGAGGGAGCAAAAAGCTTTCAACATTATGCTTAATAAGAAAATATACTATAGTGATAATACTACTGGTACGGACTTTGAAAATGTCTTAAATTCAATCAAATAATTCGGCTAACCGAACCGTCTGATTATTCAGGCGGTTCATTTTTTATATAGCGTGCTCTCGTAAATGCCATTCTGTATCTGTGTGGTGTGGGTAGGGGTA
>JAEIGA010010039.1_pt1 | contig 14340 bp, 20 predicted proteins | sample 9270691 | NCBI WGS metagenome assembly JAEIGA01 (sample SAMN17057246, study PRJNA624740) | gut metagenome | biome: biome; isolation source: fecal sample | host: Bos grunniens | place: China: Xizang | collected 2019 | reverse complement strand
CTAAAACAGCAATTTTCTTATCAGAAATAGTTGCAGAACAAGTTAAAAAGAGCTTTATGACACTGTTTAAATGTTTAGTTAATGTTTCAAAACCGGACAAAAAAGGTATGGTTAAAATGAATAAAATTGAACTTATGTGGACAACTCGTGAAGAAAAAGAAACCGAGATTTATAAAAATAAAAATGTATATATATTAGCAGAATTTTTAGAACATGTACAAATAAATAAAACAATTATAGAAGAAGACAATGGGTAGAAAAAGAAGTACATTTGTGGACTTTGTAGATAAAAACGAAGACCTAGCAAAAGAATATGAGCAAACTGTAGGTGAAGACCTTTGGAGTTTGCCTATTCAGAAGATTGAAGAAATTGCTGGTGCTATCGCATCCAAAATGAAGATAGGATTCAGTTCAGTATTAAACAATTGTGTAAATATATCAATTCAAACACAAACACCACTATTGAAGGTATTATCAGATTTATTAAAATCAGATGCTGAAATGTTTGGAAGTGATAGTTCACTTCAGAAATATTTTAAAGAAATAAATCAAATTTATACACAAAACAATAATGACTATGATATTCCATTTACACAGGATAATCGTGATAAAATTATTAGTATGAATTTAAAATCAGTTATTGCTATTGCTAAGTGTTATCAAGGACTTGGAGTTGATTTTCAAGACCTTATAAGTGCAGGTAATGAAGGACTTTGTCGTGCATTTAATAAATTTGACCCGAAAAGAAGTTGTTTAAAAGATGATGTCAAAAATGCAATTAATCAAATAGAAAAAGACACAATTGAATATAATGAATTACTTAATATTATAAATGATTATTTAACATACGGAGATTCAATTCGTAAAGCATTTGATAATAAATTTAAAGAAGGTAATGTATACACAAAAATAGAAATACTTAAATGGGTTGATAAAAATATAACTAATGCTAAATTTAATTCTGTTGCATGCAAATGGATAAAAGCATATATAATTCAAGAAATTAATAATAATAGTCGTATTGTTAAAAAACCAAAAACAGAAATAGATAAAGATAAAGAGTTAAGTGGTGCATATCAAAAAGAAGTAATTATTAATATTGATGCTCCAATAACAAGCGATGAAAATTCAAAAACAATTGGAGATATGATAATGGGAGGAGATGATACAATTGCAAAAGATTCGCTTGAAAATGAAGAAAATTACAAAGCATTTAAACGTGCTTTAAATATACTTCTTACTGGTGTTAAATCACGTGATAGAAGAATAATTTTAAAGAAATTTGGTATTGGTGTTATACGTCCACTACAACCAAATGAAATTGCAATACAAGAAGATTTATCAGTTGCACGTATTAGTCAAATTATAAATGCAACAATAGAAATAATGATTGAAAATTCTAAAAAATATAAAAATCAACTTGATATAGAAACAATTTTTGATGCATTATCTAAATTAGTATAAAAATATCACAATAATAGTAAATTTTTATAAGATATTTACTATTTTATATTAAAATCAAAATAAATGTATAGCTCTTATAAGTTTTGTTTAATTATTTTTTCCATGTTTATTAAATAAGAGCTATGCATTTTTTAATAAATATAAATTATGTTTAAATATATTGGTATTCGTGGTCATAGAGGTGCAGGTAAAAACACTATAAGTTATTTACTTGGTTTTGCTATTGAGTATTTTATTAGCAAAGGTAACTCATGGGAAGGATTTGAAACTTCTTATGAAGCACAAGTTAAACGCATTATTAATGAACCTTCTTTTATTGAAGATGTTATGTTCTCAGAAAGTGATTTTGCAAATGTATATTTTGAATCATTTGCTGATAACCCAAAAATAATGGTAGCACAACTCTTTGGATTACCTTGTGATTATGCTTATAACGATTGGACAAAAGATGCAGTTATTGTAAATCTTTCAAATTTCTCTTATAAACTTGCAAAGGATAAACTTGAATTACACGCAAACATTGAAAAACTTAAACCTTACAAAGCAGAACAATTATATGATATTGTAAAAAAAGATAGTAATTTTCTAAATACTAATGATGTATATATTACACTTCGTGAGCTTATATCATACTTCAGTAAATATGTAATGCAAAATGCATTTGGTAGAAGTGTATGGGTTAAATCATTAGAAGTTACAAGTTGGGAAACAGAACGTTTCTTTAGTTCTGAAAAAACAATATATAAAATTCTTACTGACTGTAAATTTCCAACTGAAATTACATATATTAAGAATAACAAAGGAATAATCATTAAAGTAAATCGTTTTAATAATATAAAAGATAATACAAATATTTCTGAAGAGTTAGAAAACGATACACGTTTTGATTATGAACTTAATTTGGATGGTAATTTATTAAATCCAAAATTGATTAAAGATATTAAATGTTTAACACAAGAAATTATATCTAAAAATGACTAACCACATTATTGCATTTGACCTTGAAACTACAGGTGTAGATGTTAAAAAAGATTCAATAATTCAAATGGCATTAATTAAATTTAATAGTGATTCATTTGAAGAAATTGAATGTATGAGTTTTTATATATTACCAGAATGCGATTTTATAATTACTGCTGAAGCATTTTCTAAACATGGTATTTCTGCAGAAAAACTTCTTGAAGAAGGTATAAAACTACGAGATATTTGGAACAAGTGTAAAGAATTCATTGGTGATTGTGATATGCTTTCATATAATGGAAATCACTTTGATGTTCCAATGTTATATAATAATCTACTTAGATACGGTCTTTCGTTTGATTTTGAAAATAGAACATTCTACGACTCAATTGTAATTGAACGAAAGAAATACTCAATGAAACTTACCGAAACTTATAAAAGATATACAGGTGAAGAGCTTGAAAATGCACATGATGCATTTTTTGACACACAAGCATTAATAGAAGTATTTAAACATCAAATTAAAGATAATCCAGAATTAGTAGAAGATAAAAATTTTAATCTACCATCATTAGAAGATTTTTTGAAATTTAATGAAGATGGTGAACTAATTTTTACATTTGGCAAATATAGAAATAAAAAAACAAATGATATATGCATGTCTGACCCAGGATATATAAAATGGATTTTTGAAAATGATTTTTCAGATGTTGCAAAAAAGTCTATTAAAAATGAATGGATAAGATATCGCTCACAAAAACAATAATTTAATAACATTTATTTAAAATTAAAAAAACATGAAAAAAGAAAGAAAAGAATTTAAACCGGCAGAAGAATTAAAACAAAAAAAAGACCGTGTTTACCGTGCATTTAACCAAAATCAGTCTATAATGCCAAAATCGTCATTTGACTATCCTTGGCCTGAATTTAAAAATGACAAAGAGCGTATTAAATATTACGCACGTTTAGTAAAAGAAGGCCATTCTATATCAAAATTAATGTGTGGCATTGAACCAAAAGAAGATTGGGTTGAACCAGAATTACCAATTACACCTGTTGTAGGAGGTTTTTATAAAGCTATACTTACTAAACAAGGAAATAAACTTACAATTGATGGTATTTCTGCAAAAGAGCAAATTGTTGTAAAAAACAATTTCAATCGTTACCAAAACATGAATGTTACAAACTATCCAGTAGATGTAAAAGTTGTATCTATAGACAAAGTACATCAAACAGTTTATGTTGATGTTTTACAAGCAATGTTTGAAAGCTGGATTTCATCAGTAATTAAAGATAAATCAATTCAGTATCACATTACAAATCCGCAAATTGTAACAGTTCATAATTTAAAATTAGCAAATGGTGGATTTATTGGTAAGGCTGAAGTTCCTTCTATATCACAACTTATTGGTGAACCATATTACGTAGATGCATTTATTCCAGGTTCACAAATTGTATTAAATATTGAAAATGACTTTGAAAAATGGAATGGTAAATCTGTTGATACATTTATTGCAGGTTATACAATAAAACCAGGTTCTGTAAATCAAATGAGTTTAATTTGTTCAAGAAAAGCACTTCTTAATTTCTCAGGTAATCTTACAAAAATCGAACTTTATAAAGATTATTGTGATGATGGTAAGAAATGGGAAACATTTACAAAATCAACATTTACTGGTATTGTTACTGGTGTAATAAATAGCTCTAAAAAATGTGGTGTATTCGTTGAACTTCCAATGTTCAATATCACTGGAATGGTAAATCTTGAACCAGAAAGACTTGTAGATTTTAAAGCAGGTGAACAAATAAATGTTCGTATCACAGACTTTGAAAAAATGCTTGAGTATAATCCAACTACTGGTACAATGGAACACCTTGAACCATACCGCATTGAAAATAATTGTCTAAAGAGCTGTATATTAAAACCAGTTCTAGAATTAGTATAATAAATACGAATAAAAAATGAAAAGAGGAACCAAAAGGCTCCTCTTTTTTAATAGTCAAATTTCCCGGTAAATTGAAAATTATTTGTATCCCATTTTGCAACACCAGTTTCATCTATATGTTTAATATTATAAAATATTATAATATCTTCTCTGTTTAGTTTTTTATATTCATCTAGAAATGTATCCCATGTATCATATTCTTTTGTTTTATATTTAAAAATATCTTGTTTATCTTTATTACTTAAATCTTCAATATTTCCATGGTCGCAAAATTCACCAACTTGTAAATCTTTAGAACAATAATCATTAATTACAATTTCAGTATTTTCTTCTAAATCTTTGTATATACCACCAATTTTTGGAAGAACAAATTTTTTACCAGTTCTTGTACTGTTTAATATACTTTCTTTTAATGTTTTCATTTTTGTTTTTATTTTTTATACTATATTTTTTTTAATTTTTATATATATTTATAAATTTTTAGATTCTTTTCTTATATATTCTATTATCTCAAGTGTTCTTTTATATCTTTCTACTTTTTTGTTTGCTTCATAACGTTTATCCCAATTAGAATAATATTTTATTACTTGTTTTTCATATTTTTTAACAAGTTTTGTATATAATTGAGTTTTTTCTTTACACCATTTTTCAGGATTTAACAATACTTCCCAATCCACTTTGTCCGTTTCTAAAGTGTCTGATTCCCATATCATATCTTTGTCTTCGTCGAAAAAGTTGTAAAAAAAGTGTGTAGACATATTATAACAATCAACATTCATTGACAATTTTTTATTAAATGTAATTATAAATTGTTTACCTATCCCACTTGCAAGTCCTGTTTTATCTTCTCTTACTTTATCACCATATAAAAATTTTGCATATTCAAATGCTGCATCATATGTTTTTATATCTTTTGGATTTATAAAGTACTTACCAGTTTTAGTGCTACTTAAAATTGATTCTTTTAATGTTTTCATATTATTTCAAAATCTATATTATTAAATTTAAACTTTAAATCAAATGTTTCAGTTTGTCTTTCTAGTTTATTAAAACTAAATTCTAAACCATCTATACCATCTATTCTTGGTTGAAAAAGTTTTACTTTTGCAAATATTTCTCCTGTTTCCTCAAGAATATCAATTTCAAAAAAATCATCTGGTTTTGTAACATTAGCATATTCTTTAAGAACTTTATGAAATATAGATTCATATATCATAAAGTAATTATATAAACCTTGATTTTTTCTAAGTGTAACAGTAAACTCACCATTAATTTGTGAAAGAATATTAGCAGGAGAATATGTGTTATTATTTCGTGCAGGTTCAACATTAACACGTGCACCATTTAAACCAATTTGTTTATTGTGATTCTCTGGATGTTTTGAATGTTGTGTTTGTTCAACTAATAAATCAGAAAGTCCAGGAAAACTTACACTTTGAATTGATTCGTTTAAATAATCTATTGCATTTCTTATTACTGATTTATCTTTCTTATTTAATAAATTAGTATATTTGTCATTTATTTCTTTCGGAAGAAAATCTTTTGGAAATTTAAAACCAAATAAATCTGCACGAGGTGATAATGATAACATTACAAATGTTTTTTTTTTGAAAAAATAATATTTTTATAGTTAATTTTTTAATTACTTTTGCTATATTTATAATGTATAATTACTAATATAATTACTAACATTTAAAATTTAAAACAATGGAACAAGAAACACAAAACAAACAAACTCAAGAAGTACAAAATCTTAGTGACACAAAAGTAAACAAAGATGTTAAAGTAAATAAATTTACACAATTAATCTCTGATAATGGAGATAGCGTTCTTAAACGTCGTGCTGGTAATTTAGCAACTACTGCTGAAATTGCACAACAAACTTTGATTAACGATTTGAAAAATAAGAAAGCAACTTTAGAATTGCAATTGGCTAATTTAACTGATTTAGCTCCAAATAATAAACTTGATTTGACACCAAGTTCTGAAAGCTGGGACCCTAATAAATGGGTGACAGAAGTACAAAATATAAAACAACAACTTTATAACTTAGGTATTCAATTACAACTTGCACAAGCAACTTACGACGAATTTTTCAAACTTAAATAAAATGTGTTTTTATGAAATTTGTATCTATAACTTCTGATGAAGTAAAAGAAGCAATATTAGAAGGTAATCGAATTTCAATACAAATGCATACTTATAAAGAAATTCGATATGCTGTTGAAAATCAATCTGACGTAGAAGAATTTTTTAAATACGATAGTGACTGTGAAAAAATGTTCTTTGGATATATAAACAAAGGTAAAAAGAACAAATATGTATTTTTACTAATGCAGTATGTATATTCATCGAATACAGAAAGTTGTTTAGATAGTTTAATTCACTTTATAACAAATTTAACTATCGAAATTCAACAAAAAGGTTTAAAAATTAAAACTTTAGAATCTGAAATTGAAAATTATAAAACTGAACAAGATTTAGATGAAGTTGATAAATTTATCGATGATTTGTCTAAAGATAAAAATGAAGATAACATTAATATCGTATCAAATATCAAATCAACTACAACAGTAAATAATCAAGTAAAATTACCAAGTCAAAAGTCTTATATTACAGTAGATAATTTTGATATATTTATATAGCATATTAAACTATTAATGTATATATATGAATACAGAAATTAGCCGAGATAAGCTAGCAAAGCAATACAAACCACTTATAAAGAAAATCTGCAAACAACATTATGGTATATCGCAATTAGAATATGAAGATATTGAAGGGTATGCATGGTTAGGTTTTACTACAGCAATGAATACTTACGATGAAAGTAAATCAGATATGTCATTCAAGTCATTTGCTGCGTATGGTATAAGAAATGCAATTCTTAATGGTATTAACGAGGATTCTCGTACAGTTGCAATTTCTTATTATAAACAAAAACAAATGCAAGAAAAAGGTGAAACTTTACCTACTGCTATTTCAATAGATAAATTTTACAATAATGCAGATGATACACGAAATAATTATGAACCTAATTATGGAAAATATGTAGGATGTCAATTAGACTTTTTAGGATTTGAAGATGAAAAATCTATTGAAAATCCTTATAATATCCTAATTGATAAGATAAAAGAAAATTTTGATTCTGCACATGTAGATATGTTTTGTTCAGTTTATGGATTAGATGGACATAAAATTGAAAAAGGTAAAGATATTGCAAAACGATATAATGTTTCTAATTGTTTAGTAACAAAACGAATTAAGAAAATAATAGACTTTATTAAAAATGATAAAGAATTATCAGATATTCTTAGAGAATTACTATAAAAATATAATGCATTGATAATGAATGAGTTAATCTTTTCTGAAATGAAGCTTGGTTTTCAAACCAATCATAAATTCTATGGTACACCTTCTATAATATTAACTGTATGTGGTTGTAAATATGAATGTGTAAAAAATGGTGAACCTTGTAAAGCTGCTAACATTGGTAATAATAAGTATACTATTAAAGATGCAAAAGAATTTGTGCTAAAAAATAATCACATTAAACATATTGTTATCGATGGTGGTGAACCTCTTTTGTATAAAAAACAAATAGAACAATTATTGACTGAAATTTATAGTATTGATAAATTTGTAATTGTATATACTAAAGGTGGACTACCAATATTAAACCCACTTAATCCAAAATTTAAGGTATATTTATATATTATAGATTTACAAGATAAAGAATTACCTAAGCCAGGAGATAAAATAATTAGAAATAATAAAGAGTTTGTATATGGCACAAATGATATTGAACAGATGACTAAATTCAATATTAATACAATAAGAGACATTTGTGTATATTGTAATGAATATCTTATTTTATTTCAATCTGAACCAAGTAAAATATTAGAAAAAGCAAAACAAGTTGTTGATAATATTTTAGATACAACTGATGAGTTTGCAATAAATTTTTTGAAAAAATATAATCCAAAAAATAATATAGTATTCTCTAGTAGAAACAAAGAAGAACAAACTCAGATTGAAGAAATTTGTTTAAAAAATGGAATTTTATTCAACAAAATATATTAATAACTAAAAAAACATTACAACTATGGCTGTAGATTTAACTAAAATTTATCAAATTGATGAAGAAAAAGGTATTGTAAAGCACACTGTAAAGGCATACGGTAATTATTTTACTGGTACTGCAAAAACAAATTTTGAAGCAGGTGACACATTCGATGTAGAAAAAGGTAAAAGAATTGCTAAACTTCGTGCAGTACAAAAAATGAAGAAAGCGTTACTTAAAGACGCACTTAGTGACTTAGAATTTGTTCGTGAAATAGCTTCAACAGAAGATGCAATAGTAGAATATATTCAAAAAATGACAGAAAGTTTAATATATATTCAAAATAAACTTGATATTGAAGTAGAAGCTGATATAGAAATTAAGGAAGAAGAAGTTACTTTTGAGTAAAAAAAACTTATTTTTATATTATGTATAAAATTAAAAAAGGAAGACATTACTCAAATTTTATTCCATCTTTTATATGCTTATCAGACTTAAAAGTTATATCTAGAGATTTTAAATTTACCGAATCTTGTAAGTATGAAATTGAAGAAAAATCCTGTGTAAATAAATTATTTGGATTTTGTTTTGGATTTGGTGTTCATAAAAACTCTGCTAGATTTGGTTGGACATATAATAAAGAGACTAATAAAATTGACATTTGGTGTTATTTTTATAATGATGGTAAACTTACAAAAAAATCTGTATTTGAAAGTGATATAAATAAATCACATACTTATGAGTTTATGATTAATAAATATGATAAAAACAAATATAAAGTATTTTTTATTATAGATTCTCAAGTTAAACAAAATATAACATTTGAATCTAAAATACCATTAATTACAACACTAGGTCCATACTTTGGAGGTAATACACGTGCTCCACATGATATAGAAATTATATAATGAGAGGTAAAACAACCTCTCTTTTTTTATATATTAATTAAAACAAAAAAAAATAATATATAATGAGAAACGTTATTCAATTTACAAGAATTAGAGATGTTAAAGCTCCAAATAGAGCAAACACAAATGATGCAGGTATAGATTTTTTTATTCCAAATTACACAGAAAGTTTTTTAATTGACTTACAAAAGAAAAATGAAAATAATAAAGTAGCATATGCTATTAAGAAAAATGAAACCGGTGACGAATATCTTGAGATTATTTTATCACCATTTGCACAGGTAAATATTCCTTCTGGTATTCGTGTTAATATTTTAGATAAGGGTACATATCTTGATGCAAATAATAAATCAGGTGTTGCTACTAAATATAGACTGGATGTTGGTGCTAAAGTTATAGATGCAGATTATCAAGGTGAAGTTCACTTAAATCTAATCAATACAAGTGATGAGTACATTACACTAACATCAGGACAAAAAATCGTACAATTTATTCACAAAGAATACATTAAAACTAGATTAATTGAAATATCACCTGAAGATTACGATAATATACCAACAAGTGATAGAGGAACTGGCGGATTTGCATCAACAGGAGAAAAATAAAAAATATGAATAATAAATTATATACAAAATATTTATTTACAGGAGCACAAGGTACTGGTAAAACCTCTTTAATTGAGGCTTTACCTTTACCAATAAATATGCAGAAATTAAAAGGAATTACTAGAAAAGTCATTAATGAAAAAAATCTTACTATTAATGAGTATTCTGATAATTGCACTCAGAAGCATATATTTGACGCATATGAACGCCAATTAACCTCAAATGATAATTATATTGCAGAGCGCTCTTTAGTTGACGTGTGTGCCTATACATGGTATCTCGTTAAACAAGGTAAATGTTCATCTGAGTTACTTGAATATCAATTATCAAAACTAGAAAAATTTATTGCTAATAATCCAAAAACAGTACACATATATCTTCGTATAGAATTTGATATTATAGAAGATGGAACACGTAGTTTAAATAAAGAGTTTCAATCTGATGTTGATTATTATATACAAGAAATTTTAGCAAAATATAATATCAATTACGTTATGGTTACAGGTTCTGTTGAAGAAAGAGTAGAACAAATAAATAAAGTTTTTTCATATAGTGGTTGGATTAATGATTAATTTTTAGTGTAGTTTTTACTATATTATATTGTAACTAATATTTTAAAAACCATTAAAAATAAAAGATTATGAAAGTAAACAAAATTCCTAGAAAAACTAATTTTTTCGTTGTTGTTTTATCAAGAGATGAAAATAATAAAATTTCATACGAAAATGTTGTTTACACTTCAAAAGATATTGAAGAATGCTTAAATTTTGCAAACAGAAATTTCACTAATACTGTTACTACTTCAATTAAGAGTTTTGACGAACTTATTAAAATTGGTGTTAGTCAAGAAAAATTAGTTAATTTAAAAAATCCTGATATTTATTAACATTAAAAAAATAAAAAACGATTTCAATTACGAAGTCGTTTTTTTTATTATATTCTATATGGGAAAACTAGAAGACACAATTGCTTTATATAATGAAAAAATGAATGAGTTTCAGAAAAAAACTGAAGCACTACAAAAGAAAGCAGAAGAGTTAAATAAAGCAAAAGAAGAAGTAAACGAAAAATATAAAGATAATTCTCCTGAATTTAAAAATTCTAAAATGAAACAAATTGAAGATAAAATCAAGAAGTTTCAAGAGGATATGGAGAAATTTAAAAAACAGCAAGAAGAAAAACTCTCTAAATGGATTGAATCTAAGAAAGAAGAGATAATGAAAAAACAAGAAGAGATGACAAAACAAAAAGCTGATGCTGAAAAAGAATTAATTGAAAATTTAGAAATAGAAAAACAAAAACAGGCGTTACAATCATGAATATAATAAAAATTAAAGAAGGATTTGCAGAAGAATATGCACAATACAATGATATGTATTGTTATTTTATTAATTGGAAATGGATTGTTCCTTTTGAAGTAATAACACAACAAGAATATATAGAAATATCACAAAAAGATGATATAACATGCTTAGGAAGAGATATACCATATCTTGACTATACAAACAAAAGTTTTAGTTCATCGTTTGCATCATCATTTGCAAGTATAAATATAGAAAATATTATTGACTGGCAAGCTACATATAATGCTAATTCAATTGCTAAATTTATTGAGTTTAATAAATTCTCTGCTTCTGATAATCCATTAGATTTCAATACAGTAAGAAGATTTAGAACTTGGTTAGCTGAAGAATTATTTTCGCTATTAAAAGATAACGCACTGATACCAAAAGATGTATTACAAATGTTAAAATATTATTCAGATGATATGTCAGATGATGTTATTAAAGGTTTATATCTTGTATCAGATAATAACTTAATAACTATTAATAGTACTAACTATTCAACTTGTGGGTGTAAATCAACAGATAATCAAACTGTTTTAAATCCTAAAATTTCTATATGTGACCCAATCAAAGAATATAGAAAATCAATATACAATATAATGGTTAAAACATTCAGTGATATTGAATTCTGGAAAAAACGTGAACCTGAATTATTAGGTGAAATAAATGAGTACTTAGATTATATCATTAAGAAAAATCTTCCATTAACACAATGTGAGTTTGCAATTGATTTATATGATTGTAGTTGTCTTTCTGATAAAGATTATAAACAAAATAAATATATTGAGATTTTAAAAAATCTTATGATATCTTTTGAGTATATTATCGATGAAAAAATTAATCAGCATAAAAACTTTATAGGACAATCACTAAACGATTGGGCTGTTTATCTTTATGAAAAAATGCGTTGGTAAAATTTTATGAGAACTATAAAAGAAAGTATATTATCAAGTACTAAAACTGGTATGAATAAAATTTTATCTGAAGTTGAAGAATGGATACGTAATACTAAGTGTTTTAAAACTGGAAGCAGTCCATTATCAAAAGTAGAAGTAATTCCAATTGATGGTAAATATCAAATAAAAATTACTAATTTTAAAATGCCAATAAATATTTTTGATTTTGAAAAAGAAGATAACAAAGGAAAGTATATGGATTATCCAATACATTCTATTATAACAAATGGATTTTATTGTGATATTAGATACACTGAAATAGAATTTAAAAGTTCAAATGATTTTGTGTCTAAAGTTTCAGAAAGAATATTATTTCAAGGTTGTAAAATAGATAAAATAGATTCAGTTCCAGAAAATTGTAAATATTATAATTTTTTTGGTATACAAAAAATTGGCTCTCGTAAAGATACAATTGTAGATAGTATAAAGAATATATCATTATCTTGTATTATAACAGATGATTCACTTGGAGGTTTTGATTGTTTGTTATCTGATATAAAAAATATAAAAATAAAATCTATGTTTTTTATAACTGATAAAATGTTAGGATGGTATTCTTTAGAAAAAAATAATAAAACATTTACAAAAACAGCATCAGATGAATTAACTGACTTCTTTAAAAACAATAAAATAAATCCAAAAAATGTGTTTTTTTGTCCATTAAATAAAAACTCATTGTACTCATTAGGTAAAATTGAATTTAATGAAAATATAGGGTTATGGGAGTTTATTGGTACTATTTCTAAAAGGTAATTTAGATACTTAGATACTTAGATACAAAAATTAAAAAAAATTATTATAAAGATATATTTAAGTACATATTAATATTTGCATTGTTTTTTGCTATATTAATATGTACTTTTTTATTTTTATTAATCATTAAATACTACTTGATATGAATAACGTACAAATCATCCAACTATCTGAAAATCAAAGAAAAGTTGTTTTAAACACTAGAAATATTGAATGTGGTAAACTTAGTAAAGAAGAGTTTGTAAAACTCCTTGGTGAAGACCTTAACAATGCAAGTGATAACTACTATGAAATAATTGCAGAAGAGGTTGCAAAAATCAAAGAAAGAGAAATCAATTACTATAGTGAAAAATATACTAAAGAAGCGGAAAAACGTTACAAAAGAAAATCAAAACAAGTACGATATTTCAACGAATTGTTTGAAAAGGAAATGAATCGAATAAATCGTCAATATAATCCAGAAAAAAGAAATAAAAGTTTTAGTCTTGATATTGAATTTGGCAAACTGGGACGTGACAGTAGAACTGTTATTAACATTAATGATTTAGAAAGCAATCTTAATGATTGTTTTGATTATATAAAAGAAAATAATTTCTGGGTAAATGCTAATGGTTGGAGTATTGAATATTTTGTAAGCAGTACATCTTTAATAAACAATTTGAGAATAACAATCAAGTTAATTCTTCCTGAAGAACTAAAAAATGAGGCGCTTCGTTTAAACAAAGAACTTGCAGATTCAGTGAGCAGATTTTATTCAAACAGTAATTATTGGGGAGATTAAACATTATGAGTATACTTAGTAGTACAAATACTGGTAAAGCTGCATTCTTAACTCCTAGAAACAGGAGAGAATTAGTAGAGATGATTGCAAATGAGATAAAAGAAAAAGGTTTGAATTGTGACCTTAATCATATTAAAACATATAAGATTAGTGATATGTCTTACTTATTTTCTGGCTCTAAATTTAACGGAGATATCTCAAAGTGGAATGTAAGTAATGTTGAAAATATGGAATATATGTTTGAAAATTCTTATTTCAATAGAGATATTTCTAAATGGAATGTAAGCAAAGTTAAAAAAATACAAGGAATGTTTTATAATTCAGATTTCAACGGAGATATCTCAAAGTGGAATGTAAGTAATGTTGAAAATATGTGGGGTATGTTTATGGCTTCAAAATTCAACATGGATATTTCTAAATGGAATGTTAGTAATGTTAAAAATATGGAAAGTATGTTTGCACATTCTAAATTTAACAGAGATATTTCTAAATGGAATGTTAGTAATGTTGAAAGTATACATTTTATGTTTTGTAAATCAGATTTTAATAAAGATATTT
>JAEIGA010010038.1_pt1 | contig 14342 bp, 23 predicted proteins | sample 9270691 | NCBI WGS metagenome assembly JAEIGA01 (sample SAMN17057246, study PRJNA624740) | gut metagenome | biome: biome; isolation source: fecal sample | host: Bos grunniens | place: China: Xizang | collected 2019 | reverse complement strand
TGTTCCTCGTCAGAAAGACCATGGAAGCCTCTCTGGAGCTCTCCAATGAGATCCGGCATCGGCTTGAGTCCTCCGTTTACATCAAAGGCGCTGATCTTCAGCTTATCAAGCCATACCTGTGCCGACTTTGCCGGAGATGCAAGTCTCATGAGACCGGTATTCAAAGCCGTGGCACCTTCAGATGCTCCTATACTGTGATCTCCGAATACTCCTGTGAGTGTTGCAAGATCTGAGAAAGACCATCCCACTGTCTTCGCAGTGGATCCTGCAATAGACATTGCATCAAACAACGATGTGACATCCGTGTTTGCCTGTGCCTGGGCTATCGCCATCATGTCAGTATAGTGTGCGGCTTCTTCTGCATTTGCGCCAAAGGCTTTCAGAGTGTTGCCGAGTCCTCCGGTAATGGTACTGAGATCTGTGGCCGTTCCTGCTGCCAGTGCCATGGATGGTGCCAGCATATCGGATGCCTGTGCCGCATCCCAGCCCTGTCGGGCAAAATTAAGCGCCGCATCTGCTGCATCCTGCATTCCGAAGACGGAGTTTGACGCTGCATCCTTCATGGCTTTTTCAAGGTCGCCTGCTGCCCATTTATCCTGTCCCATGGTCTCGGCAACCAGCCTCAGCTGCTTATCGACCTCTCCGAACTCTTTCGCGGATATGGTCGCAAGTCCTGCCAGCGGGAGCGTGACAGCCGTAGTCAGCTGATCTCCGACGTGTGATATACTCTTTCCTGCGTTCTCTATACCCTTCCAGGCTTTCTCAGCCTTCTTGGTACCGGATGTGAGCACGCCTATAGTCTTGTTAAATCCCGCAGTAAAATCATCTATGAGATTAAATCGTACATCGACCTGTCTCTTTCCCATTCAGCCCCTCCTTTCCCTGATTTTTTTAAAGATTATGTTTCTCGAGCTGTCTCTCAATGGACTGCTCTATCATCTCAGGATATTTATCCTGGTATTCTTCTCTCGTTTTTTCTGCATAATGCTTTCCGGATACCCATCCTCCAGTGTAATGACCATGGAAGTCATACTTCTCATGCCCGTTCTCTACCAGGTGGAAATGCGGAGCCCTGTTTGTACTGGTCACAAAATGACTGTTCCCTTCCTTTGCTCCCTCAATCTTCCATCTCTTGAGGCTTGATTTCCCGGAATCCTTGTAGCTTGCAGGATATTTGCTATTCACGTCATTATTGAACTCCTCTGCGATCTCATGGAGCGCATTGGAAGCTTCTTCCGGATATTGGTCTATCATCGCCTTCATATCGGCTGCAAGTTCGTCTGCACCGGTGATCTGAAGTCTTGTCATTTCTTCATACTCTCCTTTAATTCTTCGTAGTGCCTTGCTTCTTCCTGCACGAATGCCCTTATGACCGCCTTATCCGTTTCGTGTGCGTCAAAATAAACTGACGGAGGCCAGTCATGATTACAGAAAAGGTAATACATCACATGGAAATCCCCGTCAGTATCTATCAGTTTTTTACTTCTTCCTCGATGCCGTCATCATCAGCATCAATAAATCCGGACAGTGTCGCGATCTCTGTGAACACGTCCACAAGCTCTCCACCCGGGAAGAGGATCTTAGCAAGGTCGGTTGCCGATGAAGCTCCGAAGTGCTTCTGGAGCTCCTCGTTCTTCAATGATGGTTCCTTGATACCGTCTACCACGATGAGGGCCTGTGCCCTGTACATCTTTGACGGTTCCAGCTCATTCTTCTTATTTCTCGCAGTTGAGATCAGATCCATATACTTATCACCTGATAATGCTTCGATAGTGATGTACTGGTCTTCTCCGAGCAGTTTTGAAAGATGATCAGCTTTAATCTCCGCTGTAGGTACTTCCATGACCTTATCGCGGTCTAATTTCATAAGTGTTGCCACTGACAGTTTTGCCATATTATGCCTCCTAAAGAAAAACGCCAGCTCCTGTCATTCGGAGCTGACGCCGTTTTGTGTATATATCATGCCTTGATGAGATCAAGGAAATCCCAGTCTTCAAATGTGAAGTTGTAGGATTCTTCTGTGAGCTTGCCGTTCTCCCAGTCTGCAAGGTTGATCTTGTCAAGTTTGCACTGATAAAGAACAACTCTCTCAGCTCCGAGTGCATCCGGATCTGAAAGCTTTGAGATGATCTTGAAAGAAGGAGTCTTTCCGGTCTTAACCTTGTCAGATACCTTCTTCGCAATATTTGTGCGGACATGATGGAGCTTGAGGCTTCCCTTGCCCTCTGCCTTTGTGAGCTTCTTGCCCGGAACGAGTCTTCTTGCCATGGATACATCTGAATAGGTGAGGTCCACAGATGCCTTGAGGGATTCAACTTCTCCCAGGTAGTCATCATCGAACCATGCCTCTCCCCATGTACCGTTTATGGTCTGATTTGATACAAATTCTCTCATATCTGCCTCCTTATACGTAGATCTTGAGGTCTACATCCTCAATAGCATCAAGAAGTCTTACTGTGGACTTGAGGAATACATGGGAGCCGGTATTTGCGATCTTCACCTGATCGTCTGTGAGATCTTCAGGCTTGATGGTCTCGCCATCGATCACAACGTCCTTACCCTGTGAGATGAGCCATGCTCTCTGAGTGTCGATGTCGATCTCACAGAAACCTGACTCAATGATGCCCTCATTCACAAGCTGCATGAAATAGCCGTCGATAGCAGTGATGAGGAGACACTTGTTATCGTAGCTGTTAGCATACTTACCGATGTAATCATCCTCAATGGTGCTCTGGATATCAGTCTTGATCATATCCATGTTCTCAACCAGCTTGATCTTCTTGAAACTGTCGCCCTTTGTATCTGTTGTGGTGGTGAGTGATGTTACAGCTCTGTCGAGCTTAACCTTCTCACCGTCCCAGAATGCAATGAGCTTTCCGGCACCTACTGCTGTGTTTCTCTCGGACTTTGTGAGTCTCTCAACATCGTCATAGTCCTTAAGAGGCGCATAGGTTGCGGAAATGGTCAGGCCGGTACCAGCAAGGAGTCCTGCAATACGAGGAGTAGCTGCTTCCGGAGTGATCTCTGTTCTTGAAGATCCGGAGCCTGTATAAAGTGATACTGCCCAGTTGATAATCCCCTCAGTGTCTGCTGAGTTTGCATCAGGAAGGACAGCCTTCACCATCTTCGCGTTATTGTTTCTCTGTGACTTGATCCATGTCACGATATCAGATGTCTTTCCATCAGTATCTACTGTAGGGATGGCAAGCCACTGGAACTGAGCTGTATCAAGGTATGAAAGCATCGCTGCATATCTCTCTGCCTCGTCCTCAGCATCGTCATTCTCACCCTTCACAGCCATTGTATACACAAGAACCTTGAGAGGTGATGTGGTGTATCCCTTGAGGGCATCCTTGATGTACTGCTGGTTTGCAGCAGAGTAAGTTGTCGGAACTTCTGAAATATCCCTGATAGTACGCTTATCAGGTGTTGTTGTAACACTTGCATCTCTCAGGACGAGCATAACTATGCCTCTTTCACCTCTGGTGATGGCGGAGGCTGCTTTCTCGATAAATGAGACTGTGATACTAGGTGATGTCAAAGTAGCCATCAGTTTTCTCCTTTCATTACTACTTCATGCCTTACGTGCTCGATCAGTTCGCCTTCGATGTACTCCGTGGATTCATACCAGTCCAGGCGGAAGCTTATCTGAAGGATATTGTTGTTGGTACCCACATAGTCATGATCATAATCAAGTACAAGAAGCTTCCTGCTCTTGATCTTGATGGTCATGCCCAGCAGCTCCCATATCTCCTGCACCTTCGTAAGGTTGTCAACCTGGTCCCGTACCTTCTGGTTGTACGTGATCTTCACTATGCATGAATTGTGAAACATATTCTTTGATTCCCTTACGATGTTTCCGGGAACCAGTTCAACGTAAAAATACGGGGGTACGGCCTTATCGACCATGTCCCTCCCGTATCTCGTTATCTCCCTGTATTTTGTCTTCAGCAGTCCGTTCACTGCTGCTATCACATCCGTATATTCGATCATACCGTACCTCCGTCTTCTTCAGCGTCTGCTGCCGGTGTGGTCTCGTTTCCGGTCTCCTTCGGCTCTTCCTCCGCTGTTTCCGGTTCGGCTTCCTTTACCGCATGATCTATGGACTCTGTGCAGAGCAGTTCCAGGATGTAATCATCCTCGAGAGGGTTAGATATCGCATTTATCTGGAACTGCCTGTTCCGGAACACTATCACGTCTTTTGTGGTCACATCAGTATGCCTTATTGTGATCTTGAAGCTCTGTTCGTTAGTGTTCTTGTAATATTCAAGCTGTTCCTTGCCCCTGAGAGGCCTTATCTCCGCCCATGTGCTCTTTAGAGGGTTAAGGACGTTCACGGTGTTGCCCATGACGTCCTCTGTGTCCTGATACCGCATGATGGTGACCTTATGCTTAAGCCTTCCGGGATTTATCCCTTTTACCATGCTCATGAGCTTTCCTCCTGCCTCGATTCATACTTCATCCGGAGCTGGAGGATGATGGACTGATAAGTATACTCCTGACGCTTTTTCAACTGCTGCTCGCTCTGCATGAGCTCACGGTTATCATAGAAGTCCTGAGTCAATGCATACATCAGAAGTAATGCTGTGGAATCATCCTGATTGAACTCTCCCACAGCGCTTTCAATGTACTCAATGGCAGCAAGAGCATCCTGGGTGACAATAGTATCATCGTCGCCCACGTCTATGCGGAGATAATTACATATATCACTGAGTTTTGCGGCAACAAATGCCGTCTTTTCTGCCGGTGTCATGCCGCCTTACCTCCTTTAAGGGTTCTGCTCTTCCTCGACCACTGCTTCCCATGTAGCCGTATAACTTCTGTTACCGGTTGAACCACTCTCAACAGTCACGGTCTCGGTTGCACTTTCAAGTCCTGTTCCTGTCCATCCTGCGAAAGTGTAGCCTTCCTTAGTCGGATTGTTCAGGGTGAAAGACTCTGACAGACTTGAATATGTCTCAGGGTTCGCCTCAGCCACTTCTCCACCGTCAAGATCATAGCTTATGGTGTAGTTCTCTACCCATGTAGCTGTGTAGCTTCTTGCACCTGTTGAACCCTTTGCAACTGTCACGGTCTCGGTTGCGCTTTCAAGGCCTGTTCCGGTCCATCCGGCGAAGGTGTAACCGCTCTTTGTAGGGTTATTCAGTGTAAAGGCAGCTGTCTTTCTTGTGTACTTTGCAGGGTTCTCAGTGGCTACGGTTCCGCCGTCAAGAGTATAAGTGATGGTGTACTCCTGCTGGTCAAGGATCTGCTCGATTATTCCTGCCTTTGTGGTTGCCGTGATGGTATAGTGCAATTCACTCGCCAATGCCCGGAGCTCCCGGATGGTCAGAGCCTGAAGCTCCGCCTCCGAGTACTCCCCATCACTGTCAGCATCGACGATCAGGCTTTTTTTACGTAACCCTTAACGATAGCGCCGGAATCTCTTGATACAACATCGAATCTCATGATTCCTCTGAAGAGAGTCATATCAGACTCAAATGCGCTGAGAACAGTTGTATCATCGCCGCTTGTCACGGTGATGGATGCAGTGTTGCTTGTCATCACTGAAAGCTGCTGTCTGTCGAAGAAAGCAACGGCTTCCTTGAGATCGCCGACCACGAAAGGCATATATGTTCCGGCATTGTCTCCTGTTGCAACTACTGTTGACGGGAATACAGCGTTAGGAACTACAACTACAGGCACTCTTCTTGCACCAACTGCGAGAGTGTAAGGTGTAGGAGCTGTCTGATCCTTTGCAGGCTTAAGAAGATACTCGTTTGTTCCGGTGATCTTCAGAGTGTCGAGATAGTTGAAACCGTCATCGTTTGTGATGATGGCTGCGTTCTCAGCGTAAGCCTGGCCGAGTGTCACGTTGAGGGCGGTCTTGATGCCGTCGATAACGTTTGATGTGAAGTTTGTGCCGGTGCTTCCCGGATCAATGAGTGAAAGGATCTGAGCGTTCTCAGTAGCCACTTCCTCATCACCGAGCCATCCGATGAGAACATTTGAAATGTTTGCATCAGAATCTGCAAGGAGCTCATCTGTTACAGGAAGGATGCCTGCATACTTCTCGATTGTGTAATCGATCTTTGAGAATGTAGGTGTTGCCTTCTGGCCGATAGGTGCGCTTTCATTAACGGCTGAGAAACCTGTGTGGGCTGTCTTAACCTTGAAGATTCTTCTTCCGGAGTTTGTGCCTACGGTCTCAACTCTAACGAGCTTCTTGAGAGAGAACTTTGCCTCTTTGTACTCGTTGATCTTTGTCTGGATGTCAGCCGGAACAGTGTATCCACCGTCTGCTGCGGTACCCTCGTTCATGGAGTTCTTGAAATGATGTCTTGCAGCATTTGCAAACTCATGAATGGGATCCTTTGGCTCTGCTACAGGCTTAACGTTATTTGACATAGGTATCTGTCCGTTGTCCTGCATATCTGAAAGCAGGTCATACTTGTCCTGCATCATCTGAAGCTCTGCCTTTGCGGACTTTGCCTCATCGATCTTGTTTTCCTTCACAAGATTCTGAATTTCAAGCTTCTTAGCATTGATATCATCGAGTAATTTCTGTAAATCCATACCATTCTCCTTTACTTATCTAGCCCCGAACTTGTCGAGGTCCTTTAATATTTCATCTTTTTCAGCTTCACGGGCTTCCCGCTCTGCTTTTACCTTCTCGAACTGCTCCGCGATCTCTGCGCTCTTCTTGTAGATACCGCCAAACGATGCTGCGAGAACTCTCTTTGAGCTCTGATCATCTGTGATCTCATCAATAAATCCCAGCTCTACGGCACGCGCCGCAGGGAGCCATGTCTCTTTATCCATGAGCTTGATGATCTCTTCCTGGGACTTTCCTGTCTTTGCAACATAAGCTGCTGCCAGTGCCTCATCCCAGGCTTTAAGCTCTTTTGCCACTTTTTCCATGTCCTGGTGATTGCCACATACTCCATATGTCGATACATCATGTATCATCACCATGCCGATGGGTGAAATCTTACTGGGACCTGCCATTGCAATGACAGACGCAGCGGAAGCAGCCAAGGACTCGACCTCGATGTCCACGTCATTCCGTGCGCGGAGTATTGCGTAAATCTCCTGACCCGCAAGCACGTCACCGCCTCCGGAATTGATCTTCACTTCCAGACGGTCTCCTTCCGGCATCTCTGCCAGAGCGCTCTTAAGGTCCATGGGTGCAAAGTAGTCGCCAAGAATAGGCCAGCCCCACTCAGCCAAAAGATTGATCATCCTTTTGACATCATCATTCACGATGTCGCCTTTGATGTTAAGAATCATCCTCTCCGCTTCCTCCTTCCTTCGAGTTTGTATATTGCTCGCCTACCTGAGTAAGCGGAATATAGTTGCCATTAACTATGAGCTTGTCACCGCCCTCCTTTGACGGAAGGTCAAGGAGATGTCTCGCCTCATTCGGTGTGTACACTCCGTTATTGACCGCAGATGCCAGTGTCTGCATCTGTTTCTCTGAGTCAGTCCTCAGGAGGACCTTCTCGTTGAACTTGAACATGAATCCATCTGACCGCTGTTTCCGATTCAGGAGCTTGTAATTGATCTCCTGCTCATACACCGAGAGCCGGTACAGCATCGTATCCACCAGGAATGCGAGCTGCTGCGTTTCAGAGTTTGCGTATGAGCTCTTTTCGTAGTCATTGATCTGGTTCGGCTTTACTCCGAATGCAGCCGCTATCTGCAAGGCGCTGAATTTCTTCAGTTCCAGGAACTGAGCATCAGCAAGCTTGTATGTCAGAGGTTCCAGCTTCATGCCAACTGGAAGAGCCACAACCTTACCGGCATTACGTGCGCCTGAAAGTAAATCGTTATACTTCTTCTGAAGCTGTTTTCTCAGCTTCTCATCGAGATCACCGGTGTACTGAAGGACACTTGATGCCGTGAGACCTGTCTCATAAAGCTTCTCAAGGTACTTCTGTGCATATCCGGCACCGTAGAGCGTGGTTCTCAGGATATCTCTTACGGACTTGCCCATGACTCCGTCCCAGGTGAGCCATGTCTTTATGTGCAGCACATCCATCTGCCGGAATACATAAGTCTCTCCGTTCTGAGGATTGTTGTACCTGTAGTACAGTTCTCCCTTGTCTCCGAAGATCCCCACGTCATCCATGTAGACGGTCACGCAGTCCGATCTCATCGGCCACATGGCTTTCACTACCCTCACACCGCCATACTGTCCTTCCTTCTGAGTTTCCCTCTGGATCCACGCATATGCATTGCCGTAGTGATGGCAGTTTGCTTCCATGGTGCTCCAGAACGTGGAAGGTGACATATATGGATTCGGTCTGAAGAGGATCCTGTCTGTCTCTGTGTTTGTTGGTGCGCGGACACGTCCGCCGCTCTCATCTTCCTTGTACAGTTTCAGAGGAAGCTTTCCCATGGTCTCCGACAGTACCTTCAGGCACGTGAAGTAGGTTGTTTCCTGAATGGCTTCGGGCTTCTCTCTGTCAATCCCCAGCCATTCAAGGAGCCTTTCATCCTCAAGCGCCGCTGTGTCGGGTACCGGCGTGCTTTCCTCTGCTGTACCGAACAGCCATTTTAAAAATCCCATTGTTATGCTCCCATATCCTCCAAGAATTTCGATACGTAATCGTTGTACGCTTCATCATCAAAATCGTGATATAGCGCGAGTTTGAACGCGGCCAGCGAGGCATCGACAGGATCGATACGCTTCATGGTAGCGTCCTTATCTATCTTGATCAGACCGTTATTGGTCCTCACAACCGCATTAGACATTGCATAATTCAAAAGCGGATTATGCATATATATGACATTCCCGGAATAAACCTGCTCCCTGAATCCCTGTGTAGATTCATTCAGGGATTTATGGGACTGATATACTTCCTCAACGTCATAGCCTTCATCCGAAAGGTCCATCATGAGCTTTGAAGCGTTAGCGGGATCAAAGCACAGACACTTGATTTCCAACTTCAGCCTCTTGCACTCATCCAGGACGTACTTCATGATGGCGCCCTGGTGAACGATCGGCGTGTTTGTGACCGTCAGGTATCCCAGACGCTCCCACGCATCATACGGAACCTTGTCCTTGATGATGTGCTCCCGGAGCTTCTCGGCTGTAGGGATGAAGGAATGCGTCCACAGGATGTACTTGATGACAGGTTTACCCATGTCATCCATCACATCCGTTTTCCAAGGAACCAAAAAAGCCACTGAAGAAAGGTCGATCTTTGAAGAAAGGTCGAAGCCTACATACACCGGATGATTCTCAAGTGATATGGGGAGCTCTTTTACCTCGCAGAGCTTCCACTTCTTCATGTCCATGTAGCCGTTGTGCTTGCTGGCCACCCAGATATTGAGCACCTTCGTCATGAAGGCGATCATCTTCTCCGGAATCTGCTTTGCAACCTCAAAATCTGCTGCGATCTTCTCGATGCCTTGCTGGTAGAACGCTCTTATAGGGTTCGCTTTCTGCCATGTGGCAAGAGCTCCCGGATCATCCCCTTCATCCGCCTCACAGATGTCCACGAAATACTCTTCATTCGTGACATCAACGCTCGGATCCAGGAGCTTACTGCAATAATCGTATTCCTGGGTGTAGCAGGGATACGTCAGATCCTTTCCGGCAGTGGTGATTATTGACACCAGCGGTTCCTTTGTATTGGATCCCAGGGCAAGATCATAGAAGTCCGTGGTCGGATGCTGATGGTACTCGTCAATGATAAGCAAAGCGGGGTTCGTACCATCCCCGCTCTTTCCATCTTCTTTTGACAGGGCCTTCATGAAGGATCCTGTCTTTATATGCTCTATCTGGTCCCTGTTGAAATTGAATTTTGACCGGATCAGTGTCCCCTTGGTCATCAGATCGCACTCCTTGAACACGATCTTCGACTGGTCCCTCTTCACTCCGGCCGTGTATATCTCATTTACTTCGTGGTTCCTTGTGGAAGTCACCGCCAGCTCATAAAGAGCTTCTCCGGCTTCCATCTGGGACTTCGCGTTCTTCCTTCCGCATTCAGTAAAGGCTTTCCTGAATCTTCGGAGCCCCGTTTCCCGGTGCACCCATCCGTAGATCTGGCACTCCCTGAATTTTTGCCAGGACGTCAGGAGGATCGGCGTCCCGGCGAGAGTGCCCTTACTATGTCTCAGCATTGAAAACCACTTAACTATCTTTTCCGCCTGCTGCTCATCCCAGATATACGGAAAATCCGCACTTCCTATGCGGTCAAGGTCATCAAGAAATCTCTGACACGCCCATTTGTGCTTCTGGCCGGAAGAGATCTTGCCTTCCAGGCAGTCATGGGCATATCTTGTGATCTCTTCCCTGGAGGTCATCAGATCTCACCGAACTCCTGCATGAGTTCTTCCTCCTGCTTCTGGACCTTAAGGCTTGCAGCGCTCAATCTTGCGCTCACTGTCATCCCCAAACACTCGCCTGCTGCCCTGAATTCCTTATAGGCATTCTCAGCAACGGTTATCAGAGGGTTAGGCTTCTTTCCACCTGTTGCCATGTCCACGGTCAGATGCTCAGAAGGATCCTTCATCTTCTCTGTGGCTTCCAAGTACCGTGACCATGCATTGCAGTAGGCTATGAGCTGTGCCCTGTCCAGATTTCCTATGACTTCACTCTTCAAAAGCTCGGGAAGAACGCGCTTGTACTCCTTACGTGCTGCTGCATCACGAAGCTCTTTGGTCGGTATCCGGGTTATGTCGTTTTTGTCCGTTTTTATAGTCGATTCAGCGTACTTGCGTTTCTCTTTTTCCGCGCGACTGAAGTGCTTTGTGGTCATACCCACGATTTTCCGCGATCTCGGCACGTTTTCTTCACCTCACTTTCTTAAAGATTTTTCTTTAATTAAAAGAATTTTTTATTTTTTATACTCATGTAAATGCATTTTTCAAACGAAAAGGGCATTTTGCGGAAAGAAAACTGAGGCAGCGGTCTTGCCACGGCGTACCAGTACTTTTCCGGTACCCCCTCCGGTCACACCCTTAAGCTGATCTGAAGAGATCTGAGGAGACCTTGCATCCTTTCCTTTTCCTCTTGTGAAGCCCTGTAGGCCACGTGGACTTCATCATGTGATGACCTGGACAAAGGAATAAGGTTCGATGGATTCCAGAACTGTTTCGGATCATCCTCTGCTGTAATGATGTGGTGCACGGTGTCTGCTTTTTCTAATCGTCCCCGGCTTTTTGCCAGAGGATCTATTCCCTGATACATTGCCATGATGTTATCCCTCAGGATCTTCCATCTGCTTGTGTGGTACCAGGCCCGTGTTCCCTCCGGCTTTGAATACTCTCTTTTGTACGTACAGTGGGGGCATTTAAAAATTCCCTCCGGCATTCTTTTCCCACAGTGCGGGCACCGTTTATATATAGGCATTATGTTTTTCTCCACGAAAAAGGCGGGGCGTTTTTGTTTGTAAGCGATGCCCCGCCGGAAGTATTTATATACCGGCTTCTTCTACTCCGGTTCCTTTTCAGGAGACATAATTGTTTGCCTGTCCCAGGCAACTGTTTAACAAATACATCGCCTTCTAAGGTAGCGATAACGTGATAAAAGAAAAGAGGACAGGCATCTCTGCTTGTCCTCTTCATTCAGCTTATACTATATCACGGGTATAAGGTGAAATTAAATGAAATCTTTTCAACATCTCAGAATAAATTAAGTTTCCGGAAATCCTCAAGTGCGTGTCCGTGGATCTGCTGCACCCTTCTTTCTGTGAGGCTCATCTCATCGCCTATGGTCTTCCAGTCCATGCAGTTGATGTATCTCAGGACGAGCACATGAGCCTCATCCTCTTTTTTGACGGAGCCGTCCTTTATCATTCCGATCTCCGCGGTTATCCTTCTTTTCTTCTCCTGGAGAAGTACAACCTCTCCCTTCAGTTCGTTCTGTAACTCTATGAGTCTCGCTATCCCTCCGGGCATCCTGTCCTGAGGCGTCGACTGGATCCTGTCGGCAGAATAATCTATAGCTTTAAGCCCGCCGATTTCATTTTCAAGTTCTATAATTCTTCTCTTATGCTGCCTGATCTCACTGTCTAACCTGTGGATCTGCTGCAAATATTCCTTTGCCGACATCGTTCATCCCCTCCCTAGAACATTAAATATAACAATGTGCCGAACAGCATGATCGCAAATATGACTGCCGGTATTAATAACAACATTCCCATGCTACATACTCCTCACTGCTGCGATCAGCATCAAAGTGATAAACGCCGCACCTACTGCTGCGTAGATTTTCTTTAAAAGCTTTTCCTCATCCATCCCCATGTTCCCCTTATATCTGTTCCATGCGTTTTACATTTCTCTCTATCTTCTGGTCCATTATGTTCACCAGGTCATCGTGTTTATCGAAGATCATTGCCATCTGCGTGAGCGTAATATATACATCCGCGATTTCTTCCAGGATGTTATTTACTATTTCCTCCTCGGTCTCTTTTACCGGCAATGAATCTCCGGTCACACGTTTATATTTACAAAGCGCCTTAGTGAGCTCTGACATCTCTTCGATGCAGATATCCATCTGAGCTTTTTTTCCGAATCTCACAATGCAATTCCTCTGGTGAAGGAGCTGATCATGTGTCATCTCCGGTAAATTTTCAATCCTCATCATCCTCTCCCTCTAAATCAATTACTGTCGGCGCATCTGTCACCATCTGCATGAGGATGGATGCTTCCCAGATCCTGCCGGATTCATGTGATAACTCTTGTTTCAACTCCTGCTGCTCCTCTGCCATTTCGCCCAGAACTTCGTTAGCATCGATCAATCGGCCATGATCCGGCAGAAGGACGCCACGCTTAACAGCCACCATTAAACTTTCGCCATCCTCTTCGTAATATTCATGGTCAACTGTAAATTGTTTATATAATGATTCAGGTATATCAATCACTACTTTCATTATCTGCCTCCATACCTTTATACGGCTCACAGAAAAATCTATCTAGGAAATTAACGTAAGGATGCACTCCGGCTGTGGCAGCTTTTTTTGACTGACAAACATTATTCCCTTCGCAGTAAAACAAGCACTCCTTGCACGGATTTCTTTTAAGCATTTCTTGTATCTTCATTCTTTTCCTCACTTTCTTCCATCAACCATTTTTCAATATCTTCGCTTGTTTCGGCCATAAAAGTTTTTAATTCATCGTCAGAAAATTTACATACATTTGAACGCTCTAAATATCCTGCTATACAGAAAGCAACCATTACTGACATATTCATTTCGTTCAGTGCCGCTTCTTCAAATCGAGTCATGATTCCTCACTTTCTGTCTTACTCCTATCAAGTATGGATTGAATATCACCATCAGACATTCCCGTGTTTTTTAACTCTTTGATGGTCTGCATCAGTTCTTTTTCGCTGTCCATTCCGTATAACTGACCCAGTTCAAGTGTTATCATTCTTTGACCTCGTTTTTATCAACAATTCTTCTTCCGCACTCCGGGCAAAATTTAAACGAAAATTCAAAGTAGCTAACGTCGGCTGTTTCCTCATCAAGCTCAAAACGTAACCAATCACTTAATTTCAGATTACATTTATCGCAGATAAACTCATCCACTGGATTAAATTTGCTAATATTATGGGCTGTCCTCGTACTTGGCTGAACGGTTGGCAAAGCCTTGATTCTTTGAACTCGCTTAGAAATAATATCTTCAGGTTTATAAATAACGGCTGGTGAAAATTCTCCTGTCATACACATCAAAGCATCTTCACGGCTTATAGCATCTTCACAATCAATCGGCTTTGGCTGTACGGATTGTAATTTTTCAATTTCGTATTCTGCTTCTTCGTAGCAGATGTAGCTATCTCCTGTTACATCGTCATCATACGAATTGGTGCTAAGACACATGTGCAAAGCATCGAGTGCATCCTGTCGGCTTATAGCCTCCTCACACGATTCTTCCATCACTGTTTTGACCGCATCTCTGAATCCGCAGTAAGAGATATCGCAATCATCCATATTCTTGCAGCCATGTGCACATATTAAACAAATACCTGTTTTTAATATTTCATACGCTTCTTCCCTTGTCATGCTCCCTCCTCAATCATTCTTCCTGTGCCACGGTGCCCAATCTACTCTGGTACCGCAATGCGGACACCTGTCCAGATCTGTCTCTTCCGGATACATGAATCCATAATTACAGCGAGGACAGTAGGCATCATCACAGATACCGAATATTTCAACCGGATATACCCTGTCCAATTCCTCCAGGTATTCATCTATGGTTATCTGACCTTTAATCTTCGGATTCCTCATAACCTTCGCATGGACCTATCCCCTGCATATGACCGTCAAAGCACTGGATCTGCGTCGGATCCTTCCAGTTGCACTTTTCGCATATAGTGCCACGGAGTTTCTCCATGCCCTCGTACCATGCAT
>JAEIGA010010037.1_pt1 | contig 14342 bp, 9 predicted proteins | sample 9270691 | NCBI WGS metagenome assembly JAEIGA01 (sample SAMN17057246, study PRJNA624740) | gut metagenome | biome: biome; isolation source: fecal sample | host: Bos grunniens | place: China: Xizang | collected 2019 | reverse complement strand
GAGCGACACTTTATCGCTTCGTATGTTATGGAGGGTAACGTGGGACACTGCAACAACGCCTCGTTTGGTCGTGAGAGGGTGAGCAAAGCATCGCCTTTCCCGCTGCTGTATGTGAGCGAGTGTCGTGGCGAGAGAGCCTGCTATGTGAATGATGTCAGATTGGATGGCTCGCATCTGGTGCAGAAGATATTCTACGACGGAGAGGATATCGCAGGTCCAGCCGACTGGTTGGTGGATGCTAAGCGAGGTCACATATATCTATATTGTACCGTCGGGGGAGAACGTACGCTCAAGCGTTTCCGACTGCCTCGTCTCGCAGACAACGACTCCAATTGCGAGGTGCATCTTACGGAGCGAGATGTGCAGCGAGAGATATCTTTAGGCGAGATAGCCATCCCGCAGGGCTCGTTCATACAGGGGCGTTATATCTATCTGCCCGAGGGAGTGCCCTCACGAGAGAGGCGACTGCACGTGGTGGATATGCGTAGAGGCGTGAAGGTGGGAGTCGTAGACCTCAGTCATATAGAGTATGAGCCCGAGGGCATAGCTGCTATGGATGGCGAGCTATACCTCTCGTTCCATACTCCACGTTCGCCACGCGACAATCGTATCTATCGCATCAGCTTCAAAGGTCTGAAGCATTAATCGTTATCGTATATGAGTTTTGAGGTGTCGTAGCCACGCTCGCGGGCTATGGCAACGATGTGTTGCAGGGTAGCCTCGGGCAGAGTGGGTGTGCGGGATAATATCCATAGATACTTTGGTGAATGGCTACCAATGAGTGCCCACTCGCCACTATCGCCCATAGCCAAGATGTTGTAGTCGGCATAGAAAAACCAGAAGAACGATACGCGGAGGTGTGCAGGCGTGTCGGTGAGCTTGGCTTTGCCACGTGCTACGGAGCGTTTGCCATCCTTCAAGCCACTATTGATGACCTCAATCTTTCCGTTGGGCAGCATCTTGTACTCTGCTACCACGTCGGTCATACCTCGCTCAAAGCGGTGGTCGAGGCGTGCAATCTCATACCAGCGACCTAAAAAACTCTGCAAATCAAACTTCTCGACTCGCGTGCGGTCAATATCCTGACCTATGCTCTCATAGGCTAAGAGCCCAAATAACAATGTCAGTGCGAGAAGTAACATACGGCGTTGTTGTTTACGTTTCATAATACTTTTTGTTTATTACTTCCATTGCAACAACCGTACAAAAAAAAGCCCTCAATATTAAATAAGAAGCTGACTAAAATTTAGCCAGCTTCAGATCTATCTCATATAGCAATATTATTTAATTCTCCGTTGATTGTAGAATTAATTTTGCCAATTATCAAATATCTTCATTGAACGTTTCTTTGAATTTATTAAGTTGCTCTTCCGACATACGTTCAAACTCTTGATAACTTGAACTGTGTGTAAGCTGATTATCTGTCTTATAATAGGTTGTGCACCTAACCACAGTAAGTTTGTTTTCTGTAATGTCTACAACCTGGTAATAATCAGTTTGTATATGCTCATCTGTGTCTAAAATATTGATAGACGAATTTCTGAAGAGGTATTCTCGAACTATGCCGGTATAAGTTGCAGCAGTCTCTTCGGCGTACTTAAATTGATTATCATTCTCGAAGTAAATATATACGAAAGGATGTCCTCTAAGATCATCTCTTGCATCCTGATTTACGGGGTCAATGCTACCATTTTTGTTTATGTGATGAAAAGCTTTACGTACCCAGCCGGCACCTATAACTTTATCTGCGAACTCGTCCGCACTAATCGTACGAGCACCAGATACCGAATACTCTCCACTTGGTCCGATTGTAATATCGAAACCGAATGCCAAACCATCGTTATTATTACACGCTACGAAAGCTACCATAGCGAGTAATGCTAAAAATAAATTTTTCATAGGCTTAAGATTTTTAGGTTAAATTTCGTTTAGCAGATAAATATTTTTTATCCATTCGCAAGTTACTAAACAAAAATCAATTGTGCAAATATTTTTATTGGTGCGTACAAAAAAGGCGAGCCTCGAAAGACTCGCCAAAATTATAGTTAGAGTAATTTCTTCTTACTTCAGCTTGAACTCAGGGTCAGCCTTCATTGGGATAGGCATCGAGCGGTAGTAACCTGCCTCGAACTTATCGCGTACTGCCTTGAATGCAGCGATTGTACGCTCCACATCCTCCATAGTGTGAGCTGCAGTAGGGATGATTCGCAAGATAATCTCGCCCTTAGGAATAACAGGGTAGATAACGATAGAGCAGAAGATACCATAGTTCTCGCGAAGGTCTACGATGAGGTTAGTACCCTCCTCGTTACCGCCCTTCATATAGACAGGGGTTACAGGCGACTGTGTCACACCAATCTCAAAACCATTCTCCTTGAAACCGTTCTGGATAGCACGGGTAATCTCCCACAACTTCTCCTGGTACTCAGGGTGGTTACGGATGAGCTCCAGACGCTTCAGTGCACCGATAACCATAGGCATTGGCAATGACTTAGCGTAGAGCTGTGAACGCATATTGTAGCGGAAGAGGTTGATGAGCCAACGAGGACCACTCACGAAAGCACCGATACCTGCCATAGACTTAGCGAAGGTGTTGAACAATACGTCCACGCCCTCGATAACGCCGAAGTGTGCCGCTGTACCACGACCACCAGGACCCATAGTACCGAAACCGTGAGCATCGTCAACGAGCAGACGGAAGTTGAAATCCTTCTTAGCCTTCACGATAACATCCAGGAAGCCCAAGTCGCCCTTCATACCGAATACACCCTCGGTGATAACGAGTACACCACCACGCTGCTCCTCAGCAAGCTCAGTAGCGTGCTTGAGCTGCAGACGCAACGAAGCCTCGTCGTTGTGACCGTAAACGAAACGCTTACCCTTGTGCATACGCAGACCATCGATGATACAAGCGTGGCACTCAGCATCGTAAACCACAACGTCGCGAGGAGTGAGCAGACAGTCGATAATCGAAATCATACCCTGGTAACCAAAGTTCAAAAGGAAGGCATCCTCCTTACCTACGAACTCAGCCAACTCACGCTCCAACTGCTCGTGGTACTTAGTCTGACCACTCATCATACGTGCACCCATAGGGGCTGCCATACCGAACTCGGCTGCACCTGCTGCGTCAGCCTTACGTACCTCGGGGTGGTTAGCCAGACCAAGGTAGTTGTTCAAGCTCCAGTTGAGCATCATCTTACCGCGGAAACGCATATGAGGTCCCAACTCGCCCTCCAACTTAGGGAATGCGAAATAGCCGTGTACCAACTGCATATACTGACCAATCGGACCACCGGAATTCTTCTCTAATCTCTCGAAAATATCAACCATAGTGTTTATAATTTAGTGTTTCTGTTCTTTGTTACGGGCTCTTTGCACGAGTCCTATTTGTGTGGGGAGTGGCTGATTATGCCACTTTAACCAAGCAAAGGTAGTAATTTTTATTCAAATAAGCCTATGTTTAACCCTTTTTTGATATAGTGGATTGGGTAAATAAGTATTTTTACTTAGCAAGCGGGTGGCAGGTGTGGTTTTTAATTTGGTAATTGAGTGCCAATTAGTTATCTTTGTCGCCAAATTATCAAATAACGAGAGAATGAAAAAGATTTTTCTTTGTATGTGTTGCGTAGCAGCCCTGCTCGCGACATCGTGTACCGATGATGAGACGATTATCCCAGATGATCCAAACACCGAAAAGCCTAATCCCGAGCCAGAACCTGAGCCCGAACCTGAGCCAGAGCCAGAGCCAAGTGAGGTGAAGGTGGTGCTCAATGAGTTGTGTGGCAACAAGGTGTACAATGGCAACAAGTTTATTGAGCTCTATAATGCCGGTGAGGATGCTGCTACGATGACAGGCTGGACAATGCGTAAGTATGCCGCTGACGCAACAGATGTTGAGGGTGAATACAACATATGCTGGACAGCACCCAAAGGTCTGATACTCGCTGCCGATGGTTACTTGGTGCTGGAGGCAGATCAGACAGATTCGAAGAAGGGCTTCAACGCAGGTCTGTCAGCCAAGAAGGGTGTGAAGTTCGAGTTGGTGAATGCCGAGGGCGAGGTGGTGGACAGCTTCGTGCGTGGCGAGGACAAGTCGCCTTTCGCCGAGGAGTCGCTGCCCGAGAACAAGGAGGCATCGTTCTCTCGAGTGCCTAACGGCTCAGGTGAGTTTGCCTATGCTCTGCCAACACCAGGCAAGGCTAATGGTGAGGCTACAGGCGAGATTGAGCACGTAGCACCAGAGCCAGAGCCCGACCCAGAGCCAAATCCAGAGCCCGGAGAGGGTGATGTGGTGCTGAATGAGTTGTGTGGCAACAAGGTATACAATGGTAATAAGTTTATCGAGCTATACAACGTAGGTGAGGATGTTGCTACGCTGACAGGCTGGACACTGCGTAAGTATGTGTCAGATGCAACAGATGTTGAGGGCGTGTACAACATTTGCTGGAGAGCTCCACAGGGGCTGACTATCCCTGTTGATGGTTATTTGGTGCTGGAGGCTGACCAGACAGACCCTACGAAGGGCTTCAATGCAGGTCTGTCAGCCAAGAAGGGCGTGAAGTTCGAGTTGGTGAATGGTGCAGGCGAGGTGGTAGACCGCTTCGTTCGTGGCGAGGATGTAACACCTTTTACCGAGGTGTCGCTCCCTGAGAACAGCGAGGCATCATTCTCTCGAGTGCCTAATGGCTCGGGTGAGTTTGCTTATGCTCTTCCAACCCCGGGAGCAGCTAATGGCGAGGCTACGGGCGAGATTGAGCACGAGGCAGCACCTATTACCCCTAACCCCGGAGCTAATCCAAGCGTAGCTGATGGTCTTGCATATATCTTCGACTTGGAATCTCTGCCAGAGATTCACCTTGATATTCCTCTCGAGCAGTGGAACACTCTGCTCAAGGAATACGACAAGGATATGAACACCGATGCCTATATCCACTGCGATGCAAGCTTTACGAAGAATGGCGAGGAGCACTTCTTTGCTGATGCAGGTATCCGCCTCAGGGGTAACACCTCACGTCGTCGTCCCGAGGCGGGCAACAATGGCGAGATGCACAAGGGTGATAAGGCAGATTGGCAGCACGTACACTTTATGCTTAACCTGCGTAAGTTCCAGAAGGATGATGCTCACGAATTGGGCGGTGTGAGAAAGATTCACCTTAAGTGGATGAAGGATGACCCTGCATACGTTCGTGAGGTATACTGCTATAACCTCTTCCGCCGCTACGGTATCGAGGCAGGTCTGCGTACATCGTATTGCCGTCTGTGGCTTAAGGTCCAGGGTGATAGCAAGGAGGTATACTATGGCGTATACGAGATGCTGGAGGCTGTCGATGAGGAGTATCTGGAGAATCGCGAGGCACTCTTCGGACCGGGTGAGTATAACCTCTGGAAGTGTGGTTACGGTGCCGACCTGAAGGAGACGGGAGGCAACAACCGCTTCGTGAACGACGATGATGCGGGTACGGGCAACTACCCATACGTGCTGAAGACCAATCTTGATAATTTTGCCGCAGCTAAGGAACAGCTCATAGACTTCATCCTCAAGCTCAACGGTAAGACGGGTGACAGCTTCAAGACCTGGATTAACCAGGTGACCGACGTGGAGCTTCTGCTGAAGACCTATGCTGTGAATGTAGCTGTAGGTATGTGGGATGACTATTGGGGTAATATGAACAACTACTATATCTACTTCAACTCTAATGATAATTACGACTATAAGTTCTTCTTCATCCCTTACGACTACGACAATACGCTCGGCACATCGAATATGATTGATGCAGGTCGTCAGGACCCAACACGCTGGGGTGATAGCTCACGTAAACTCATCAGTAAGCTGTTGGAGTATCCCGAGTATCGCAAGATGTATCTCGATGCACTCCGCGAGTTGTGTAACGATGATAACCTCTTCGGTACAACGGGTAGTATGCAGCGTATAGCCGTTTGGCAAAATCTTATCCGTGCCTACGTGCCTAACGACACAGGCGAGGATATGAAGATTGAGGACCGTCCTGCTTCGTGGAGTAACCACGGCGAGTATCGCATTATGAGTGCAGGCTCAAATAACTTCTTTACCGTAAAGAAGAACAGTATACCTAAGCAGTAGTAGCTGCTTATGCACCTTCGGGTGGATGATATGGGGTTGCCTACATTGGTAGGCAACCCTTTTGTTTATGGCTGACAAAATGGCATAGTGCTGTGATATGGTCTGCCAAAGTCTGCCAAAATGGATTGATGTGGAGGCGAAAAATTGAGTGGCAAAGGTTTTGTACCTATTGCAACCAAACGAAAAACAGAAAAAATTATGAACATCAATTCTTTAACAATCAAGGCACAAGAGGCTTTGCAGGGTGCAGTAGCCATTGCTGCAGAGCGTCAGCAGCAGGCGGTAGAGCCGCTGCACGTACTCCTCTCGCTCATACGTGAGGAGGACTCGCTATCGGTATTTTTGTTGGGTAGAGTGGGTGTTTCGACACGCTCACTGCGTCAGGAGGTGGAGCAGGCGGTAGCCTCGTTAGCGAAAGTTACGGGTGCTACGGGCGAGAATTACTTCTCGACCGACACATCGAAGGTGGTGCAGCGAGCAATAGATTTCACTCGTAAGTTCAATGATAAATATGCATCGGTGGAGCATCTGCTCTTAGCACTTGTTGCCGAGCGAGGTGCGGCAGCCGAGATACTGAAGCGACAGGGTGCTACGGAGAAGGAACTCGTGGAGGCTATACGCACATTCCGTAAGGGTGCGACGGTAGATTCGCAGACCTCGACGCAGGAGTTTAATGCTCTGGGTAAGTATGCAATCAACCTCAATGAGATGGCACGCAGTGGTAAGTTGGACCCTGTCATTGGTCGTGATGATGAGATACGCCGTGTATTGCAGATTCTCTCGCGTCGCACGAAGAATAACCCTATACTTGTCGGTGAGGCGGGTGTCGGTAAGACAGCCATAGCCGAGGGTATTGCCCACCGCGTAGTGGATGGCGATGTGCCCGAAAACCTTAAATCGAAGCTTATCTTCTCGCTCGATATGGGAGCATTGGTTGCGGGTGCGAAGTATCAGGGTGAGTTTGAGGAGCGACTCAAAGGCGTGGTGCAGGAGGTCATAGCGAGCGATGGCGAGATATTGCTCTTCATCGATGAGATACATACTCTGGTGGGTGCGGGTAAGACGAGTGGAGCTATGGATGCTGCCAACATCCTGAAGCCTGCCCTGGCACGTGGCGAGTTGCGTACCATAGGTGCGACGACGCTCGATGAGTTTCAGAAGTATTTCGAGCAGGATAAGGCTCTGGAGCGTCGTTTCCAGAAGGTGATGGTCGATGAGCCGACAACAGAGGATGCGATATCTATCCTGCGAGGTCTTAAGGAGCGTTATGAGTCGCACCATAGAGTGCGTATCAAGGACGAGGCGATAGTGGCGGCTGTGGAGCTCTCGCACCGATATATCACATCGCGTTTCTTGCCCGACAAGGCTATCGACCTGGTGGATGAGGCGGCAGCACATCTGCGTCTGGAGATGAACTCTGTGCCCGAGGAGATAGATAACCTCGACCGTCGTATACGTCAGCTGGAGATTGAGCGTGAGGCTATACGTCGCGAGAAGGATAAGCAGCGTGTGGAGATGCTTACACGCGAAATAGAGGAGCTCAAGAGCAAGGAGTCAGCACTGAGAGCCAAGTGGCAGGGCGAGCGAGATATCCTGCAGAGTATACAGAGCAACAAGGATGCGATAGAGCACCTTAAGGTGGAGGCTCAGCAGGCGGAACGCAGTGGCGACTACGGTCGTGTGGCGGAGATTCGCTACGGCAAAATTGTGGAGTGTGAGCAGAAGATAAAGGCTCTGCAGGAGGAGCTGGACCTTACAACGGCATCGGGTAAGGCGATGATAAAGGAGGAGGTCGACTCGCAGGATATAGCCGAGGTGGTGGCTCGCTGGACGGGTATCCCTGTGCAACGTATGATGGCATCGGAGAGTGAGAAACTGCTCTCGATGGAGCAGGAGTTGCACCGCCGCGTGGTGGGACAACATCACGCCATAGAGGTCATCTCGGATGCGGTGCGTCGTTCGCGTGCCGGACTGAGTGATGTGCGTCGTCCGATAGGCTCGTTTATCTTCCTCGGTACGACGGGCGTAGGTAAGACCGAGCTGGCAAAGGCTTTGGCGGAGTTTCTCTTCAACGATGACTCGATGATGACACGTATCGATATGAGCGAGTACCAGGAGCGACACAGCGTATCGCGTTTAGTGGGAGCCCCTCCGGGATATGTGGGCTACGATGAGGGCGGACAGCTTACGGAGGCGGTACGTCGCAAGCCCTACTCGGTGGTGTTGCTGGACGAGATAGAGAAGGCTCACCCCGATGTCTTTAACATCTTGTTGCAGGTGCTGGATGATGGTCGTCTGACGGATAATAAGGGTCGTGTGGTCGATTTCCGCAATACGATAATCATTATGACATCGAATATGGGCTCGCAGATTATCCAGGAGAATTTCGCTAAGGCTTTCGATGGCGAAGCACTCTCGGCGGATGTTGTGGAGCGAACAAGAGAGGATGTGGTTGAGATGTTGAAGGTGCATCTGAAGCCGGAGTTCCTGAATCGTATCGACGAGATAGTGATGTTTGAGCCGCTGACACGTCGCGACATAGAGCAGATTGTTGATATTCAGATGGGTATCATCAGTCGTATGCTTGCCCAGAATGGTGTCAAGTTGGAGTATAGTGTGGCGGCTAAGGAGCTTATTGCCCGCTGGGGATACGACCCGCTCTTCGGTGCTCGCCCCGTGAAACGAGTCCTGCAACGAGAGGTTATCAATGCCTTGTCGAAGCAGATTTTGGCAGGTAAGATTAATCGTGAAGTGCCGATAAGGATAGATAGTGATAGCGAGAAGCTAACGTTTACAAACTAAATAGTAAGCGGAGAGGTTGATGCCTCTCCGCTTATTGTTTAATCTTTTAGGCGGTAGCCGACGCCCCTTATACTGATAATCTCCACATTGCTGTCGCTCGACAGACAGCGACGCAGACGTGAGATATAGACATTCAGCGAGCGGAGGTTGAAATAGTTGTCGTCGCCCCACAGCTCTCGGAGTATGGTGCTTGCCTCAACCACCTCGCCTTTGTGGCGGACAAGATGATGCAGCACAGCACTCTCGCGAGCCGAGAGCAGGGTGGTCGTATTCTGTATGGTAAGGGTGTAGTCCGAGGGCGTGAAGACAAAAGAGCCTATCTCGTAGCTTTCGGGCTCGTTCTGCTCATTGCGTCCCTTGCCAGCCAAAGCACGACAGCGGACTATAAGTTCGTCGATTGCAAAAGGCTTCTTCAGAAAATCGTTGCCGCCAACCTCAAAACCCTTGACAACATCGCTCGTAGCGGAGAGGGCTGTGAGGAAGAGGATAGGTGTGGTGCAGCCCTCGCGACGCAGTGCTCGGGCGAAGCTGAAGCCATCCATACGTGGCATCATAACATCGCTCACGATGACATCCCACTCCTCGAGGCGTGCAAGCTCCAGAGCTTGCTCACCGTCGCGTGCTATGCGTATGTCGAAGCCTCGCTCAGAGAGGGTGTCGGATAGAATCTCTGCTAACATCTGCTCATCCTCGGCGAGCAACAATTTGATTTTATTCTCCATTCGTAGGTAGTTTTATGGTAAATGTAGAGCCTTTGCCTATGCGGCTGCTGACACTAATCTCGCCACCGTGTTGGCGGATGACTTTGTGGGCATAATATAGCCCCAACCCGTAGCCTCTGGCGTGGTGAATCTCGCCTGTCGGCACTCGGTATAACTTCTCGAAGATATGGCGTTGGTGCTCGCGAGAGATACCGAAACCGTTATCCCGGCACTCTATTATGGTGTGGTCTGTCTCGGAGTAGGCTCGCAGCGTGATTTTGACACTTTCGCCAGAGTATTTTATGGCGTTGTCAATCAGCGTCGATAGTATTTGTCGCAGGTGCATCTCGTCGGCTCGCACCTCCTGACTGTCGGAGCACTCGATGCCGAACTCTACGCTCTTTTGCTGGCTGAGCGATATGGCTTGCGTGGTGCTTTGCAGCAGAGGAAGAAGCCTGAAGCGGGTGTAGTTGCAACGAACTTCTCTGCCATCTACCGACACCGTGAGGATGTTTTCGACCATAGTCGATAGCTGTGTTAGTTGCTGCTCGACCATCTCCAAGTAGCGGCTGCGGCGTTCCACGTCGGCGTCTGCCGAGAAGTTACGCATAGCATCTGTGGCGGCGACGGCAACCGATATGGGGGTCTTCAGCTCGTGCGTTATGTTGTGGGTGAAGTCGCGTCGCATCTGCTCAAGTGTGCGTTGGCGATACATCGTGCGGATGAGGTAGATGAGTATGGCTGCAAGTAATATGACGATAGCCACCGAAGAGAGGATAATCCATTTGACATCGCTCCAGAACTGTTCGTATGGGGTGTTAATCGTAAGGCGTAGAGCGAAGAGGGAGTCATCGTCGACATCGAAGAGGTGTGTTGTGGGACTTTCAATAGCTTTGTCGGTGTGGTATTGCATCATTGTACGCCCGCTCTGCTTGTCGATAATATCTATGTTGTAGGGCTCATCAATGGCTACATCACGCAGGTTGGGCTCAAAGAAGAGGCGGAACTCCTGCAGGTTAATCCTTACGCGAGAGGCATTGGGTACGCCCGGTACGGCATCCATACGGAAAGCGGAGTAGATACTCTTGTAGGTCGTCGTCTCAACGCGGTTGTGATACTCTTCGACTCTGTTGCGGTAGGCACTATATACCGATACTGCCTGGATAGTGGCGAGCAGTATAAGCGACGCAATGACAAAGAGTGATATGTTACGAAAGTAGCGGCGATTCATCGCAAAAGTGATTTTTCAAAACAAAAGTATGGATATTTTTCTAATAAAACGAGGAGTTAACATTTGTTAACATTTCTTAACGCTTGGTTTACATTTTTATCATTTGCACGACGTTATATTTGCAGTAGAAAAACCGGTTTGCTACATTTGTATAACTTTCAAACAAGCGATTTTAGTATGAAAAAGATGTTGTTTTTGGTGCTTGCCTTGGCGTCGGCTATGGTGGCGTCGGCACAGAATCAGGAGGAGGGCAAGACTCTCTATGTTATAAACGGTGAGGTGGTGTCGGAGGAGGTGTTTAAGAATATGCCTGCCGAGGAGGTGAAGGATACCCAAATCGTGAAGGGCGTGGAGCGTGTTATGCTGATGCGAACAGCACACCCTCTGCTGCATTTTGACGCAACTCCTGTATCTGCGGATGAGGAGCCTGTGGTTATTGTAAAGAAACGAACAGAGGGCAACAGCGAAACCAAGTCGGTAAGGGTCGTGGCTGCAAAAAAAGCAGACGAGGATGGCGGACCGTTTATGACAATAAAGCCTCTATATATCCAGGTGGATGGCGAGAATAATGTGAAGGTCATAGATAATCTCGACAGTATCCCCCCACTCAATATTGATTTGATAACCGTGCTGAAGAATGAGGATGCTAAGGCGTTTGAGCAGTATGGCGATGTGTCGGATGGAGTGGTCTTTATCAAGCTGAAACAGTAAGAATTCTAAAAGTAGCTCTTGCTATATATATTCTATGAGAAGGGGCTGTCCAACAAATCAATGTTGGACAGCCCCTTGCTTTTTACATTCGGCATTACGTTCACTCTCTCGCTTTGATAAAAATCTATCGGCGGCGAGATGTGACTACTCGCCTACATTGGCAACCGTTACGGTTATTGATGTGCCCTCGAGTTTATAGGTGAAGCGATTACCATTTTGTGTCATACAATCTGCCTCAAGTGGGATGTATCCCGTATATCCCTCGTTGGTGGTGCAGATTACAATGGCCTTCTCCATATCCTCAATGGTTTCAAAGTGGTATACGCCATCGCTGGTTTTTGCCGTAATCATTCCTCCTCCGCTTACGAATAGCTGAACCCAATATTTATTATTGTTCTTGTCTGTCGCCACACCACAACCAAAGTAGGTGTATGCACCCTTGAGCATATTTGCGCGGTGTCCCGGAGAGTTCATCCAAGCTGCGATCACCTGTTCGGGGGTTTTCGCCATTTTAGCTATATTCTCACCCCATATTTTATTCAAAATGAACACATGGTCAATAGCGACAAAATATGGTGATCCATTAGGTCGTGTGTGGCTATATTCCTGAATTATCTCATTGGCACGAAGGTCGGCAGTGGTAATCAACTCCGGAGCCATTATCATAGGACCGATACCCTTCTTATGACGTTCGATATTGGTCAGACGGAGCACCTCCCACTCGTCGTAATTGACACTCCAACCGTCGGGGAAATTCTCCAACCGCCTCTCTTCTTTTGGCAGTGATGCTGCGAAGCGAGGGATACGGGTCTTACCATTGAGCTCCAGCTCCATATTCAGAACAACCTTACCCTCACGGTCATAGTCCGGCAGCGATACGCTAAAGCTTGTGCAGGTGAGCTTAGAGCCATTTTTGATAGCTGCTCTTGCTATAGTCATCAACTCCTGCTCGGTGGTGTTCTTAGTTACTTCATACGCCTTCAAAGCTCTGAGGATAGAACTGAAATCGGCATCCACAGCAGCGTCGTCAGGCGTGCCGTCTATTGGTAGTACCTTATGTGCACTGATAACAGCTCTTTTATCGCCCAGCGAGACAATGATATTGCCTTCAATGCTTCCTCTGCTGTTTGATGAAGGGGCGTTGTAGGCAAATTTATCACCCCACGCTGCTACAGTGCCGTGGGTAGCCGCAGCATTCAGTGCTGCAAGCAGCTCCTCCGGTTTGGTCTTTGCCGTAGTGTCGAAATCTCGCAGAGCCTTCTCCATCAAGATCCTGTCGGCATCCAGATTTGTGGCGTCTTCCGATTTGTTGAGAGCAGGAATCACCGCAAGGAAGCCATATCGTTCGATGGTTATGCCGTCCATTGTGATTCCGATAGACATAGAGAAGTTGCCATCCTTGGTATCAGAGGGCAATTTGCGTGTGTATTTATACGACCCACCGGCACACCATATCTCTGCCTGTGGCAGGGCCTTTCTCAGATACTCAAGCACCTCCTTGTCGTCGGTAGCGTTGGTTGCGGTGTAGGCCGCAGCGAGCTCGGTGAGCTTTGCCTTGACTTTATATTGAGGGGTATTGGGGTTCTCTCCACCAAGAGTCTTCCAGGTGTACTTTACCGTGATGTTTTTTGCTCCGACGTAGCTTGCACGAGCCTTCTTGCCATTGACGGTGGCGTTGATGGTAGACGAAGGAGAGAATGTGTTAGCAGAGCTATCCTTCACCTTTATCTTTATGGTGATGGTGTAGTTGTTGCCCTGGATGAACTTATCGCCATCGAACTCGCCCGACCAGGATACGCCCACAACCTCGGTGCTGGCTGTCGCGGGAACGGATGCATTCTGCGGTGGTAGTCCACCTACTGTGGGCTCTTCTATTGATATTGTGACCTTGGTAATAGTCTTGGCTAATGTAGAGAGAGGTAAAGCTATTGTCAACAGACAAGCTATTATCATCAATCGGGCTTTCATACTCCTTGGGTTTTATTTAATGGTGAAATTAAAATCTATCGGCTGCGACACCCTCAAAAGTGAGCTTCACGGGGAGGATATTACCCTCGGCGTCGAAGTGCATCTGCTCGATGCAGGTTACGCGGTTATTACCATCGGTCGAGTCCAATGGATGGCGATGATAGATGATATAGTATTTGTCACTACGCTCGTTGTAGACTATAGAGTGGTGTCCTGCACCCGTTGCTACATTTTCATCGGTACGGAGAATGACATCGCGACGCTCGAAAGGTCCAAAAGGCGAGTCGGCAATGGCGTAGGCGACACGATAGTCGGGACCTGTCCAGCCACCCTCGGACCACATAAAGTAGTATTTGTCGTTGTAGATGAACATAAACGGTCCTTCTACATAGCCCTCGGGGGTAACCTCCTTAAACATCTCGCCATCGTCGAAGGGTACCACAGAGCGAAAGTCATCGGCAAGGCGGCAGATGTTGCAGTGTCCCCAACCGCCATAGTACATATAGTATGAGCCATCCTTATCCTTAAAGACATATTGGTCGATAGGCTGTGCTCCGTTGATAATCTCGCCGATGAGTGGCTTGCCCAACATATCCTCGAAAGGTCCTGCGGGGGAGTCGGCAACAGCTACGCCGATACCTCCTATCTCACCCTCGTGAACATCGTTAGCTGCGAAGAAGAGGTAGTATTTGCCATCTTTCTCGACAGCGGCAGGTGCCCACATAGCACGGCGTGCCCACTTGACGCGTGAGGAGTCGATGATACGTTCGTGCTTGGTCCAATGTACCAGGTCCTTAGAGGAGAAGGCGTCGAAGTGGAGCTGCTC
>JAEIGA010010036.1_pt1 | contig 14343 bp, 9 predicted proteins | sample 9270691 | NCBI WGS metagenome assembly JAEIGA01 (sample SAMN17057246, study PRJNA624740) | gut metagenome | biome: biome; isolation source: fecal sample | host: Bos grunniens | place: China: Xizang | collected 2019 | reverse complement strand
TCAGGATTAAACCGTTTAGAAAGAGGAATCACGTTGCCGTCATCATCGTAGGTGACGGGCTCGGCGGACTTCAAATTGTTTCCGCCAAAGAAGGCATAAACGTCGGAGGGGCCAACGTCGGAGCGGACTCCGTTATCGATAATGTCCTTGAAGATAACACCGTCGTATCCCTTATCGTGGGCATACTTGACCACTTCTCTTGTGGACACCTTGGTTCCCTTCTGACCGATATAAGCGCCGTTCAGCTTGTTCCAATACGCGCCGTTTCCCTCGATAACAAGGGGGTTCGTCATCTTGCCGTAGAGGTTGTAAACACCCGACGAGAAGATCTTGGGGAAGATGTTCTTCAAAACCTCGGACTTGGTGTAGGTCGTGTCACCGTCGGTGTATACGTATCCGTCGCCCTCGGCCGCATAGGCAATGCCGGAGGAATAGGCTTCCACATCTTCGCAGAGAGAGGAGGCCTGACGAGCGAGACTACCCTTCTCCTTGCGGATGCGATAAGCCCTCTCGTTAAAGTCGTTCAAAGCGGTGTCAACCTCGTTGACCGTCTTAGCGGCGAAAAGACCATCGATAGACGATAGCAATCCTTCAAGCTGCGCTCGGATCTTGCGGTTTCCAAAGCCCTTTGCTCTGCCAAGCAAATCCGTGATGCCTTCTCTTGCGGCATTTACCGCGCTTTCCGCATTGGCTATCTCGGTACGGACGTCCTCAGCGTGGAATCCCTTGCCCATATATTTTTCGATATACGGCATGAGCGTCTGCCCAGCAAGAGACTCGATATGTTCGGGTGTAATCTTGCCACGATCCTTGAGCGATCTCTTGAGATTCTCTTTGCCTGTGTAGGTTTCGGAGGTTTCCTCGCTGGTCGAAGTGAATATCGAGATGCGGTCATCGGATTTCTCAGGGTCAAACGAAGAGAATCCAAACATTCTTGTGCCGTGATAGAGCATGGGAGACGAATATCCCGATCTCTTGGCAGCATCATCAACGAGCCTCTGCGCCGCTTCCATGTCATTGCTTTCGACAGCAGACAGATAATCCGCATCCATCTCCTCGGATACCGAATACCGAATATCGCTCTTCTCGGGATTGAATCGCTCGGAGAGAGGAATAATATTTCCGTTGTCATCGTAGGTGATTGGGTCGGCGGACTTGACTTGAGACTCGGGACGGAAGAAGGCGTATACATCACCTGCTGGTGTTCGACCATATGCCCCGTTGTCTCTTATGTTTTTGAAAATGACTCCATCATACCCGTTGTCTCTCGCCCACTCGGCAACATCTCTCGTCTGATAAGGAACATCCTTGTAACCGTTCCTTTCAATTTTGGGAAGGCCTTCGGGGCGAAGTTCATTCCAAGCTGCGCCCTTTCCGTCAACGACATACATATTGTCGAGATTTGCATACAGTTGGTATATGCCGCCAAGATCTTCTCCGAGTTCGAGACGATGGATCGCAGATTTTTCTCCTTCTATTTCGAGGATCTTGGAAAATATTTCAACGCCTTCAGGACTGTTTTCCGCCCAATCATCAGCGTCTTCATATTCAGAAAACTCATCTCGATAGTTGTAGAAAGACTCCATCGCGACATCGGAAAGAACATCATAGACGCCATCTCCGTATCCCGCTTCGGGATTTGCCTCCTCCACAAGGTCCTGAAGATAAGAATTATCGGTTTGTCCAAACACCCAAGGACTAATGTGACGATCAATAAGACTTCTAAGGTCATCGACAAGGTCGGCCATAATTTCTCGTCTTGCTTCAATGGCGGCCTCACGCTCTTCTTGAATTGCATCCTCGTCCCAACGGGATGCGACCTCTCTCACTTTTCCATAAGGCACATACGAAGAAGAAATCTCTTCTTTGTTTGCGGCAAAGAAAGGCGACCATTCATACCCCGCTTCAACACCGCTCGTCCTCACTTGTGTAAATCCAAACGCTTTAGTTCCGTGATACAGCTTGGGAGAATCATACCCTGCGTTTCTTGCCGCTTCATACACCAGCCGCTCAACTGTCTTTGCATCTCCCTTTTCGACAGCGGTCAGGTACTCCGCATCCATCTCCTCGGATACCGAAAATTTCCTGTTGACTTTTTCTGCAGGTTGTGGTATACTACTCTTAGATGCAGAACCGATGGCTGGTCCCTCCCCGTTCTTATGAGCGGGCATATCAGCGGATGTAAGTTCTGCATTTTTATTTTCCTCAAACACAAACTCCGACCCGTTAGGGAGTAGAATGCGGTGTGTGTAATATCGGTTGTTTCCTGTTTTTCTTACAGCAACAACCACATTCCCCACCTTGCCATTAATGGAAACCGGAGCGGCTATCGTTACAGTTGCGTAACGTCGTCCCTTATGATTCCCATGTCCCGAAATCTCAACACCCCGCTTCAGAACCTTAGGTACCGCAAGAAGAGCCGCCTTTTCGGCTTCGTTGTTGAGATAGTTCAAGCCGTTTGCAATTTGCTTTTCGCCAATCTCAATTTTTCCGAAGCCCTGACGATCCACCACGTATCCGAACTTCTTAAATTCGGAAACCGCGCGCTCTTTGAGCGCTTTTTTATTTGTGGGACTATAGGTAACGGTATCTACGGGGCCAAGGGCATTTACTTCTTCAAGATGCTCCTTGAGCTGTGTTTTCAGAGAAGAAACGTCGTCGAGAGAAAGCTCGGTAACCTCTCCTTCATAACTCACCGAATAACGGACGCTTCGATCTTTTCCCGAAACCGACCCCTTCGTATCGCCCTTCTTTCCCTTTGTCTTCTTGGGCGCGACCTCGACGGGCTGACTCAGAACCTCGCCGATCTCGTTTACAATGTTGTCCACGTCGGCGTCAAGACGGGCGGCGGTCACGGCATCCTCCTCAAGTCCGGAGCGGATCAGCTCGGCCATCGAGCCAAAGGCAGAATCCTTGTTCGGGAACACCATCTTCACCGCCTCCTGCGGATGATACACGCCGTCCACCATGGTGGTGAAGTCCTCAAGGAGCTTGTAGTAATTCTCGTTGAAGACGCGCTCGCCGTTCACCGTCTTATAGGCGAATCGATGGAACTTGGGAAGATAGCCTCTCTCCTCGCACCACTCCACGTAGCGGCGGGAGGCCTCCACCGCATTCAAGCCCTCACGATGCATCAGCACGTTGAAATCGGGAACCTGACTCATGTCGGCCTTGTTCAGCTTCTTGCCGTTGCGGTAGCGGGTGTTCTGTACCGACGTGTAATCGGTAAAGCCGCCAATGTTCATCATGTGCGCCACGATGGGATTGATGCCGCTCTTGTGATAGGGGATGACCATGCGGATGGCAGGATCGTCAAGCATCTTCCAAATGTGCACGTCCGAAACACCCACCGCAATGGTACCGCAGTTCTTGCCGTATTCGGCATCAGCCTGAATGGCATAGGCTTCGTCAAGGGGGAAGGATTCCTTCGCCCAAGCGTAGGAGCCGTCGGCATTCAGACCCGCGTAGCGTCCGTCGCCAATAGCGGGAATCAGGCTCATGTTGATCTTAATTCCGGTAAGGCCGAACTGCTTAACGAAGAGTACCTCCTTGGTGTAGGCGTGAGCCGGAAGCCCCTTGGCGGCAAGATCGGCGACCATCTGTGTATAGTCAAAGACGAGACGCGCCACGTAGTCCGAGAAGGATTGAATGCGGACGCCACCAACGTCATAGGCCTTTTCCACGTCAAACTTTTTGCTCGACAAAATGTCGTTCAAATACTGCACGTCACCGAAGGCAGACTTGGGTCCCGCGCTTCCCTTCTTGGAATTGTAGAGGGACAGAATTTCGGGGTTGCGTTTCTTGACCTCGCCAAAGCCCTCGGAGGACATAAAGTCGCCACGGGCTACAAGGCGTCTGTCTTGAGGATTGTCCTTTAGATGCTGTGCGATCTTGTAGATGACGGTACCCGTCTTTCCACCGTTCAGAACCTTGTCAATGTTGGTGAAGTCGAGCTCGCTGTCGGGCAAGGTGTGAATGCCGTCCTCCACGGGCGAAACCGTCTGATCGCCGCCGAAGTTAAAGGAATCAATGCCAACCTTGTTCTTGTCAAGGCTTCGCACAAGGCCGTTGTACATCGTCACAAAATCGTCGGCAACCTTAGCCTGACGGAAGCGCTTGGCGTCCACAAAGCAAAGCGCACAGGCCACCTCAAAGCCGTGGTCGCGGATGATATCGTTGATCTTGACGATCTGCTCCTGACCAAGGTCAAAGTCGGTGATCTTGCCCATCTCCACCAAGCGGTTAAAGACGGCGTCGAGAGCACGACGCTTTTTGCAGACAAGGGAGAAATCGAGATTCATCGCATAATCGCCGTTGGCCTTGATCACCGAGAATACGGGATTTCCGTTTTCGTCGGTTTCCACCTTGGCCTCGCTCCATGCACCGAAGGTCTCATATTCGTCCTTCATGCCGTTGCAGATGTTGTAGATCTCGTCAAGGGACGAAAGAATGTCGGCGGCGTCCCGCTCCGAGAGGCCGGTGTCCGAAACACGCTCGTTCAGATACTCCGAAAGAATGTCTCGTCCGCTTTCCTCATAGGTGCTGAGAGACGCTCTCGCGCTTCCGTTTTCCTCAATGGCAACGGAAGGATTACCGTTCTTGTCCTCAATCACCGTCTCCTCGTCATAGACAAGCTCCTGCCCGCTTTGGGCCTTTTCAAGCGCGGGCGTTTCTTGATACTCGGTACTGCCGTCCTCGCTGGTCTCAATCTTGGGAGCAGTGCCGTCAGCGGTATCCCCGTCGGTCTCCGTTTTGGCGGCGGTTTTGTTGGCACGTCCGTAGGTCTTTCCGGAGATGGCCTTCAGACGGTCTGCAAGGTCTTGTGCGGCGGCGTACAGCTTGGGCTGATCCTTGTCGGCCTTTCGACGATCTGCGAAACGCTGTACGGCAAGGCGAATTCGTTCAAACAGATTCGGCTTGGCTTGATAGAGCGCTACCGCGATGTCCACCTCGGTCATCAGGCTGCCCATATAGTCGGCGGCAATTTCCTCATAGAGATAATCGTCGGTGACCTTTTTCTCGGCCTGTTCTCGCGTAAGATTGCCCTGCTCCATCTCATATGCCACGTAGGTCTCGCGGAGCTTATCCCACGCCTTCTGTGCCTTTTCTCCGACCTCGCGCCCCTGCAAACGGTTACCAAGCTCAAAGATCTTATCGTATCGCGTGTCGGCGATGTGGCCTACGATGGCCTTGACAAGTCCGGGGTCACCGTGAGCCTTCGCCCAGTGAACCGCCTCGTGCATCACGACCATATCTACGGCTGCTTCAGGTGAAATCATACCGGGGCCCTTGCCTACTCTTACGCGATCCATCTCGCCTGTGGCGAAGTTCATGACGTTCACGTAACCGTTGGCAAGATCGCGGGCAAGACGCATGACGCCCGTCGAGGACTCCATGCTACCGCGCTCCTGCTTGAACGTGTACGATTCGCCAGCAAGGCGCTTGCTTCTTGCCTCTTCCTCGGTGATTTCTACCTTGTTGCCTTCGGAATCCCTTCCGTAATAGGTAATGCCACCGTCAAAGCCCTCGATCTTCTTGATGCCATGCTTTTTCATGAGCCTATTCGCATAACGAATACGGTTTTCCACGAGGTTTTTGGCATCGGCCGCTCTCATGTCGCCCAGATCAACGAGCCCCGTTCTCACGTCCTCGACGTAAGCCTTGACGCCGTCAATCTGCTTCTGTATCGCCGCGTTGCGCGTCTTGGCCTCCTTTACCGCCGTCTTGTCGTGAGGATCGGCCGTGATGAGCCTTGCGTTCAGCTTGTCGAGAACGTCGCTCGCCTGGTCGTTGAGCGCCGCGATGCTCGTTGCACCGACAAGCTCGGCGCGAAGATCGGCGTCAAGTCCGGCGAGATGCTCATCCGCCAGCGCTTCATAGAAGGAAGTAACGCTTCCCGCTTTGTCTGATCCCGTTTTCGTGTCCTCTGCGGCGTTTTCATGCGAGGCGAAGGCAAATACACTGTTCTTTTGCGCGTTTCGCATAGCGACGTTGGAAAGGGCGTTGATGGCCTTTCCCTTGTCGGTGGACGAGTCTCCGAGACGCTTCTGTACGTCTCTCATAAGCTCGATCATCCGATGCTGATTGGCCTGTCGCTTGCTGGCAGAATTTTCGGTCTCGTTTTCTTTGGCCAGCTCCATGTACCGCTGATACTCCTCGGTATTGCGGAAATCGGAGAAGCCCTGTATCATGGTTTTGACAGCGCTCCTCTTCTCCGAAATGGTACCGAAGGAATCGAGATCAATACCCGTGATGCGCTGAAAGGCCGCCTTGGTAGCATGGTTTCCGAGAATCGTCTTCTCGATCTTAGAGTTGCTTGACCCCTTGTCAAGAAGCGTTTGAACCACCGCGTCATTGTGATCCGCCGCCGCCTCCCAAACGGGAGAGGCCTTGGTCAGCGCGGTCTGCGCCGCCTGTGCGTTGAAGGTTCCCTTGGATACCGCATTCTTCAGGGTCTTCAGCATATCGATTTTGGCGTCCAACTCCGAAGAATGGCTACCCCAAGCGGCATCCATATAGGTCTTGGCGTATTCGTAATTACGAATGCCGTTGTTCATGGCCTTGATGGCGCCATTGGTATCCCCGTCCTTCACCATTTGGATCACCTTGGCCGAGATCAGCGAATCATCGGCGTACAAGGCACGAAGGAACGTTTCGGGCGAGTTATCGAGGTTATAACGCTTTCCGAATTCTTCGACATTGGCAGAGGGAAGTCTTGCTTCTTGAATGACGCTCTTTCCCTCAAGAATACCCGTCGAAATCAATGTGACGAAGAAGGTATCCACAAGTTCCTCAATCGCGGGAGCGTCGTACTTTTCTCCCATCACCATGGTCTTAAAATACGGTTCGAGGAAGGCTTGAATTTCTTCTTCTGCGACCTCCATGCCAAACTTAACAGAGCCTATTAATGCCATTCGCCCCCACTTATTGGCGATGGCATTTCTAACCTTGCCGATCAGGACTTCTTCTCCCGCACCGAGGTTACTACCAACACCACCAAGGAGCGTTTCAAGCATAGCCTCCGAAGCGCCCACCATAAAGCCGTAGGTCTTCGCTTGGCCTATACCATATCCCTCATCCACCGCTTGCTTATAAGCGTTACCAAAGGACGAACTAAAAATCGATGCGGCGCTTGTTCCCTTGATCAAAGCGGAAGATGCTCCGGCCGCTCCCATTGCGCCCGTCAATGCAATCGACGGTGCAAGCTGACCGACCATTTCTCCCGCTCCGAATAGGTATCCCGGTATTTTACCGATGCTGTCCTTGTATTCTTGGCTTGCATATTGAACAGCGGGAGCCTCAGCGGTTTCTCCCGAAAGGGACTTCAGAGCGTTTTCCCATCCCGAAACAGTATTTCCAAGACCCGATACTACCGATGTCATAGTCGCTGCGGGAATCTCCGCAATCAAAGGAAGATTCTTCAAGCTCTGTGCATACTCCTCGCCCGCCCGCTGATTGAGGAACGGCGTCATATACTCGAGATATTCGTCGGCCTTGTTCGTTCCGTTTTCTTCGTCCTTCGCAAGCAAATAGTAGTATGTTTGTTCTTCTTCGGGTTTAAGATAATCCCAATGCTTTTCAAATTTTCCTTCCGAAATAAGTTCCTGATATCCCGTATAGGTAGCAGCGCCCGAAACGGTGCTTGGATCATAACCAAACGGATTCTCTTTGAAATATAATAGTTTATTTTTGATTACCACGGGATTCTCTTCAAGAACTGTTCTGTCGGCAAATGGGTTGTTTGCGGCTTCAAGCATGGCCATTTCGTAGTCAACGATTTCCTCATTTGTCGGGTTCTTGATAGAAGTGCCTTTTTTCGCATACTCCTCAAAATCGGCGGCATTCAAATAGCCTTGATATTCCTGCCACCTCTCTCGTTGTTCAGCCTGCTTCCTCATCTGCTGAAGTTGCGACAGACGATTATATGGTTGCGACACCTGCTCAGCTATATCCGTTGCCGCCGTTGCTCCAACAGCGCCGGTTCCAAGCGTACCAAAAATGCCGGAAAGGCCGGGGATTTTTTCGTACCACTTTTGGTTTTTCTTTTCCTCTTCGATAAGCCTGTCGAGTTCAGCAGAGGACATAAAGCCTTCCGCATTTTTCTCAAGCCACGCCTTTTCTCTGCCCTCGGTCTTCCCGATAGCGTCCTGAATGTCGGCATAGGAGGAACCGTCATACTTCTCCCCGTAGACCATATCGTCGAAATCGGCCATATAGGCTTCGGGGGTTTCGTACTTGCCAAAGGTCTTGCTGTACTGCTTGGTCAGGTCGATGGAACCGACGATACCGTCCTTCAGGGCTTTCAGGTTGGAGCCCTTGGCATCGTCAACAGGCTTGAATCCCGTCTTGTCTCCCACAAGGTCAAGGTACTTTTCATACGCCCCCGCCATGCCGAGAACGCCGTTGCCCTTCTGCTCCAGCACCGTCAGGGTGTCCTTGTCAATGTATTCGCCGTTCTGCGCCCGCTTCTGCACCGACAAAAGCTCTTTGACGTAGTCCTCGTAGACTTGTCCAAAGCTACCGAGGTTATACTTCCGCAAAAGGTCGTCAGCTTCCTTTGCCTTTGCGTTCTCTGCCTTGCGTTTTTCGTCGGCCTCTTCCTTGTCAATGAACGCCTTCCCCGCATCGTCCAGCTGATCATACAGGGACTTTCGGTATTCAGCAAGGCGTTCCTGTGCGCTTTTTTCTTTTTTCTTTTTTTCTTCGTCCCGCTCCTCCATGGTTTTATCCCAAGGAGAATTCGTGATGAACGCGGGCTTTGCGTTGTTATTTTCGCGATTGGTCATCGTTTTGTTCGCCATAATGTCTTCCTTTCTTTGGGGGAATAAAATAGGCTTACGGGAAACCGCCCCCGCGGTTCCCCGTTATGATGATTATTGAACGGCCCAAGAATCCGCGGTAGGATTCAAAATTTGGTTAATAATGGTCTCGACAAAGTAGTGTGCCTTTTCTTTGGCTTGCTCCGGGCTGATCCCATAGGTATCGACAAAATATTGGGCAGCGGCATTCTTGACCGAAGCCTTGGTTTCGTCGTTAAGCTGATTGCCGTCATACTTCGCAAGTAGATCGGCTACGTAAACGTTTGCCTCATTGTCGTTATACTCTCGATAAGAAGGCGTTTTGGCTTCCTCCTCTGCGGCGGTCTCATCAGCCCTGTAAAGGCTCGCAAGATAGCCCTGCGTATTGCCCACGTTGCCGCTCTCGATGCCGAGGAGCGCATTAACGTCCACGCCCATAGCCTGAAGGCCCTGAAGCGCGGTGGTGAGTTTCTGATTTCCAAGATTCCATACGGCATTGATGCCCTGATTCAAGGTGGCAAGACGCTGTCTCTGCGCATTGGCGGCGGCATAGGAATCCACGTTGCCGGCGTTCACGGCCGCGCCCGAGGCGTTTGCGCCGTTGGCGGCGGCTACACTATCAATGCCATAGTAGTCGAGAATTGCCCGGCCCCAATCGGTCTCGGTGGGGTTGAAGTTCATCGCTTGGTTGAAGAAGTCTCTGTAGAGGCTCTGCGTATCGCCAACCGCGCCGCTGATCATACCCGTCAGATTGTCCGCCCGCTGAACACCGGGGTCGGTAGACGGCGTTACCGAAGTGGTCGTAGAGCGCACAGGCTCCGACGTGGCGGGCTTGGTTCCCGCCGTGGTAACGGGCTCGGTGGTGATCGGCTTGCCGTTCACGTCATAACCGGCGGGCGGCTTGCCCGCCGCGCCCTGATAAAAGCCAAGCTCAGTAAGAATCATATTCTGCGCTACGGGGCTCAACGCTTTCCAAGCTGCCACGCCTTCGGCATTGGGATTTTTTTCTTTTTCGTTTGCCATCGTTTGTTACTCCTTTATAATAGCATCTTCGTCTACCCACCCGTAGACGCCGCTTCCCTTGATCAGGTAAGGATGCCGCGCCTTTCCGAGCTGATAGATCTGTTTGACGGTTGCCGAGCAGGGCTTGGCGCTCTTGCCAACCAGCTTGCCCGAATTGGTGTACTGCGTTTTTCCCACAAAGCGAACCGTATCGCCCTCCGAGATCACCTTCTCGGGATGAATCTCGCGGTCAACGGCATCGCGGAAGTCCGCCATGGTCAGCCCATGCTTCTTCATCCAATGATCAATGTCGGCGTGGTTGGTGGCATAGCCGAGCTGATAGGCCTCCTTGTGGGACACGATATCGTCGGACTCCCAACCGTATCGGCGGCAGATGTCGGCGCAAAGCAGAACCGCCTCATAAAAGCAGGCCAAGAAATACGCCTTGTCCGTAAGACCGTCCTCGCATACCTCGATCTGTATGCAGGACGTAGGGTTGTAGTTGAAGGAGCCACGCTTGCCCGTACCCACGCCCCAAGCGCAGAATTCTTCGGGCAGAATATGCGCCGTGTCCACGGTACCGTCGGCGCGTCGGCCTACGATATAGTGAACCGATTTCTTGATGTCGCGGTTCCAATGGTTGCCTTTCCCGTTCTTGCCAATAAAGCCGAGGATCGCTTCCCTTTCGGGCGCGTTCTTCGACGGCTGAACGTAGCGCTTCAAATAGGGATTGTTGGCGCCCGTGGAGTGCAGAACGATGCCGACGGGATCCGAGGGCTGTGCCGCCCGATAACAGCGGCTGTCGGTGTGAAGACATTCGATCATGTCACTCACCGTCCTCGCCGTCGTACCCCTTGTTCACGGCCTCACCCGATTCGTTGACGTTCAGCTCGGGCAAGCCCGCCACCGACGTCAGAATGGAGCAAACGCCCGCGAGAGCCGCCGTTCCGAGAACGCCAAGCCATCCCACCTCGGAGATGGATACCCCGACGGGGATCATGGCCACCGCCGTCTGTGCCACCGTCTTCAGGGCTCGGATGCCTGCGGCCTTCAGCCATTTCAAAAATTTTTCTTTCATACGTCGTGTCTCCTTTCCAAAATTTTAATGCGACCTTCGTGATCGCCGAGAGTCTTTTCGTCCTCGGAAAGGCGATCAAAGATCTTTTCGTGGACGCTGTGGCTGTTGTGCTTGAACTCCGATATCGTCTCGTTCAAGACCTTGATGGTGCTTTCCAACACGCCCAGCGTCTTTGATAGCTTGCTGATCCACGTGGCAATGCTTCCCACGAAGCCCACCAGCGCGATAATGCCTAAAACGATCTCCCAACTCATGATCGTTCTCCCTTCGTTTTTTTCAATTGTATCATAGGATAAAGCGGTAAGAGAATCCTACCGCCCTTTGCTTTTTGCGATGTTATCCGCAAATCTCGGGATAGTCTTCGATGGCTCGGAAAATGCCAAGGTCGGCATAACCGCTCCAATTGGTTGCCGTCTTGTAAGATTCAACCAAAGCCGCAGGGACATACACGTGGCCCGTACCATCCGCAATCGGTGTGTTTTGCAAAGTATTGGTAGCCGTACCGAGCGCACAAACACCGCTTGTCAATCGCAAAATCAGCGTATACAATCTGGTACAGTTGGCAAACGCAGATTGGTTGATTTTGTTTGCCATGCCGAAATCGGCCCTTTCCAGATTTTCGTTTTGGAAAAACGCATTTTGCGAAATACCCGTTACGCTGGGGAAATTGACGCTCCGCAGGTCGCACTTGTAAAACGCATAGTTACCAATCGTGGACACCTTTGGCATATTTAAGTCTTTTAATTTGGAACAGCCATAGAAGCCATAGGTGGCCACGTTGGTGACAAGAGGTGCGCTGACATTCGTCAAGCCCGTACATCCTCGGAACGCATAGCTGTTGATGGTGGTACACTTGGGCAGATTGATCGTCTGTAGTGCCGTTCTGCCATAGCTGCCGTAGGACATGATGCTTGTCACGTCGCTGTCGAGAGAGGTCAATGCGTTCGTTATGAAATCGTCCAAACGGTCTTCCACATCCCCACCGCCACCACCAGCCACGTTGACGTTGACCGACGCATAGTTTGTGACATCGTGTGTGCCGTTTTCGTCAATGTCAAGACTACCGCTGGGGATGATGTATTCACTCGGAATCGGTGACACGGTGACCTTGTCAAGGCCTGTGTACCCAGCGTCCGCCTCGACCTCTTGGGTGCTCTTGCTTGGCGTGACGGTCTTGCTCTGTAGCGTGACCTCTACCTCGCCGCCGGCCTCGGGAAGACCTTCCGCCAGCTCAATGCACTCCCGAAGCTCTGCGTTGTTGGCTTGGATTCGTTCTGTGTTTGTCATTCTTCTGCCACCTCGATAGGAATATCCGTTTCCTCATAGACATAAAGCACACCCTCTATGTCAACGGCTTCATCGTAAATCTCGTCCGTACCGACCTTTCGGATCTGCACCCCGCGATCCGAATAACTGCGGTAAAGGTTCACCCCGTCCTGTCTCGTTTTATAGAAGTCTTTTTGAATCATAATTACCCCCCGTTATCTCAGGATAGTCTTCGATGGCTCGGAATTGTGTGACAAGGTCTTCACTTTCTGTAAGCATCTGTTTTCACCTACCAATCAACATCTTTGCCCTTGGTAAATGTGCCTGTTCCTTGATTGGTCAAAAACCGTCCCGTGAATTTCTCATACAGACCGATTTCACCATCGCTCTTGCGATAACAAGGGAAATACTCACGCACAATTTCTCTCCCTTGCGAAATTCTCGCATTGTAAAAAATGATGTCACGGGACGAACTGCTATAAAATTCGCCAGCATCATTTTTACGAAGATAGCAGAAAATGCCTATCGGTGCGGTCTGTGTTGCCAATGTCGAAGTCAATATATCTGCAAATTCCATCGCATTGGTTTCTTCTTCCTTAACTGTAGACACTCTGTTATTGAGAAAATTAAGAGAAGAACGATATAGTGTATTCGCTACCGCACCAGTTGATTTAGTTACACCGGAATTGAAGCCATAATAAAAAGAATTGGCAGAAAGCGGATACGGCACATAGAATCGTGTCGCATTGCCATCCAATCTTGAACCCATCGTAACACGGTCTGCAAGTGTGGGATATTTTGCGGTCAGTTCCATACCAGTTTCGTTGTCTGCGAAAATGTCGGTATCAATTCGGCAACTCATTGTCGATTCGATATACTCAATTCGCTGATACTCTTTGCTCGGATCAGGCTTGATTTCACCGCCACCACTTGCCTTGTTCGCAAGCACCTCCTTCAGCTCGTCGATCAAGCCCTCCTGTTCGGCAAGCACCGCACTCAGGTCTTCGGGCTCTGCCGCGTTTCCCGTTGCCGTAATGACGATGTCACGGTCACAATACTTGCCCGCCGTGGGCAGGCGGACGGACGTGCCGCCCTCTACCGTAATGTTATGGCTCATACGCTCGTCACGCTCCCATCATAGACAGGCAGAGCGGCCACAACGGCGGCGACCATCTCGGCCTTGTCGGCGGGGGTAAAGTAATCGGTGCCTTTGGTAGGCGTCTTGCCCGCCGCTCCCGTGTCGCCCTTATCGCCCTTGTCTCCCTTCAGATTGGCCGATGTGGTACCCGAGGCAGATGTCACGTACAAGGTGGTACCGCTCCAACGGTGGGTGCAAGGGGTTCCGTCCACGCCGTCACGCCCATCGCTTCCGCTTTGTCCCGTTGCTCCCGTGTCTCCCTTGAGATTGGCCGAGGACGTGCCCGACGCCGACGTGACGTAAAGCGTCGTTCCGCTCCAAAGATGGGTGCAGGAGACGCCGTTTGCTCCGTCCTTACCGTCAGCGCCCGGCTCTCCCGCAGGACCCGTTTGACCGTCCTTACCGTCCTTACCGGGCTGTCCCGCAACACCCTGTGGGCCTTGAGGGCCTCGGATGTTGACCTCGGACGGATTGGGAAGGTCGCCGTCGTTGGTCCACGAGATGACGCCGTCGGTCGATACCGCCGGAATAAAGGTGGCTCCTCGCCAAACCTCTCGCACCTTGGATAGCTCACCGACGTCAGCGTCAAAGTCTTCGCCAAGCTCCATGACCTTCAGCGAAAAGGAGGAGTCGTTTTCTTGAAATCCAACACGCACCTTCATCGCATGACCTCACCGTCAAGACACCGCTGCACCGAAACGGTCATAATGTCCGAAACCAGCGCGTCGCCGGCCTCAGTGAGAATGCGAAGCTGAATCTGCACCGCCCCCTTGGGATCAAACTGAAAGGTCTCTTCCTGCGTGAGGGACGTTTTCACCGTCTTGCCGTCCACGGTGCAATCCTCGCGGGTTTTTTGAAGCACGACCTCGTCCCTCTGCGCATACGTGATCAAGAGCTTGTCGGCGTTCTGCACCTCAAAGGGAAGCTGAAAGGTGTGCGTCGGTGTTGTTCCTTGTCTCATATGTTACTCCTTTCTTACAGTACGTCGTTAAACACGATTTCGGAGGCCGTGGTGTGAAGGACACCAAACGCATCCAGCCACAGCGCATGATCGCCGACCC
>JAEIGA010010035.1_pt1 | contig 14344 bp, 16 predicted proteins | sample 9270691 | NCBI WGS metagenome assembly JAEIGA01 (sample SAMN17057246, study PRJNA624740) | gut metagenome | biome: biome; isolation source: fecal sample | host: Bos grunniens | place: China: Xizang | collected 2019 | reverse complement strand
TAGAGAAAGGTTGTTCCGGTGTTGCATTCCCCCATTCAAAGTGAACGCAATTTCGTAGACCGATATAATGGACAGAACAGGTGTTTGGGGTGTGCGCACATGATCCGACAGCAGGCCACGGTGATTGCATGAAAATATGTTCTGTATTGATTTAAACATGAAAAAAGAATATCCTTAAAACAAGGAGGTGTTACACATGGCAAAAAGCAAAATAGGTGTTAAAAAGGATTATACAAAAATGTGGCATCAGATGCAGCGCGATCTTGAAAACGTACCGCGTGATATTAAACTTGAATACTACAAATCATTTTACAGGCAGATTGCAAAAACAGCAGATCAGCGACTTGTGAACCTTGAAAACCTGGCTAAAAAAGAAGGATATAAAAATGTTCTTGAATGGTCTTACAAGGATGCTATGCGTGAAATACGCGGTACATACGGATCAGAGGTAAAGAGATTTAATAGAAAACAACCTGATGATCTGCGGACAGTATTTAAAAACATCAGGCGTGTATTAACATTTCTTGAAGCGCCCACATCATCAAAACAGGGTATTGATGAAATATACGGAAAACGTGCGGACACAATCAATACAAGGTATGACACAAACATTGATTGGTCAACAGTAGGTGATTTATTCAACAGCAGGTTATACAGAAAAACTGATGCAAAATATGGAAGTAAAACTGTATTAAAAGCAATCGGAAAAATTCAGGCCAATCAGAAGGAAATCAAGAAATATTTAAAGGATTATGAGAAGTGGCAACAAGGCCAGGGAAAAAAACCCGAATTTTTATCATTACACATTGAAAGTACATCAGTTGAAAGAACTGTAAACAATATGTTGAAGTATTACAAAAAGGATGTAAACCAATTGATCAAAAATTTAACCTGAAGGTGTGCAGGGCATGAAACAATGTGAACTTTATAAAATCCGAAAAGATTATCTTTTGAAACATCATCAATATAAGATGGTACATCATAATGATTTTGATTATGAAGTGTTAAATAACATAATGTGGATCACAAGATCAGGAAAAGCAAAAGGTAAACGCAAAACATATAACAATTGCATTATCATGTGTGATACAGAAACATCACGCAAAAAATTAAAGAATAGTCCTCAGGTCAACAAATTACCTTCAGGTCATAAGGCCAGGGAAAATCATGTTGTTGCATGGACAATTTCAATACGTGCATTTGATATGAACATTGTGACTTTATACGGACATAAACCAACAACATTTTGTTCTACACTTCATAAGATTCACAATCAAATGATGGGTGATGTTACAATCGCATATTTTCACAATTATAGCTATGATTATTCATTTCTGCGCAGGTTTCTTGTTAAAGAATTTGGTATGCCTGATAAATCACTAAATATAAAAGCACATTACCCTTTATTTATGAAATTTGATTGCGGTATAGAAATAAGAGATTCTCTGATACTTGCGCAAAAGTCACTTGAAAAATGGGCTGATGATCTTAATGTTGAACATAAAAAAGCAATTGGAAAATGGAATTACACAAAATTCAGAAACCAGGATTGCAATTTTACATCAAATGAACTTGAATACATTGAACATGATACACTTGCAGGTGTTGAATGTATTGACACTCTGATGAAGATATTAAACAAGCGTGTTTATTCAATGCCTTACACATCAACAGGTATCATCAGAGAAGAAATAATTTTAATTGGTATGGCAAACGGTGCACATGATCTTTTCTTGCGCTGCGCACCTTCATATGAGCAATATATAAAATTAACAAAATTGTTTCATGGTGGCTTTACACATGCAAACAGGTTCATGATTGATGAATATATATTTGGTGTCCTGGTGCAGTGTTATGATTTTGTTTCATCATATCCATTTTGTATGTTGACACAAAAATATCCCATGGAAGCATTTCACAAGATGAATGATTGTAAGCTGTCAGACATATTAAAAGATTCAGAAAACACAGCATACATGTTCAAACTTATCATGTACAATGTGCGATTAAAGGAAATGGATCATGTAATGCCTGCACTTCAATATTCAAAATGTGTTGAATGTGTCAATCCTGTTTTAGATAATGGGCGTGTGTTAGAAGCTGATTATGTTGAAATCTATTTAAATGAAATAGATGCATCAGTTATTGCAGAACAATATAAAGCAGAATCGCATATATGTATTGAAGTTGAATATGCGCAAAAAGATTATCTTCCCAGATGGTTTACTGATTATATTTTTAATCTGTTTAAAGAAAAATGCGTGCTTTCACTCACTGATGATGAAGTGAATTATATAATACAAAAAGGAAAAATCAATGGCTGCTATGGTATGACAGTACAGCGCAGCATTCAGGATGAAATAATCGAAGTATTTGATTCTTTTGAATATAAAACAAATGTTCCTGAAGATAAAAAGGAAAGAGAAAAGGCACAAAGAAAAGAATATGATAAATATTTAAAGAAAAAACGCAATGTATTTTTATATCAATGGGGCGTTTGGGTGACTTCTTATGCTTTTAGAAATATTCACGAACTTAATAAGTGTGTAAAACCTGAAAGTGAAGGTGGACTTCTTTTGTACAATGATACTGATTCAGGTTATGCTATAAATTGGGATATTGACAAAATAAATGCATATAATGACAAATGCCTGCAACAATTACGTGCAAACAATTATGATGCAGTTGTTATTGATGATCACACTTTTATTTTAGGAACTGCGGAACATAAACCATTAAAAGACGATTATACGGAATTTAAAGTATTAGGTGCAAAACGTTACGCAGGCAGATGCAAAAAAGATAATGAAATACATATTACTGTTGCAGGTGTACCTAAAAAAGGTGCTGAATGTCTTAATGATGATTTACATAATTTCACAAAAGATTTTATTTTTAAAGGTACAAAAACAGGAAAAAAGACACATGTATATTTTGTATCTGACATTTACACAGATGCAGATGGAAATGAAACAGGTGATTCAATTGACCTGTTACCATGTGATTATAAACTTGACCCCACGGAAAAATTTGAAATTGATGATTTATTTAGTGAAGATCAGGAGGTGCAGATATATGAAGAATGGTAAAATACCACAAAAACAAATTGAATATGCTTTAAAGGAACTACCATACATTTTAAAAACGTACATAAATTATGAAGATATTTATGACGGTTATTATCATCTATTAAAGGATGTATTTTTATATCCTGATGCATGGTGTTATGCTGTGTGGTCAAAACGTGGTCCAGGTAAAACATATTCTGTGTTGTGGCTCGCTTATTATTGCAGATTCAAATTTATATACATGAAAAGAACTGATGATGATGTTGACCTGATCCTTAGATCAGATACAGATTTTGATGCATCACCTTATTATCCATTAAAACGTGATAAACATATAAAAGTTGTGGGTGTACGTATTGCAAATGGTATAGGATCATTCAACATTGCAAATGATGAAGGTGAACCAACAGAACAGATATTGTGTTATGTTTTATCATTTAATAAGGTGCAAAAGTATAAAGGTTTCAATTTTGATTCTGAATTTATAGTATTTGATGAATTCATACCGCAGCTTGGGGAACGCATCAGGAAATCTGAAGGTGAAAATCTTCTTGACCTTTACCGAACTGTTGAACGTGACAGGCTAAAACGTGGTAAAAAACCAATAAAGTTAATACTTTTTGCAAATGCTGAAGAAATCAGTACACCTGTTACAAATATTCTTGAAATAGTAGATGATATGATGGAACTTAACGCTTCAGGCCAATCACATTTATATTTAAAAGAACGTCAGATTGTGCTGCATCATATCACAGATAAAGAAGTTCCACTTGAAGAAAATGAAATGCAAGGTATTTATGTCGGTATGAAAAACACGTTATGGTGGAAAAAATCCTTCGGTGGTGAATTTACACACAATGATTTTAGCAATGTTTTAAAGTGGTCAATCAAAAGAAGTGTGCCTGTTGTACACATCAGATATAAAACATATGATTACTACGTATATTTTAATGAAGAAAAAGACAGGTATTTCATGACATATACAAAAGGCCAGGCTGCTGAATTTTATGATCTTAATACAGAGAACGCACAAAAGAGATTTTATGAGGATTATATAATTGACCTTCAGGATTATTGCATACATGAAAAAATGAAGTTTGAAAAGTATTCAATGTATGACCTGATAATAAATTATAGAAAATTTTTCAATATCACTTGACAGGATATTCTAAAAAGGATATTCTATTTTCATAAAGGAGGTGCAGATAAAATGATGAATAAATTAGATATTGGTTTTTTGATTGATTATTGTAGTAAACATGCTGATGTGTACAATCAAGTTTCAAGTCATTTATTTGATAGATTTGGAATTGTAGGTGCAGAAATTGTATTACTTGTAACATATTATGTTTGTGAGGAAAGGAAAAATAAATGATATTATCAGAAGATATACTAGATAAGATACAAATATATTTTTCAAATGAATTACATGATATTAATTTAATGGCAGATTCAGTTGATAAAATAATAATTAAAGATGGTTTTCTTATGGTACATGATATATGTGAAAATGATTGGCATTGTTACAATATAAATCATGTTTCACATTTTCATTATCCTGATTATATGAAAGGGCCTGCAAAATGATAAAGGGATTATTTTTTAAATTGAATATGGATAAGGCACGCGACAGGATCATCTACAATTTCTTTAACACCCTGGATCAGCCTGCCAACAAAATTGATGCAATGTATATTCTGATTAATAAGTACCTGCCACAGGATGAAATAAATAAACTTTCAATGATGAATTTAGAAAAGGACGGTGCTTGTCATGGATGAACAAAAATTAATTAGAGATACAGAACTAAAAGAAACAATTGATAAACTGCTTGCAGATGCAGGTGTGCTTCTTCAGATTGTTTCAAAATTACAGGATGTAAGATATTTATATCTTACAAATGCAGTTATTGATGAAGAAAAATTAGTTTCTGAAGTAGATGAACTCGAAAATAAATTGCAGGTGATCGAATATATTGGATAAATGCGTGTGTGGCGCTTTATTAATAGAAGCAAACAAAACAGATTAGAAAAGGAGAAAAGCAACATGAAAAAAGCAATCAATTTCACAAAAAAGGATGAAGTAAACAGCGTATCAGCAACACCACTACAGAAAGCAGGCGACGATATACTTCTTGTGACAGGTGCAGCAATTACGGAAAGACCTGATGAAAACGGAGAAGTAAAGGAAGTTGGACTTCTTGCAACGGATCATGGCACATTTTCATCAATTTCAGCAACAGCAATAAAAGGCCTTGATGGTATCATTGATTACATGACAGATCTTCAGGCCAATGATGAACTTGGTGAAGGAATCCAGGTAAGAGTTGTTAAAAACAAATCAAATGCAGGCAGAGAATTTTTGACACTTCAGATTCTCTGATATATTATAAAAGTAGACATGAAGCAAACCACACATTGTTTTGTGTCCTGCACCCTGGAAAAGCACCACACTTAATTGTGTGGTGCTTATTTATTTGATTGTATGATGGGAGGTTATACAAAATGGATATGAACGTTATTACACAGCTTATTTCATCAGTAGGTTTTCCGATTGCGTGCTGCATCTACTTAATTTATAGCAATAACAAAAACAATGAAAAGCACACTGAAGAAGTTGAAAAGCTGCGAACAACTGTTGAAAACAACACAAAGGCAATGTTAAAACTTTGCGCTAAATTGGGGGTAGACATTGATGATTAAAAAGGATATGATGCAAGGCATTGATATTTCAAGACATAATGTTGTAACAGATTTTGCTGCAATCAAAAAAGCAGGCTATGATTTTGTAATTATACGTGCAGGTGGCAGCAATGGCGGTTTTTATAAAGATTCTAAATTTGAAACATATTATGCTGCTGCAAAAAAGGCAAAATTGCATGTAGGTGCATATTATGACACAGGAAAAGATTTTGTTACATATGGCAATGGTTACATGGCTGCTGGTCATTTCTTAGGACTTCTTAAGGGTAAAGATTTTGACATGCCAATTGTGGCTGATGTTGAAACAGCGCCTACACCATATCGTGAAGGGATCACTGACGCAGTAATAGCATTTTGTGATCTTCTTGAAAAAAATGGTGCATATTCAATGATATATGGATCAGATATTTCAGGATTTAAAGAACGCATGGATATAAGCAGACTTACAAAATATGATAAATGGGTAGCCAGGTACGGAAAAGCACCACAGTATGTTAAAGATTATGGTATATGGCAGAAATCAAGCACTGCAAAAGTAACAGGTATTACTAATATAGTAGATATTGATGAAGCATACAAAAATTATCCCACAGTAATAAACAAACTAAAATTGAATAAATTTTAAAGAAGGGAGAAAAACAGATGCAGGTTAGTTTTGGGTTATTTTCAAAAAAGCGCAATTCAACAAAAAGACCTACAACAGAATTATCTGATACAAGAACCGTAAAACTTAAACAAACCACATCACTTGATGCACCAACATTTATTTTGACAGGCAACAATTTTAATTGGAATTATGCGCAGTATGGCAGCAGATATTATTTTATCACTGATATAAGAAGCCTGCACAATAATGAAAGTGAAATTGAATGTGTGCTTGATCCCCTGGCAACAGGAAAAGATTATATACTTGGAAGTACACAATATGTTTGTTATAGCAGTCAGGCAGGTGACTCATGGCTTGCTGATACACGCATACCTGTTTTGAAAAGTACAACTGCATCAAAAAGTAATGCATCACTTCCTTTTATTAATTCACAAGGCTTTTATGTATTATCTGTTGTTGGTGGTGATACAGGCGTTGGTGGTTGTGAAGTTTTTGCAGTAAACAAGTCAACACTTAATGAACTTATACAGAATGTTGCAACATGGTCAGGTGATGATATAACAGATATAATGCAAGGTGTTACTATCAACCCACCATCATATACCCCACCACAAACATATGTGCCTGGTGCACAGGCAACAAATGGTGAATGTTTTGCTGATCTTATCAGTTCACTTAAAAATATGGTTGATTCAATCGGCTATACTGCAAAAAGTGTACAGGATTCTGCAAATGACATAATGAAAAAGATTCAGGAGGCATCAACAAAAACAGGTTTCCTTGGAAATGCTTTCGCAAATGCACCAAACTGCATCAGGTCATGTATATGGGTGCCGTTTGACCTTGCAGCATTCACAGGTGGATCAGGTACAATATATTTAGGTAAATATAATACAACAAAAGCAGGATTTAAAGTAAATCCTACACCTACAAGCGGAAGTATCACTGTTTCTATTCCATGGTCATTTAATGATTGGCGTAGGGGATTATGTGAGGATGTATATTTATATCTTCCTTTTGTTGGTATGGTGGCATATTCTGCTGATTCACTTACAAATGTTTCAAGCATTACTGTCAAATATTCTGTTACTGCTACAGATGGAAATATCTGTTATGAAGTAATTGCAGGTAATGAAATACTTGGCACGTATGGCGGTAATGCCTGCACAAATTACCCTATCGGAATAAATCAGCAGGCAAGCGCAGGTGAAGTATTTACTGCACTTGTTGGTGGTGTACAAAAAACTGTTAGTGCTGCGGTTGAAAGTTCAATTTCACCATTATCAGCAGGTGCAGCAATTGGAAAAATGGCTATAGAAATAGGCCTTGCAGCATATGATGTAAAAAATGTTCAATCTTCAACACACTTTTCATGTGTTGGTGGTATTGGTGGCGGTGCAGGTGTTGGTCTTGATCTTTCAGTTTCCTGCTATGTGGTATCACATAATACAGTAGTAAATCCTTCAGATATGAAAGATACAATGGGCCTTCCTACAATGAAACCTTTACAACTGTCAAGTTTAACAGGCTATTGTCAATGTGCAAATGCTCATGTTGAAGCGCCACTTATGGCATATGAACTAGATGCAATTGACGCATATTTAAATAGTGGATTTTTTATTGAATAAACTGAACAAATGTTTTATATTAATAATAGGTAGTGTTAGTGGTATCGCGCACAGGATGTTCCTGTTTACCACGTTTAGTTACGCGACTAATCAGCACTACCTATTTTTAAAGAAAGAAGGGTGTAAAAAATGGGAATGAATTTAAAAGAAATGTTAGTTGCTGCAAAGGCAGGTTATAAACCAAATGATCTTGTTGAACTTAATGCTTTAACAGAAAAATATGAAAAGAATGATATATTATCACTTGTTTCTGCGGGTTATAATCTTGGCGACCTGAAGAAAACACTTGAAATGACAAGTGCAGATTCAGACGATTCAGGCCAGGATGATGCAGATGAACATAAACCTGATGATAACAAAGGCCAACAAGCCGACGACACTTCAGGCGGTTCAGGCGAAACAGGAAGTGATGATATTGATTATAAAAAGTTATATGAAGAAGAAAAAAAACTGCGTGAAGAATTGCAGCATGATAATGCAGGCGCTGATGCTTCAGGATCAGATGATAAAAAGACTGATGAAGAAATTGCACAGGCACTTGCGGATGCAATTCTACATTAATTAAAAGGAGGTTTTAAAAATGGCAAGAACATTTACACCAAATGATGCACATGCAATTGTAAATCTTGTTATGAAAGAGTTGACAGGACAGAACGCACAGATTCAGCAGGTCAATTCTTCAAATTTTGTTTCAACAGGTGAAAAAATCCTTACACAGTATCCTATGGAAAATGTGTACAATGCATTGTCAATTCCACTTCTTAGGACACTTATAGCTGCAAGGGCTACGGATGATGAACTTATGATTCTTAATGCAGTTGATTCAGGCATGTTTTCAAGCAGGCTGCGCAAAATTTCATATCTTTCAAAATTTGCACTTCCTTCAGGATCATTTAACACTGACCTTTTCACAAACCTTGCACCAGGCTTTACCGCAGGACAGAATGAAGATTCACAGGGCACGCCACAGTCAACAAAATCGCAGTGGGAACAGAACCCTGTAATCCCTGTTGAACTTCAGTTTGGCGGTTCATCCGTTTGGGATCATGGCATTACATGGTACAAAGATCAGGCTAAAAATGCATTTACAGATGAAGCTTCTTTTCTCAGGTTCTGGGAAGGTGCACTTGTTGAAAATGCAAATGACATTAAATCAGAAAAGAACGCATTCAGAAGAATGATTCTTTTAAATCACATTGCTGCAATGATCGACCTTCAGGCATCAGGAACAACTGTTGTGAATCTTACGGCAGCATACAATGCAAAGTTTGGTACAAGCTACACAAGTGCACAGCTTCGCACAACTTATTTGAAAGAGTTTCTTAAATTCTTCACATCAACATTCAAGCTGTACAGCAAGAACCTTAAAAAGCGCAGCATGAACTACCATGTTAATATAAGCAAAACTGTTAATGGCGTACAGTATAACCTGCTTAGGCATACACCATATGACAGGCAGCGCGTGATTCTCTATGAACCACTTTTCATGGATGCTGAAGCAATGGTTCTTCCTGAAATCTTCAGACCTGAATACCTTGATCTTGAAACACAGTATGAAGGTGTTACATGGTGGCAGAATGAAAACGAACCATCAAAAATTTCTGTTATTCCTGCAATTACTGATTATTCAACAGGTGTTCAGACAGCAGGCGCAGCAGTTGCACTTGATTATGTTGTTGGTATCATCTTTGATGAAGATGCAATTATGACAGATTTTCAGCTTGATGACACAAACACCACAGCACTTGAAGCCAGGAAGAGGTTCAGAAATACATGGTTTTCAATGGCGCGCAACGGCCTGAATGATCTTACTGAAAAGTCGGTTCTCTTTATTATGGCGGATTGATCCATATTTATATTCTTTTCCTCACGGGGCAGTACATTTGTATTGCCCCATAATAATAGGAGGTAATAAATGTATCTACCACTTAATTATGACAAGATAAATCTTGTAAACGGCTTGTATCAACCTTCACCTGTAAAGAACAGAAACAATCTGACATTTGATTATTGGGTAAGAACATTATTTCACAGGGCAAGCAGCACAATGATTTTTGGCCTACCTGAATTTTGGCAGGGAAATATTTCTGACTCATGGTATTATTACCTGCTTCGTTTTGGTTTTCTTTCCATTCAGGACTTGACAAAAAGTCAGAATAAATCTGCGCGTGCAATTGGAATGTGTTTTTCACCTGTTGGTCTTTCAGGTTACAATTTTTATTATTTCCCTACAACAGCAATTTTGAGTAATCCGCTTTTAACAGATTCACTTGAACTTGAAATTGGAAAAGATTGTGTTTTGGTCAATCTTACACCTGATATGATGGGAATATGGGATGTTATTGAAAGATATGCTGAAATGCTTTCAAACCTGGACAATGCAATCAACATGTCAATCATCAATAACAAGTTTGCATTTATCCTGGCAGGAAAAACAAAAGCAGCAATTCAGACACTGAAAAAAATGCTTGATCTAATAAATGCGGGTCAACCTGCGGTATTTTTAGATGAACGTGTTGTTGATGTTAAAGATGGTGAAACACCTTTTCAAAATTGGACACGCGACAATCTGAAAAACTCATATCTGACAACAGATCAGCTGCTTGACCTTCATACAATACTTTCAGATTTTGATGCAGAAATTGGTATTCCTACCGTACCATATCAGAAAAAAGAACGTGAAACAGAGTATGAAAGTAAATCAAAAGTTGCTGATGGTATGGCGCGCAGCCTGGTATGGAAAAGGTGTATTGAAAGCAGCTTGAAGAACGTGAAAAAACTATATCCTGAACTTGATATTACATTTAAACTCAGATGGGAGGTTGAAGATGTCAACAATGAAGCTAACAATGTTGGGCCTTCAGCAGGCACTGACAATAAAAAACCAAACACTGTTTGATAATATGAATCTTCCTACAGGAATAGATAAAGACACTGTTGTTGATAACATATTATTAGAAGGAAGTGATTTTGAAGTTGTTTATGCTGATCCTGATTTTATGCGTGTTGCTATTGGTACATGGTCCGCTAAATATTACAGGACATTTGAAAAGTGGATAAATGCATTAAATATTGAATATGCACCACTTGAAAATTATGACCGTCATGAAGATTGGACTGACAAACTTGATTCAGATACCACAAACACAAGTGTTGATGCAACAACAGAAAACACCGACACGACAGTGAATACAACAGGTGAACAGACTGATTCAGGATCAGTTGAAAATACTGTTTCTGCATTTGATGCTGATACTTATCAACCTGCGGAAAAATCTGACACTGATAATACAACAAACACATCAACTGATACAACATCAGGCGTGGATTTTACACACGACAGTACGATAACTGACACAGGTACGAAAGATGATACAACAGTGCACACAGGGCGTATACATGGTAATATTGGTGTTACAACTTCGCAGCAGATGCTTCAATCTGAACTTGACATTGCCAGGTTTAACATTGTGCAGCAGATCACTGATTTATTCCTAACAGAATTTTGTATTATGATTTATACTTAATATATAGGAGGTGTTACATATGGGAATGCTACTTGATCTTTTCAGAAACAAATGGCCTTACACAGATTTTCATGAACTTAATGCTGATTGGATTATATCAACAGTCAGACAGCTTATTGAAGCAATGGATTCTTTCATTCAGAATGAAAGTATTTCTTTTGCTGATCCTATCACATGGAATATCACTTCGCAGTATGCAAAAGCAACTGTTGTAATTGATAGTGCAGGAAATGCATATTTATCTAAACAGGCAGTACCTGCAGGTATTCAGCTTAATAACAGTGAATATTGGCAGGAAATCTTCAACTTTACAAACTACACAAGAACAGCAAACAGAAACCTGACATTCAATGTTGAAACAGACACAACACGCGCAACAGCTGCATATAATGTTGATGATTGGTTAATCTTAAATGATGTGCTATACAGAGTCACACAGGCAATTGCAATTGATGATACATTTATCGTTGCACCTGCTTCAGGGTCAAATATTGTGCACTTCACTGTTGAAGATTTTATTAAAGCCTGGATCACATCCGCAACAGCTTTAATAAATCAGTATAAAAATGATATTGATGCATCAGAACTTGCATACAGACAGCAGCTTGCACAGGATATTGCAAATATAACGGCAAGCCTTCAGGCACAACTAAATGCTGCCATTGCAGGCGCTACTGTAGATAGTGAAGTAATTAATGCGCGTATCGGATGGAATAACACTACCTATAGCACTTTAGGCGAAGCCATAAGAACACAGATCACAGAGCTGCACAGTGAAATTGATAATACAAATGCAGGTATTAATGGTACTAATGGTATCCTTGATTATATGCCTGCAAAGCCATTTATTATAACAAGTAGTGGTATATGGCAGAATGCACAGGCTGCACACTTAGTTATCCCTGTACATGGTGGTGATTCTGCGGAAATCACAGCAAATGATACACAAAGTGCTGTGTATGCTGCACTAGTAAGTGATAACAGTACTGCTAGTGGTGTTGTTGTTGATTTTTGCGCAAATACTCAAAGTGAAGTTTGGCAGGAAAGAAAAACTATTTCTATGGGTCAGACAGTTAATATTATATTACCTGATGACTGCAACTTGTTATACATAACAATTCATCCTGTTAATCAATCACAGATATTATTACCAAAAAGCATTAAAATCAATGGTGTTGAATACTGTTATAACATAAGGGAAAGAATTGATGAACTCACAGTTTTTTCTGCTGATATGACAGAAATAATCCCACCTATAAGAAAAAAAGTTAAAGAACTTGATGACTTATCACATAATGCATTTGATATATGGGGACTTAGAAGATCACTAAGTGGTAATTTTAATCTTGTAACATTACCTTCATATCAACACATTGCTGATCTTGATCTTAGTTTGTTTAGTGATGGGTATTCATTTAAACATACCATTGATTTAAGAAAATATAAAAATGTATCAAGCAATGAATATGAGGTATCAACAAATGCACAATTGACTAATGCAATAAATAGCGCAAATGCAGGCGATACAATATATATTGCTGATGGTGTATATAATCCAATTTCATTTAATAAATCACTCAATCTAATTGGAAGTAAAAACACTATTTTTGCAAGTGCAACACCTGGTGCATTTGAATCTACACAAAGTCCTGTTGTGTATAAATCAATAAATGATTTTGCACTTACAAGTGACATGATTATTCTTGATATAACATTAATTGATGATGGTATTATCATTCCCTTGCAAAGAGTTGCTAACACTAGCCAGGTTATTGCAACTAAAGGCAGTTATGTTGTATCAGGAAATAAACTTTATGTGCATTGCTACAGTGATGATGTTATACCAACAGCTAATAACATTATTGCAATTACTGACAATAACAATGCAGGAATAATCAGAAGTACGGGTGTAAGTACCAATGCTATATTATATCTTGAAAATATAAAAATTTTTGGCGGTTCTTCTTGCTTGTATGGTTATGCAACACCTTCTTATCCTGATCAGAAAATTATTGCGTACAATTGTCATTTTGGTTTTAGTTTTGTACATGATGCAGTTATGCTTAGAGGTTGCAACGGATACTTTCAGAATTGTATTTGTGAACATGCTGCTGCTGATGGTTTTAATTATCATTATAATAATGCTGATGATGATATTCTTTCAAATGGCCTTGAAGTTGATTGTATATCACATGATAACGGCCTTGATGATTTGTCAGCAAATCCAAGTAATAACGGTTCAACCATTCATGATGGTGGTAAAATTGTACGCATAAATGGTGTATACTTCAATAATAATGGCGGTAATGTGGCTGATACATCACCAAATACCGAATCATACAATTATGGCTGTATTGCATTTGATAGTGCTGCACCATTTGACAACACCGATCAAACATCAGCAGATTTTTGGTGTAGATATGCAAATATGTATCTGTTCGGATGTCGTGGTATTGGTGACAGCCAATATAATTTAAGAACAGACACCTACGGACATATTTATGCTAATAAATCAGAATATGATTCACACATAGGTAACATTGTTACCACATAAACAAACATCCTTATATAAACTTACAGATATTGACGTACTTACATTTAGTGAGTACGTCAATATTTTTATTTTCATACAATCACCCCGGCCTGCAACAGGATCAAATCACCCTGGCCTGCAACAGGATCAAATCACCCTGGCCTGCTGCCAGATCATGTGCGCACACCCCAAACACCTGTTCTGTCCATTATATCGGTCTACGAAATTGCGTTCACTTTGAATGGGGGAATGCAACACCGGAACAACCTTTCTCTATTG